>OGZK01000825.1_pt1 | contig 30222 bp, 30 predicted proteins | sample 1576791 | NCBI WGS metagenome assembly OGZK01 (sample SAMEA3541556, study PRJEB24748) | human gut metagenome | biome: human gut; feature: human-associated habitat; material: faeces | place: China | collected 2012
ATATACATATATACAGTTTGGCCGGAGTGAGAGAGGCTCAGTTTTTGATTTTAGAATTTCTTTTTGAACGTAATGAACAGGACATACTTATAAATAATATATATCCTTAGAGGCACAGAAAAAGTCAAAAGTGCATACCTCAAAACTATTATCCAATAGCCTTTTAGGGGCGTTTTTTCATTAGTTGGACGCCCTAAAAGGCATTAAAATTTTTTCTAAACAAGTCTACTATGACTTCTTCTGAATTAATTGGAGTCACCTGATTTATTTTAAAAATATTCAAGATTTGATTTGCTTCAATTTCGTCATTTGTAACATATTTTATTTTTTTATTTTCTACTTTTGTATATTCTGGTTTATATTCTGTTTTTATTATTTCTATTCCATATTTTGGTTTTTGATAATTACTTATTTCATCTTCATTTATCTGCTTATAATATTCCAATTTTATTGGGTATTTTATTCCGGCTTCATCAAGTTTCTCTTTTTCGATAAATACACTGCCAAAAAATGTTCTCAAAAAAATCCCCCTTTTCTTTTGTTTTGTACTGTGACTATTTTATATTACTACTAATTTCAGTACTTTGCAAGGATTTTTCATCGCAATTTTTGACATTAAAAATCTTATTTTTACTTATAAAATTATTTTTTACTTTTGTTCGACTATTTTTCAAAAAAATTTAATTATTTTTACATATTTCGATGGATTTCGACACTTTCTTTTTGATATAATAAGTTTAATAATTTAATTGTTTTCATCATCTCTTATTTTACCTTATAAAAGCAGTAATATCTTTTTAATTTTATTACTGCTTTTTTTCTATTTATTCATTTATTATTTCATTACATTTTATATAAAACTGTTCTTTTTCGCTACTATAAATTTCTTTATTTTTTCTATAAAAACATACTTCCATATCATCAAGTTTCATTTTGTTTATTATTTCAAAGTTTTTTGCAATCCCTTCATTGTTTATAAATAATTTATTTATATAGCTTACTATTTTTTGTTCATTTGCATCTAGATGTATTTGATCTGGATTTGTTACAACAACTATATCTGCATAAAAAATTTGTAATGGCACTCCATCTCTTTTGTCTACATCACATATTGGTATCAGATATGGTTTTGAATTATAGTTTATGTTTAGAGATTTTTCAAAATATGTGATAATTGAACTATTTAATGTTGTTGAAGATGAATTTATAAAAATTCTTTTTGTAGAATTTTCACTTAATTCTTCTATATATTCATCTATTTTTTGTAGTTCGTCTATATCTTTCCTTACTGCTGGTTTAAAATCAAAATCTATTAATAATCCATAATTTTTTAGTTTTATAATTGGTTTGCACTCATTAAAAAATGGTAATAACAATATTATATTTACCATAAAAATCACAATTAGTATTTTTGCTATTTGTGGTTTATCTTCTAATAAATTTTTTATTCCTATTGTATTTATTATTGCTATTCCTGGTAAGTATAATAGTAAATGATGTACTTCATGAGTCTGTACTTTTTCAAATAATATAAAGCATATTATCATTTGCATAAATAAAATATTTACAATTTTATTTTCTGTTTTATTTTTTTCTTTTCTTATGTTTAAATAAATTATTGTAATTGTTGCTATTATTATATTTATTAATCCTATATGATTTAAAAAGTTTAATATTTCATATATAATTCCTCTTTTATATGCTGTATACGCATAAGAATAATTATAAAATAACAATTTATATAAATAAAAATCTTTTATATTATTATTTCTAAATTTAAAATAATATAATGCAATTGTAAGTAGTGCTATACTTAAAATTGATATTCCTATAATTAAGTATTTTTGTAGAAATTCTATTAATTCTATTTTTGTTTTTCCTTTTTCTGTTTTTATTATTTTTACAACATCATACACTATACATGCAACTAAAAAAGATATTATCCAGTAAATGTACCATCTTCTAAAAAAGAATGATGTGATTAGCAATATTCCTATAAATATTAATTTTAAAATATACTTTTTGCTTTTTTTGTCTTCTAATTCAAAAAAATACAGTTTTATTGTTAATAAGACTATTATTAATCCTCCAATATCAACATATCCTTCAAAATTCAAGCTTAATAATAATGGTGCTGACATTAGCACAATTAAAATATTTAAAATTATTTTAGATTTTGTGTCATTATTTTTTAATAATTTGTTTTCAATGTCTAAAAACAAATATATTACTGGTATTGCATAAATTATTGTGTTAATTATTGTATATGTCATTCTGCTTTTAGAAAATATTGTCATACCTATTGTTGGAATAATTGCTGGCAAATATGTATGGTCTAAAAATAATATACTAGATAATATCTCTTCTATCCATAATTTAGGTTCACTTTTTAGTAAGTCTGATAATCTCATTGAATTTTCCCAGTATCCTGCATTGTCCCAAAAATAAATAGTTTTTGTGTTTTTCATATATGTATATGTGATAATTAATATTACTATTGCTGATATTGAAAATGTTATGTTTTTTATTAATGAATTTTTATTAATTTTTTTCATTTAATTCTCCTAATATGTATTTATATTATTCAATTATTAAGTCTCTTATTTCTATAATTTCTTTACAATTTCATTTTGATTTTTGTATATACTATTTGCTGGAACTACTTTTCTTACAGAAGATAATGGATATATATTGCTATGACTTCCAATTACAGTTCCAGGATTTAGAATTGAACCGCATCCAACTTCTACTTTGTCACCTATCATTGCTCCAAATTTTTTAAGTCCTGTTTCTATTTTTTCTGTATCATTTTTTACAACTACTAATTTTTTGTCTGACTTTACATTTGATGTTATTGATCCTGCTCCCATGTGTGATTTATATCCTAGTATTGAGTCTCCTACATAATTATAATGTGGTACTTGAACTTTATTAAATAATATTACATTTTTTAGTTCTGTTGAATTTCCAACTACTGCGCCTTCTCCCACTATTGCTTTTCCTCTTATAAATGCACAATGCCTTATTTCTGCATTTTTTCCTATTATTGCTGGTCCATGTATGTATGCAGTTGGGGCTACGGTTGCAGTTTTTGCAATCCATACATCATCTCCTACTTTGTCATATTCTTCTGGATCTAATGTATTTCCCAGTTCTATTATAAAATCGCTTATTTTAGGTAATACCTCCCATGGGTATGTTGCTCCCTCAAATATTTTTTTTGCTATTGTTTCTTCTAAATTATATAAATTTTTTATTTTGCATTCTTCCATTCTCTTTCTCCTTTTTTTACTTTTGGACGTGACAATAAATAAAATATTAATCTCACAAAAAATTTTTTATAGCCACTCTCCATTTTTCCTAATATAAACTTTTTTTATACTTTGAACAAGTATAGTATATATTATAAGTAATAAGACAACAAACAAATAATAACTTACTGGTAATATTTCAAAATTAAATGTGCCTACATTGTGTAACAATATTGGTGTTACTATTGTTCCTGCTATTGTTATAAATGTTGATATTGTTAAAAATTTATTTGCTCTTGATTCAATAAATGGTATTTTTGCAGTTCTAACATAGTGAATTATCATTGTTTCACTTATTAAGCATTCTACAAACCACGCTGTTTGAAACCATGATTGTTTATCTACACTGTTATATCCAAATACAAACCAAAATACTACAAACGCTATTACATCTGTTATTGAACTTGTAATTCCCATTACATTCATGAACTTTCCAAGTCCTTTTGTATCCCATTTTCTTGGTTTTTCCAAGAATTCTTTATCTACGTCATCATATGGGATTGCTATTTGTGATATGTCATATAAAAAGTCTTGTATTAACATTTGTATTGGCAACAATGGTAGAAATGGTAAAAAGATACTTGCTATTAATATGCTAAATACATCTCCAAAATCTGAACTTAATGCCATTTTCATATATTTTATGATGTTACCATATACCTTTCTTCCTTCTATTACTCCATCATATATTACTTGCAAACTTTTTTCTAGCAAGATTATATCACTTGCCTCTTTTGCTATATCAGTTGCAGAATCTACGCAAATTCCTACATCTGCTGTATGTAGTGATGGTGCATCGTTTACACCGTCCCCCATATATCCTACCACATGACCGTTTTTCTTGTATGTTTTTACAACTCTTTCCTTTTGTAATGGATTTAATCTCGCAAAAACATCAACTTCTTCTACTACTTTTTCTAGCTCTTTATCTGTCATTTGATCTAGTTCTACACCTGTAATTATTCTGTCTGATTTTAATCCTACTGTATTACATATATTTTTTGTTGCATATGCATTATCACCTGTTAAAATTTTTGTCTTTACGCCGATTTTTTTTAAATCATTTATGGTTTTCTTTACATCTTTTTTAGGTGGGTCTAAAAAAGCAACATATCCTACAAATGTCATTTCACTTTCATCATTACTATTAAATATATTTACACCTGGATATTCCTTTTTGGTTGCTAGTGCAATTACTTGCATTCCCATATTTGATAAATTATTTGCATTTACTTCAATTTGTTTTACTAAATCTTCTGTTATTGGAATTATCTCATCTTTATATTTTACTTGTTTACAGCATTTTAAAATTTCTTCTATTGCACCTTTTGTAAGCATTCTATAACCATCTTCACTCTTTACAACTACACTCATTCTTTTTCTTGTATAATCAAATGGTATTTCATCTACTTTTTCATATTCTTTTATAACTTGTTTTATTTTATGTTGATTTCCATATGCTATTACTGCTTTATCAACTAAATTTTTTATTCCTGTTCCATAGTAACTGTTTAAATATGCATATTTTAGGATTTCTAAATCTTCTTCCCCCATTACATTTATGTATTTTTGCAATGTTATTTTATCTTGTGTTAATGTTCCAGTTTTGTCTGTGCATAAAATGTCAATTGCTCCTAAGTTTTGAATTGATTGTATATTTTTTACTAGTGTTTTCTTTTTAGCCAGTGTTTTACTTCCTTTTGTTAAATTCACATTCACTATCATTGGCAACATGCTTGGTGTTATTCCTACTGCTACTGATAAAGCAAATAGTAATGCTTCCATTAAGTCATGTCTTATGAATGCATATATTACAAATACTGCTATTGATACTACTACCATATATTTTATTAATAGTTTTGTAATGTTATTCATACCTTTTTCAAAATTTGTTATTTCTTTTTTATTGTCAACTTCTTTGCTCATTCTGCCTAAATATGTATCAAACCCTGTTTGTATTACAACCGCTGTTGCACTTCCACTAACTACGCTTGAACCCATTAAGCATATGTTGTTAATATCAAATATTCCTTTTGGCTCATTTGGTATTATTGTTTTTTCGACCAATACACTTTCTCCTGTAAATACTGACTGGTTCAAAAATAAATCTTTACTTTCTATTAATATTATATCTGCTGGTATTATTGAACCTGCATTTAGTTTTACAATATCTCCAATTGCTATATTTTCTACTCTTACTTCCTTTTCTTTTCCGCTCCTTACAACGTTTGTACTTGAATATATTTGTGCTTTTAGCTTTTGATTGAATTTGTATGTTGAATAGTTTTGGCAAAATTTTATAAATGCACTGACTACTGCAATTCCTACTATTATTCCTGCTCCAAGTTTGTCTGCTAGTGCAAAGTCTATTACCGCTAATAGTAGTAATATGTATATAAATTTGTCATTAAATGCTTTTATAAAGAATTCTATCCAGCTTTTCTTTTCATTTTTTACTACTATGTTTGGACCATTATTTTCATATCTTTTTTCATATTCTTTTTGTGTTAATCCATCTTCTTTTGTGTTATATTCTCTTAGGATTTCTTCTTTGTTTTTCTTTGATATTTCTGTATATTTTTCTAGTAATTCTTTATCTGTGTTTTTCATTTGCTTCACTTTTTTCTTGATTTCAAATAGTTGTATCATTTGTATCACTTTCCTTTTTATTTTATTACTTTGCTTTTTTAATAGGAGCTATCGTTTAGTTATATTTTTTATGGTTGTATTATACCACTTTTTTGAAATTTTGAAAGTTTTTTATTATAATTTGTTTTTCATTTAATAATATTGCCTTTATTATACTTTTTTGCTATACTATTTACATTATGGAAGAAAAAGAAAGATATAAACACTTAAACAAATATTTAAAAGAAAAATTTGGTGAAAGAACTCTTAAAATATGTATAGATGGAGGATTCACTTGTCCTAATAGAGATGGAAAGATATCAACAAAAGGTTGCATATTTTGTAGTGAAAAAGGCTCTGGTGAATTAATTAGATGTGGATCTGGTCACACTATAACTGAAAAAATAAATAATCAAGTAAAAAATTATTTCAACAGTTATAGAAGTGAACGTGCCAATAAATTTATTGCATATTTCCAAAATTTCACTAACACATATGACACTTTGGATATGCTGAAAGCTAAATATGACGCTGCATTAATCGATGACAGAATTGTTGGCATAGAAATTGCAACAAGACCTGACTGTATAAATAATGATGTTATAAATTTATTAAAATCATATAAAGATAAATATTATGTATGCGTTGAACTCGGTTTGCAAACCGCTAATGATGTTACTGGTAGTTTGATAAATCGTGGCTATTCAAGTGTTCAATTCACAGAAGCTGTTAAATTATTAAATGAAGCTGGAATTGATATTGTAGCTCATATTATGATTGGCTTACCTGGTGAAAATTTTGAAGACTTAAAAAACACTGTCAAATTTATTAACCAGCATAATATACAAGGTTTGAAAATACACTCAACTTATATTGTACAAAATACTGTTCTTGCTAATATGTATTTTTCTGGTGATTATGAGCCTATTTCTTTGGATTATTATTTAGATGCTCTTACATATGTTATTACACATATTTCTCCTAATGTTATTATTCATAGAATTTCAGGTGATTCTCCGAAAGATTTACTTGTTGCTCCTGAATGGAACTTACATAAAAAATGGGTTTTAAATGGTTTTGAAAAAATTTTGAAAGAACAAGATTTGTGGCAAGGAAAATATTTTTAGTTTCCTTGCCATGAACTCTTAAACCATTTTGGATATTGTTAAATTTGTTGAAAATCAAGTTAACTATGTGTACGTTCTTAAATTGGTAAAAATTAATATTCGTATTCTTGTATAACTTTTCCGTCTACATTTTTTAATATTATTTTATTATCTTCTAATATTATATAACTATGTTCTGTATTGCATTTTGGAAGTGATATTGAACCTGGATTTGCAAAAATATACCCTTCTTTTTGTTGAATAAATCCTTGGTGAATGTGTCCATATATCATTATTTCAAAGTCTTCATATGGAATTTGTTCTATATTGTATTTATGTCCATGTGTAAAATAGAATTTTTTTCCGTTTATTTCCATCAATATATGATCTTTAAATTCAAACTCTGATATCATTTCATCAACTTCTGCATCACAATTTCCCTTTACTACCAATAATTTGTCTTTTAAGGAGTTTAATATTTCTGCTACTTTCATTGGATTATATTCTTGACTTAAATTATTTCTTGGTCCATGATAATATAAATCTCCTAACAATATTATTTTTTCTGGTTTTTCTTTTTCATTTATTTCTTTTATTTTTTCGGCATAATATCCTGAGCCGTGGATATCTGATATTACTAAAACTTTCATTTTCATCCTCCTAAGTTATATTATATCATTCTTTTATTAAAATGTTAATTATTTTATTTTTTTAATTGACATGTCTATACAAAAATGTTATTTTATAGTCATTAGAACTATTAACAACTATATTATTTATTAAGGAGTTGATTATTATGAGTACAATTTTTAACAGTTTGGACACTTATTTTAAGTCCCGCTCTGGACCAATCAAGGAAGGAGAAGGACTTACTTTTCGGGTAAAATTGCGGAAAGATATTCAGCCGTACAATGTTAAACTTGTTTTCTTTGGCTTTCAACAGGCTTACAATTCACTAGAGTTTGGCCTGAATTTTGAATATTCCGATGAAAACTACGATTATTTTAAAGTGGATATTTCAAATTTGGAAATAAATATCTACGAGTATTATTTCGTATTTGAATCATATGGTTCTCGGAAATATCTGAAAAAATGTTATGATTCATGGGAAGCTTTTATAAGCACTGATAATTCAGGTTGTAACTGGCAACTTACCGTTTATACACCAGTCAAAACACATCCAAATATGAACAAAGGTATAATGTATCAAATTTTTCCTGATAGATTTTACAGAAGTGGTAAAACAACAAATTTACCTAATGATAGGACTTATCGAAAATGGGGTGAATTGCCTTTTTACACAGATGACAAAATCTGTTCTGATTTCTTTGGCGGAGATTTACGTGGAATTACTGAAAAATTAGATTATTTAAAGAGTCTAAGTGTTTCAGTTATTTATTTAAATCCTATATGGGAATCTCAGAGTAATCATCGTTATGACACCTCTGATTATACAAAGGTAGACCCTGTTCTTGGGAATCTTGATGATGTAAAAGAACTGCTGTCTAAGGCTCATTCCTTGGGCATGATAGTAATTTTAGACACGGTTTTGAATCATACAGGTTCTGATAGCATTTATTTTAATAAAAATAATCGCTATCCTGTGAATGGTGCTTTCAATAGTACAGATAGTCCTTATAGGAACTGGTACTATTTCTGGCCAGATGGCATTCATTATGAATCTTGGTGGGGATTTGAAACTTTGCCAAAGTTAAACCAACAAAGTGAAGGTTATATTAATTACTTTTTTAACAGTGGTGGTGTTCTTGACATTTGGTTTCGGTTAGGTTTTGACGGTTTACGACTTGATGTTGCCGATGAGCTAGATAATTCTACGTTAAATAGGATTTGTGAATCATCAAAAAGATTTTGTGATAAGATCATTATTATTGGAGAAGTATGGGATAATGCCAGTAACAAATGTAATTACGGTCATAGAATGGAATATTTTTTAGGAAATGAATTAACATCTGTTATGAATTATCCTGTAAAAGATGCTATATTAGCTTATGTCAGATATGGTGATCTTTGGTCTAGCAATTTATGGAGAACTTTAATCTCTGTGTACATTGAGGATTATCCTCATGAAATTGCATATAGTCTTATGAATCTATTATCGACTCATGATTCTGTTCGTATGATTACAAAGCTTGCAGGCAAAGAGGTTGATGACCATGATAAAAACTGGCAATTTGAAAATGATACATTGTCTCCTCAGGAATATAGATTAGGAAGAGCTCGGGCTATGATTAGTTATCTAATTTTATATTTTTTACCTGGTATTCCTTCTATATTTTACGGGGATGAAATTGGTCTTTTTGGTCAAAAGGATCCATTTTGTAGAAAGTGTTTTCCTTGGAACCGGATTGATAAAAAGTTTCTTCATTTTTTCAAGAATTTGGGGAAATTAAGAAACTCCTTTGCAGATTTTCTTTCTATCGCAAATTTTAATATTGTCAAAATCAACAATGAGTTGTGTATATTTACTCGTGATTTTGATGATAAAAGTTTGCTGATTATGGTTAATCGTGCTGATTTCGCAGTAGATATTTCTGATTTTTCTTCCAATTTGCGTAATATTAGCATTTTGTTTTCTATTGGAAATTCTACTTTACAAGAATTGGATTGTTTTGGAGCATTAGTGTTATTGTCATCTGTTTAATTTTGCGCTTTTAAAGGAGCCGTCTTGTGTGACGGCTCTTTTTCTTTTTATATTGTTATACAATTTTATGTCTTGTTACAATTTGGCAATTTAGTTTAGATAACTTATTTTTTCTCATCTATATTAAAATTTAATTTTGCATTTTTATTTGTTCTTCTTTTATTAATGGATATCTGATAAGTTCTTTATTATCTAAGTTTTCTTTATGCATATCTACTGCTGTAATCTGATGATTATCGTATGTTGTATAGTAATAGATTCCTTTGCTTGCATTACAGCAAGATGTGTAAATTGTTATTTCATATTTTCCGTCTTCTAATTCACAGCATCCTCTTTGCTGGTCAACAGAGTTGAGTATATGAAAAAATTGACTGACACTTTCTTTTTCAGTATCTTTTGAAATTGAGTTCATTTTAACAAAGCTTGCTCTTACAAATCTTGATTGTGATGATAAGTCTCCTGGAAGTCCTATTGCTCCCATTCCTCTACTATATCTTTCTAAATTCAAATTTTTTGCAAATTTGTTTTCTGGCGATTTTGCTGATAAATTCATATAATTATTTAGTGCAAACATTTGCTTATCAAATGGTGGGTTGTTTGTTAATATTCCTACTGAGTTTTGATATATCTTTATTCCTTCTTTTACTGCTTCTACGGTTATTGCTTCTGTACTGTCTGCGATTATCCAGTGTAGCTGTGCTAGTGGTAATTGGTCATTAAATGGTTTGTTTAAAAAGTTTATTTTTTCTATTAGTTTTTTTGCTTCTTTTACTGTTGAACATTGACTTAGTATCCATGGTATGAATTCGTATTGTGTTATGTTGTCTTTTCCTTCTTGTTTTTCGTTGTAGTGTGTGTTTCCTACAAAGTTTAGTCCTGCTATTCCTAGTCCTTTTTCGTTTATTGCGTCATAATATAGTGGGTAGTTTTCTACTACATATGCCATTCCTATTATTGCGTTGTGGCTTTTTATTGGTTCTTTTTCTTTGAATTTGAATTCGTAATTTCTTGGTGTTATTGTTATTTCGTCTCCGTATGAGATTTCATAGTCTAGTGTTCTTCCTATATAGAAGTCTTTTGTTTTGTATGTTGCTGCTGTGCACATTGTTTTTCCTCCTTTTTTGTTTTGTTGTTTTTTTATTTTAGTTTTCCTTTATTATATCATAATATGTGTTTTTTTCTTTTTTTCTTTTTTCTTTTTTTTTTTTTTCTTTTTGTTTTTTCTGGTGTTTGTTTTGTTTTTGCTTTTTTGTTGTATTGGTTGTGGTTTTGTTTGTTTTTTGTTGTTTTGTTTTTGTTAGTTTTTTGCGTTTTGTGATATCTTCGGGTTATGAGGACAGAAAGTTTTTTTAAGAAAGCCTTTATTCTCAGGTGTTTGAAGATTTATTTTTTAAGCTTTCCCTTTATTTTCCCCTTATGTCATTTTAAATTTCCATTTAGTTCATATTTATATCAGTTAAATAATCTTCTAATCTATTCATTTGGGATAGTTTGACTTGTCCTAAAATATGAACATATATATCTGCTGTAGTGCTATAACTAGCATGACCTAATATTTCTTGTAATACTCTTAAATCAATTCCTGCTTCAATAGATCTTGTTGCAAAAGTATGTCTTAGTTCATGTATTCCTACTTTTCTAAAATTGTTACTTTTACATATTCCCTGACAAGTTTTTCTTAAGTATTCAGATGTTATTGGATGATTATATTTCGTTTTAAATATAAAATCATCATCTTTAAATCCTTCTCCTAATTCAGCAAGTTCTTCTTGCTCTGCTTGTACTTTTTTCTTGTATTCTTGTAAAATTCTTACTACTTTATCTAGCATTGGTACAACTCTATAACTATTTTCTGTTTTTACATCTGTAACCTTTCTTTCTCTTTTTATTTTATTAAAATCATCATCATAAGTTGTTATTTTTTGCATACCTCTTCTTACATATAGAGCTTTGTTTTCAAAATCAACATCTTTCCATGTCAGTCCACTTAATTCTCCTGCTCTAAGTCCAGTATTAACTAATACTATATAAGCTGTTCCCATTCTATATTTTTTCATAAATCCTTCAAATACAAGTTGTTCTTCTTTTGTCATTATATTTAATTCTTTTCTTCTCATTGATGGCAATTTTAAATTTCTTGTTGGATTTAGTGATATATGTCTACACATAATTGCATCATCAAAACACATTTTTAAAATACTATAATAATGTCTTAAAGATTTAGGTGATTTACCTTCATTTTGTAAATCACTAATAAATTTTTGTAAATGATATAATTCTATTTTTTGTAATTGCATATTTCCTAAATGTTCTAATATTGTTTTAGATTTTTCAACATAACCCTGATAAGTTCTAGGTGATATATATGGCTTTTTATAAACTTTCATCCATTCTTTTAGCCATTCTTCCAAAGTTATATTTTTATTTTCAATATAGTAATTGTCATCTCTCTTCTTCCTAAGCTCTTGCATTTTTTCTACAACTACTCGTTGGCTTTTATCATAGACTGAAACTTGTTTTCTTACACCATTTACCTCAACTGTAATCCTCCCTTCATATCCATTACCTTTTTTTCTTATTGTGCCTTCTCCTTTTACTCTCCTTGTATTATCATTTTTTGCTCTTCTTCCCATATTATTTCCTCCATAAAAATAGGATTCATAATATTAAGAAGTAAAATATACTACCAATATTATAAATCCTTATCTTCACAAATCCAAACCCTACACAATGATTCTTCCTGAATTTTTATTAAACCATTCAATCATCTGTGGCTTGTTTATTACAATTCTTCTTTCAAATTTAATACAAGGAAAATCTTTAAGCTTTGTTAATTCAGCCATTAATTGTTTACTAATTCCCAATATTTCTGATGCTTCTTTTATATTTATACCTATTTTTTCATCCATTTCACTAATCCACCTTTCGCTTTAATTTTTTCTGCTTTTTCTGTAGCTTCTCGTGGACTATATAATTTCATTGCGACATCAATTTCTGAATCAAGCATTTTCACATCAATATCGTTTGGTGTACTTTCTAATATATTTAATGCTATAACTGCATAAGCTTTAGCTTGTTTTTTAGTTACTGTTTTTACATTATTCAATTTCATTTTAATCAAATCCTTTCACTTATAAACTTTCTAAATTAGTTACAAGTGAAATTGGTATCTATCACATAGGTATTTAAACCTCTCCGTTATCCAACCGAGCAACCCCTCAATATAAATTAAGCCGAGCTGAAGTATCATTATTACTAATATATATCTTCGCCAACACAAACTTACCATCGTTTGCTTTTTCCCTCATTATAGTCGCTATTTATTTTTAATAACATTCGCCTTTTTGGAGCTCCTTATATTAGTTAAAGTCTTGTAACTAATACTATTCGATTGTCAATGTACTATCCGTTTTCAAAAAGAAAACAAGCAAGAAAGATCAACTCCTCTCACTTGTTTTTTCAGTTAGCACATCATTTTTTAGGGATAATTATAAAATTTCTTTAATTTTTTTCTTAAGTTTTCTAATCCTCTGTCTATGCTCTCCTTTACTGTAGGAATAGAACGATTTTCTATTTTTGCTATTTTTGTATATGAAAATTCATCTACTATATACATATAAACTCGCCTATTTTGTGGTGTAGGTAATTTCCAAATTTCTTTTATTATTCTTTCTGATTCCAAATTTGAAATAACTTGTTCTTCTAAACTAATTTCTTTATTTGTAGCTCTCTTATTCAATGAATTTTCTGTTAGTTCTGAATGTTCTATATACCTACTAAATTTAATATTTTGTGAATTTTCTTCACTTTTTCTTCTCTTATATTTATTTCTTAATGTTTCATTTGCTCTAATAATTTTTGAGTTTCCGTTTCCATCTTTAAATACAATAACATTTTTACTATCATCACTATTGCTAAAAACAATATATGTATCTATTATCTCTCGCTTAATTTTTGAATGCTTTTTCATTCTTCTTTCCTCCATTCAATTCGTTTTTGAATTGAATGTGAGGTGGAGATCTGCATTGTACTAATCCAAATAAAAGCAAAAAGAGGTTAAATCTATCTTTATAGATAAATTCAACCTCTCGATTTTGTTTTTTTAACATTATTAATACACATTTGTCCAAATAACCTACACTCCTCTTTGTGTAGGCTGAGATTTATGTAATAATGCTCAAAACTACACTAACATATATCTCTTCTTTTTCATTTTTCCTTAGATCATTTTTCTAAATTAGTGTAGTGTTTTATTGGATATTAAAATAATTGAAAAAAGCACACAAATAACTTATAAATGGTTAGTTGTGTGCTTAGTATATTTATTTATATTGTTCAATTTATTTTGTGATATATCCATTTTCTCCCCAAATCCTTATTATTTTCAGTCTTTGGTAGTTTAGGGATTTTTTCTTTTGTTTTATGGATTCTATCATAATTTTTTTGCAAAGTTTGTCGAATTATGCGAAAAAGTGTAATTTATTGTATAAAATTTTATTTTTTTGTTTTTGTATAGTATTTTGAGTGAAAAAAAAAGAAGGTCTTGCCTTCTTTAATTTTCAATATAATTTTTCATTAATGTCTTTACCTCTAGATATTGTTCAATTATATAATTACATCCTGGATTCAACTGACAATATGGTATATCTAATTTTACATGGAATCTTCCTCTGTCTTTACCTGGTAAAAGTAATGCACTATATAGTTTTTTATTACTTCCCATTTGACTATTTCCAAGTAAAATCGTATATGTGTACTGTTTATAATTCAAATCTGATATATTTGTATAATATTTTGAATCAAATACATACATTGTATTATTCTCTTCGCAATAATGATCTGGTCTAATTGAATATTTATTATCAGAAACATCAATATTGAAAGTCTTACTTCCGAATTTTTTTGTATTCGTTGTTTTATTCTTATTATATTCAAATATCAATTTTGAATTTTCTTCATCAACTTTAACAAAGCATTCATTTAAATATTTATTAACCATCTTTTCCCATACCATATCAAAATAATTAATTTTTATATGAATTGCTCCTCCTGTTGATATTTTATTATATTTTTCGAAAAAATTAATCAAGTTTTCAATTAACTGCTTCTGATAATCTTTAAAAATCATTCCTTTATATTGATATAACTGCCTTAGCGTATATTCTCTATTAGTCAAAAAATCAATTTTACAATTATTTTCTTTAATCAATGGAAAATTTACAAAAAACGGAAAACTTTTCAAGGTATAATTTATAACAAATGTCATACATTGACCTATAAAAGCATCTTTAGGATTTTTTCGTTTTGAATATAATGGTAAAAATATCAAATTATTATTTGATACAATTGCATTTGATTTTTGTATTGTATCCTTCCAAGAGATTTTCTCACTACAATTTTTTTGTATTAGTATTTCTTCATCCTTATAAACTCCATATTTTCTATAGTATTCATAAATTTTAAAAAATTCTTCGAAAGGATAATCTGATTCATAATTTTCTTCATATCCCAAATATTTTTCTGCTAAAGGATGATTTTTATTTTCAGAAACATATTTATTTATAACCTTAAAAAGCAAGCTAATATTTTCTTTTATATTTTCATTATTTATATCTTCCGTATCACAAAAATGTTTTGGAAACACCACAAGAATTTTCTCTTTATTTATAATAAATCCTACAAAATCAAATATATTTTCTTTTTTGCTTTTAGAATATTTCATATCACTTTGTAGTAAAGGAAATTGTTTAGCAATTTCTTTTTTTATTATATCTCCATCTTGTCCAAAAGAAATTTGCAACATATATGTTTCCTCCTTTTATAAAGAATTCTTCTTCCATAATTCAATACAGTTAAAAAATTCATTGCTAAATATCTTTTCTCCTTCTTCATATTTATCATATAAGTCAGAAAAACTTGTAATCGAATCATCAAATAGTTTTATATCAGATTTGTAACAAGATTCTTGAACATCAAACCATAAATAATGTAATAATTTATTTTGAATTTTCTCTTTATTATCGTTATCATCAAATTCAATAAAAAATTGCCCTATTTGCTTATCTTCTCCTAGTCCAAGTTTATCAGAAGATGAAATAAATTTATTTAAAACACCATATAAATCAATCCATTTTTCAGTGTGTTCTTTATCTAGTACAATATCTGCATTATTCAAATAATTACCTTGCTCATTTTTTACTGGTTTAGTTGATATATATCTCCAATCAAATCTTCTTTTAAAAGCAGTATCCATTACAAATACATTTTGGTCTGATGTATTAACTGTTCCTAAAATATACAAATTAGACGGAATTTTTATTCTATCATCATTTATTGTGCTTATATCTCTTGAAATAACTTCATTATTTACAAAGTATCTACTCCAATCTTTTTGTTCTCCTTCTTTTATTCTATCTAATAATTGAAATATATCTCCAAATATAGCTGCACAATTTCCTCTTGACATTTCTTCTATTACTAAATAAATTTTCTTAGAAGGCATTTGATATGCTTTTTCTAATGCTAAAGTAAATGGGCCTTTCTGAAAACTATATGTTATATCGCCTTCATTTTCCCCTGTCTTTACTACAGTTGGTAATAATTGTCCTATGAAATCATTATATGTAAATTCAGGATGAAATGTTACTCTATAAATACAACTTTTATCAATTTCTTGTAACATTTTATCAATTGCATAACTTTTTCCTGTTCCTGGCACACCATAATATATTAAATTACAACCTCCATTAATTCTTTCTTCATTGTCATTAATTACATTACTATCCGTTATCTCCAGCAATTCTTTTATTGACTCCATTTTTTTATTTATTTCAAATTTTACTTTTTCTTCAATATTATCCATAATAAATCTCCTATATTAACCCTTTTATAAGTTCAACATTTTTTTCTTCTAAGTAATATATCCTATTTTTATCATAAATTAAGCCTGCTTGTATCAAAAGTCTTTTATTATACTCAAAAACTGTATTATTATTTTCTAAAATAATATTTAATTTATTGTTTCTATATAATTCAATCTTTTGTTTTAATTCTTCTTTATCACTTGTTGCTAACATTAAATAAAATTCTTTTTCATCAATACTACCAAATTCATTTATAAATTCTAATATTTTAAAATAGTTTTCTTCTTGACCATTATTTTTTCTATATATTAAAGATAATACCATAATAAGTTTTAAAATATCTTCTATTTTGCTTACGATTTCTTGATTTACATTTTCCGTGCAATTTTTCTGAAGTTCTATTACCTCTATATAAGCTCTACCTAATCTAGTAACAAAATTTTTTAGCTTTATTTTACCTATTTTATCTTTTCTATATTCATTTAGGAAACCATTATTATATAAAAATGGAATATCAACTCTTATTGCACTTTCTGTAATCCCTAAATTTTCTTTCATTTTTTCTTGAAGCTCTTTATAGTCCAACTCTTCATCTGAATGTTCATCTATGAATTTTACATATTTTTTAAACTTTTCGTTAAATTTTTCTGTAAAACTTACTCCTGGAGATCCAATCCCTTTTATATCTATTACTATATCTTCCATAATAAACTCCTCTTAGTTTATTTGATTTTTTATTTCCTTTGCCAACTCATATGCTAATAATGGTGGAACGGCATTTCCTACTTGTTTATACTGACTAGTTTTCGAACCTAAAAACTCAAAATCATCAGTAAACGATTGAATTCTTGCTGATTCTCTAACTGTAGGAATTCGATTTTCCTTATAATGAAAATAATTCCTATGTCCTGTATCTATCGTATTTGATGGTAATTTACTATTCATTCTTTGAAATGCTTTATTATATTTTCTAACTTCCCAATATTTTTTGTCTAAATCTCCTATTTTACCACCATCAGGTACTAATTTTATAATTTCTGTTGTTTGCTCTGAATGCGTTGTTAACTCATTATTCATTAATTTTTTTGCATTATTTCTCATCATCTTCTGATAATCTGTTTCTGGTTGTGTTAAATATTTATCAATACAATTTTCCAAATCTCCAATAGCTTCTTCTGTAGAAATTTTCCTTTCCTTTTCTGTTGGAAATTTATAAGCTTTATTTTTTATTCCAACAAAAAATACCCTTTGCCTATTTTGAGGCACTCCATAATCAGAAGCATTTAATATCTTATATGTGACACTATAACCTAATGCCCCAAATCTGTTTATTATATCTTCTTTAAAAAGTCCATCATTTAAAGTTAATAAGCCTTTAACATTTTCTAACAAAAAAAACTCTGGTTGAATATTTTCTACTACTCTGCAATATTCTAAATATAAATAATTTCTCTCATCATTTATATCTCTTTTTCCAACTGTACTGTATCCTTGACAAGGTGGTCCTCCTATTATTCCAACAATATTATGTTCTTTAGCAAATTTTTTCAAAAAATCATTATCTAAATCTCTTATATCTTTGCACATTCCAACTTTTTCATTATGATTATGGTTATATGTTTTAATTGCATCATTCCACATATCAATTGCCAATACCGTTTTAAACCCAGCAATTTCAAAACCTCTACTTAATCCTCCACAACCGCAAAACAAATCTATTATTTCATTATTCATTATTATCATCCAACTCCTTTTTTATAACTTCTGCCAATGCTTTTGATAATAATGGTGGAACTGCATTACCTACTTGTCGATATTGAGCAGTTCTTCCACCTTCAAAAATAAATGAATCGTCAAATGATTGTATCCTTGCAGCCTCTCTTACCGTTGGAATTCTATTATATAATGGATGGAAATAATTACTATGTGAATTTCCAGTATCTATTGTAACAGAAACATCTTTTTCATTTAGTCTTTTATATGCTGATGAATGTCTATTATCTCTCTGATTAGCAAACAATTCTTTAGGAATTTGTTGCCAATTCTCTCCTTGTTTTACATATGAAATTCTCTTTTGTACAATATCAGCAGGGTATCTAACTTCATGATTTGCTATTTCATTTGTATTACTCCTTAAATATTTTCTATATACCGTATCTGCATCATTTTTTAATTTAAAAGTTCCACCATCCATATTATTTTCATATTGATAAAGTTCACCAATAGCTTCTTTTACAGTTACTTTTTGTTCAACTTTATTCATTTTATCAAAGTCAAATATATTATCCCTTAGCATAACAAAGAAGTTTCTTTTTCTTTTTTGAGGTACTCCATAATCAGAAGCATCTAATACTTTATTATTAACTTTGTATCCTCTTTCTTCAAAAATTTTATATATTTGTTTTTTTGCATATCCATTATTTTCTGAAATTATACCTCTTACATTTTCAATAACAATTGCTTTTGGTTTTGCAATATCAACAAATTTTACAAATTCAAAAAACAACTTATTTCTCGGATCATCTTCAACTTTATTACGATTAGCTGCAGAAAATCCCTGACAAGGTGGTCCTCCTATTATAACATCTACATCGTTTAAATTTCCAAATATACTTTTTATGTTTTCTTCAGACATTTGTGATAAATCACAACATAACCCCTTAGCATTTTTAAAATTTTTATTATATGTTTTGATTGCATCTTTATTAAAATCTATTCCACCTACAACTTCAAATCCAGCAAGTTGAAATCCTTTGCTTAATCCTCCACAACCGCAAAATAAATCTATTACCTTATGTTTCTTTTCCATTTTGTTCTCCTGTTCATTTCTTTGTTATTAAAAAAACTCTATCTTATTATATATCATAAATTTGAATTTTTAACAACAAATTATGAGATTTTTCTATAAAAAATCCTTTCTTTTTATTTAGTAGTATCTAACAAATTCTTTTCGGAATTCTTACATATTTTTTATTGTATTTAGTAAAATCATAATTCTTAATTTTTTCAACATATTCTAAATTAAATCTATCTAACTTTTCTATATTATTTTCATAAATTTCTAGAATGTATTTTTTTAATTTATCAAATAGTTTATTTAAGTCATAGATAATATAAGTTAATTCCATTGTATCTATAGAAACTAGCTCGTTTCTGCAATAAAATCCCATGGCACTAAAAGATGAATGCCCTGTTGAAAAAGCTCCATTTACATTATGTGGCTCATGTTCATATTTATTTCTAATCTTTTTTATTTTAAGCAAAGTCTTAGTGTTTTCTTGTAATATTTTTTTCAAATCACTTTCTATAAAATTAATATGCTCTTTTAATAAGCAAATGCCATCTTTTAAATTTAAAAATATACTATTGTCTTTTTTATTTTCTGTAAAAGGAATCAATCTTAATAATTCTGTAGAAAGATAAAAAAAGTATTCTTCAATTTCTTCATATTCCATAGTTCTTATTAGGAACTTAAATTGCTTATTTATTCTATCTAAAATTATAAAATATTTGTATATACTATTTATCCAATCAAATTTATCCATATATTCACCTATAATATTTTTTTAATTATTTATAACATAAATTTTCTATTTTCTCAATATATTATCACTTCTAAAAAATAAGATACCAGTACAAAATCATACTGGTATTACTCTTTTTTCTAATTTCACAAAATTACTTTTCACGATAAAAATTCAATATCTAAATGTTCCACATCCATTTAGATAACTATGACTACTTATTATTTGCATTTAACTTATCAAATGCAATTTTTTCTTGTTGTTCCATATATTCATCAATGCTCTTTTTTCTAAGCAATACTCTGCCGCCTACTCTAAAGTGTGGAATCTCGTTTCTTCTTATCATTTGACATACTAGCCAATATGAAACTCCTAAATATTTTGCAGTTTCTTCAATTGTTAAAGTAGTCCTCTCAATCTTTTCGTAACCCTCTAAATTTGGCACATTTTCACCTCCCATATACAATTATATAAGAATAGTTCCATATATCCAAACCTTTTACCTAAAATACTTAAATATTCCAACAAACTCTATCATTATCATTTTGAATATTACATAGACTTTTTATTTTTTCTTTTAAATACTTACCATTTTTACTAGATAATCTATTATTAACAATAGCAACATTTATTATTAAGCAAATATGATTAAATTCTTCATTTTCAGCAATGTCATGAATAATATATTCAGGAATTTCAAAGTTTATATGCTTTTGTAAATCATTTTTTATTTTATCTATCTTTTCAATATGTTTCTTTATAATTTCAAATTTTTCTTCAGTTATTGAATAATCTTTATTATTTTTTCTCATATTACTTTTACTCCTCCCTCTTCTAGTATTATAGCATATTTACTCATTAAAATGAATATTCTTTTAACATTTTGCTCATTTTGATGAGCATGTTTTAATTTATATTTTGCTAAAATTATTTTGAAAGGAGCCAATATTATGGATTTTTCAGATTTAGTAGCCTTAAAAATCAAGGAGTTAATGAAAGAAAAAAATATAAATTCAAACCAGCTTTCTAAATTAACTGGAATTTATAGTTCTACTATTGCAATGTTTTTAACCAGAAAAAACAGAACTATTAGATTAGAAAATTTATTATATATTTGTGATGCTTTAGGAATTAAATTATCAGAATTCTTTTCAGATGAAAGATTTGACGAAGCCGAAGCAAATGAATGGAGAAAAAAGCCTGAACTATAAAAGATGTATATTACAAATTTAACTAATATACATCTTTTTTTATTTACCATTCATTTCCACAACTTATACAACAGTATTTATTTTGTTCTTCTTCTTTTCCATAGGGACTAATATTTATAAATAATCCCATTTTATCGAATTTTTTTCTTTCTTCTAATTTTTGTTTTTCAGTTCCATTGAATAATCGGTAAAAAACATCTCCATATATATATTCTAAAACATATTTACTATTACAATTCGGACATATAATACTTGGATTATTATTTGTTAAATTTCCACTTGCTTCAATAGCAAATAATATTAGTCTGTTTTTTATTGAACTTTCATTATAATTAAAATTTGTAATTTCTTTTTTTACTTTATCTAGTAGTTCTCCTAAACTTATATTTTTGCTATTTCTCTTTATTTCAAAAATTTTGTTTATTTCTTCATCTGATAGAATTTTAATACTCATAATATATCATCCTAACTATTAGCTATTTTCTAATATTTACTTTTATTATCAGTTTTAAATTTATATAAATCCAATTCAAACTTTTCTTCTTTTAAAATATCGCATATCTCAAAAAATAATTTTAGCACTATTCTTTCTTGCTTTAAATTTTCTCCATATTCTTTTAGGTATTCTTCTCTTACTTTATGACCATCATCTATAGAATCGCCTATATTCCAAGCAAGTATCTGTCTATTTCTTTTTTTATTAGCAAGCCAAAACTCATTACCACATCCATCTAAAGAACCATTATTTAATCTACTATTTATATCAAATATTTCACGATTATTCTCAATAGATTTTTTTATTTTTTCTACACCATCTTTACTTAATTGATAAAATTTAAATTCTAAAGTATTATCATTAAAATCAGATTCATTATATTCAATTGTTCCATCTTCTTGTATTTTTATTTCAAAACCATTAGTGTTTCCACCTAAAAAATTACAAGATGCAAATTCTTTATATTCAAAAATCGGATAATTCATCTCCTTAATCCCCCTTACATTATTAAATTATAATAAATTTCTTTTATTATATCATATTTATCCTTAAATTTATTATTTTAGACAAAAAAATAGAGGTACAGAATTTTTAATATTCCATACCTCAAAAATTTAGTAAATAAAATAATAATTCAATATAAATATATAAACTCTAAATTATTATTTTCTCCATTATATAGTTTTTTCTTTAAATGTCAATACTAACAGCCTGTTCTAGGAAGTTTTTGTGTTGTTTCTATTTCTTTATAATAAGTAATTGTAGTCCAATCATCTTTATCTTCAACATAAATATCTTTATAATTTCCTGATACTTTCGTGTGATTTACAAATATAAATCCATTGGGTAAATTATCTAACATATCACAATATAATCTAGGTTGTTCAACTTCTCTAAAATCTGATTTTACTGTTCCAAATCTAAATTCAAAGTCTGTTATGAATTCTCCCTCCTGTAATGTAGCATCTGTAAATTTCACTTCATTATTTACTAATGTACTTAAACCATCTTTTAACATTATATAATCATCGCTTAAATTAGTTTTATACCATACAGAATATGTTAAATCTTCATTCCAAATTCCTGTATAAATCTTATTTGCTCTTAGAGCATTTGTTGGTAATGAATCACTCCATGTAAAATTGTCTAATGCAATATTGGATTTATTATGAATATTTGAAAAATCATAGTATATACTATCTTTACTTTGAGTCTCTTTAAAGCCTTCTTTGTTAACTTCAATATCAATATCTACATTGTCATTTTCTACTTCTACATCAACAATTTCTTGATGTTTTACTATTTCTGCTTCAAATATTTCATCTGTAAGTATATAATAATCAGGGCTTTCAAACTCTTTTAAAGTATATTTTCCTTTTAGTAGTTCTTTTGTTGTAGCTTCGCCATTCTCATCTGTAACTAAAGTATCTACTAAATTATTGTTTTCATCATATACTTCAAATTTAGCATTTTCAAGTCTTTTACCTTTTACATCTCCATTATATTGATTATCTTCTTTACTTACTTTTGTTACTCTTATATAACCTTTTATTAGTTCATTTTCAAAAGTCAAATCAGTAATTTGGTCTTGTGTTAATGTTATTGTTTGTGGTGTTTCATTTAATACATAATTTTCTAATGTCTTTGATTCTTGTATTGTGTATTTTTTATCTATTCTCAATCTTTTACTTGTAGCTTCTCCATTTTCATCTGTAATTAAAGTATCTACTATGTTGTTCTCTTCATCATATATTTTAAATTCTACACCTTGTAACTTCACTTCGTTATTGTCTTTATCAACTTTTATTACTTTTACTTGTCCTTTTTTTAGTTCATTTGTAAAAGTAATATCTGTAATTTGATCTTGTGCTAATGTCACTGTTTGTGGTGTTTCATTTAATACATAATTTTCTAATGTTTTTGATTCTTGTACTGTGTATTTTTTATCTATTCTCAATCTTTTACTTGTAGCTTCTCCGTTTTCATCTGTAATTAGAGTATCTACTAAGTTTTTATCTTCATCATATACTTTAAATTCTACATCTTTTAATTTAACTTCATTATTATCTTGATCAACTTTTATTACTTTTATTTTACCTTTCTTTAATTCATTTGTAAAAGAAACTGTTCTTATTTGTTCTGCTTCTAATGCTACTGTTTGTGGAGTATCATTTAATACATAATTTTGTAAAGTTTCTTTTTCTCTAATTGTTAGTTTTGAATAATCTCTTATTGCATATCTTGATGTATATGCTTCTCCATTTTCATCTGTTGTTATTGTTTCTAAAATTTTTCCATTTTCATCTAAAACATCAAATTTTACTCCTTGCAATTTTACTTCGTTATTGTCTTTATCAACTTTTATTACTTTAACTTGACCTTTCTTTAATTCATTTTCAATAGTATTTTCTTCAGTCGTATTCCACTTAACTTCAACAGTTGTATCTTCTGCGAGATTATACCATTTTCCTGTATTTTTTTCGATTAGTTTATAATTTCCAGTTCTTAAATTTTCAATGCTAATTTCTCCATTTACATCTGTTGTATAAGTTCCAATTACTTTTTGAAATTCTTCTGAATATAGATCAAATTGTACATTTCCTAGCGCAATTTTGTGATTATCTTTATCTACTTTGTATATTTTTAAATTTCCTTTTTTATGATCATTTATTATATTTTGAGTAGTAGATTTGTTATACTCTACATTTACATCAAAAGTAGCTTTATTTATAACATAATTATCATTAGTAGAAATTTCCGTTAATTTATAATTATCTTGATATAGTCCACTAAATGTTGCTAAACCATTTGAATTTGTAGTAGCATTTGCGACTACTGTTCCATCTGTCTTTGTTAATTGAAATGTTACTCCTTGTATTGGTTTTGAAGTATCGCTATCTGTTTTATTTATTTGTATTTTTCCTGTATTAGTTTTTACATTTAATGTAGCTCTACCTACTCCATCTCCAAAAGGATCATAAGTAACTGCATAATTTTGTGTTGCATTAATTCTTGTCTTTCCATAAAATACTGGATATGTTTTGCATTTTCCTTGAACATTTATAATTGCATTACTTATATCTTTATTCATTGAAGATTTAGGCATTTTTAAATATAAGCTTTCGCCTCCTGTAAATGAATTTGTTTGAGTTCCATTTCCGTTTGTTATTATAGCTCCATCAGGTAAGTTGGCTATTGATGTAACAGCATAAGATGCCATATCAACACTACTACTAATATTAAATTTTTGTACCCAGTAATTACCTTCTTCATATATACTTCCTGAAGTTCTCATTGTAATTGCTCCATCTGAGGGTGTTTGAATTCCATATCTTCCTATATTCACCAAATTTACTACTGCATTTGCTATTTTAGTTCCTCTTTCATCTCCACCACGATATCTTGTAGCAGGATCATAACCATATAAAATACTGTATACTGCTTGTTTAGTTGCAACAAATGCATCATATTTATTTTCAACTCCTAGTTCTGCTGGAGTCTTATATGGATACCCATTTATTATTGTTCTCCAAATTTGAACATTATCTAATACTGAATCTATATCTACTGTGTAACCATCATATTCTCCTACACCTGGATATTCTTTATTCAAGCAGTATGCTGGATATTCAACTCCATCTTTTTGATATGTAACAAAAGTTGTAATTATATAGTACCATCCATTTTTATCTGCATTCCAATATTGCAAGTGATATCCACAATCTCCTTTATCTTGCAAATTTGCTTCACTTATTTCTGTTGCAAATGAAAATCTACTAAATGTAGAGCACAATGTTAAAATTAATAATAACATTGCTATTACTTTCTTTCCTTTTACTTTTATCATATTATCTCTTTCCTTTCCCATCAAAAAAAGCACCCGTAAAAGTGCCTTTTAAAATAATATTAGTTATCTTTATATTCTGAAAATTTTACTCTCTTAAAATCATTTTCATCTAGTACATATTCTTCTTTTCTATATTTTTCTTTTGCTATCCTAATTGCTTCATTAACATTTTCTGCTTCAATTTCAACAACTCTTTGTAATAATTCTTCAATCTCAATTTTATAAATTCTTTTCATGTTCACCTCCCTTTATATTAAATAACATTCTGTTGTTATATATTGTCCATTTCTATAATAATCTTGTGCATATATTCTTATATTTCCAAATTTCCAAGCTATTTTATCTTTCACTCTTTTTTCTGTAAATGTAAATTGTGTTGTAACTTCTGTAATTGAACTATCTACGACGATTTCATATCCATAAAGTTTCATATCTTCTGAAGGATTGCTATTTATTATATTTCTTATTTCGGCAATCTTCTTTTCATTTATTCTATATTCTTCAACAGGTATTTTATTATCTTCTACTACTATCTTTTCTTGTGATATATCTTTATTTATAGCAGAGCCTATATTATCATTTTTAATTTCATCTTGTTTTACTATATCTGTGTTTACTTTCTCTACAACTTGATTATTATTTTCTTGAACGATATTTTTTTGATTATTTGCTTCTTTTTTTATTGTATTTGTTACACTATATGTAGCAACTTCTGAAACTTCTTGTTTAGTATTATTTACTTCATCTTCTATTATAGAATTATTTTCTTTTGTTTCATTAATATCTGCAATATTTAAGTCTTTCTCTTTTTCTTCAATTATAGCATTATCATTTTGAACATTTTCAAAATTTGTCACAGATAACTCTTGTTCTGATTCTTTTTCTGCATTCTGTCCCATATAATATAAATTTACAAAGTTTCCTACTAAAATTATTAAAACTATAATTATTTTTTTCATAGCGATCATCTCCTACTATCATTATAAAACCTTAATAGTAAGATCACCAAACCCTTTTAGGAAATTTCACTAAAATTTATTGTCCATAATTCATTCCATCTATAGATTCTATAGCTTGAACACATAGTCTTTTATCTTTATGACCTGCAACACAAGTAATCAAAGTAATTCTATTATCTTCTGTTGCTCCTAAATAACTCCAGTCCTCATCATTTATTATTTTCTTTGTTGTTACTACATATCTTTTAGTTCCATAGTTTGTTTGATAATAAATTTCACTACCTATTTTAATATTCTTTAAATTTTTAAAGAAGTCTCCATTACTTCCTGAATTATGAGAAGCTAGACCTACATTTCCCTCATAAATACTGGTTGATGGGAAGTGTCCTATTGTCCCAGATAAAGTAGTTAATTCTACGCTTTCTCTTATTGGTGCATTATCCAGTAAAATATCAGGAATTGTTAATGTTCCTATTTCATCATTGTAATGTATAATATCTTGTTCTATATTTTCGAGTGGTGTAGCTTCTAATTCTTCATTATCTCCAACTTCAATACTTTCTGCATTTTTATTAGCTTTATAAATTGGATATTTATATGCAAAAAAAATAACTCCTATAAGAACTATAATTGCAACTATAACAACTGTTATTATAAATTTATTTTCTTTTTTCATAAGCAAATCCTCCTATATTCTAACTTCAATAATATATCTTTCTTTTTCATTGCTATTTACTAGCATTTTTATAGTCGTTCCATTCTTACTTACAGTTATCATTTTTCCTTTCAATTTTTTTGTTAAATTCTTAGATAACTCTAATTTGTATTTATCAGTTGTTTCAAAAAAACTAAATCTATCTAATTTTATCCTTCCATCTCTTGTAGCCCTTACTTTTCCTACTTTTTTATATTTTCCATCTTTATAGTTATAAACTGTTACATTTCTTGTTAAAAAGAATACAATTACTAAAATGATTCCTGTTGTTCCTCCAACTACTGGCAACACATTATTCTCTTGTTTTTCTTCTACTTGTTCAGGTTGTTCTTTTTCATATTTTATAACATAAGTAATTGGATTTTCTTCAGTCTTAGTTGCTATTCCAAGATATTCAGCTGTTACTGTATATGTATTAGGATAATCAACTCTTTGCTTAGTAGCATAATAGCATTTAGCAGTATATGTATTAGCAACCTCATATTCTCCAATCATCTTTGTAGATTCTACTTGCCATTCAACATCTAGAAGATCCAATGTTAATCCATTCTTTACTATTTGTTTTGGTATAAAATCTAAATCATTTTTTTCTAGGTTATTATAATTTATCGTCTCTTCAATCAAATCTTCTCTAAATCCATTGTAGTTTGTCTTAATTTTTAGAGTATTAGAATTCAAAATATATTCTCCTATATATCCATCTTTTTCATATTTGATTGTATTTTCTAATTGTTCAATAATTTTATCTTTGTTATTTGTCTTTGATAATATAGTTTTGGTTGTATTTATATCTATCGTTTCTGATGTATTTCCTCCTTCAGCAGTATAATCCACATACTTGTATTTGTTTCCATCGACTTCTATTTCTTTTGATAACATTTCTAAAAATGTATCTTTCTCTGATTCCATAACTTGATATGTTTTATAACAATTTAACTCATCTTCAGTAATTTCTGTTTTTTCCATCGTTACTGCAAAACAATTTACTGTTGTAAGTAAAGTGAAAAAACTGCAAACTGCTAATATCTTTTTAAACCACTTCATTTTAACCTCCTAAAATTTGAATATTCCTAATTTATTTGCTATATAAGTTGCTCCAATAGAGCATAGAATTAATATTCCTATATAAAACAACACATGAAATATTCTTATAATTATTTCAAATAAAAAAAGTAGTATTTTAATAAACGATTTTTGTTCATTAACTACTACTTCTTCATCATATTTTTGTCTTACTTTTTGTCTTTTTAAATATTCTTTATAGATATTTTTGCTCACTTTTTACCTCTTTTCAAAAAGTTAAATATACTATTTTTTTCTATTACTTCTATTTTGTTTGATTTCTCTGCTATATAATCTTTAAAAATTTCGTGATAAATTTCTGTATTTACATTATCATTAAAAGTATCTGAAGTATATTCTGAAAAAAATATATTTTTCACTATTTCTCTTAATGTTCTTTTAAATTTAGCCTTTTCTTCATCACTAGAAAAATTGAATATATAATTTACTTCAGGAATCTTCTCTAATAAACTTAAAACTCTAAATGTTTCATCTGTTTCCCATGCCTTTGTTCCTCCTACTACTATTTTAACTTCTTTTGACAAAAAATTATCTAGTGTATTTTCATTTAAAGTCCCATAATCATAAATATAGAAATCATAGCCATATTGCATTGCATCAATTTTATTTGTATTACTATAAAGATCAATTCCTCTATGCGAATACATATTATCTTTTTTAGTTACTCCTTCTAATGTTTCAATATTTTTTATTTCATCTTTATCTGTACTGCAAATATAACAGGCATTCATATTTAAGCTTTTCAAAAACATTGTAATTAAAATAGCTTGTGTTGTAACTCCTATATGCTTTTCAGTTCCTGCTACTGCTATATTTACAAATTGTTTTAATGTCTTATATTCCTTCTTTACAATTACTTTATTTTTCTTTGTTTCTTCAACTTTTTGCCTAAACCTTATAGCATCTTTGTATTGACATCCTTCAGCACATAAGCAATTTCTAAATTGCTCTTTTTGTTCATAGTAGGTTTTGGCATTTATAAAATTATAAATACCTTCATTAAATAGTTTTGAAAGTAATCTATCTCCTTCTTCATGACCTAAAGCAACTACAATAACTCTAATATTATACATACTCTTTATTGCTACAATAGATTGTATGATTTCCTCTTCACTTTCTTTTGTTGAATCAACATCTATAATTATTTGTTTATAATTATTTAAGTTTTTCAGCTCTTGAATTGCAAATCTTTTTAAGCTATCAACTCCTGTTAATACCTGTGGAGTTTCAAATCCATTTTCTTTGCATACTTCGTAAATTAGTTTTTCATTTTCTCTAGTAATTGCTAAAATCAATTTTATCCCTCCTTTGCAAAAAAAGAACTGCTTAGCAATTCCTTTTCTTTTATTCATCTATTAAATATTTGAATTCTAAATCTAAATCTTTATTAATTTTTATTCTACTATTCTTTGTTAATTCTTCTCTATCAAAAAATGTAATCCTAATAGAAATATAACCCTGGTATTCACTTTTTATTCTAAAATAATTATGAAGATGTATCGTCGAAAATATTCCTTCTTTAAACAAATCTAATATTGTATTTTCGTTTTTAAATGGACTATTCTTTAAATTAGTGACGACAACATTATCAAAATCAGTTTTATTAAAATCTACTTTTGGAACTATGTATTTACTTAGTATTTCATTATTATCTAATAGTTTTATTGTTTTTTTACATTCAGTATATGTTTCCACTAGCAATTGTTTTAATACATATTCTTGATTCTTTTTCTTTTCTTCTTCTTTCTTCATATTCCTTTTATCAATTAAAAAATATGTAATTATAAATATCATAATTATAATTATATTATTTATTA
>OGZK01000840.1_pt1 | contig 29858 bp, 25 predicted proteins | sample 1576791 | NCBI WGS metagenome assembly OGZK01 (sample SAMEA3541556, study PRJEB24748) | human gut metagenome | biome: human gut; feature: human-associated habitat; material: faeces | place: China | collected 2012
TCAGCTCCTGCTGCGGCGTGTACTCGCGCGCGGGTGCGTCATTTTCCTTGCCGAAGTCCTTTTTGAGCATCAGCAGGATCGCCGCGCAGGGCAGTGCGACGAGCATCATGATCTTCAGAATGTCCTCGTTGATGAGCAGAGCGATCTTTGTGCCGATGGCCGCGCCGAGCAGCGCGCCGATCCCCGAGACGATGGCGGGACGCAGCAGGACCTTGCCGCCGCGAAAGTATTTGAACGAGGCGAGCGCCGTGCCGGTGCCATTGACGACCTTGTTTGTCCCCATTGCAAGATGCGCGGGGATACCGGCCATCAGATAGGCGGGAAGCGTGATAAGTCCGCCGCCGCCGGCGACGGAGTCGACAAAGCCGCCAAGAAAGATGAGCGGCAGAACAACGATCAGAATTTGCGGTGTGAGCTCCATGAAAGTCTCCCTCTTTTTCTGAGATTTCTGCATTTTATCACACGGGAAAAATTTTTACTACTCTTTTGCGCAAAATATGGTAGAATCATTTTACAATTTTTTACGCCCAGCGCGCAGAAAGGAACCACGCTATGGAACGCAATGACAAAGCTGCCATCGAGGCGCTCTTAAAGCGCCACGGTTTTCATTTTTCAAAGTCCATGGGGCAGAACTTTTTGATCGACCCCGCCATCCCCTATGAGATCGCCGAGAGCTCGCGCGCAAACGAGCAGAACGGCGTGCTCGAGATCGGCCCTGGCATCGGCGCACTGAGCCACGAGCTCTGCGAGCGCGCGGGCAAGGTGGTGGCCGTGGAGCTTGACAAGACGCTGCTGCCGATCCTGGACGAGACCATGGCGCGCTTTGACAACTTCGAGGTCGTGTCCGCCGATATTTTGAAAACCGATATCCCTGCGCTTGTGCGTGAAAAATTCGCAGGCCTCACGCCCATCGTGTGCGCGAACCTGCCCTACAACATCACGACGCCCGCCATTACCGCGCTCATCGAGTCGAAGTGCTTTGAGAGCATCACGGTGCTCGTGCAGAAGGAGGTCGCCGAGCGCCTCTGCGCCGCGCCGGGCACGAGCGCCTACGGCGCGTTCTCCGTCTTCATGCAGTATTACACCGAGCCGGAGCTGTTGTTCGCCGTGCCGCGCGAGTGCTTCGAGCCGCAGCCGAAGGTCACGTCCGCCGTGCTGCGCGCCGTCGTGCGCAGGGAGCCTCCGGTCGAGGTCGAGGACGAGAAGTTCTTCTTCCGTGTGGTGTACGCCGGGTTCGCCCTGCGGCGCAAGACGCTTGTCAACAGCCTGATGACGGCGTTCGGCAGCCAGCTCACAAAAGAGCAGATCACGCAGGCGGTCACGTCCTGCGGTTTAGAGGCCAACATCCGCGGCGAGCGGCTGGGGCTCAGTGAATTTGCCGTGCTGTCCGCCGAGATCGCCGCATTACTGTGACAGCACAGAAGCATCTATTTAAAAAATTGATAAACCATATGGTTGCTATTGATAAGACATTCTGCTACAATTTTCGGCAGAAAGGAGTCAAACTCAATAGCAGCCATTTTTCCTGTGCATCGGTTAGCTCCCTGCCGCCCCAAAACGGCACAGCACACCACACAAGACGCGGTGCAAAATTTTTCTTTTTCATTACACCGTGAACATGCTACGAGGGAAAGAACAAATGACGAATTTGACGAACAACAAGGCCGTTTTGTCGTGGATCGACGAAATGACCGCCATCACCAAGCCGGACAAGATTGTCTGGATCACGGGGGAAGAGGAACAGCTCGACGCGCTGCGCGAGCAGGCCGTCAAGGAGGGCATCCTCATCAAGCTCAACCCGGACAAGCTCCCGGGATGCTACCTGCACCGCACCGACCCCGACGACGTGGCGCGCGTGGAGGACCGCACGTTCATCTGCTGTGAAAAGGAAGAGGACGCAGGCCCCACGAACCACTGGGTAGAGCCCAAGGAAATGTACGAAAGAATGTACGCTCTGGCCGACGGTGCCTATAAGGGCCGCACCATGTACATCATCCCGTACTCCATGTCCATCATTGGCTCTCCGTTCGCCAAATACGGCTTTGAACTGACCGACTCCATTTACGTCGTGCTCAACATGCACATCATGACCCGCATCGGCAAGGCCGTGTGTGACGCGCTCGGCGACGATGAGGGCTTTATCAAGGGCCTGCACTGCCAGTGCAATCTCGACAAGGACAACAAGTACATCGTCCACTTCCCGCAGGACAATACGATCATCTCGATGAACTCGAACTATGGCGGAAACGTGCTTCAGGGCAAGAAGTGCTTCGCGCTGCGCATCGCCTCGAACCTCGGCCGTCAGGAGGGCTGGATGGCCGAGCACATGCTGATCCTCGGCATCCAGAACCCGCGCGGCGAGATCAAGTACATCTCCGCCGCCTTCCCTTCCGCCTGCGGCAAGACGAACCTCGCCATGCTCATCCCGCCCGAGGGCCTGCAGCGGTGGGGCTGGCGCGTCTGGTGCGTGGGCGACGATATCGCGTGGCTGCGCGTCGGCAAGGACGGCAGACTCTGGGCCGTGAACCCCGAAAACGGCTTTTTCGGCGTTGCGCCCGGCACATCCATGAAGTCGAACCCCAACGCGCTCATCTCTACGCACAAGGACACGATCTTCACGAACGTCGCGCTTGACCTCAGCGACAACACCGTCTGGTGGGAGGGACTCAACAAGACGCCGCCCGCGCGCGCCATCGACTGGCGCGGCCGTCCCTGGACGCCGCAGAGCCCTGAAAAGGCTGCACACCCCAACAGCCGCTTCACCGCGCCCGCGCGCAACTGCCCCTGCCTGAGCCCCGAGTTTGACAATCCCGAGGGCGTGCCCATCAGCGCCATTGTCTTTGGCGGCCGCCGCGCGAAGACCGCGCCGCTCGTTTACCAGTCCTTCAACTGGCAGCACGGCGTGTTTATCGGCTCAATCATGGCGTCGGAGACCACCGCCGCGGCGACGGGCCGCGTCGGCGTCGTGCGCCGCGACCCGATGGCGATGCTGCCGTTTTGCGGCTACCACATGGGCGACTACTGGCAGCACTGGCTCGACATGGGAAAGAAGATCCCCAAGCCGCCGAAGATCTTCAACGTCAACTGGTTCCGCACCGACGAGGACGGCAACTTCGCCTGGCCCGGCTTTGGCGACAATATGCGTGTTTTACAATGGATCATCTCGCGCGCCGACGATGAGATCGGCGCGGCGGAGACCGCGCTCGGCTACGAACCCAACACCCACGATATCGACATGGAGGGGCTTGAAATGTCGATGTACGACATGCGCCGCCTGCTCTCGGTCGACCGCGAGCTCTGGCTCCAGGAGTGCGAGGACGCGCGTGAGTATTACGAGAAGATCGGCAAGGTGCCGCCTGAGCTCTACGAAGAGCTCGACGCGCTCGAAATGAGATTGAACCGCGGCTATAAGGTCAAGCACGAATAAAACGAAGCAATGCAAAAAAGGAACCGCTCGAAGAGCGGTTCCTTTTTTAACGTATCAAGTCTCGTAAAATTTGCGCCGCGCATGGCGCAAATAAATCGAAATTTGTTTTTCGCCGCGACAAGTGCGTGGCGAAAAACACTTTGCGCGGAGCGAGCGTCGAATTGGCCGCATTATGCGGCCAACCGAGGCGCAGAGCGCAGCGAAACTTTCTCAAGAAAGCGGCTTCACCGCTTTCTTGAAGCTATCTTACGACGCCAAACCGGAAGAGATAGTCTCTCCACATCGGATAGTACGCGGCCTTGACGTGGACGCCGTCGCCAGAGTATTCCGGCGTCAGCGCGCCGGTAGAGTCGTCGAAGACGGGATTGCAGTCGATGTAGAAGACCGTTTCGTTGTCGGCGAGCTTTTGGAGCTCGGCGTTGCGTGCGTCGATGGTCGAATTCTTAAAGAACGTCGCGTCGGACTTTTCCTGCGTCGTGTGGAAGATGGCCTGCAAAAAGATGATGGCGTCAGGCTGGAGCTCGCGCACTTCGTCGAGCAGGACCTTGTACTGTGCGGCCCAGCTCTCCGCCGTGCCGGTACCGAGCTCGTTGATGCCGAGCATCAGGTAAATTTTGCTGTAGTGCTTGCCGGAGAGCGCCTGCGCAAGCGTCTGCTTGCCGGGGAACTCCGCCTTTTCGACCGCCGACCAGACCGTCAGGCCGTTGTGGCAGAGGTAGTCGGCGTTCGGGAGGCCCGCATAGTCCTTGAAGCCGTCGGTGTGCGAGTCGCCGATGAACAGCGCGTCGTCAAAGTAGCTCGCGTCCACCGTGGTGAAGGGGGAGTCGGGCTCTTCCGGTTCGGGCTCCGGTTCCGGGTCCGGAAGCGGAGCGGGGTCTGGGACGGGAGGAGGTTCGGGCGCTTTGGGCTTGCTCCACGGGTAGACCCCGTCTGCGGCCGCTGTGGCCATTGCCGCGACGGGCGGCGTCGCGGCATCCAGTTTTTCAAGATAGTCCTGATATACGCCGGTGGGATCGAGCGCGGCGTAAGCGTTGAGCGCCAGCGCGCTGACAAAGCACAGCGGCAGCAGGAAAAAGGGACGAGAGGACATGAAAGGTCTCCTTAGAAACGGGAATAGAGGAAGGCGTTGCCCGACGAGGTGGCGATGAAGTACACGCACACCCAGAAGAGCAGAAACAGCGGGAGCTGGACGAGTAAACTGCCGCGGTGCTTTTCATAAAAGCGGCGCGGCTGCGGCAGGCAGAAGAAGACGGCGAGCAGCAGCAGCCACCAGTAGGACGAGAGCAGCTTGAGCACATCCTGCGCGGAGATGGCGCTGTGTGCGCCGAACAGCGGGAACAGGCGGGAAAAATACGCGCCGACGTCCTTTAAGCGTGTGATGCGGAAAATGACCCACGTCTGCGGGATGACGAAGAGGAGATAGACGTGCGAGAGCACTTTATGCTCCTTGAGAAAATCGCCGATACAGAACTTTTCGAGCAGGATGAATCCAAGCAGCATCACACCCCAGAGGACAAAATTCCAGCTCGCCCCGTGCCAGAGGCCGGTGAAAAACCACACGACCGTGAGCGAGAGCACCGTGCGGGCATTGCCGTTTCGGCTGCCGCCGAGCGGGATGTAGACATAGTCGCGAAACCATGTGCCGAGCGTGATGTGCCAGCGGCGGTAGAACTCGCTCACCGAGCGCGCGGTGTAGGGCAGGTCAAAGTTGCGTGGCACAGGCAGCGCGAGCATCTGCCCGAGGCCCATCGCCATGAGCGAATAGCCGGAAAAGTCGAAATAGAGCTGCAAGCTGTAGCTCACCGCGCCGAGCCATGTGAGCGGCGTCGACAAATATTCGTAACCGATGCGCTCGAGCGATGCCCACAGCGGCGCGAGCTGGTCGGCGAGCAGCACCTTGAAGCACAGGCCGACAACAAAGAGCTCAAAGCCGGAGAATACGTCCTCGCGCGTGATCGTGCGTTCCTTCAGTGCGCCGCGCCATTCGCGGTAGCGTAAGATCGGCCCCATCGTGAGCTGGGGGAACGCGATGGTGAAGGCGGCGTAGTCGATGAGGTTTTTCTCCGCCTCCTCGCCGCGATAGACGTCGATGAGGTACCCCGCGCTCTGGAAGAGGTAGAAGCTGACGCCGAGCGGCAGCGCAAGCTCGACAAGGGAGAACGCCGTCCCCGTCAGTTTGCCCAGATTTTCCAGAATAAATGCGGCGTACTTGAAATACACGAGGCAAAAGAGGTCCGCCGCCAGCGCGATGATCAGCAGTGCTTTTCGCGTGCGGACTTCTTTCCCCGCCATTGCGCGGGCGAGGGCGTAGTGCAGAAGCAGCACGCCGGACAGCAGCAGTGTGTCGCGCGCGCCCGCGCCGATGAAGTAGAAGGCAAAGCTGCCCAGCACGAGCGCAGCATTTTTGAAGCGAAAGGGCAGGATGTGATAGACCGCGAAAAACAGCGGCAGAAAATAAAAAAGAAACGTAAGGTCGGAAAAGCTCACGGGGAAACTCCTGTCATAATTTGTCAGCGTCTTATTGTACACGCCGGGGCAATGTGCGGCAATGGAAAAATCAGGAATTCGTCAAGAAACCGCCGGGTAAGCCAAAACATGAGATTTTGGTTTACATGCGGCGGCAAGCGTGCTACAATCCTAAGACGGCGGCTGCGAAAAACGCAGCGTTTGATATTTTATGTCAATCGTAAGCGATAAGCCGCCGACTGTCAACCTCAAAAGGGTAACAATTTCGGTTACATTTTGTAACGGAGGACGCTATGGGAAAAGAGACTGTTTTGGCGCTGCTGCTGCGGGAAAAGGGACACTTCGTCTCCGGCGAGGCCGTCAGCGCCGAGCTCGGCATCACGCGCGCGGCCATCTGGAAGAGCATTTCCGCCCTGCGCGCGCAGGGGTACGAGATCGACGCCGTCACGGGACGCGGCTACTGCCTCAAGTCGCTGCCCGACACGCTGACCGAGCAGACCGTGCGCAGCTACTTGGGACCTGTCGAAACCGTCGGCAAGCGCATCGACTGCTTTGATTCCATCGACTCGACAAACGCCTACTTAAAGCGCATCGCGCTCGACGGCGCGCCGGACGGTACCGTCGCCGTCGCGGCGGAGCAGACGAGCGGCCGCGGTCGCCGCGGCCGCAGCTTTCAGAGTGCGGCGGGCAAGGGCGTTTACCTGTCGATCTTGCTGCGTCCGAAGCTTGCGCCGTCGCAGCTGATGCCGCTCACGGGTCTCATCGCCGTTGCGATGAGCCGCGCGGTCGACCGCGTGGCGGGGACGCACTCGCAGATCAAGTGGACAAACGATCTCATCCTGAACGGCAGAAAGCTCTGCGGCATTTTGACCGAGCTGAGCGTCGAGGGTGAGACCGGCGAGCTCCAGTACGTCGTGGCGGGCATCGGCTTCAACGTCAGCCAGCGCGAGGAGGACTTCGTCGGCGAGGTCTCGAAGATCGCAACGTCCATCCTGCGCGAGACGGGCAGGCTCATTTCGCGCGCGGAGCTGTCCGCGGCGATGATCGAGGAGCTCGATGCGCTATATACGGCGCTCAGATCCGGAGAGACGAGCGGGTATCTCGACGAATACCGCCGCCGCTGCGTGACCATCGGGCGCGAGGTGCAGCTTTTGTGGCAGGATACGAAGGAAAAAGTCACGGCGCTTGACGTGGACGAGGAGTTCGGCCTCATCGTGCGCCGCGAAAACGGGACGGTCGAGACCGTCCGCACGGGTGAGGTGTCCGTGCGCGGCCTTTACGGATATGTGGAGTAAGGAGAAAGTGTTTTGAAGGAACTTTTGGAACTGTTTCTCACCTTTGCCAAGATCGGCGTGATGACCTTTGGCGGAGGTATGGCGATGCTGCCGATCCTCGAGCGCGAGGTGGTGCAGAATAAGCACTGGGCAACAGAAGAAGAGCTGGTGGACTATTTTGCCATCGGTCAGTGCACACCGGGCATCATCGCCGTCAACACGGCGACATTTGTCGGACAGAAGAGAAAAGGCGCGATGGGCGGCATCACCGCGACGCTCGGCGTGGTATTCCCCTCGCTCGTCATTATCACGATTCTGGCGGGACTCATTACGAACTTTGCCCACCTTGCCTGGGTGCAGAACGCCTTTGCAGGCATTCAGGTGTGTGTATGCGTGCTCATCCTGAACGCTGTGCTCAAGCTGCTGAAAAAGTCGGTCGTGGATAAGCGCACGGCGGTCATCTTTGTTATCGTGCTGCTGGGGAATATGCTGCTGAGCGTTTCGCCGGTGTGGTTCGTGCTGCTCTCGGCGATGTCCGGCATCGTGCTGAAAAATCTTGAGGGGAGGGCGGCAAAATGACCTTGTATCTTCGCTTATACTGGGAATTTTTCAAAACGGGCCTGTTTGCCATCGGCGGCGGCATGGCGACGCTGCCGTTCCTCAAGGATATCGGGTCGACCACGGGCTGGTTTTCGCAGACGGACCTGATGAACATGCTGGCTGTGTCGGAATCGACGCCGGGTCCTGTCGGCATCAACATGGCGACCTATGTCGGCTATACGGTCGGCGGCGTGCCGGGCGCGATCGTCGCCACCATCGGCGAGGTGACACCGTCGATCATCGTCATTTTGATCGTTGCGGCGATGCTCGCCAAATTCCGCGACAGCCAGTATGTCGCCAACGCGTTCTACGGCCTTCGTCCCGCCTCCACCGGCCTGATCGGCGCGGCCTGCGCGGGCGTGATGCTTCAGGTAATCGCCGGGATCACGAGCGCGTCGCAGGAGGATTCCATCCTGATGAAATTCTCGTGGGACGGCGCAATCAGCCGGCGCGGCATCATCCTTGCGCTGGTGCTGCTCGTCTTCACGCGCTACATCAAAAAGACCAAGGACCTGCACCCGATCGTCTTTATCGGAGTCTCCGCGGTGATCGGCGTCGTGTTCCACTTCGCGGGAGTGTAAAAGATATTCAAAAAAGAGGGACGCAGCTGAAAGCTGCGTCCCTCTTTTTTGAGAAAGATGCGTTCCGCTTTGTGCCTTGCCGCCCGAAAGGCGGCTGCGACACGCGCGGAGAGAGAAGTGCTTTTCCGGCGTACACGCCGCCGGAAAAACGATTACAATTTATTTCGCGTCTGCGGACGCCTGGGCAGCCGTTGGCGGCTCTGCCGCCTTACGGATGCCGCGTACCCCTTGCGGGTAAAACTCTGCGAGGCTTTTTTAACCGCTGCGTTAGTCGGCGGAGGCGATGTGGCTGGCGATGCGCTGCATGATCATGTCGAGGGCGACTAAGTTGTGGCCGCCTTCAAGCACAATGATATCGGCATACTTGCGGCTCGGCTCGACGAACTGCTCGTGCATGGGTTTGACGGTCGTCAAATACTGCGTGATGACGCTCTCGAGCGTGCGGCCGCGGTCGCGCAGCCGCGGGTCCTGGAAAATGAGGATGCCCTCGACGATGACGACCTTGCTCGGCCGGATGAGCTCGGTCTCACTTGTGCGCTGGTGGTCTGCGTAGGAGTAGACTGGGCAGCGGATGGCCTTGCCCGCCTTGAGCTCCTTAAGCTGCTCGACCATCAGATCGGTCTCGAAAGCGTCGGGGTGGTCGTAATTCTGCTTGCAGCGCTCTTCAAAGGGCCTGTCCTGATATTTATAATAGCTGTCGTGGTGCACGACGCTGATATCGTCGCCGAAGTGCTGCTTCAGATGCTCGGTGAGCGTCGTTTTGCCCGAACCGGTGCCACCTGCAATGCCAATGAAGATGGTGTTCATCGCCAGACCCTCCATGAATCGTTTGTTGTTAAGTCGATTATAGGAAGACTTTGGCAAAAAAGCAAGGCCGCGCGGCGGAATGCGGCAAAAATTTGCGTGTTTCGGTTGACGCGGGACAAAAAAGCAAGTATTATGTAAAGGAACGCGGCACCGTGTGTGCTCGCGCGCAGAGACTCTATTTTGACAAAAGAAAGGAGCGTCGGCATGAATCTTCTCAAGTGCCCGCGCTGCGGCGAAGAATATTCCCCCAGCTATCGCAGATGCCCGTTCTGCGAGGAGGGAGACCATCCCCGTAAGATCAAGTACAACTCCAGCAAACAGAGCGGCGGCCGACGCGTTTCGGATAAAAAGCAGACGCAGTCCGTCCGCGGCGCGATGGCGGCGGTGCTCGTCGTCGTGCTGCTGCTTCTGAGCTGGTCGCTCTTTGGTGACAAGATCGTCGCAAAGATCACGCCCGCCGACGACGACGATACCCCCGGCGTGCAGGACGATGTCAATACGCCCGACGACAGCAATACGAACACGGACGATCCGAACGCGAACAACGGCGACACCACTGACCCGAACACCGGTGATGAGCCGAACGCAAATGATCCCGCAAACGGCAGCGACACAACTGCCACCAATCCCGGCACCACGACAACCCCGTCCACCCCGACGGTGGATGCCTCGGCCCTGAGCATCAAGACGAACGTCGGCACGACGCTGCCCAAGGACGCGAACGGCAACTTTGACTGCACGATCAAGCCGAGCGAGACCATCCGTCTGAGCGTTTCCGGCACGGACGCGGCCGCGACCTGGGCGGTGGCGGACGCGAGCGTCCTGTCCATCTCGGCGGACGGCTTGATCACGCCTGCCAAGGTGGGTACCACGACCGTGACGGCCACCGTTGGCGGCGCGGTGCTGACCATCACGGTGCGCATCAAGTAAAGAGAAAAAAGAACGGCCGGGGGCCGTTCTTTTTTTACGCAAAAAGGGGCGGCTTTCCTTGCAAGCACTGCCCGCCTGTGCTACAATTACCTTGAAAAAGTATTTGCAGGAGCTATCGACCATATGACGACCCGTGAATTTCAGCAGAAAAAGCCGCTTTCCATTCTCTTCACCTACTTCAAGCCGCACCGCGGCCTGTTTATCCTGGACCTTGTCTGCGCGACGGTCGTTGCGCTCATCGATCTCGCCTTCCCGCTCGTGACGCGCAAGTCGATGTACGACCTTTTGCCGAATCAGCAGTACCGCACGTTTTTTATCGTGATGGGCGTGATGATGGCGGCGTTCATTGTGCGCGCGCTTTTATACTATGTCATTTCCTACTGGGGACACACATTCGGCATTCTGGTGGAGGCGGACATCCGCCGCGACCTTTTCACGCACGTGCAGGAGCTGGACGTCAGCTTCTTTGACCACAACCGCACGGGCCAGCTCATGAGCAGGCTGACGAGCGATCTCTTCGAGATCACGGAGCTCGCCCACCACGGCCCCGAGGACCTGCTCATTTCGACGCTGACGATCGTCGGTGCGCTCGCCATCCTGTTTTCCATCGAGTGGCGGCTCGCGCTGGTCGTGGCGTGCATCCTGCCGGTGTTCATCGCGGTCATCATGTCGCGCCGCAGCAAGATGACGGCAGCCTCGCGCGGCGAGAAGCAGAAGACTGCCGCCATCAACGTCGGCATCGAGTCGTCGCTCTCCGGCATCCGCACGGCGCGCGCCTTTGCCAACGAGGAAGAGGAGATCGACAAATTCAACGCGGCGAACGAGGAATTCAAGGTCTCCAAGCGCAAATTCCACCACGAGATGGGTGTGTTCAACGCGACGATGGAATTTTTTATGACGCTGCTCTCTGCCGCCGTCATCACGGTGGGCGGCTATCTCATCATGCGCGGCGAGATGAACTACATTGACCTCATCACGTTTTCCCTTTACATCGCAACGTTCATCAACCCCGTGCGAAAGCTCGCGAATTTCTCTGAGATTTTTGCTCGTGGCTTTGCAGGTCTTGAGCGCTTCACGGCACTCATGCGCGTCGAGCCCGCGCTCAAGGACGCACCGGACGCGAAGGAGCTCGAACACTGCCGCGGCGAGATCGACGTCGACCATGTGAGCTTTTCTTACGAGGGCGAGGAGAATGAAGGCGTGCTCCACGACGTGAGCGTGCACATAAGGCCTGGCGAGATGCTCGCCGTCGTCGGCCCCTCCGGCGGAGGCAAGTCGACGCTCTGCCAGCTCATCCCGCGCTTTTACGAGGTGAGCGAGGGCGCGATCCGTATCGACGGGGAAGATGTGCGCTCTCTTACGCAGTCGTCTCTTCACCGCGCCATCGGCATCGTGCAGCAGGATGTGTTCCTCTTTGCCGACACGGTGCGCGAGAATATCCGCTATGGCCGCCCCGACGCGACGGACGAGGAGATCGTCGAAGCGGCGAAGCGCGCGGAGATTTACGATGATATCATGGCCATGCCGCACGGCTTCGACACCTATGTCGGCGAGCGCGGCACGATGCTCTCCGGCGGACAGAAGCAGCGCGTGTCCATCGCGCGCATCTTCCTCAAAAACCCGCCCATCCTCATTCTGGACGAGGCGACGAGCGCGCTCGACAGCGTGACGGAGGTCAAAATTCAGCACGCTTTCGACGAGCTCGCACGCGGGCGCACGACGCTTGTGATCGCGCACCGGCTCTCGACCATCCGCTCGGCGGACCGCATCCTCGTCGTTGAGAATGGCCGCATCGCCGAGCAGGGCAGCCACGAGGCGCTGCTCGCGCAAAACGGCGAGTATGCGTCCCTCTGGCGCACGCAGAATGGGAAAGCATGATGGACAGACGGCAGCTTTTGGATCGCGCCGCGCGCAATGGCGATGAGCGCGTGCTGCTGGCGCACATTCTGGACAAGTGTGAGCAGAGCAGAAACCGCAATATCCCGTCGGCGACGGACTTTTTGAGCCCCGCTGAGCAGCGCAGCGCGCAGGATTTGCTGCACGCCGCCGCCATTCATGACGGCTGCGCCTTCTGCGGTGGATTTGAGCGCGCGGAGCGGAGAATGCTCCTCTTTCTGCCCGACTGGCAGGAGGAGGCCGACGAGAGCGAGTATATGACGGCGCTCCGCTGCACGTATCGCAAGGAAGATACGCTGACGCACCGCGACTTTCTCGGCTCGCTGATGGCGCAGGGCGTCACGCGCGAAAAGCTCGGCGACATTTTGGTGTCGGAGGGCTCGTGCGATTTGATCGTCTCGCGCGATATCGCGCCGTATCTGCTGCAAAACGTGACGAGCGCGGGGCGCGTGAAGCTCTCGGTCAGCGAGATCGAGCTTTCAGACTTGAGCGTCCCCGAGCTCATGGTCAAGGAGATTCGCGACACGGTCTCGACACTGCGGCTCGACGCCGTGGCGGCGAGCGGCTTTTCGATGAGCCGCGGCAAGGCGCAGGAGCTCATTTCCTCGGGACGCGTGCAGCTCAACTACCGCGAAACGCTCAAGAGCGACGCCCCCGTCGCGCAGGGGGATGTGATCTCCGCCCGCGGCCTCGGTAAGTTTGAGGTCGCCGAGGTCGGCGGCCTGAGTAAAAAAGGAAGAACGGCGCTGCTTCTGCGCCGATACCTGTAAGGAGAAGTAAACAATGACGATGGATGAAAAGATCGCGCGCATCAACGCGCTGGCGCACAAGGCCAAAGCTGAAGGCTTGACCGACGAGGAGAAGGAGGAGCAGGCGCAGCTGCGCCGCGACTACATCGACTCGGTGAAGGCAAACCTAAAATCCCAGCTCAATACGCTCTATGTGCTGGACGAAAAGACAGGTAAAAAGACGAAGATCGTCGACCTTGAGCGCGAGCGCTCCGCGAGAGCGGGCAAGAAAAAGGAGAACAGATAAATGAGCAAGGATTTTGAATACGACCCCGAGAGCGGCTCATTCCGCTTCGACGAGGGCAGCGGAAAAACGAAGAAAAAGAACGATGTCGACGTCGGCGGCTGGATTTTGATCGCGGCGCTGTTTGCCTTCGGCCTGTGGCCCATCGGCCTCATCGCGCTCATCTCCAAGCTCTCGGACAAGCCGAAAAAGGTGAGTTCGCCGCGCAGTGGCACGCGCACGAGCACCAGTCCGAACGCGAACGTTACGGCGCGCAGTACGAACAAGGTAGAAAAGACCGTTGTGCAGACAGCGAAAAAGATGAACCGCGCGCCGAAGACTTCCGACAAGACCGCGCGCACGCTGATGATCATCGGCGGCATTATCGCCTTGGCTGCCGGCAGCGGGCTGATCTCGAATATCGGCGAGATCATCGGCTACGGCTGGTATTCCTACATGGCCGAGTACATGCTGTCCAAGTGCGGCTTCCTCGCCGGCGGTATCGCGATGTTTGCTGCCGGTCAGCGCATGAAGCGCCGCAGTGCACGCATCGCGCGTTATCTCGCCGTGATGGGCGAGCGCGGCTACATCAGCGTGGAGGAGCTCTGCACCGTAACGGGCAAGAGCCGCAAAAAGATCGAGAGTGATCTTGACTACATGGTCGAAAAGGGCCTGCTTGGCACGGGCGCGTACTTAGACAGCGGCCGCGGCATCTTCTTCCGCAGCGCCGACGCCTTTGCCGACTACGCGAATGCGACCGCGAAAAAGGAAAACGTCACGCCCAAGGAGGCCAACGAGGGCTATGCGGGCGCACTGCGCGCCATCCGCTCAGCGAACGACCGCATCGCCGACGCCGTGCTGAGCGAGAAGATCGACCATCTCGAGACCGTTGCGGGCAAAATTTTCCGCGAGGTCGAGGAGCATCCCGAAAAGCAGCAGCAGGCCGCGACGTTCCTCAATTACTACCTGCCCACGACGCTCAAGCTGCTTGACAGCTACGCAAAGTTTGAAGAGGCGGGCATCGAGGGCGAGAACCTTTCCCGCGCGCAGGAGCGCATCGAAGAGACGATGGATGCCCTCATCAAGGGCTTTGACAAGCAGCTCGACGATTTGTACCGCAACGAGGCGATGGACATCGACAGCGATATCCGCGTGATGGAAAATATGCTCCGCCGCGACACAGCGAGCGTGGAGGACGATTTCGGCCTCGGCGGCGCGGCAGTGCAGCGCGCACCGGATGAGGAATAAGGTGCTGCGCCGCTCTCATACGCTCTATGAGGAGAAAGGACAAGAGGCATGAAACAAACCGGCAGACGATTTGACGCCGCAGCCTTTTACGGCGGCACGAACAGCGAGGCCTACCGCTATCTCGGCGCGCACCGCACGCGGCGGTCGGGGAAAGACGGCTACGTCTTCCGCACCTGGGCGCCGAACGCCACGCATGTGTCCGTTGTGGGCGATTTCTGCGGCTGGAACGGCTACGCCCACCCGATGGAAAAGAACGCGGACGGTTTCTGGGAGTGTTTTGTGCCGTCCCTCAAGCGCTACGATACCTACAAGTTTGCCGTGACGGCACAATCGGGCGAAACGGTCCTCAAGGCCGACCCCTACGCCTTCCACGCCGAGACCCGCCCCGGTACGGCCAGCAAGCTCTATGACCTCGGCGGCTACCGCTGGGGGGATGACGAATGGCGCGCGAGCCGCGCAAAGGCACCCCTCGACCGCTCGCCGCTCAACATTTACGAGGTCCACCTCGGCTCATGGCGGCGGCACGAAAACGGCGATTTTTACGACTACCGCACGCTCGCGCGCGAGCTGGCGGATCACGTTCTGGACCTTGGCTACAACTGCGTTGAGCTCATGCCCGTCACCGAGTATCCGCTTGACGATTCCTGGGGCTATCAGTGTACCGGCTATTTTGCCGCAACGTCGCGCTACGGCACGCCCAGGGACTTTATGTACTTTGTCGACCATCTGCACCAAAAGGGCATTTCCGTCATTTTAGACTGGGTGCCGTCGCACTTCTGCAAGGACGCGCACGGCCTCATCGACTTTGACGGCACGCCCTGCTACGAATACGCCGACCCCAATAAGCGCGAGCACGAGGGCTGGGGAACGCGTGTGTTCGACTATGGCCGCGGCGAGGTGAAGAGCTTTCTCCTTTCCTCTGCTGCGTTCTGGCTGCGCGAGTTCCATGTGGACGGCCTGCGCGTGGACGCGGTCGCGTCGATGCTGTACCTCGACTATGGCCGCGAAAATGGCCGTTGGACGCCAAACATCAACGGCGGGCACGAGAATTTAGAGGCCATCGACTTCCTGCGCGCGCTCAACGAGACTGCGTTTTCCGTCGACCCCAACGCATTGATGGTCGCGGAGGAGTCGACCGCGTGGCCGCTCGTCACACGGCCCGCCAAGGATGGCGGCCTCGGCTTCAACCTCAAGTGGAACATGGGCTGGATGAACGACATGTGCCACTATTTGAAGCTTGACCCCTGGTTCCGCCAGTTCCACCACAAGGACATCACGTTCTCGCTGATGTACGCCTTTTCGGAGAATTTCGTCCTGCCGATCTCGCACGACGAGGTCGTGCACATGAAGGGCTCGCTTCGCGGCAAGATGCCGGGCGACGACTGGCAGCAGCTGGCGGGGGTGCGCGCGTTTACGGCGTACCTGCTCGCCCATCCGGGCAAGAAGCTCACGTTCATGGGCGCGGAGCTGGGCCAGTGGCACGAGTGGAATTTTGCCTCGCAGCTCGACTGGTATTTGCTCGAAAATAAAGAAAATCAGCAGACTCAGCGGTTTTTCAAGGACATCAACCGCTTTTACCTGTCGCAGAGCCCGCTTTGGGACATTGACTTTTCATGGGAGGGCTTTGAGTGGCTCGTCGCCGACGACAACCACAACAACGTTGTCGTCTTCGTCCGGCGCGACCGGAAAGGGCGCGAGCTCATCGCGGCGGTCAACTTCTCGCCCGTCGGACGCGCGGACTACCGCTTCGGCGTCCCGCCGAAAAAGACGTACCGCGAGGTGTTTACCACCGACCTTCCCGCATACGGCGGCACGGGCGACTGGCGCAACGAAGGAGAGCTTTTGACCGAGTCCATCCCCTCGCACGGCAAGCCCTGCTCGCTGTGCGTGACCATCCCGCCGCTCGGCGCGGTGTTCTTCGCGGGCGAGGGCGAATGGCAGGAAGAGGAGAAAACCAACGAGCCGCCCGAGGTGTGACCGGACGGCAACGAAACAAGGAGGAGAGAACAAGCGTGAAGAAAGAATGTATCGCCATGCTGCTTGCCGGCGGCCAGGGCAGCCGTCTCTACGTGCTCACGGAGAATATGGCGAAGCCCGCCGTGCCGTTTGGCGGCAAGTTCCGCATCATTGACTTTCCGCTCTCAAACTGCGCCAACGCTGGCATCGACACCGTCGGCGTTCTGACGCAGTACCGCCCGCTGGAGCTCAACCGCTACATCGGCTCGGGCCAGCCGTGGGATCTCGACCGCGCGGACGGCGGCGTGCACATCCTGCCGCCGTATCAGAGCGCGGGCGGTGCGTCGTGGTATAAGGGCACGGCCAACGCCATCTTCCAGAACATCGGCTTTGTCGACATGTACGACCCCGAGTATGTGCTCATCCTCTCGGGCGACCACATCTACAAGATGAATTACGCCAAGATGCTTGCCCACCACAAAAAAGCGGGCGCGGATTGTACCATCTCCGTTATGGAGGTGCCCTGGGAGGATGCGCCGCGCTTTGGCATCATGAACGTGGACGAAAACGACACGATCACGGAATTCGAGGAAAAGCCCGCGCATCCCAAGAGCAACCTCGCGTCGATGGGCATTTACGTTTTCACGTGGAAAAAGCTGCGTCAATACCTCATCGAGGACGAGAGCGACGAGGCGAGCAGCAACGACTTCGGCAAAAACATCATCCCCAAGATGCTGCAAAACGGGGAAAAGATGGCGGCGTACCGCTTCTCCGGCTACTGGAAGGACGTTGGCACGCTCGACTCTCTTTGGGATGCGAACATGGATATGCTCGCGACCGGCAGCGGACTTGATCTTCTCGAAAAGGACTGGCCGATCTATGGCCGCTCCGTCTCCGCGCCGCCGGCGTACTTAGGCGTCAACGCGCACGTGGAGCACAGCGTCGTCGCGCGCGGCTGCACGGTCGAGGGCGAGGCGGAGAACTCCGTCCTCTCTGAGCGCTGCACGGTGGAGGAGGGCGCAAGCGTCCAGTACTCCATCCTGATGCCCGGCGCGGTCGTCAAAAAGGACGCGCGCGTCTCCTACGCCATCATCGGCGAGAACGGCGTCGTCGGCGAGCACGCCTTTGTCGGCGCGCCGCCCGAGGCGGTGCCGCCGGAGCAGTGGGGCATCACGGTGCTCGGCCCCGGCGCGGCGGTCGCGGATGACTATGTGCTGCCTGCCAACCGCATGCGCAGCGTGGACGGAAAGGAGACGGTACGATGAACGGACTGCACGGCATCATCTTTGCCTATGAAAAGGCTCCCGGCCTTCGCGAGCTGACCGAAGCGCGCATGCCCGGCTCTGTGCCGTTCGGCGGGCGCTACCGCGTGGTCGACTTCATGCTCTCCAACATGGCGGGCGCGGGCATCACAGACGTCGGCGTTGTGCTGCACGGCAACTATCAAAGCCTGCTCGACCACATCGGCAGCGGCAAGACGTGGGACATGGCGCGCAAGAACGGCGGTCTCAAGCTGCTGCCGCCCTTTGCCGACGCGCGCAAGTTCGGCGTGGAGGAATTCCGCGGCAAGATGGAGGCGCTCTCGGGCGTGCGGTCGTATCTGCACGAGATCCGGCAGAAGTACGTCGTCCTGTCCGACAGCGACCTTATCATCAATCTGCCGCTGCAGAAGGTGCTGGACGCGCACATCGAAAGCGGCGCGGACATCACCTGCGTCTGCACCGAGAGCGGCCAGTTTGTGGAAAACGCCACGTATTTCACCGTCAACGAAGCGGGCCGCATCACCGAGACGCGCTGCGCGCCGCACAAGGCGAGTGGCTGCCGCAGCCTGGAGATCTACCTTCTGAGCCGCGACCTTCTTATTTCCCTTGTGGACGAGTGCGCCGCGCAGGACAAATACAGCTTTCGCAGCGATGTGCTCTGCGCCATGGGCGGCAAGCTCGACCTGCGCGCTTTCCTGTGGGACGGATTTGCCGCGCAGCTGCGCACGGTGCAGGAATACTATGAGCGCAGCATGCAGCTCTTAGACCCCGCCATCCGTTCCGAGCTCCTGTGTGCCGAGCGGCCCATCCTCGCTAAAGAGGATGACGAGGCGGCGTCGTACATCGCGCCAGACTCGCGCTGTGTCAATTCGCTGATCGCCGACGGCTGCCAGATCGAGGGCAGCGTAGAGGGGAGCATCCTCTTCCCGGGCGTCAAGGTCGGCAAGGGGAGTCAAGTCAAAAACTGCATCCTCTTTAAGAATACCGTGGTGGAGGACGGCGTGACGCTCGGCTGCGTCATCGCCGACAAGGACGTCCACATCCGCCGCGGCGGCACGCTGATCGGGCACGAGAGCTACCCGCTTGCCGTGAGCAAGGGCAGCATTGTATAAACGCAGCAAACAGAAGAAAGGAGCTTGCAGATGAACATTTTGTATGTGACGAGCGAGGCGGTCCCCTTTTGCAAGACGGGCGGCCTTGCCGACGTGGCCGGCAGCCTTCCGCAGGCGCTCGCGGCAAACGGAGACCGCGTGAGCGTCATCCTGCCGCTTTACGAGCGCGTGAAGGACAAGTGGGGCGAGCAGCTCCACTTTGAAAAGTGGACGTTCGTGCGCCTTGCGTGGCGCAGCGTCTACTGCGGGCTCTTTTCGCTCGAGCGCGACGGCGTCACGTGGTACTTTGTCGACAATGAGACGTATTTCCGCCGCAGCGAGCTCTACGGCTACTATGACGACGGCGAGCGCTTTGGCTTTTTCTCCCGCGCGGTGACGGAACTGCTCAAGTCCCTGCCGCAAAAGCCCGACGTTGTCCACTGCAACGACTGGCAGAGCGCGCTTGTGCCCATCTACATCAGGGATGAAGCCGTGCGCGACGACTTTTATAAGGGAATCCGAACCGTCATTACGGTGCATAATATCGAATATCAGGGCCGCTACGGCAGCCGCACGGTCGAAGACCTGTTCGGCCTGGACCATGGCTGGTTCGACGGCGGCACGATCGAATTCGGCGGCGATGTGAACCTTTTAAAGGGCGCGATCGTCACGGCGGACGCCGTGACCGCCGTGAGCCCGACCTACGCGCAGGAGCTCAAGTACGCGTACTTTGCCCACGGGCTGGAAAATGTGATGAGCATGAACGCGCGCAAACTCCACGGCGTGCTCAACGGCATCGACATGCAGCGCTATGACCCGTCGCGCGACAAGAGCCTCGCAGCGGCGTATTCGCCCGATGACCTTGCCGGAAAGAAGAAGGACAAGGCAGCGCTCCAGCGCGTGCTGGGGCTGCAGGAACGGCCCGACACGCCGATCCTTGCGATGGTCACGCGCCTTGTCTCCCACAAGGGGCTCGACCTTGTGTGCGAAACGCTCGACGCATTTATGGGCAAGGACGTACAGTTCGTCGTGCTCGGCAAGGGCGACGCGAAGTACGAGACGTTTTTTGAGTACGCCAAGCAGCGCTACGGCGGACGCATGGCCGTCTACCTCGGCTATTCCGAGCAGCTCGCCATGCAGATCTACGCGGGCGCAGACCTCTTCCTGATGCCGTCGAAGAGCGAGCCGTGCGGGCTCTCGCAGATGATCGCGATGCGCTACGGCGCGGTGCCCATCGTGCGCGAGACCGGCGGATTAAAGGACACTGTCCATGCGTATGAAGCCTGGAACGGACAGGGCAACGGCTTCACCTTTGCCAACTACAACGCTGGCGACATGTGCCACGTGATCTGCGAGGCCATTGACCTTTACCATGACAACAAGGGCGCCTACGCGATGCTCCAGCAGCGCGGCATGACAGCAGATTTCAGCTGGACGCGCTCGGCGCAGGAATACCGCAACATTTACGAATCCATCTGCCGATAAAGAAAAGGAAAACGATCTATGACCATTGACTCTGTGAAGAAAATGAAAGACGCGCTGTGCGAAAAGCTGAAGGTCAGCTTCGGCAGCACCGTGGAGGAGGCGAGCGACGCGCAGATGATGCGCGCGAGCGCCCTTGTCCTGCGCGACGTGATGGCCGAGCGCAGCGTGGACACCATGCGCGAGACCCGCGAGGAACACCGCCGTCAGGTGCACTACCTGTCGATGGAATTTCTGATGGGCCGCAGCCTGATGAAAAACGCGTTCAATTTAGGCGTCGGCGAAATTCTGACCGAAGCGCTTGACGAGCTGGGCTTCCGCGCAGCGGACATCTTTGAAAGCGAGCCCGACGCGGGTCTCGGCAACGGCGGCCTCGGCCGCTTGGCCGCGTGCTATCTCGACTCGATGACGACGCTCGACATCCCCGCCGCGGGCTATTCCATCTGCTATGAGCTCGGCATTTTCCGCCAGCGCATCGTCGACGGCCAGCAGGTCGAGCTGCCGGACAACTGGAAGGACCTCGGCGGCGCGTGGCTGCTGCCCAAGCCGCAGGAGACCGAGACCGTCTGCTTCGGCGGCACGGTCCGCCAGTTCTGGGACGACGGGCGGCTGCATGTTGTGCCCGAGGGCGCGACCGAGGTGCTGGCTATCCCCTGCGATATGGAGATCGCGGGCTACGGCACGGATCATGTGAACACGCTGCGCCTTTGGGATGCAAAGTCCCCCGTGCCGCTCGACATGTCGCTCTTTTCACAGGGCGAATATCTGCGCGCGCAGGAGCAGCACGCGATGGCCGAGACCATCGCAAAGGTGCTCTATCCTGAGGACAACCATCCCGAGGGGAAGAGCCTGCGCTTAAAGCAGCAGTATTTCTTCGTCTCCGCGACCGTGCAGTCCATTGTGCGCAAGCACATCGAGGTCTACGGCACGGCCACGAATTTCCACGAAAAGAATGTCATCCAGATCAACGACACGCACCCTGCGCTCGTCATCCCCGAGCTCATGCGCGTCCTGATGGATGATGCGGGCCTCGACTGGGACACGGCGTGGAACATCACGACGCACTCCGTCGCTTACACGAACCACACGGTGCTTTCCGAGGCGCTGGAGCGCTGGCCGCAGGAGCTGATGCAGTCGCTTCTGCCGCGCGTGTGGACGATCATCACCGAGATCGCGCGCCGCTATCAGGAAAAAATCGAAAACTACTACCACGACGAGGCCAAAACGCGTGAATTGGCTATCATCTGGGACGGCCAGGTCCGCATGGCAAACCTGTGCATCGCGGGCGGCATGGCCGTGAACGGCGTGAGCGCTCTGCACTCGGACATCCTGCGAAACGACGTTTTTAAATACCAGTGCGCGATGGAGCCGGAGAAGTTCAAGAATGTCACCAACGGCATCGACCACCGCCGCTGGCTCGCGCAGATCAACCCGCGGCTCGACGAGCTCGTGCGCGCGCTCGCGGGCGGGGATGAATACCTCCTGCACCCCGAAGCGCTTAAAAAGCTCGAGGCCTATGCAGACGACACCGCGGTGCTGAACCGCCTCGGCGAGATCAAGCGCGCGAATAAGCTCGATTTTGCCGCCTACGTTAAAAAGACGCAGGGCATCGTGCTCAACACCGACGCGATCTTCGACGTGCAGGTCAAGCGCCTGCACGAGTATAAGCGTCAGCTTTTGAACGCGATGCATATCATCTACCTCTATCAACAGCTGCAAAACGACCCGAACCGCGCCATGCAGCCGCGCGTGTTCCTGTTCGGCGCGAAGGCCGCGCCGGGCTACGCGGTCGCCAAGCGCATCATCCGCCTCATCAACTCCCTTGCCGCCGAGGTCAACGCCGACCCCATCTGCCGCGACAGGCTGCAGGTGGTGTTCCTTGAGAACTACCGCGTGTCGCTCGCCGAGCATCTGATGCCCGCGAGCGAGGTGAGCCAGCAGATCTCCACCGCTGGCAAGGAGGCCAGCGGCACGGGCAACATGAAGTTCATGATGAACGGCGCGCTGACCGTCGGCACGCTCGACGGCGCGAACGTCGAGATGCACGAGAGGCTCGGCGACGAGAACATGTTCCTCTTCGGCCTGCACGCCGACGAGGTCGTGCGCCTCAAGCGCGAGGGCTACGCCCCGCAGAAGCTCTACGCGCGCGACGAGAACCTGCGCGCGGTGATCGACAAGCTCAAGGCGGGCTTCTCAGACGGCGTTTCCTACGACGATCTCGCCTCGCGGCTGCTGATGAACGATGAATACATGCTCTTGCAGGACTTCGCGTCCTACTGCGCCGCCGAGCAGCGCATGGCAGACACCTACGCAAGAAGCGAGGAATGGAACCGCATGTCGCTCATCAACATCGCCCGCAGCGGCATCTTCGCCGCCGACCGCGCCGTCGCGCAGTACGCGGATACGATCTGGCATGTACCGCACAAATAAAGATTTCAAAAGAGGGACAGCTTTGCTGTCCCTCTTTTGATTTTTACAAAGAAGTGGCTGTGCCACTTCTTTGTAAAGATTCGCTTCGTTCTGCGCCTCGGTTGTCCGATTTAAGCGGACAATTCGACGCTCACTTCGCGCAAAGTGTTTTCTGCCACGCACATGTCGCGGCAGAAAACGGATTACATAGATTTCACGCCTGCGGGCGTGAAACTCTGCGAGGCTTTTGGAACTTTTTTGATGGTTCTTGCGTCTAAAGGAACAACTACTGATGAGGAGGACTCAGCCATGAAGAAGTTGTTTTCCCTAACTCTTGCGTGTTTGCTGCTCTTTTCGCTCTCGGCCTGCGGGCGGGAACCGAAGGAAGAGGTGAGTGACGAAAAGCCTGTGATTTATCTATATCCCGAGCAGGAGACGGATGTGCGTGTGACGCTTGATCTTGCGGGCGAGCTGACGTGCGCCTATCCCGCCTACGGTGACGGCTGGAGCGTCCGCGCCGCGCCGGATGGCACGCTGACGGACGAGAGCGGCCAAACCTACCGCTACCTCTACTGGGAGGGCACGTCGGGGACGGATTACGACTTTTCCACCGGCTTCTGCGTTTCGGGGGAGGACACCGCGGCGTTCCTCGAGGATGCGCTCACGCAGCTCGGCCTTAATCGCGAGGAGGCGAACGAGTTTATCATCTACTGGCTGCCGCAGATGCAGGACAACGCCTACAATCTGATTTCGTTCCAGCAGAACGTTTATACGGATTCTGCCAAGCTCACGGTCGATCCCGCGCCTGACACGCTGCTGCGCGTCTTCATGGCGTGGCAGTCATCGGAAAAATTTGTCGGCCTTCCCGCGCAGGAGCTTTCCGCGCCCGAGCGCACGGGCTTCACGGTCGTCGAATGGGGCGGCTGCGCGGTACAGTGATAAGAAAGGGGCGTGGGAGATGAAAAAGAGACGCTGGGCGATCATAGCGTTTGCCGTGATCTTTGCCGCGACGTATGTTGCGATGGGCTACTGCATTCCGGCCTTTCGCATCAAGCTGGAAGCCGACGGCTGGACGTATTTTCTCGCCAGCCTGCAAGCACTCGCGCCGGTGAAGCTGATCTTTTCCACTGTTCTGTCGTTCATTGCGGCGTTGGCCGTGTACAACAGCAGAATGTTTCGACAATAAAAAAGAGGGCTTGCAAAGCAAGTCCTCTTTTTTTATACGATCAACTGTTTACAGATTCTTGCCGAGTTCGTAAGCGGCGGTCAGGTCTTCTTCGTGAAGATCGTCCGCCGTGGAGCAGCCGCCGACATTCAGCCTGCCCACGATCTCCCAGCCGAGATAGTCGGCCATGAGATCAAACGAAGCGTTCGCGCCGGAGGCAGTCTTTTGATCCTCATCGGCCATCGCGGTGAGGAAAACGGCCTTCTTTTTGCCCATCAGCGCTTCATTGTTGGCATAAAACGCCCTGGCATCCTTCGTGTCGTATCCTGAAAAGCAAGATCGGCATAGCGAGCTGGCAGTTTGCCTGCAAGTGCAGGGATTATCTTTATTTTTTCATCAGCGGTGCGCCGGTGTGCCATGCCTGACCGACCTTTTCGCCGATGGCATAGTAGCCGCTGCGGAACTGGTCGAACACAAATGCATTCAGCTTTGCGGCGTCCACCTTGCCTTTTTCATCCAGCACGGCTTCATCCGCCAGCACGCCGACGATCTCGCCGATGATGTGGTGGCCGTAGACCTCCATCTTGTCCTCAATGACCCTGCACTCCAGCGTCAGCGGGAACTCCTGCACAATAGGAGCGTCTACCTTTTCGCTTTTTACAGCACTCAAGCCGCTGTGCTCGAACTTGTCCGGCATCTTGTTGCCGCTGGCGATGCCGAAGAAATCGGCGGCTTCGATATGGGGAATGTCCGCAATGCTCAGCGTGAACGCACCGCGCTTTTTGATGTTCTCTGAGGTCTTGTGATCCTCGTCAATGTTGAGAGAAACCATGTTTTCGGCACAGATACCGCCCCACGCCATGTTCATCACATCGACGACATTATCGTCGCCGTAAGTGGCGATCATCAGCACGGGCATTGGAAACAGATAGGGATGGACACCCAATTCTTTTTTCATTATTAACGACCTCCATTTGCATTTTGGATTGACTTCATATGGTCATCCTGCTATCATCATAGCATGCATCGGAAAAAACACAAGTACTGTTAATAAATACAGGTACTTTCTAAAAGGGAAGTGTAAATATGTCCTGCATGGAGAAGTATATCAAAAGCGCAAATTTTGCCGACACCGGATTCAGCTACACGATGTCGCTCATCAGCGGCAAGCACAAGATGGTGATCTTATATTGCCTGATGGAGTATGAGCCGGTGCGGTTCAACGAGATGAAGCGCTATCTTGGGACGATCACAGATAAGACGCTCAGCAGCAACCTCAAGGAGCTGGAGGCTGATCGTCTCATCGTGCGAAAGGAGTATCCGCAGATTCCGCCGAAGGTGGAGTATTCGCTGTCGGAGCGCGGAAAGTCGTTGATGAAGGTCCTTGACCAGCTCTGCATCTGGGGCGAGGAAAACAGGTTGACAGCCATGATATAATCATACATGACTGGAAATATGAGAAAACAGAGGAAAACGCTATGGAATTCACACAGGGCGTGCGCTTTGACTCTCTCGGACTGACCGAAGAGGTCCAGCGCGCACTGAAAAAGAAAAATATAGAAGAGAGTACCCCCGTGCAGGCGGGCTGCATCCCGCCGATGCGCGAGTGGAAGGACGTCATCGCCAAGGCACCCACCGGCACGGGCAAGACCTTTGCCTTCGGCATCCCCATCATCGAGCACATCGAGCCCGGCAGCGAGGAGACCGAGGCCGTCATCTTAGCGCCGACGCGCGAGCTCGCCATGCAGATCACGGCGGAGCTGCGCGACCTTTGCGTCTATCTTCCGGGCGTGCGCATCGTGTGCCTGTACGGCGGCGCGCCCATCGGCAAGCAGATCGACGCGCTCAAAAAGCACCCGCAGATCGTCGTCGCGACGCCGGGCCGCCTGAGCGACCACATGAAGCGCCGCACCGTCAAGCTCGACAACGTCAAGACCGTCGTGCTCGACGAGGCCGACCGCATGCTCGACATGGGCTTCATCCACGATGTGACGCGCATTCTGGACAAGCTGTCCTCCCGCCGCAACCTCGGCATGTTTTCCGCGACGATCTCGCGCGAGGTCATGGACATCAGCTGGATGTACCAGCGCGACCCCGAGGAGATCACCGTGCAGGCCAAGGAGGAGAATAAGCCCGATATCGCGCAGTACCGCATCGACGTGGGCCAGAACGACAAGGCGCACGTCATGGCGCAGATCATCCGCGCCGAGGGCCACGAGCGCGTGATGGCGTTCTGCAACACGAAGGGCATGACCGAGCGGCTCAAGGCGTTTTTGATGATGGAAGGCCTCGAGGCCGACTGCATCCACGGCGATATCCCGCAGAAAAAGCGCGAGGCCGTCATGGCGCGCTTCCGCCGCGGCGAGCTGCCGATTTTTGTCGCGACCGACGTGGCCGCCCGCGGCATCGACGTCGACGACGTCGATGCGGTGTTCAACTACGACGTGCCGCTTGAAAACGAGTATTACGTCCACCGCATCGGCCGCACGGGCCGCGCCAAGCGCCGCGGCGTGGCGTACACACTGGTGTCGGATTATCCCTCCGGCATGCGGCTGGATGGAATCGCCAAGTTCACCGGCAATGAGGTCAAGAAGGCACATCTGGATTCGGAGGGGAAGTTAGTCGAAGACTAACAGAGCTTTATGCCCCTGCACCGTGCAGGGGACGCGAATAAAAGGGGGATATTCTCTTTCACGAAAGAGAATATCCCCCTTTTGAACCCCCAAGAGAAAGGTTTGCATTGCAAGCGAGCAGCTTGAAGAGCTGCGGCGCTTGCCGAATCGAGTGCCTGCTATTTTTGTTGCTATACGATTTGACTTTCTTCTATCTTCGCTGTCGCTTTGCCTGCGATTCGTTACCCTTACGCAATTTCCGTCTACTACAGATTTTCACTGTTTTGTTTTTGCCTGCCGAGACGGCCTTGCTGGCACTCGCTGCAATATGGAGGCTGACGGTAGACGGAAATTAGTCCGCACTTCTACAAGCTGGGCAGAGCGGCACCCGCAAGGGGTGTGCCGCATCCGTAAGGCAGCAGAGCCGCCAACGGCTGCGCAACAGCGGATAATAGAAGTAGGCCAAATCGTCTAGCAGCGCTAACGCGGCGACGCCGCGCGCAATCATCTTCATTCCGGAGGCATAAAGGTCGTTCGAGCCCGAGACTGCCAATCAAACGCCTTTCTTTTGGACGGTCACACCGCCCGTTTTCTTTCTCGGGAAAGAAAATGGGGGGTGTGGTGCTGCGGCGTGCATGCCGCAGCACCCTCCGCACCTGTGCGGAAAAGCAGCTGCAATTTGGTAACAAACTGTAACTTTTATGCCCCTCACCTTTACAAGGCGAATGATTTTCGCTATAATATCTCCGTATTACAAAAAACCAAGCAGCCTTCGCTGCGTTTTGCCAATGGGAGGCATGATGAAAGCAATAAAGAGGATCACAGCTCTGGCGCTCTGTGCGCTGATGCTGTTGGGCCTTCTCTCCGGCTGCGGGGAGAAGAAGCAAGGGGACGAGAAATTCGTCCTGAACGTGAGCGTCTGCAACGTGATCGACTCGCTCGACCCCGCGATGAACACCGACGCGGATGCCGACAGCGTTTTCTACGCACTCTATGAAAACCTGATGCGCGAGAGCGACGACGGCAGCGGCGAGGTGACGCTGACGAACGGCATGGCCAAGGAGTACACCGAAGAGACAAACTACGACGGCAGCGTGACCTACCGCTTCACGCTGCGCTCCACTGCGCGCTGGTCGGACGGGGAAAAGGTGACGGCGGATGACTTCGTCTATGCCTGGCAGCGCCTGGCCGACCCCGCGACGGATTCGCCGAACCACGCGCTGATGAGCGTGGTGGCGGGCTATGACGACGTGCGCGAGACGGGCGACAAGACGAAGCTCCAGGTCTCGGCCAAGGATGAATCCACGTTTGTCGTCACGCTGAGCGCGCCGTGCGCCTATTTTATCGAGGGCATCTGCACGGCGGTCGCCACGATGCCGCTGCGCCGCGATCTGACAGAGAACGGCGGAGGTTTTGACACGCCGGACCTTGTGAGCAACGGCGCGTACCATGTGAGCGCGTGGACGAAGAGCAGTGAGCTGACGGCGTCGCGCAGCGACGAGTATTACGAGGCGCGTCTCGTCGGGCCCGACGAGCTGCACTTCATCTTCACAGCGGGCGCGGACGAGGCGTGGCAGCTTTACGAGGCGGGCGACATCGACTATATCGCCCATCTGCCCAACAGCGTGATCGCCGAGCTTTCGCAGGACGAGAGCTGGAAGCCAACGGCGGTGTACGCGACGACGAGCGTCCTTTACAACAACGAGAGCGACACGTTCTCGAACGAGCACATCCGCAAGGCCTTTGACCTTGCCATCGACCGCGCGGCCGCCACGGCGGCGGGCGGCGCGGAGAACAGCCCCGCGACGGGCCTTGTCCCCTACGGCATTCCAGATTCCGGCGAGACGGAGGACGATTTCCGCACGACGGGCGGCGAGCTCTGCGCCATCGATGAAGAGGGCATGAGCGCGCGGGCAACGCAAGCGCGGGAGGAGCTGACCTACGCGGGCTATTACAGCACGAGCATGTTCCCACCGGTCGAGCTTCTGTACGTGACCGGCACGGAGAATGACGCCGTGGCGAGCGCGCTGCAAAACATGTGGAGCACGACGCTTGGCGTGAACGTGATGCTGCGCGGCGTGACGCGGGCAGAGTACAACACGCGCATGGAAGCGGGGAACTACGAGCTCGCGCTGCAAAAGGTCACCGCGCTCTACGACGACGCGATGGGCTTCCTCGACCGCTGGTGCAGCGAGGATGAGCAGAACCTGATCAGCTATGAAAACGGCACCTACGACGTGCTGATGGGCGTCGCCAGAGCGTCGGAAAATCCTGTGGCGCGCACAGCGTTCCTGCACGATGCGGAGACGATGCTGCTCGGTGAGACGGCGCTCTCGCCCGTGTATTTTGACGGCACGGCGCACATGCTGCGCGACACGCTGCGCGGCGTCTACACCGACGGCTTTGGCAACAGCTACTTCGCCGGTGTGCGCGCGAACACAGACTGAATTGTGTGAAACGAAACAAAATGGCAGCTTTTGCCCAAAAAAGCTGCCATTTTTTCTTGCTTTGACAGGAAACTTGCAAAATAGTGCTTGCTTTTTGCGGACAAACAGACTACAATATGAGCCTTGGACGGCTCTGTTCGCCCGTACTTTTTCTGTTGTGAGGGTATTACCATGACTGCGATTTTGAATCTGGCCGTTGCGCTGCTCGCAGGGCTTTTGATGACCCGTATTTTCAGCCGCTGGCATCTGCCTGATGTCACGGCGTTTCTTGTGACGGGCGTTCTGATCGGGCCGTTCGTGCTGGGCCGGCTCGGCATTCCGGGCCTCGGCTTTGCAAGCTACGACCAGGTCGAGGCGCTGAGCATGATCTCCGATGTGGCGATGGGCTTTATCGCCTTTTCCATCGGCAATGAATTCCGCCTGAGCCAGCTCAAAAAGACTGGCAGGCAGGCGATGATTATCGGTGTCTTGCAGGCGCTGGCCGCGCTGGCCTTTGTCGACATTGCGCTCGTGATCTTCCACTTCCTGCGCCCCGACGTGCTGTCCGTCCCTGCGGCTATCACACTCGGCGCGATCGCCACGGCCACCGCACCTGCGACGACGCTGATGGTCGTGCGCCAGTACAAGGCCAAGGGCGAGCTGACGGATCTGCTGCTGCCGATCGTCGCGCTCGACGACGCGGTGGGTCTCATCGCATTTGCCGTATCCTTCGGTATTGCCCGCGCGATGGACAGCGCACAGTTCAGCCTCGCAAGCATTTTGCTCTCTCCACTCATTGAGATCGTCGGCTCGCTGCTGCTCGGCGCGCTTGCGGGTTTCGTGCTCACGAAGCTTGAGACGATGTTCCGCTCGAACTCGAACCGCCTGTCGCTGAGCATCGCGTTCATCTTTCTGATGGTCGGCCTGTCCGCAATGGACTTCACCGTCGCGGGCGTAGACTGCGGCTTTTCGCCGCTGCTCGTGTGCATGATGCTCGGCACGGTGTTCTGCAACATCTGCCCGCTGTCGGACGATTTGATGAACCGCGCGGACAAGTGGAGCACGCCGATGTTGGCGGTGTTCTTTGTCGTGAGCGGCGCAAACCTGCGCTTGAGCGTCTTTTCTCAGGGTGTGCTCGTGCTCATCGGCGTTGTGTACATCATCGCGCGCTCGGCCGGTAAGTATTGCGGCGCGCGCTGGTCGGCCAAGGCGGTG
>OGZK01000850.1_pt1 | contig 29749 bp, 28 predicted proteins | sample 1576791 | NCBI WGS metagenome assembly OGZK01 (sample SAMEA3541556, study PRJEB24748) | human gut metagenome | biome: human gut; feature: human-associated habitat; material: faeces | place: China | collected 2012
ACCATCCCGCAGTTCCAGTGTATTCACATGCTCCGTAATGGACTGTGCGCGCAACACCTTCTCCTTACCATCCGCATCTTCATAGATCATATCCTCGTAGTAAGAGCCATCTGCCGCCAGCACATGCTCCTGCTTCCGCATTTCCTCTACCGCATCTGCATCAAATCCAATCGAAGAAAGCAGCCGGAAATCATAGAAGTTATGCTCTCGCAAATACTTATTTCCGGTTTCCACCATGCCCGGCTTTGTCACCTTCAGTCCGGAGAAAAATCCAACGCCCAGCGCAATGATTGCAAGAATTGCCAGGTACCGTCCCATACTCTGTCCAATTGTTCTACGTATATTTTTTCTATATGCCCGCATCTTCTATCACCACTCAATTTCTTCTACCGGTACAATCTGTTCATTCATCTTCACCGAAGCAATCTTGCCACTCTTCACCTTAATGATCCGGTCTGCCATCGCTGTAAGTGCCTGATTGTGGGTGATGATCACAACGGTCATGCCACGCTTCCGGCTGCAATCCTGTAACAGCTTTAAAATTGCCTTACCGGTCTCATAATCAAGGGCACCGGTCGGCTCATCACAGAGCAAAAGCTTCGGATTCTTTGCGAGCGCACGCGCGATTGCCACACGCTGCTGTTCGCCTCCGGATAACTGTGCCGGGAAGTTATTCATACGTTCTTCCAATCCGACATGGGCAAGCACCTCCGATGGATTCATCGGATCCTTGGACAACTGAGACGCGATCTCGACATTCTCCAGTGCAGTCAGGTTCGGGATCAGATTATAAAACTGAAATACGAATCCGATATCCCGCCGTCTGTACGTCGCGAGCTGTTTCTTGTTGTAATCCGAAACCGCTGTGCCATCCAGATACACCTCTCCTTCAGTCAGGCGATCCATACCGCCAAGGATATTGAGCAGGGTGGTCTTACCTGCCCCCGACTGTCCTACGATGACACAGATCTCACCCTTCCCGATCTCAAAGGATGCATCCTTTAAGGCTTCAACACTGACATCACCGGTCTTATAGGTTTTGCTTACGTTCTTAAACTCTACATAACTCATTTGCGTGTTCCTTTCTAATTTATCTGTGATAATTGCAAAATAATTCGATATACCTGAGTATAACATACTGTTTCCCTGCGATATATCAATTTCACGAAGCATATAATGTATTGCAACCAAGAAATACTAAATGTTCCAATCTACAATCTCTCATGCTTCCGCAGCCGCTGCCAATTCGCCATCCCTGGCTCAGTGGCAGCTTGTTTGAACATCGTGTTCAAACACTGCTGTTTTATTTATGGAACATCAAGTATTTCTAAGTTGCAAACATATCATATGCTTCATGAAATGATATATTGAAGGTGAACAATCATGTTATATCTCAATCATATCCAATTCTATTTTGCAATTATATATAACTGATGTTACTTTCCCCAGCTTGCGATTCGAAGTAACACTTCCTTGTCAAGAGGATATGGACAAAGCGCAAGCTTCGCTTTATTATCGGCTACAATGTCAACGACCTGACGGATGTTTTCTTCCGGCAGGATACCACAATCGCTCACCACCTGAAAGAAATCTGCGAATTCATCCACTGAAGCAAATCCAATTGCTGATAACAGATATTCCTGATCTGCTGCATCTGCCTCACGAATATATCCCGGCAGGAAATACCCGATTGCAATGCCATGCGGCACGCCAAGCTCATAAGTGATCGCATAACTTAAACTGTGCGGAATCGTCGTTCCCGTCTGTGCGATCGCCATACCTGCGAGTGTCGATGCCAACAGGAAATTGCTGTAATCCTCGTCTGTCATCTCCCTCATACCAAGCAGGGCATCCTTGCTTCTCGCCCAGACCTTTAGGCCCTGATCAACGAACATCCGGCTGTAATCCGTCGCGGTCGTATTCAGATAACTCTCAATCATATGTCCAAGCGCATCAATCGCGGTCTGTCCAATGACTTTCTTCGATGCAGTCTTCAGATATTTCGGATCCGCCAATGCAAGCACCGGGAATACGCGGTGCGGCAGGGATGCCTTTGTCCGTTTCGCATGGACAGTAAGCACAGCGACGCCCGTCACCTCTGATCCGGTTCCACAGGTCGTCGGAATCGTCACAACCGGAAGTGCCTTTGTATGTGCTGCACTCTCATACAGATACTCCGCATCCTTCTCCGGGTTGGCAAGCATAATCGCAATCGCCTTTGCCGCATCCATCGGTGAACCACCGCCAATCGCAATTACGAAATCCACGCCATTTCTTTTTCCAAACTCGGTCGCTTTCATAACCGTTTCCACAGAGGGATTTTCTTCGATCCCATCATACTGCACATGTTTCTTTCCATATGCATCAAGTGCTGCCTCCACATCTGCAAGCGCTCCATTCGCGCGTGCGGAATATTTTCCTGTCACAATCAGTGCGTAGCTTCCATAGCCTGCCAATTCCTCTGCATGTACCTTTACTGCATCTATCTCCTGGTATACTTTTGTTGGTATGTAATATTTCATATTCTGTCTCCAATCATCTGCCTGATTCCGAAGTTTCCCCGCGGTACAGACTTCTAATAATATGTTATAATGGATATCCATATTTTTCAAGCGTTGTTTTGTGAATTGTTTGTGTTTTGCGCAACCAAAAAGACATGACATACATTTTGATGTGTATATCATGTCTTTCTTTTTACTCAAACAATCTCATCAATACATCATAGACTTCCTTCGCCACCGCCAGTTTGTACATTAACCTGCTTGGTTGCTGTGGAATCTCGACAACATAGGACCTAACAGTACCTTTCAGGCTTATCGCAAAATAAACCTGTCCGGGAACCGATGCATCCGCATTATCCGGATCTGTATTTCCCATCGTTCCGGTGACTCCGATTCCGATGTCCGCACCATACATATTCGCACAGGCGGTCGCCATGGCTTCCGCTGTCTCCTTCGAATAAACCGTATACTTATGAATCACCTCTGCGGACACACCCTGCATGATCTTCGTCTCATTGCTATAGGTAATGCTCGCACCTTTGAAGATGGCAGATGCCCCTTCTGTATCTGTAATCAACGATGCAATCTGTCCGGCAGTCGCACTCTCCATTGTTGTAATCGATATGTTCCGCTCGATCAACTGCTCTGTGAGATTCCGATAATCCTGCCGGATATCCTTCTCCACATATTTTTTCTTGACTGGACGAACCTTCGGTTCTTTCTTCTTGTCTGTTTTTTCCTTTTTTGCATTCTCCTGCTTCTCTGTGTCTGGATTCTGCAAGAGTTTTGCTTCCTCACAGTATGGGCAAACTTTGTATCTGTCTCCGTTATAAAAATGATCATTTTCACATTTTCTGATATTCATAATTTTAACCTCGGTTATATTTTTTCATTTGAAAATTATCTTTATTATAACGTAAGTGCAGGAAAATAACCAGAATTTAATATGAAATAAATCATGCTTTTATCTCGTTTATCTTCTCATACAAATTACTTGCCATATCCCCTATAAACTCATATTTGACAATGCGTCTTTTAAATTCATCTCCGATCCACATAGCCATTCTGCAATAATGCAGAGCTTCTTTCTCTCGTCCTGGTATTTTACAAAGCAACTTGGCTATATTCATACATGACCAGGCAATTGCAGGGTTATTTTCTATAGGCCACATACCTCATGAGATATTTTGCTTGTCTGTCTGTAAGTTTTATTGTTTCATGAGTCAGACAATTTCTAGCTTCTACACCATTTTTTTGAATTTTAAAATTACCCAATTTGCTTTGCAAGGGTATCTTCCATCAATATTTATCTTTGGCATACCTCTCACATTCCTTTCATTACTTAAATACCAAATAATCGTCTGGCATTCTTTGTTGTTTCTCTTTCCACTTCTTTTATATCAATTTCCTTAAGCTCCGCGACTACCTTGGCAATATACGGAATATTCAATGGTGTATTTCGCTTGCCGGAAATTCCCTCCGGCATTACATATGGCGAATCAGTTTCCAAAACAATTGCCTCCAATGGCACTCGTTTTACGATATCTCGAAGTTCTTCATTTTCCGGATATGTAACGGCACCTCCGATTCCCAACATATATTTCATATCAACATAATTCTCAACATCCTCATAATCAGTTCCTGTAAAACAATGCACAACTCCATTAACCTCTAATGTCAAATCTTCCTGATATTCTTTCAGTACCCTGATTGCCTCTTTATGTGCATCACGTATATGTAAAATAAGGGGCAACTTAAATAAAGCAGCTAGTTTTAACTGTTTCCGAAACCATTTGTACTGTCTGCCAAGACTAACAACTCCTCTTTCGTCAACCTGACCTGATTCATCTCTTGAGATCCGATACAAGTCAAGTCCGGTCTCTCCTATTGCAACCACTTTTTCTTTTGTCACTTGCTGCAGCAATCCCTTTTCCCATTCCTCATCAACCGTTTCGTCCTGTCCAAGTCTATCGGGATGTATCCCCACACCATAATAAATCCAATCATAACCATCCAGCATTTGTCGCATTGCAAAATTGGTTTCGTACTCAATTGCAGGATTGACTAATATTTCTATATCAGAGTTATTCACTGCTTGAATAATTTCCGTTCTGTTACTATTAAATCTATAATGATCTAGATGAACATGCGTGTCTATAAATGCCATAAGTGATTCCTCCAATCTTTATTTACTTTCAATAATATTATTATGTCCCAAATACAAATCACTCGTAACTAATACTGCCATCCAATCACCTTCCTATGAATCCTTCTCATTAAAACTCAAGTACAATTCCACATATTCAAGTTCGTCTGGATCAAAGTATCTTCCTACTGTACTACAGTAAAGGGAAAACGAATTATATATTCCTTTATCCACTAGATAGTTTTTCCATCCATTTAAGACGTGAAGAATTGCTGGTGCTAAAATATAAATAGTACAAGCCAAAATGAGAAATTCCAAATACATATAAACATGGTACAATACAATCAGTGAAGTTATTAAACTCGCTGATAAAATCAATCTTAGCTTGCCTTTGGATGACCGGCTTACCAATGAAAAGGTGTATGCACTGCTTTATCCCAATAAGCTTGAAGCAGTCAATCCAAGAAAGGAGCCAGATTGTTGTGGTCAAACTTTTTTGTAACACTACGACCTAATTTCTGCCACAGGGTTTACGCAACCCCGTAGCGTGCCTCATAAGGCGTTTTGTAATTATTATAAGAATGCGGACGGACATGGTTATATTGTACATACGCAAATTCTTCGACTGCTGTGTAGAGTTCATCTTCTGTGTGATAATAATGCTGATATATAAGATCATTTTTTAATGTGTTGAAATATCTTTCCATAGGAGCATTATCATATGGATATCCAGCATTACTCATGCTTTGAGTGATGCCGAGCTTCTCACAGAATTCTGTGAACTCTTTGGATGTGTACTGACTTCCCTGATCTGAATGTAACAGAAGTTTACTTAAATCTATTCCCGGCTGCGAATGAATTGCTTTTTCAAGCGTTCTTTTCGCTAAATCAGCGGTTATATTTTTATCCGTTATGCTTGAAATAACGCTTCGGTCGTGTAGGTCAATAATAGTACAATTATAACGTTTGCTACCATCTGTCAAAAATAGATATGTAAAATGAGTACACCATTTTAGATTTATTGCATTTGCATGAAAATCCTGATTCAGCTTGTTTTCATAAACTTTGTGAGCAACACCATGTTCATACTCTGGTTTCTTTTTCCTGGATATTGAGAACAGCTGCATTTCAGTATTCATATATTTGTGAACCGTTAAACTACTGATATCGTATCCTTTACGGATAAGATACGCATGTACGGTTCTATAACCATCAACTCCGCCATGAGAGTGATAGATTTCTCGAATAGAGTTTTTGATTTCATCTTTCTGTTGATGATAATCAGCTTTTCGATTTTTAAGATAGTTACTCAAACTTCACACATAAATTTTAGCTATGCACCTTGAAAATTCAATATCTGGCAGTTATTCGGTATGCAGCTTGTAGCTGAGTTTTCAGCATTACAGGAAGTGCATTTATAAATGCATCCACCAATTCGCTGATTTTCCCATCTGACAACTCGGTATTTTCCGTAAGCATCGTTCTGAACATTTGAAGCAGCATTTAAAATGCCTGTATCCATGTGATATCAGACATCTCATCAGAAAAATATAAAAAGAGTTCGCCGAGGGAACGGTTATCGTTAGACTCCCGGCTTTCCAGCGAAAACATCATGTATCGGTTAAAAACAACTGCGGTATGTGCTGTCATTGCATCATAGGACAGGGAATTACATTCTCTGCTCAGGTTAAGGTAACTCTTGCATACCTTGAAGAACACCTCGATATCCCAGCGTTTTCCATAAATTCGGATGATTTCATTTTCATCCAGATTTGTGTCTGTGGAAATCAGACAAAGGTACTCCTTGCGTTTGTTGCGGTTGCGGACATAAACCACCTTTGCCGGAATGGTTTCACCATCTTTTACAACATCAACCATAACGGAGAGCAGATATCTTGATCTTCCGCGTCTCTTTTTATTTCTGTTGTAGATGGAAACCAAAGACATATCCTCACCATTGTAACGGAAGAACATCTTTGGAGTTTTCTTAACCATGCCGATTACATCATATCCAATCTCTTTTACAGCATGAAGCGTACTTGGAGAGGAAAACCAGCTGTCAAAGAGAACATATTTCGCAGGGATTACCGCCTTTTTAGCAGCTTCCAAAAGCGCAAGCATGGCGGAGGTTCCTTTTTCCATGGATAGTTTTCTGCGTTTGTAACCAATAGTTCTTTTGTCTACATTTGCAGCTTCATTGATTCGTTTTTTTCCGTTTTCTGTAGAAAGAAGGATGCTGTTTTCCGGTAGGAAGGTACTTCCATCTAACCATCCAAGAGTAAGCAGTCGAAACCCAAAACGATATGCATGTTTTGCATGGTCGTAGACTTTTGCAAGAAGTTCTACCTTTTTGGAACGATTACGTTCAAACATGGAATCATCAATGATAAGAACATTTCACGGTCTTTGGAATCCAGTGGAATAATGGCATCTTTGATGATCCGGGAGGAAAGAATCGTTGTGAAACGAATCCAGTTGATCTGAATCATCTTCATAAAACGATACACTGTATCCTTTGCAAAAGCAGGAGTGTTACGACCAGTAATCAGGTTCATGTACATGCTTCTGTTAGAAAAGATCAGCAGAAACAGATACTGGAAGATTTCCGTTACCGGAATCCCTTTCTTTTTGTAGGCATTGGATGTCTTCAAAGCTGATGAAATATGAAACCTTGTAAAAAATCTTTTGATAGATTTCGAAATCTGCTTATCATTTTGAGTTGCTTGTGTTATACTTTTATTCATAGCATGAGCCTCCGGAAGTATGATTGTTTCTAGCAACTCAATTATATCAAAGCCAGATGGTTTCATGCTATATTTTGCCAGTTATTATTGAATTTTCAAGGTGCATAGGCACTTATTCAAGTGCGAAGTTTGAGATAGTTATTATAAGCATTTGGACAGATATTAAATTTCCTGAGTAGCCATCTAAGTCCAAATTTCTTGTTGTATTTCTGAACGAATCGATAAGCTTCTAATCGATTTCCTTCGCAAAGAATGCCGCTGCTTTTTTAGAAATTCATTTTCCTTCTGAAGCTCTGCAAGCTGCCTTTTGAGCTGAAGATTCTCCTTCATGTAATCATAATCGGCTTTGGCTTCTTCACTAGTCTGGCATTCTTCGCGGAATTGTTTGGTCCAAATGGAAATGCTTGCTTTGGATACACCATATTCAGCAGCAAGACCTTTGAGGGATTTACCCTCTTCGAGATGAAGACGGACAATCTTCTTCTTGAATTCTGGTTCGTAGTTTTGGTTCATTTGTAACATACCTCGTTTCCTCCTAAGATTATATCTTATTAGGTCGGTGTGTTACAACTACAGTTTAGCACAACAGATTATAACTACATTCACAAAGAATTAGCAAAACCAGGTGTAAATCTTACCTTGTTTTGGACTGAGTACTGTTCTGAGTGCTATTCTTCAAAGCTTACACCCTACATGTATACTCAATTTTGCGATAAATATCGTAAATGGGCAAGACTTACAAAGGCAACTATGCGTATCTCACATAAGCCTGGGGATGCAATGCAGGTAGACTGGGCTGGAACAACGATTCCTTACTATGATCGTGTTACCGAGGATGCCTACGATGCATATCTTTTTGTAGCGGTACTTCCATGCAACTGCTATGCATATGTTGAGGCATGCGATGACATGAAGATCACCAACTGGTTATTATGTCATGTTCATGCGTATCAATACTTTGGTGGCGTTGCAAGGCTTCTGATTCCGAATAATCTCAAAACCGGTGTTGTAAAAAATACCCGTTATGAAACTATTCTTAATAAGAGCTATGCAGAAATGGCTGAATACTATGAAACAGCAATCGTTCCTGCCAGAGTAAGGGCACCGCAAGATATGAGTCTTGCCGAAAGTACCGTAAAGTTTGCAACGACATGGATTATTGCAGCACTCAGGAATCAAAAATTTTTCTCTTTGGAAGAAGTAAAAGCAGCGGTAAAAGAAAAGCTCGATGAGTTGAATAACACTCCTTTCAAGAAAAGGGAGGGCAGCCGCTTTTCAGCTTATACTTCTTGGCATAGAACCAATTTCATATATCCTTTTACATTAACTAGCATCATAAACTATTTCACCCTCATCATCTACGCTTGTAATATTTATGTCTTTATTCCCTTTATCTATTTCTCGAATAATAATATTTGATAATGGATTAATAAGAACTGTCTCAACTACATTCCCTATTCCTCTACCTCCATTTTCAAGATTTTCCTTAGCTTTATCCAAAAGAAACCTTCTAAATCCTGCATCAATCGTTAAAATAATGTCCTTCTCCCTTTCAAGATTTTCTATTATTTTATTAATCTTAATATCTAATATATCCTGTGCAATGTCCTCTCTTATAAAATCAAAAACAATAAAATTATCTCCTATTCTATTCAATAGTTCAGGGCGTTGAATAGTATATTTAAAATAATCTTTTATTGTAGAAAGCAATTCCTTTTCTACCTGTTCAAAGCTCATATCTGGTGTAATAGTTTGAAAGTGTTTTCCACTTTCGCTGTCTGTTCCAACCACACCTAGATTACTTGTAAAAATAATTAAAGCTTCTGTAAAATATACTGTTTCACCAGCCGAATCGGTTATTCTACCATCTTCCAATATCTGAAGAAACTTATCTAAAATAGAGGGATGTGCTTTATCAATTTCATCAAATAGCAATACACAAAATGGATTAGCTTTTACAGCATTTGTCAACTGACCACCATCACTATATCCTATATATCCAGGAGGTGCTCCAAGTAATTTCTGATCCGAATGTGGTTGCTGATACTCACTCATATCGAACCTTGTAACAAAACTCTCATCTCCAAAAATAAATTCAGCAATCGTTTTTGCAAGTTCCGTCTTTCCTGTACCCGTTGGTCCTGCAAGAAACATTACTCCTTTAGGTCTACTACTTGCACCACCTTGAATTCCGGATAATCCCAAACAAGCTCTACTGAGAATCTTCGCTACTTTTCCAACAGCTTGTTGCTGACCTTTTACTCTTTGGGATAAGTATTTTTCAGCATTCTTAACCTTTTCAGTATCAATTTTATCCCAATGACTTTCTGTCTCGCCATATCTAAACATCTTTATCGCTTCTCTTATTTGATGTATAGAGTATTCTTTTTGTCTGCACAAAGAAAAAACACCGAATATCTCAACTAAAGTCATTCCTTCTGTTAGGGCAACAAACTCCTCTTGTATATTACTGCGTGTTTCGGCACTTATATCCTTTGCTCCTTCAATAAAATCGATTCTTGCATCAATTACAGCTGACCGAATTTCCTTTTCCGGTTTCGATATTGTCAATGTCCTAACATATGGATTATTTAAGTAAAACCACACTGGAATATCATTAACCTTCTCAACAATCAGAAACAAAAGATTTGTGAGTGGTTTCTTATCTCGCATACTAATCGCCTGCGTTGGATTTTTTGTTGCCAACATCAGTCTCGTATAATACTCAACCTCTTCATCGCTTAAATTATCTGGAGATGTTGCGATTGTATTTGCTAAATCAATAACTATTGCCGAAGGTCTTATAGTTCCACCTAAGCACTTTCTAATGCTCTCAGTCGCCGAATCAATTGCTTTCGAACTTTTAGCACCTGAGCTCACTTCCCGATAAAAAGTATCAACCATATCTACAGAATATGGATTATAAAAACCATCAACTCTATTATAAAAAACAACGGGATCATATCCACACTCAGATAAATATCTATTTAAATATAGAGAGAGATTTACTGGTTCACAACTTCCATCATCTTCATAAATCCAAGGTTGTAAATCATGCACATTTCCTTCAATAATAAATGCAGTATTGATATCACGATATACTGACAAATCTCTTTGCCATTTTTCCCCTTTCATTCGTTAATCTCCTTTCGCAATTAATTCTGCCTTTACATTACACAAAGTTATTATTGCTCCCGATTTTACTATGGTCGGAGAGTTTCTTTCGATTCTTTGTCCATTAATTAATGTTCCATAGCTACTAAGATCTTCTATCATAACTCCAATATTTTTTCTAACGATGACCTTAATATGTTTCCTACTTACGGAATTGTAAGGAGCCAATATCTCCGCACCTATTTCTGTTCGTCCAATTATTCCACCTTCATCTGGAATACTAATTTCATTTCCATCTTCCAAATGTAGTGCATAACTTGTATTCACTTTATCAGTTTCTACGAAAGACTTTTTTTTAATTACTTCCTTTTCAACTACAGTTTCAGTTGACTGATTCACTTCTTTTTCCGCAGGAAGATCTTCTTCTGAATAGGTCTGAAAATCCATCAATCTTCTGCCACAATCCGGACACTGATCTGGGAAACTGAATCTTCGCTCAAATATAACCTTTTTACCACATGTACAAATCTTACAAAATGCCATCTTATCCCTCCTGTCTAATCGCTTTCAATTTTTGTGAAATTGATTTTCTTTTTTTCTTTTTTTGAGCAGACACCTTTTCTTCTGTACAGCATTCCTGTGCTGTTAAAGGTTCCAAATAAACTCTATTCAGAACTATCCCACGCTCAAATGCCCTATCTTCCACTTCTTTATAAAGAGAACATACATGACCAATATCAGTTTCAATAGTCGCAGTGGACACATTATTTCTAGAGATTTCTACAATAGGTTCAAACATTATTCCACTTCCGTCACTTCCAACAAACACATCGCAAACCTCATGACCATCTACTTTGAACCTACGTCCGTTTACATGATCCAATACAACTTCTTCTCTCATATCACAACCCAATTCAGTCATTATTTCCTGAATCATTTCCATAATGTATTCATCCTGTGCTCGTTTTTCTAATACTGTTTTCATTCTTGCAATTTCAAGACGTACCCTATATGGATATTTTTCTCTTGGAGTAATATCAAGCATTTGACACAAAGCAACATATTCAAAATAGTCCTCTGATATTTCACACAATTCTGTTTCAGTAGGAATATAACTACTATCAATATAAGCTGTAACTCTCATCTTTACTGCTTTTATTTTGTCCTCTATATCAAGTGAAATATCTTGTACTATCTCACTTAGTGTCTTTAAAAGACGTATCCTATCTTCCTCATCTTTTTTTCGAAATATCACACGTTGTTCAGCTTTTTCTAACCATTCATTAAGTTCGGTTACCAAAATATTTTCTTTATGTACAACCGCTAATAATTCTGAAAAATCTAATTCTTCATGTTCACAATTATCATTTACATCGGCTACATAAATATCATTTACATCAACTTCATTGTCATCATCATATCCGCCAGCAACTTCATCCTCTTTAAAAATAGATGTAATAATATTTGAACTTCTACAGCATTCAACATCATTTTTATATTCTTGTTTTAATTGAGCTGACAAACGCTCTATTCCTGCAAGTAAATCAGCTTTTAATTTTGCTTTCCGCATTGCTTCCAATTGTGCCGTTGTATAGTAGCTACTCACAATTTACACCTCTCTCATCTTTCGCATTTCTTTTTCGTAACCTATTCTATTCATCCATGCAATAAAGTTATCTTGTTCAAGGAGATTATGAATTTCTAAAATCGTCTTCTTACTAATAATACTTACCAATTCATTTAATGAGTTAACTTCTGTATCAAATAATTGTATATTTTTCTTTCCTTGCAGTGCAAAACAAATTGTAGATATGCTTGCCATGTCATTGCATCCATTTCTTTTAATTAATGCCTCTAATTTTTCAACATAAACCTCATCATATCCATTATATCTTAGCCAAAATACCAACAGCCCCGATGATACAAATTTTTTTGCTATCTCATCCTTCCCAGTGGACAGTTTTCCCACATAATCACTTAATGAACTATATTCTTTATTGCAATAGCTTATTTTTTCGTTTTCATCATCAATAAATGTCAACAGACGAAAAACTGCTGCATCGACATCTTGCATCTGCTGTAGTTTACGTATTTCATCAACGACTTTGTCATTATACTGTCTTACAAAATCTATTACCTCTCGGCGCTTAACTATTTTCGTTGCCTGGAGCCATTGAGATTTAATCGCGTTAGCCAGCTGGTGCAAAGAAGTTACTGTGACTGTAGCACCATCAATTCTTCCAAATATCAAAGGTACCTTCTTTCGTTCAGAACGTGTTCGTGAATAAATACAACGATTATTACTGCTTAAATATTCACCTTCGCACCAACGCTTTACTTGTAAATATCCCCAACGTTGTTCCTCATTCTCGTTAATCAGTCCTTTGATTAACGACGCAATACGTCCACTAATATTGCTCGGCAATTCTATTCCGTGTTCCCATGCTGCAGATATTTCTTCAACTGACATTCCAGTGAAAATAGATTTCCCGAGAACCGCTTTACAAAGCACCAAACCAAATGAACCATAATCATATGTGGGTGACATTGCTGCACTCCATAGCAACGATTTTACTCTTGGTGCATATTCGGGTGTTCCTCGTACTGACTCTATTGCTGAACCCTCATCATTTATGTATCCGCTAATACCACAATCACCAATTATTATTCGATCTTTATCATCTGAAAAAAATAAGTTGCTTGGCTTTATATCACAATGCACTATCCCATTTATATGCAATTCATGAAGTCCCTCATTAATTGATGGAACTATTACATTTTGAATATAATTAATTGGAAGAGCCCCGGCCTCTTCCAATGTGCCGTTTGAATAATGTTCATATATTTCATAATAACGTTCACCATAAATCCCATTTTCAAGCACATGCGCAATATTAGGATGTCTAACATTCGATAAAAAATCTTTAATTTTACCTGAAGGTTTCCAACCTCCGTGATAATGCTTAACAACATAATTTTTACCCCATTTTTTTGCAAGGTAAACATCCGCTTGCTTTCCTTGTTTGGCAAGCATCGAATTAATTATATAGCTATCAGATATTGATTCTCCTGCTCCTAATATTATACTATCTACATGCTTCGTCTCTCCATAGGGTGGTATTGTTTCGGATGTATTTATTCCTCTATTTACCATTAATGGTTCTATCGTCTCCGAAGCATTTATCCCTTGCTTTATTATCAATGGTTCTACGGTTTCCGAACTATTAATCATATAAATCAACTCCTAATATTTATGGTATTCCAATCGAAATTAATCTCTTATCAGCAATAACAATCTGCAATTCTCTTCGTTCGAAATCAACATTCTCATATTTGTCAAAATGTTTAAACGCAATTATTCTTTGATTTGAAGAACCTTTTAATCCTATATCCGAATGTAACTCCTTCGAGAAAGGTCCGTCAATAATTGCAGAAATTATTTTAAAAACTTGAATGATATTTTCATCATTTCGAACGATTAATTCCTCGTATGTATACCCACTAAAAACTAAAATGTCATCAGTAATGTCATTCAACTTACTAACTAATTCACAAAGTGCCGCTGGATTATAAAATGGTTCTCCACCAGAAATAGTCACACCCTCAATCCTGTTAGGAATAGATGAAATCATTCGAACAATGTCATTAATATTAATTTCTTTCGATTTATCATATAATTTCATTTCTGGACTGAGACATCCATCACAATTCTTATCACAGCCTCTCATCCATATTCCCACTCTATCTCCAGGTCCTAAAACTTTTACCGGATAATATATTCGTTCCACACTTATCTTCAAGTCTCAACTCACCTACTTATAATTCAGAAATAAAATGACTATCACAAACTAACTTATTGCCATTAATATATCTATTACAAAACAAACAATTATGAGTCCTTTTTCTATCTTCGATTTCTTTGCCAATCACCCACTGATTTAACACTTTAGTAAATTCTTCTGGAGTTAAACAAAACGGCCTTCCCCCAGACAATTTTTTTATGCATTCAATAGGTGTAGGCATTTTTCCTTTAAAATGAATATTGGTCGGTGTTGCTACATGAGTTGCAATATCCTTTTGGAGATATGAAAGTGCCTCGTTTGGAGAAAAGGATATAATATTTCCAATTCCCCAGCAAAAAGGAACATCATTTTCATTAGTCTCATAAGCATCTATATTCAAAAAGGAGTGTGTTCCCATGGGTTCCTTATGTAACGCACTGCATAATACATCCACCTTTCTTGTGTTTTCATATGTAATGTAAAAAGCATCCCCGCCGAAAAGTGCCTTTCCGCCCAAGTTACGTTTTCTAATTACCCAACTATCATTATATCGCTTTATAGCACATAATAATGGGAGATACTTCGTGTTAATTAAATAAATCATTTCTTGAATTCCAACAGAATCATTCCATGACATGTACTTTATTGAGTCAATTCCTCCATATAAACACGACATATAAACACTAACATTAGCAATCATCTTATATGCTTCAAAATATGCAATAACATCTTTCTTTTTTATAACGGAAACCGTTTCCATTGTCTGATGAGAATTCTTCAAAATATTCTGACTTATTTTAACCTGTAAATTTATACTTTCTGCACATTGGACGATTTCCGGTAATAAATCTAATGCATGTGTAGGAGCATCATACAGTTCCTTTATTTTATTTTTCCCTTCATTGTATAGATTTTCGCCTATTATTCCATAATAATTCGCCCCATCTAAAAGTTTCTTCAAATCAGCTACTGCATCATTTTCATCCAATGCTTTTTTATAGATATTTGCAAGTTCCTCACTATGTCCTGTTGTATTTGATCTTAGTATGTTCAAAAAATAGATAACTTTTCTAGTATCCATATCCTTTTCATTCCTTTTCAATCCTTTAGGCATCTCTTAATATCTGAGTTAAAGCTCGAAATCTAGGATCATTAGGTTCCTCAGATAAAGCTCTCGATAAATATTGAAGTGCCGATAATCTGTGCATCTCGTTTGTTCCTCTTCTCAACTCCAATAGAGCTAATATATAATTTTTTTCTGCACATTCAGGAATACTACTAACCACATGACTTAATGGAAAATCTTTTTTAGTTTCTCCACACAATCCTTCCATGGATAGCTCATACATAACTTCCGATACACTTTGCATATATGATTTGCTTGAACAAAGAGAATCGTCTTGCGGAATAATTCCTTCGAGCAATTTTATATTCTTACTTTTTTCACGCAAAATCATTTTAGGAATTTCCATCGTTTCAAATCTTTCTGCAATCTCATAACACTCTTTAATCAAAAAATCACACATTTCATCAGTCATTACGTTTTCCACCTCCTTGTCTAATATTATTCATCAAAAAACTTAATAATCTCTCCATAGTCTGGTATCTCTCTATAACTTAGGATACTGATTTAATTGATTACTAAGATCTTTCGCCAAATTAGAAATTTTTTTCTCTCCCAATATTGCCCCTTCATGCATCTTATATGATACAACCACACCGATAATTATTAATACAATTCCCGATCCCCAAGAATCTGAAACACAACTGAAGAATCCTATGAGGCAAGCTATTAAAGGTATAAGTGTTTTCTTAATTGTATTTTTATGTGCTTCAGCTTCTGTAGCACCATCCATATCAAAAGCAGATCTTCTCATATCAGAAAATGCATTATTTACTTTGCTTTCTGCATCATTAATTTGCTTTCTCGCTTCTTCAATTTTCATTCTGAGATACCTCCTTCATTAACGATTCTATCATACACTTCCGCATAACGTTCAACCCATACCTTAGCAGGAATATCATATGGTCTAAAGTGAGTGTTCTTAACATCTGTATTAACATCCATATACACAGCTGTTTGTCCATTCAGTGATTTAGTATCGGTTTCAGCAACAAGAAAATCCATGATATCCGAATCCAATCCATATGCAATCCTTTTACCAAACAAAGCATCAAAAGAATCCCCTAACATAAGTTCAATACTACGATAACTTTCGCCCCACAAAATGGAATTAATGCCATTTTTTGGACCGTTCTTAAGAATCTTTAACAGTTTTTCAAGTGCACTCATTTCATCATTTGAATCAGTATCATACATACCACCATTTCTTAATTTACGTGCTCTGTTAATTCCAAAAAACATCAAAAAGATTCTCTCTGTAGATGGAACCAGACCTTCAGAACGAGAAATCATTGTGTCGTATAAACTTGACAATAACTCCTCTGCAGCTCCAATCTTTGCAACCTTGACTTGCTGTGGGAACTGCTCCTCCAAGTAATCGAAATCACATTCTCCATCTGAAAGTTCATCTGCAAACAGATCAATCACATATACTAAAGCATTTGTTTTATCTGCCTCTGTATGTAATTCTTCGTATAAAACACTCATTGTCGCTAATTCAAATATACTTAATGCCATCTTTTCTTCTTTTGTTACTACGAGAAGATTGTCTCCATCTTTTCTTCTGATTTCTGGCATAAAGATACTCTTTTTACCAAATCCTTGTCCTAAAAGAAGGCCATATCCATCTTTTGATGATGCTAGATGACTAATCGTACTAGAGCCATTTAAAATTAATTGATTAAAGCAGTTATGAATATCATCCTCTGCATTTGTCATCAACACTCTTGTCTGTTTATCTTCATACAAATATGAGACATCCGGATCTGTATAATATGAATCCAACCTCTCTAAGAGTTCTAATCTTTCTTCTTCCTTTATATAACTTACCTGGAAGAAATTATTAGCTGATTCTACACCGCCACCACCATTATATATTGCAGCTCCAGCCGGCTGATTTTGTAAAGTTTTAATTCCTTCATTTCCAGAAGCTAAAATAGATGCAGCTCCCTCTTCTGAACCTTTAACTGCAATTCTAACAGCCATCTGACTAAAATATGTCTCAAGTCCTGTACAGTTATGGAAATCCTGACAAGCAAGAATAATATGTATACCCATTGCTCTTCCCTGCATAACCAGCTTATTTAAGCAAGATAAACACCCCTTACTTATCGAATCTCCATCGGCACCACTTCTAAATAATTCTTGGACTTCATCAAATATTAATAATAATTTAGGTACCTTAGGCACATCTGCCAACTTAACATATCCATTAATATCTGATACACCATAACGAGTAAAATGCTTTGTTCTTATCTCCAGCTCTGCACATAATTCCTTTAAAACAGTCAAGCCAAATTCACGCTCACTGTTAATAGCAACTACTCTTAATGAAGGCAATCTATATCTAGTATATGAGCTAAACTCAACACCTTCTTTAAAGTCAAGCAGATACATTTGAACTTCATCTGGAGAATAGCTGATCATAGTACTCATGATTAATGTATGAAGCAGCGTAGATTTGCCAGCACCTGTTTGTCCTGCAATAAGAACATGGTGCTCTGTACTTCCGCCACCTCTACCAAGTATCATCTTTACAATCGTATTAGCCCCCTTAATACCAATTGGTATAGCTATTTCATCATGATTACCAGTAAACCAATTGTTACTGTCATATATATCGTCCTTATACATGCTATCAAAATGCTCAATTTTTAATTGCATGTGTTCAATGACTCCACTAATCATAGACAGAATAGTATCTTTTCTCTCCATCGCATCAGCCATAGAATCCAATTTCAAGAACATCCTACCTGACTTATCTGCAACAAGCATCAACTTATCTCCATTGGATTTTGTTTCTACAACACTCTGAGTAATTTCATTTACTAATGTACCATTTCTTTCCTTTAATTTATTGAGTTCTGCATCGTTTGCACATATAAGTACACAGACTCCTAATGATGCAGCATTTCTTACGATTGCGTGTAAATCTTTAAGTGCAGTATCATTAAATCCTACTGGGAAATCAGTAACTGCAAGTACTCTAATTACTTCCTTCTTCAGTCTACTTTCTTGATCTCCACCATATGCCTGTGTCATGTTTTCTAGTCTTTGACGCAGTGTTGCAATTGCAGTTTCAATGTCTTTTTCTTTACTCCAAATCTTTGTATCAATAATTCTTGCTGAGTTAGGGCCTTCTGCCAACTTAGGAATATCTGAGAAACTCGCCCCCAATTCAAGTGGATCAATCATCGTTGCCTCTAGTTTACCTGCTGGGAATGACATAAACATTTTTAATAACAGCGTTTGAATCATGTTTTGAACATATTCACGGTCATTAGGTGCATATCTCATTAACAATGAAATTCCGTCAGCAAGTCTTTGAGCGTATGGAATAAGAACCGTATATTCCCCCGCCTTTTTCTCGCAAAAATAATCTCCTGTTTGAGCTTCAACAGCCTGGATTACAGCCTGTTCTTCCTGTCCGGTCATAGGGAATGTCGCACCAATACTTCCCAGCATAATATATTCTGGTATATCTGTTGGACACTCATAACTAGCCGCATTAAATCTTGATGATAAAACCTCTTGCGAATATGTTCTTATAAGTTCTTTTCCGAATCCCTTAGCGACATCACTTCTTCTAGTTTCGCAAATAGATTTTCTCTGTGTCTCATACCTATGCTCAGCTTGAGTATCTCTGTCTATCTGTTCTGTACGTGCCCTATCAATTTTTTCGTTTCTCAAGCGCTCTGATTCTGCAATTTGGCAGTTTCTTAAATTTAGATAAGCCTGTATCTTTGCGTCCAAGGCATTTCTTACATCACGTTGTGCACTTTCAACGTAGTTCAATCCTGCTCTAGCCGCTTGTTTCGCCCCTCCCGTATTTTTAGAAGGAACATTGTCTACAAAATTAGAACATATATGATATACGCTCTTTAATGTATTCTTTCTATTCTCTTGCTGATTAACTGCACCTTGGCACTCACTTTCATATTTTGTTTTTTCATTTTCACACTGAGCTGTTGCACTGGCTCTCACACTGTCATAGATTTGTTGGCTATGTTCTTTGGCGTTCTGCCACTCAGTCCTTGCATTCTTTAATTCTTTCATAAATGCATCTGTATGTCCAAGCAATTCCTGTATAGCTGTCACTGCTTGACCATGCCCAACAGGCATTTCTCTCCAATGATTCCAGTTGCTATAATTTTCAGCATTTATTGCGCTCTTATCCACACCGTTAACAGAGCTTTCTACAACACAAAATCTGTCATTTCTCGCATAACACATAGGGCATTCTGTAGGCGCAACATCTCCTTCTAAAATAGTACCGCACAAACTACATACATACTTAGCCATCTTGTTCCTCCTAAACTATTAATAATTTATAATATAGCTAATCCTTTTATTTTGGTCTCATTTCATCACTCTGTTGGATTTGTTTGTTATAATACGCTTCATACTTTCTACGAATTTCTTCTGGTGTATCATCGCGTAATCTACGCTGCCGAGTTTCTTCGTCGATTTCCAAATATTCAATCCAAGGTGCTTCTTCAAATGTAAGCATACTATATTCCTCCTTTATATTTGTTCATTATAGATTTCGTTAATCTCGTAATCTCTTTTGATAATGGTTTAGCATTTTCTTTATTAGCATATACATCCGCAAATGCTTCTGCCATTGTTTCAGAATCATTTTCCATTGCATATGTAGAAATAGATCTGATTAATTCTGTGCTACTCTTTCCAGCGCCATACGGAGTCCTTTTCAAATTATCGCAAGCCACACGTACGATATTCGTTGCCTCACTACAATTATTCCACGCAGACACCCTTTGACCATCGGTAACATATTTTCGATTTGCTTGAATAAGTGCCCACTCTACACCATGTGCCGCTTCATGTACACCTATCGAAGTCGGGCTTGCATTTTTAACCCAAAAACCTCTATTAGACATATTTGTACACGTTTCTCTTAATTTATGATCATCAGAAAAATAGTCTGGATTAAACGACAATTTGCTTCCTGTACATGACATAACACCCGAGGATGATGTTATCCCTGACTTCAAAAATTTCCCCACTTCCGAATAATCATTTATTATTGTTTCAACTCCACTAATAGCCCCTTTAACAGTATCTATGTTTAACTTGCTGATTGAATCGTCTAATTGTATGTCATACTTAGCATTCATATACTGCTTGAGAGCTTCATGCGTACTGACTGAATTTAGATTACTGTTCACTAAATTCATTTTATTAAATTCATCTTCACTGAGAATACGTATAACCACATGAGGTGTTGAATGTCCTGGTGGTATGCCAGCACTTTCAACGTAACAATATGGAGAATCAAACATCGCCTCCTGATAATATAGAACTTTCGTTAGGTCCAAGCCAACAGTACCTTTGGGTGCCTTTATTTCAAACACCACTTTATCAGATGCGAATTTGGTCGATTTAGCTGTACTCATTATGCCTTCAAATTGATAACATTTACCAACTAATTCTTCAAGTGGTAAGTTTGCATATTGAGTCCCAAGATCGTTTAACGATGCCGTTCTATAGAATATAGAATCCTCTCCAATACGGTGTGAATTTATAATCGCTCTGAACATTTCAATATCTTTAGAACTTTCATGCGCTCTTATAGTTCTATTCCAATCTATACCGTTGGATTGATATGCTTCTGCATAAAAATCAACTTCATCACTCAATTCATCTCGATCTGTATACTGCTTATTGGCATACTCTTTTAAATCAATCTGATTAATACGAACGCTTGTTTTTCCGCAAAACAAGTTACTAATAAGGTTACCCAAACCTCCACCCAATGGTGTTATAATACCTTTTCCGTTCGCTACACCATCTGACGTACCATTACCACCACCTTCATAATGTTGAATTGAACCCAAAGTATCTAACGCTGAGAAGTTACCGCCTTTCCACTCGGAAGCAGAACCTCCATCGTCACCAACCAAAACATACTCAGGCGTAACATCAATGCCCATGCTCCGCAATAGTGCAACCCTTGATTCTTCTGCTTCATTTAATCTGCTAGCCATGCCTTCTGTCAGTGCTCTTGAGTCTGAACCAAAGGCACTACGTCTCAATTGTTTCAGCTTTTCCAAATTCGTTTTTTCAATTTGATTGTGTTTTTCAATTTCTCTAACTTGAGTATTCTTTTGTTGCTTTATTCGTTCAGCATCACTTCGCGCACTAGATAAAGCTCTTTGGCTTGCCGCAAGCTGATTTTGCGCCATGCTTAATTGTGCTCTCGCTGCGTCTACGTCACCTCTTGGGGTACCTTCATCATCAGTTTCACTTGCAGCTGCAAGTTGCCGTCTTGCTACCGCAACTCTACTGCTTGCAGAAGCAACTCTAGCTTGACAACCTTGTATTTTTTTATCTGCATCTTTTCCCTGCTCAATAAGGGCTTCAGCTCTTTTCCCTATTTCCTTAATGCTTTTTGCCATAATCGATTTCTCCTATCTTACAAGAAATCTTTATCCAAAAATGCCGCTTAAGTTATTCTTAAGATTCTGTATCTGTTGTTTTGTGTCATCAACTACATTATCTGTTTCAGATATAATATCTTCATACTCACCAGCGCTTCCTTCAAGAGATGAACTACCAGCTTCTGCAGCGTCTCTTCCTATGTCTGAAATACCTCCAGCCTGTTCAAGTTTACTAATTCCAGATCGTACATTATCTAGTTCCCTCTCTGTCTCTCCCTTGATTTGCTCACCCTGCTGTTCTATTTCCTCACCAGCTGATTCTACTTGCTCACTAAATGCACTATCAAAGCTTGCTTGATAAGCGCGTCCTGTCTCACTTATCGCTTGAACATCTTCTTCATCCTGCAAATCAATGCTCTCCAATATCGAATTAATCTGATCAGCCTGTTCAGTCATTTCAGAACCCATCTCAGTTGTTTCGCTACTATTTTCTTGCATTTCCTTTATACCTTCGCGTTTTTTTTCTCTAAAGCTTCCCATAGCCGTTGTTCTCCTTTCATTGCATAATTGATTCTGCGCCAAAAATCTTAATATAATCATTTAAATCTTCATTAAGATTTTTCAGAAGCAACGATATCTTATCTACTTTTTTATCAACTATATGAACTTCCTTTACTTCGCCTAATGCACCAATTAATGTCTTATAGATACTTAATAACACATCTGCCATTTGAGTCTGTAACAAAGTGATTTTTATAAGTTCTGATTCGGGTGCACCAAACCGAGTCCACCTTCCATTTTTAAGACGTTCGAGATTATTAATCCAATTTTCAATGGTACTAATTTCATTAACAATCTCCTGTATTTTGCTCTTGTCCTTAAGAATGTTTTCCCTAATAGATTGAAGCGTTTCTAACTGATCATACTTTTCATCTTTTGCCGTATCGTCAATTTCACCTAATTCTACTTTCTCCAAATACGAATATAATTTCTCTATTTTCTGCTTTTGAGAAATAGCAGTATGTAGCCAGTAGGTAATAGGTTTAAGTTTATTCTCAAGTTCAGAAAACATCCGAAAATACTTTCGTCCTATTATTCTTATACTTTTTAAATTTTCATCCTTATAGGTATCACTATTACTTAATGCTCGTCTCAAATCAGAATCATTTTTCGATGAAACCATTTCTTCTTTTTCAGCAGGATTCTCGATTTCTCCCCACCACTCATTAATTCTCATAGTAAATGGTCTCATTAATTTTTCATAAAAAATCAATGATTCACCGACTGCAAACGTTGCCATTTGCTCAAGTTGCATTGAACTAGCAGCCATCGTACTACCTAATAATGAGCGGTCATCTTGGGAAGTTATTCTTAATCCAATCTTAAGACCTGTATTTTTTAAGACCTCCTGAGCCATCACCGTAGGCAACTGATCTGCTATGACAATTCCCTCTTTTAGAGCACGTACTTCAGCTAGCATCTTAACAACAAACGCTGTTGCTGCTTGTTTAGGATCTGCATCAGCACCAGTCTGTTGTTCTGATTCTGGTCCAATGAGATTATGTGCTTCCTCAATGAAAATCACATGCCTAACATCTCCATCATACTTTGGATTAACTTTTAAGGTCTCACGAATTAATGAACATAACATTAAAGTAAGGAAGTTTGCCGGTCCTGTTCCCATTGATTCAAGCTCAATAACTGCCGGAACTTCCAACCACTTTTCTGGAGTGAATGTTGACTCAGGTACATCGAAAACATCTCCCATTTCTCTTCGTAGCAAGCTTCCAATTCGAACCTTTAATGCTGATTCCAAGTTTCCTCTAACCTCATCGCTATATTGGGTAGATTTCAGTTCTTGTTCTAATCGTCTATATAGCATAGACATTGTAGGCAACGGTCGCTTGCGTTCACTGTCTTCTTCCTTCTCATTTCCCGTGTAGATATGTTCTGGAATCCACCCCAATTCTCTGTAAACCGCTTCTATTGCGGTGTCAAGTAAGAAAGGCATAGGCGGTTCAAGAGGAAATGCCCCTTCAAACACAGAGCACAATCTTCTAATATGTTCTGCAACCAACGTTCCTTTAGGCATTTCAAAAGGATTGATATGTAAAGGAAAACTCATGTCTGCATTTGGTGAAAACAAATACATTTCTTTCATTCCCGGATCATTAACTAATGCCCTATATTCCTGCTTTGCAGGCTCCAATACCAAAAATGGAATTCTATGCTCTTTCCAAAGAGAAGATGTAATATGGTGCATGGTATTCGTTTTACCCGAACCAGGAACACCAGAAACAAAAGCATGCTTAGGCAATAGCGAAAGTGGAAAAAATACATCGTACCCATTTTTATCTTTTCCTAGAAACAGCGATCCTTCTTTACCAACTGCAATCGGGGCAGTTTCCTTTGATATCTGTACAATTTCTCCATCATACAATGCCGGGAACCTAAAAAAAGGAGCAACTTCTTCAAGAGAAAACAAAGTTGGCAGATAATTCAAATTGATATTTGAAGCATCTTCTCTGCAGATAATCAGCCCAGGTTTTCCAGGTCTTACAATCATTCCTTCTTGAAGATTTTCCAATTCGTCTACTTTTCCATTTAAGAAGCAATCTATAGTAAAATTAGAAGCAAATGTCGAAATGTTGTATTTTCCTTTTGTTAAACTTTCAGAACCTGCTGAATCCAAAATAGAAACTGCGTCTTCTTTTCCATTTGTCAGTGCTAAAATATTAACTATAAAATGAGGTGAAGAGTCATATTTTTCAATCAGCTCCTCATAATTATCAAGAACATCTTTCCCTTCGTAATCTTTCTTTGAAATACTTCCCCTTTCATCCTGCTTTCTTCTCAAAATGCTCAATGGTTTTTTTAATCCATCACGTAAGGAAGCACTCTTTTCAACTGGATATAAATCAACTCTATATAAAGCTGTATGATTAATAGCTTCCATCATCTTACACATATTATATAATCGTCCATCATCATTCATTTTCCAATCACGTAACATATAATATTCTTCGCCATCACCATTTCCAGCAGTCAGCTTAGTTTCCGCTTTTGTAAGGAAAGCGCATGTATTAAACACGGGCATATCTATCTTTAAATCAGACAATATATTCTCTATATTGCAAATACTTGCATCTCCACTCTTTCCCTTTAACTTAGATTCAAGCTTATAAAAATCTGAAAGAGGTGATGCACTCATAAGTGCTGGAACATTTCCCATTGAATTCGTATTTCCTCTAACCATGAAAAAAATGTGCAGTCTATGTCCCGGCAAATCTTTTGTTTTATCTTCCGGAACAATATATAAATAATATAAATGAAACGATAATCCAGATACTATTCCCTTTCTATTTAACTGTCTTAAAAAAGCAATGTGCTTTTCGATGACTCCATCTACTCCTCTTCCTTCAAGAGACCCATATTTATTCAATGTCAAATCCGGTATTTCTTTGAGTCTATACCACAGTTCAGCCATATTATTTTCCTTTCAGTGAAATAATCCTACATGTTGCTATTTGAATCTATATAGTATGTTACACCTTTAAATACGTCCTCATTTTTTACTAATATCATTATTTTGAAAAAGACCATCAAAGCTGAAAATGTTGTCCACGACATACCTCATTTCCATATTTCAATAAAGCTGTATGTTTGGTTTGAATTTCTATTTCTCGGCAATATCTTCTTGTGACACTCTTACCTGATTTCTTAACACAAACAATACACTTTTCAACACTTCTATTAGATATTCTTTAATATATGTATTATTTTTGATTCCCCAACCAAGTTCTTCCATACCAATCCGTAGATAAATTGTATTATTCCTGCCATCTTTCATAGATTGTGATACTCTCCAAAAGAATTTTGAACAAATTATATTCATAAATACTACATTATTGTGTCCAATATTTGATCATATACTTCTTTTGTCATCAAAATATTTTTATTACTCATCACTCCTCTTTTTCTCTATCCCCATTACCTCTCTAAACTTCTTTCGTCTCCTGTCATTAATATCATCTGCTTTCGCCCGGAATTGTTGATATTCTGTCAGTCTTCCCGCCTCTTCACTCTTATGAAGAAACTCCTCAATTGCTTTTATCTCTTCCTCTTCGGACTCTTTATTTACAGAAGACTCTTCTTGATTACACTCTATTTCCAATTTACGGATACGTATTTCAAGCATACGTATATAATTGATTAACAGATCCGTCTTTTCGTTCAGACTTTGCGTGTCTACTTCCAGAATATCAATTGACTCTTTCATATTCCATATATTTACATCTTCCTCTGGATCAAAGTCACATGCAATCTCTGACTCTGTTTTTCTTGGAATAATCATTGCCCTCAACAGTATAAATAGCAGTAATGCATAGGTATGATCCGCTACAAGAGAATCACATCTGTCATACGGCTTCGTACATCCTACTCCGATCTGCCATACAGTTAACATTACAAACATAATAGTTACCCAGCGTAAAATATTCACTCTGCTTGCAGAATACTTCGATGTACACTTTACCGCAACTGCTGAAAAGACAATATTCACAGCAAGCATTCCCAATAAAATCATAAAGGAATAGGACTGAAACGCCGACATACCAGAATCCATGTACTGCATATATAAGCTATGGAGTTTCAAAGTAAATCCATCTTCACCCGCCATGCCTAAAAGATTAAACACAATAGCCCAACAAAAGATTGCTATGATTGCTATCCATATAAATACTAAAATATTATATTTTAGAGAACCTTCTTTTTTAGTAATGCACTGTACAAATGCAGCAATTATTATCGAAAGAAAAATAAACAATATAAATAAATACTGTAATCTGTCTTCAGGCATTTGGAATCTATAGAAATCATTTGTATACTCCGGTTTTTGATACAATGTTAATACATAGATTAATACCATGCTGATAAAGCCTACTAACGCAAGATAACCCTGATAATTTATTTTATTTTCAAATAACGGAAATACAAAAACACCAAGAACAATCACACTGCCTGCACAGCAAATGATTGCCGTATCCGGATGACCTGTGGGAATTGCAATGGCTAACAATATTGCTACAATTGGTAACAAAATGCCTGCGCCTATAATCGTACAGATTCTATACAACGCTGAATTCTTTAACTTTTTTTCATGACTCTTTATGAATTTATCCGCCAACCACTCATATGGGATAAGCATAAGGATGATTCCAAGAACAATACATCCAATGTTTCTATTTATTGCCCACTTGAGAAAATCAGTCTCCACACACTCCCCTGTAGGTTCTAAAATCGGGAGATTACAAAACATCACATATTGACTTGCTATATATACCATCACAGCCAGAATTCCAATTACAATTGCCTTGATCTTATAAGCTCTCGTTGTTATTTGTTCCTTATTATCCATGCATTCTCTCCTTTGTCTTTATCACTCCAGAATCTTCCTCAACTCCCCATAATACCTACGGCTCACTGGAACCTCTATCTTCCCACACTTTATAGATGTTCGGCTTATTTTCGATATATCTGCCATGCGAACCATAAAACTCTGATGCACGCGGACAAATCCATTATTGACCAGTTTCTCCTCAATCTCGGAAATCTTCGAATAAAATGTCATCTCTCCACACCCCAGATGCAAGACGATTTTCCGTCCTCTGCTCTCTACATATTCTATAGATGCAATCGGGATTGTCCTCTTTTTCCGATTGATAATTGTCTCCAAATAACGGTCATTTTCCCTTACTGACTCCACATTATTTTCAACCATATTACACACTCTCTCCTAAATGTTTTATCCTTCGCAAATCTATTTACTTTTACATATATAATCTGTCATTTTTTACATAATAGCACATAAATTTTTGTTTTTTCGCGTTCATGCATAATTGGTACGTATTCCGTCAAAATTGGTTTATTTTCCTGTTTTCACTCCTCTTTTTTGCTCTGCTTATACACCTGATTGATCCCCGTGGATGCAAATCCGGACATAATTCCAACTGAGATCGCCGTAATAATATCTTCCGCTGGAAAGCTTTTCATCACATACATGGCAGGCACCGCAACGATTCCTCCCACGATGCCGACAATCACTGGAATCATTTTATCGCTGATTATTTTGCTTGCCTTACACCCAATCCCAACCAGATAACAGATGATCACAATGGGAAGTACCGTTACATAACTTGAAATATCCATCTTTTCTCCGCAAACATTCTCTTATACTATTTCTATGTCACGTCCGTTCAGATTGACAACAAAACAATCTGCTATTGAGATATTTTCTTATGTAACCGTAGAAAATATATTTGACGCTCATTTCGGACAACTATATAATGAACTTGATTTTAGAAACACCATGAACAACAGCATAGAAATATAAATCTGCAAATTACACATTTCTTGAAAAGGAGATTATAAAAATGATAAAAATAGATTTAATTACCGGATTCTTAGGTTCCGGCAAAACAACTTTTATAAAAAAATACGCCACCTACTTGCTGCAACAGGGAATGAACATCGGCATCCTCGAAAATGATTTTGGAGCCGTGAATGTTGATGCCATGCTGTTGCAGGATATCTTAGGGGATCACTGTACATTGGAAATGGTTGCAGGTGGCTGTGATGCCGACTGCCACCGCCGCCGGTTCAAGACGAAGCTGATCGCTATGGGCATGTGCGGCTACGATCGTGTCCTTGTAGAGCCATCCGGTATCTTCGATATGGACGAATTTTTTGATGCATTACACGAATCCCCCCTCGACCGCTGGTATGAAATCGGAAATGTAATTACCATCGTAGATGCCGATCTGGAACAGACATTATCCGAATCTTCCCGTTATCTTCTCGCGTCACAGGTAGCACAGGCTGGTGCCCTTTTATACAGTCATGTTCAGGAAGTAAGCTCGGAGAAACTTATCTCTACCAAAAACTATGTAGACCAATCCTTTGAGATTCTCCATACTGAAAAGAAACCAACTCCTTCTATTACAATAGAAAAAAACTGGGATGATTTAACCGATGCAGATTTCAAAGCCATCCTTTCCTCTGGCTATCATTCCGCAGATTACGCCAAATTATGGTTTGATGATAAGAAAACATACGACAGCTTATATTTTATGAATATGGATTTCACAGAAGAATTTCTGAAAGAATCCTGCACCAAAATCCTAAATGATCCTGCATGTGGAAAAGTATTTCGAATCAAGGGATTTCAGAAACTCTCTGATGGATCGTGGATTTCCCTCAACGTTACGCATCAAAAAACAGAAATTCAGCCAATTCCAAATGGTCAGGCAATCTTAATCGTCATTGGAGAAGGACTGAACCAGGCAGCCATTGAAAGGTATTGGGGAAAGTCAAATATTTAATTCTGTTTTCATAATTTCTGCACACCTTTTGCACACCTAAGTGATTTTCAACCATTAAAAAACGGCGGAAACCCTTGATTCTACGTGGTTTCCGCCGAATAAAAAAGATGCCCAGAGCCGGAATCGAACCAGCGACACGAGGATTTTCAGTCCTCTGCTCTACCAACTGAGCTATCTGGGCATGTATCTTATGTAATTAGTAGCGGGGACAGGATTTGAACCTATGACCTTCGGGTTATGAGCCCGACGAGCTTCCAGACTGCTCCACCCCGCGATATTAAATTATTCCTAAATAGGAAAAGTGGGCGGAGGTGGATTCGAACCACCGAAGCATAAAGCAGCAGATTTACAGTCTGTCCCCTTTGGCCACTCGGGAATCCGCCCAAATTTTTAAACTGATAAGCCGATGATCGGACTCGAACCGATAACCTGCTGATTACAAATCAGCTGCTCTGCCAATTGAGCCACATCGGCATATACGATGCTGTCATCAATCAGTTTAAGTGGGACCTATAGGGCTCGAACCTATGACCCTCTGCTTGTAAGGCAGATGCTCTCC
>OGZK01000858.1_pt1 | contig 29650 bp, 36 predicted proteins | sample 1576791 | NCBI WGS metagenome assembly OGZK01 (sample SAMEA3541556, study PRJEB24748) | human gut metagenome | biome: human gut; feature: human-associated habitat; material: faeces | place: China | collected 2012
TTTCTTTTGCAATATTAGAAACCGCAATTAATGAATAAGCACTAACATCACAAGCATGTGCAAATCCATCTCTTGATGTTTTTATAAAGTCATTTCTTAAGTCTTCTGTATTTGCATGTGCTATACAATGTAATATTCCATCCACATTTCCATAATCTTTTTTTATATTTTCTAAACAATCTTTAATACTTTCATCATTTGAAGCATCACAAGCATAGCCTTTTGCTCCTGGTATTTCTGAAATAAGCTTTTCTATTTTTTCTTTGTTTTCCATAGTTCCATATGTAAATATTATTTCTGCCCCATTTTCATATGCAGATTGAGCAGCTCCCCAAGCAATACTCCACTTGTTTCTAACTCCCATTATAATTATCTTTTTTCCTTCTAATAACATATTTAGTCCTCCTTTATATTTTTTCAATTTTAATATATTCTCCCATGTTTCTAAATTTAGTATATCTGTCTTCTACTATTTCTTCTTTCGACATTTTACTCATTTTGTTTACTGTAGTTTTTATCTCTTTTCTTAAGCTATTAGAAACTTTTTTAAACGTATCTTCTTTAGGTTCTTTTATTATTTTATCAATCACTTTTAAATCATATAAATCCTCTGCCGTTAGCCTCATTTTTTCTGCCGCTTCTTTAGCTCTAGAAGGATCTTTCCATAAAATACTACTATATCCTTCTGGAGATAATATTGAATATATAGCATTTTCTAGCATTAATACTTTATTTCCAACACCTAATGCTAAAGCACCTCCACTAGAACCTTCTCCTATTACAATTGAAATAATTGGAACTTTTAGTTTTGCCATTTCTAGCATAGAACTTGCAATAGCTTCTCCGTTGTCCTCTTTCTTCTGCTCCGATTCCTGGATATGCTCCTTTTGTATCTATAAATGTAATAACTGGTCTATTAAATTTCTCTGCTTGTTTCATAAATCTAATTGCTTTTCTATAACTTTCTGGATTTGGCATACCAAAGTTTCTTTCTATATTTTCTTTAGTAGTCCTTCCTTTTTGTTCTGCAATTACTGTATAATTTTGTTTATCAATTCTTGCTAGCCCACAAACAATTGCTTTATCATCTTTGAAATTTCTATCTCCATGTAATTCCATAAATTCATCAAAAATTTCATCTATATAATCAAGTGATGTTTTTCTTTTTGGATTTCTTGCTATTTCTACTTTTTCCCATGCAGTCATTTTTAGTCCCTCCTTTTATTTATGAAATTTAATTATTTTATATAGAGTATCTTTTAAGTCTTTTCTTTCTACTATTTTATCTATAAAACCATGTTCTAACAAAAATTCTGCTGTTTGAAATCCTTCTGGCAAAGATTCTCCAATTGTTTGCCTAATTACTCTTTTACCTGCAAATCCAATCATTGCTCCTGGTTCTGCTAAAACAATATCTGCTATACTTGCAAAAGATGCTGTAACTCCTCCATAAGTTGGATCTGTTAAAACTGATATGTATAATAAACCTGCTTCATTTAATTTTGCAATTGCTGATGTTGTCTTTGCCATTTGCATTAAAGAAATAATTCCTTCTTGCATTCTAGCTCCACCTGAAACGCAAAAAATAATTAATGGCAATTTCAGCTCAATTGCTTTTTCTACTGAATATGTAATTTTTTCTCCAACAACAATTCCCATACTTCCCATTAAAAATCCACTATCCATTACACAAATCACAACATCTTCTCCATTTATTTTTCCGCACGCCACATCCTACTGCTTCTTGTATACCTGTCTTTTCTCTTAATCCTTTTATTTTTTTTGGATAATCTTCTAAATTTAATGGATTAGTTGTATCAATGTCTAAATCAAATCTTTTATAAGATTCTTTATCTAAAATACTTTCTAACCTTTTATTAATATGCATTCTGAAATATGCTCCGCAATTTGGACAAATACTATTATTTTTTCTTACATCTTCTTTATATAAAATTTCTTGACATTTATCACATTTTATCCATTTTCCAACTGGAATGTCTACTTTGTTTTTAATTTTTTTGGCTGTAGGCTCTCTTTTTTTCATTTTGTCTACTATCATATCTTTATTCCTCTTTTTTAAATATTTCTTTTTCAATAAAAGATGTATCAAATTTTCCTCTTAAAAAGTTTGGATTTTTAATTATCTGAAATAAGAAATCAAGGTTAGTATCAATTCCTTCAATTACGGTTTCTTCTAAGGCTCTTTTCATTTTACTAATCGCTTCATTTCTTGTGTCCCCATAAGTAATAATTTTTGCAATCATAGAATCATAATTAGCAGGAATTGTATATCCTTCATAAATTGCTGTATCTATTCTTACTCCATTTCCACCTGGTAAGTTTAATCCTGTTATTTTTCCTGGTGATGGTCTAAATTTTTTTCTTGGATTTTCTGCATTTATTCTACATTCTATACTATGCCCCTTAAATTGTACGTTTTTTTGTTTTATTTTTAATTTTTCTCCAGCCACTATTTTTATTTGTTCTTTTACTATATCTATTCCTGTTCTCATTTCAGTAATAGGATGTTCCACTTGTATTCTTGTATTCATTTCCATAAAATAAAAATTTTTATCGCTATCTACTAAAAATTCTACTGTTCCACAGCTAGTATATGAAGAAGCTTTTACTGCTTTTATAGCCGCTTCTCCCATTTTATTTCTTAATTTATCATCTAAAATAGTAGATGGTGTTTCTTCTATTACTTTTTGGTTTTTTCTCTGAATAGAACAATCTCTTTCTCCTAAATGAATAACATTGCCATGTTCATCTGCTAGTACTTGAATTTCTACATGTCTTGGATTTTTTATAAATTTTTCAACATAAATTTCGTCATTATTAAAAGATAATTTTGCTTCTTGTTTTACAATGTTGTAATTACTTTCTAATTCTTCTTCTGAATTAACTATACGTATTCCTTTTCCTCCGCCTCCTGCTGATGCTTTTAATAAAATAGGATATCCTATTTTATTTGCTGTTTCAATAATTCCTTTTAAGCTTTGTATACTGCCATCTGATCCTGGTATTACTGGAACTCCTGCTTTTTTCATTAAGTCTTTTGCATTTGATTTATTTCCCATTAATTCAATTACTTTATAAGAAGGTCCTATAAATTTTATATTAGATTCTTCACATATTTTTGCAAATTGACTATTTTCAGACAAAAAACCAAATCCAGGATGAATACTATCTGCTCCTGTTATATTAGCTGCCTCAATAATATTTTTTAGATTCAAATAACTTTTTCCGTGGTTCAGCAGGTCCAATACAAATAGCTTCATCTGCAAGTCTAGTGTGCATAGCGTCTTTGTCCGCTTCTGAATACACTGCTACTGTTTTTATATTCATTTCTTTACATGCTCTAATAATTCTAACTGCAATCTCTCCTCTATTTGCTACTAATATCTTATTCATTTGGCTAATTCCTTTCTTTATACAACTGCAAAAGTAAGCTCTCCTTTTGCTACTATTTCTCCATTTACAGTTGCAATTGCTTCTCCTATTCCTATTGAACTTTTTTGCTTTATAATTTTAACTTCTAATTTTAATCTATCTCCTGGTACTACTTGCTTTTTAAATTTCATTTTATTGATACCACCAAATAAGGCATTTTTTCCTTTATTTTCTTCTTTACTAAGAATTGCAATTGCTCCTGCTTGTGCTAAACTTTCTGTTATTAATACACCTGGCATAATTGGATTTCCGGGAAAGTGTCCTTTAAAATACCATTCTTCTTCTTTTACATCTTTATAACATATAGCACTTTCTCCTGGTATATATTCTTCTATTTCATCAATCATTAAAAAAGGTTCTCTCTGTGGAATTATACTTTTTATTTTTTCTTTTCCTAACACTTGCTTTGTACTCCTTTTACTTTTTTATTTTAAATAATGGTTTTCCATATTCTACTGCTTCTCCGTCTTGCACTAAAATTTCTGTAATCTCTCCATCAAATTCTGACTCAATTTCATTCATTAATTTCATTGCTTCAACAATGCAAAGTACATCTCCTTTTTTTACTTTTTGACCTATCTCTACATAAGAATTAGCATTAGGAGATGGCTTAGAATAAAATGTTCCAACCATTGGTGATTTTACAATTTCTCCATCTTGTAATTCTTCTTTTTCTGCCACTTCTATCTGTTTTTCATTTTCATTTAACTGTTCGCTTTTTTGAATTACTTGAATCTCTTTTGTACTTTCCTTTTTCATACTAATTTTAGTACCGTCTGGGAAATCTATATCAATTGATGTTAATTTTGAATTTCCCATATCATTCATTAATTGTTTGATTTTCTCGTATTCCATTTTTCTCTCCTATTCTTCATATTCTTTAAATATAACACTTCCATTATGTCCACCAAATCCTAAAGAATTTGACATTACTATTTTTAAATCTTTTTTTCTAATTTCATTTGGTACAATGTCTAAATCACATTCTTCATCTTTTTCTTTATAATTAATTGTTGGTGGAACTATTTTATTTTCTATTGCTTTTATAGAGAATATTGCTTCTATTGCTCCTGCAGCCCCTAATAAATGACCTGTATTGCCTTTTGTTGAGCTTACCATAACTTTTTTACTAACATTTTCGCCTAATGCTTTTTTTATTGCCATTGTTTCACACACATCATTTAAATGTGTAGAAGTTCCATGCGCATTAATATAATCAATATCTTCTGGTTTGATATTAGCATCTTCAATAGCTCTTTTAATTGCTCTTGCAGCTCCATCCCCTGTTGGCTCTGGTGAAGTAATATGGTATGCATCAGAGGTCGCTCCATATCCTATTATTTCTGCATAAATTTTTGCTCCTCTTTTTTTTGCATGTTCTAATTCTTCTAAAACAATAACACCTGCTCCTTCTCCCATTACAAATCCATCTCTTTGTTTATCAAAAGGAATACTTGCACGATTTTTATCTTCTGATTTGGATAATGCTTTCATATTTTCAAATCCTGCAATTCCTACTTCACAAATTGAACTTTCTGTTCCTCCAGCTAATATAACATCTTCTGCTCCATATTTTATTGTTCTATATGCTTCACCTATACTATGAGTTGAAGATGCACAAGCTGTGACAATTGATACAGATTCTCCTTTTAAATTTAAATCTATTGCTATATTTCCAGCTGGCATATTAGCAATTGACATAGGAATAAACATTGGAGAAACTCTATTATGTCCCTTTTGTATATTTATTTCACATTGGTTTTGAATTGTTGTTAATCCTCCTATTCCTGAGCTTACAAATACACCTACTTTTTCTAAATCTGTATTTTCTTTTGTTATTTTACTATCTAAAAAAGCTTCTCTTGCAGCTACCATAGCAAATTGAGAACTTCTATCTAATCTTTTTGCCTGTTTTGGTTCAAAATGTTCTAATGGATTGAAATTCTTAACTTCTGCCGCAAGTTTAGTTTTATAGGTACTTGCATCAATTAATGTTATTTTATCTATTCCACATTTTTTGTTTTCAATTCCATTCCATGTTTCTTCTACATTATTTCCAATTGGAGTAATTGCTCCTAATCCTGTTATTACTACTCTTTTTTCCATTGCTTTCTCCTTTCTAAAAACACATTATTACATCAACATTCCACCATCAACTTGAATTACTTGACCTGTTATATAAGAACTATCTTCTGACACTAAAAATTTAACGACATTTGCAACATCTTTTGCTGTTCCCATTCTTTTTAATGGTATTGTTTTTGCAATTTCGTCTTTTACATTTTCTTTTAATATATTAGTCATATCTGTTTGAATGAATCCTGGTGCAATTGCATTTACTAGTATGTTTCTAGATGCAACTTCTTTTGCTAAACTTTTTGTAAATCCAATAATTCCTGCCTTAGATGATGCATAATTAGTTTGACCTGCATTTCCAGATATTCCTACAACTGAAGAAACATTAATAATTCTTCCTTTTCTTTCTTTCATCATATAATTTATTACGTTTTTAGTCATATTAAATGTTCCTATCAAATTTACATTTATTACTTCATTAAAATCTTCTGGTTTCATTCTCATAAGTAACATGTCTTTTGTTATACCTGCATTATTAACCAAAACATCAATATGATTCATTCTATTTATTGCTTCTTCTACTAGCTTTTTACAATCTTCAAAGTTAGATACATCTCCTTTTAATAGTAAACATCTAACTCGTTTTTGTTCTATCTCTTTTTTTAACTTCATTAATTCTTCATTTTCAGTTCTATAATTTATTATTATGTCATAATTTTCTTCTGCAAGAGTATATGCTATTTCTTTACCTATTCCTCTTGTTCCACCAGTTATTAAAGCTACTTTGTTCATTTTTATCCTCCTATTAATTTATCTCTTTTAAAGTATTTTCTAATGATTTCACATCACAAATATTATAGATTTTTATTTCTTTTTCTGTTTTTATTCTTTTTACAAAGCCAGATAGTGTCTTACCTGGTCCTATTTCAACAAATGTGTCTATTCCCATTTTTAACATTGTTTCTAGACATTTAGAAAATTTTACTGGTGAAATCATATGTTCTGCTAATATAGCTTTTATATTTTCCTCATCTTTATAAATATCTCCATTAATATTTTTTACTACTTTAGTTTTAAATTTATTAATATTTATTTTTTCTAAATCTTTTCTTAAAGCATTAGAAGCTTCAATTAGCTTTTTAGTATGAAATGGCCCTGATGTTTTTAAAATTCTTACTTTTTTTGCTCCCATTTCTTTTGCTATTATTTCAGCTTGTTCTACTGCAGTTTTTTCTCCTGAAATTACCACCTGTCCTTGTGTATTATAGTTAACAGGTACAACAAATCCATCTACTACTTTTTTACATACCTCTTCAACTTTTTCATCTTCCATTCCTAAGATTGCAGCCATTGCCCAATCTCCTTTTGGAAGTAAGTTTTGCATATATTCTCCTCTTTTTTTCACTAGTTCTACTCCATCTTCAAATGAAATACATTTACTATAAATTAGAGCAGTATATTCACCTAAACTAAGTCCTGCTGATATTTCTGCATTAATTCCTTTCTTTTCTAATAGTTTAAGTATTGCTAAACTCATAGTTAAAACAGCAATTTGTGTGTTTTGAGTTTTACTTAATTCTTGTTCTGTTCCATCAAATGTGATTTTTTTTATATCAACACCTGTTATTTTATGTACATTTTCATATATATCTCTTACTTCTTGATAGTTTTCATATAAATCCTTTCCCATTCCTATTGATTGAGCTCCTTGCCCAGGAAATAAAAAACCTATTTTCATTTAATTTCTCCTTACTTTTTAATAATCTTCGATTCTACTTTTAATTTTCTTTTCAAATTCATTACAAAATTCACAAATTATTTTTCTGTTATCAATTTCTATTTCAAATTCTTTTTGTATTGATGTTGCTATTTTTTTTATTTCTTCTTCCATTTCTTCTTGATTAGTGTTAATTCCTATGCCTATAACAATAGATTTTACTTTTTCTCCTTGTAGTTTAGTTTGTGTTAAAATTCCACCTATTTTTTGGTTATTAAATATAATATCATTTGGCTTTTTTATTTTTAGATTAATATTGTATACTCTTTTAAAAACATCTAATATTACCTCAGCAATTTCAATTGTAATTCCTTCTAATCTTTCTATTTTACAATTTGCTTCTATAAAAAATGAAAATGCTAAATTGCCTTTTCTTGATGTATACCACTTTCTTCCATGTGTTCCGTTTTCCAGCTGTTTGTTTTTCTGCCATTACAATCGTTCCATTTTTTATATTATTTTTTTCTATCATTCTCCAAATTTCTGATTGTGTAGAATCAATATTTTTATAAAAAAATATATTTCTTCCTAAAAATTCTGTTTCTAAATTTTCTAATTTCATTATTTTTTCCTTTTATTTTTCTTCCTTAATAAGTTTTAAATTTTCATGTCTTTTTATTTTATTTGTTGTTGTTTTTATTAAAGGTTCTTGACTTACAATAATTCCTCTTATTGCTTTATATCTAGGCATTTTATTATTAATTGCTTTTATTTTATCATTTAGTATGCTATTTATTTCTTTCTCTCCTTCAGCTTGATACTTTTCTTTCATAGTTGCTTTATCATAAACAATTTTGCTATAAATTTTTATATCATTTTTATCTTCTGACATTTGTTTTCCAAAAATAAATGATTCTATTACACCATCTATTTGGTTTAGTAGTCCTTCTATTTCTTCCGGAAAAATATTTTTACCGTTTTTTAAAACAATTACGCTTTTTCTTCTTCCACAAATAAATATATATCCCTCAGAATCAATTTTAGCTAAATCTCCTGTATAAAACCATTCATCTTTTATTGCATTTTTAGTTGCTTCTTCATCTTCATAATATCCAATCATTATACTTGGACCTTTTACTATTAGCTCTCCCATTCCATTTTCGTCTACATCTACTAATTTTGCTTCTACACTTGGAACTGTTTTTCCAATAGATCCTACTTTATATGCTTTTTTTGTTCCTACTGCTACTACTGGAGATGTTTCTGTTAGTCCATATCCTTGAACTAAATTTAGCCCAAGTTTTCTATATCTTTCTTCTATTTCTGAATTTAGACTTGCTGCACCACTAATCATTAATTTCATGTTTCCGCCTAGCATATCGTGTATTTCTTTAAATGCTTTCTTTTTTTCTTCCATAGATAAATTCTTACATAGCTCTTCTTTTTCTAATATTTCTTGTAATTTTCCCTGTTTTTCTAGTTGCTTTCTTATATTTTTAAAAATTCCTTCATATATTGCTGGCACAGATGCCATAACTGAAACTTTGTGTTCTTTTATATCTTCTACCATATGGCGAATTCCTCTGCAAAATACAGTTTGTGCTCCTGTATATAAAGATAATAAAAATCCTACTGTACATTCAAAAACATGATGAAGTGGTAAAAAAGATAAAAATGTGTCTTGGCTGTTTACATCTAATACTGACGCAATATCCATTAAATTTGAGCATATGTTTTTATGTGATAATGCTACAATTTTGGATGCTGATGTTGTTCCTGATGTAAATAACATTATGCTCATTTTTTCTGGATCGATTTTAGCATTTTCAAATTCTTTATTTCCGTTTTTTATTAATTTTTTTCCTTCTTCTATTAATTGCTTTTGAGAATAAATATCTTTTTTGTTTTTTTCTAAATCCATTGATATTAAATATTTTAATGTATTATCTTTGTTGTCTTTTATTTGTTTTAATGCTTTCTCGTATTTTTTTGAATAGAAAATAGCTTCTACTTTAGAACGTTTAATTAAATTTTCTAATTCATTTTCTGGAAGAGATTTGTCAAGTGGAACTACTATTCCAGTTCCACATACAATTGATAAATATGCTAATTCCCATTCATATCGGTTTTCTCCAATTACAGCTATTCTTTTTTCTTTTAATCCCATATTTATTAACGATGTTCCTAGATAATTTACCATTTGTCTTATTTCTTTATGGGTTATTATTTTATATGTTTCGTTTTCTTCTTTTATTTTATATGCTGGGTTTGAGGCATATATTTTTTCGGTTTTTATTAACATATCTTTTAAATCTGTTATTTTTATATTTTGTTTATCTCTTTTGTTCATGGTTTCTCCTAATCTTTCTTTTTTCTATTTTATATCATTTTTTTCGAAAAATTGTCATTATACTGATAGGTCAGTATAAAATATTTTTATATTTTTTATTTGTAAGTGTTCAATAAAAATGGAAACATATCTTTAATGTCTCTCGTAAGTTCTTCTTTATATTTTCAAAATCTCATACAAAAAAGGTAGCACATGCTACCTTAAAATAGTTTATAAGTTAAACTCCCCTTCGAATAATTAAATACCTACTAACTTTTATATCTTTTTTAGGAAAATTATCTAATTCTTTATCAGTTTTTATTATAAATTCCCTTATAAATTGAATAACTTTGAACTTTTCTTCTTTCATTTATTATCCTTTAAAATGTTTTTTATATTATTTATTTTTTGATTTATGTCTTTTTCGTTTATATTTTTTATTAATTTTTCATAAATTTCCTCAATATTACTTTTTGTTGTTATATATTTTTTAGCCTTTTCTTATATTTCCTGATATTGATTCAAGTTTTTATAATCTTTAAATACATCTATATCATAATTGTTCTTTCTATCTAATATTATGTAATTTACTTTTTTCCTCTCTAGCATATTTTCTACTTTTACTATGGATTTAATTGGAAAACCGCAAACATAATAATTTTCTTTTGTTTTAGAGAGTTTATATCCTAATAAATAAGATATAATGTATGCATCTTTACCATAACAATGATAGAAATTTCCTATTTTAATTATTGCTAACTCTTGTTGATGAAATTTTTTTACTTCCTTTATTATTGTAATAATTGCCATTTTTCTTCCTATATATCGTCTTCCCTGTGTGACATAAAGCCACACAGGGAAAGTTTGATAATGTATTATATAGTGGTTCTTTGTCAAGTTGGTTGATTTATGCTAATATTTTTAGACGTAGCAAATCAAAACTACATCTACCATACATTACTCTTTTTATAACCTTTGTTTTATTATTGAAGCCTTCTGTTAAACCATTACTGTATTCACACTTTATAGCATTTTTTACAGCCTCTATATCACTTTCAATTAATGTAATAAAGCTATTAAGCTCTTTTACATTAATTTTTTTTGCTTTTTTTATCCAATATGACAATTTTCTAACTTTCTTTGAAAATATAACTTCCTTAAACTCTCTAATACAATTTATAATTTTGTTTAATTCTTCATTTGTTTCTAGGTATTCCTTTAAATCCTTTTTTAGATTCTCATCTTTTAGCTCTTCTATATCTCTAAATAATAATTTTTTCACCTTACTTCTTTTTAAATATTTGGTATTTGTTCTCACCTCTTGGCGTATACCTTTTAGTCTACTTGTAAATAGCGATATCTTTCCTTTATATCCTTTAAATTTAATTTCAGCATATATTTCATCAATTTTCTTTCCTTGTATTATAAGTTCTTTTATCATTGGCACATAATCATCTAATATACTGTTTGTAGACCTTTCTAATGGCTGTTTTTGTAATAAGTAAGTATTGACTGTAACTCTAGTTATGTTCATTTTCCTTGATATTTGACTTTTATTATATCCATCTTTATATAATTGCTGTACTTCTTGAATTACTTTCCATTTGCGTTCAGCAGATTCTTTTTTGTTTTGTTGTCTTTTATTTAAGATTCTTTTTTCATCTTTCATTTCTTTTTCTTTATCATCAATTATTTTTATTGTATCTGCTATTGTTCTTTTTATGTAATTGTTTAAATCATCAGTTAAATTTTTAAATATATGAAATCTGTCAACTATTTGTTTAGCTTTAGGTAATGCTTCATTTATTGCATTTTTATATGTTTGTGAAAAGTCTCTTGTTACTGTCTTTACTTTCTTGAATAATTTTAGTTCTTCGACAACATCATCTTTTTCTCTTGAATTTATAACTTCTACTTTTTTATTTTTATCATTATCAACAAATATGGTATTAAATATTTCTCTCTTTTTAGAAGAAAAGTCATCTATTTCTAAATTTTCAACTTCATAATTAACTTCTATTTTTGTTTTTTTTTATAATTCTCAATATTGTATTATTTGAAACATTTACGTGTGTATCTTTTATTTGTTTTTCAGCTTCTATAGAACTTGTCTTTAATCCGATATTATTTATATAATTATCTAATCGTTTTGTTCTTATTGCATTTCTCTCAACAAAATCTAATGGTTCAGCAAATGTTGTATGCTGACATTTATCATTATTACAAAAATATTTTTTTACTTTTATTATTAATTTTACTTTATAATTTTGAATAGGTAAATCTGATATTACCCTTGTATATGTGCTATGTACATTTTCACTTTCTTTTCCGCAATATTTACATTTGGTAATTTGCCTTTCTGTTTCACAATATATATACATAATGCCATCTATTATTTCTTTTCCTGTTACTATTAATTTTTTGTCTAATTCTTTTATCAATTCATTCAATTCCATTAAAATATCCTCCGTACTATTACGAAGGATATTCTATCATATTAACATATAATTGTCAACTAACTTGACAAAGAATCACTATATAATACACTATCTGACAAAGAACCACCAAACTTGACAAGCTCTCTTTTTCATACATAGTGGTCGTTATTTTATCTTCCATTCTCCTGCTGTATCATTCCATTCTAGTGAGATATCAGATTTTAGAGAAACTACAGGACGCACACCAAAACTACGGCTGTACTCATAGCCATAAGACTCGCACAAGCTGCTGTAGTAGACATCACCCTCATAAACATAGCGAAGCCCCCAGCCCACAGTGCTGCCATACGCATAAGCATAATCAGACGCAAGCCAATATCTTGGTTCTGTCCCTGTTCCTGTAAAATTTCTATAATATCCATTTTTCTCTGTTCTTTCCCAATCCCCAAATATCATTTTATATATTTCATTAAACGTTCCATTTTCATCTACTCCTTGTAATGGTTTAGCAAGCCTGTCTGTTCCTAATGTAGTTGGTTCGTACTCATAATATGTGCTTGTTATTTGTATATTTCCTGATGTTAATGCTTTAAATGTTTTACTTGCTTTATCATAATAATTAAATGTGCTTTCTGTTCCAGACCATGTTTTTCCATTTGTTGCACTTGATGATAATGCACTTCCTTCTCCTCTTGTATATGTTACTTTGTTTCCATACTCATAAAATTGACCTTTTCCATCTTTCGCTGTTTCTGGATTATACCCTGTTATTTCATTTATGTCTTCTACTGTTATACTTGTTGCTTTTTCTGCTCCTTTTCCATGTCCAAATATTCCACTTATCTTATTTAATTCTTCTATTCCATTTATATATCCTTTTTGTCCTTTTAAGTTATAATATGTTCTATTACCTATATATATTTCTTTATCTTTACCTGGTCCTATGAATTCTTCTGATATTAGTCTTATTTTTCCATTTTTTACTCCTAATACTCTCCATCCATATCCTGCACTTTTATATGTTGCTGCATTAAACTCTTGGTCACTACTTGCTCCTGTTTTATCTGTTGTTGATGTATATGTTAAATCACCTGTATTTGCTCCTAATGTTGGATTATAATCTACATAATCTCCTACTTCAATTGTTTTTCCAAATTCCACTTCTCCATTTTCTTTTATTGTTGCTTTTACTCCATCTAATGTTACTTTTAATGGATATGATGCTGTGTCAGGTAATCCTGTTATTCCTATTTGTCCTAAATTTTGTTTTAAGTCATCATAGTTTAGCTTTCCATCATCTCCATAGCTTCCCATTACTGCTATCTTTATTTGTTCCTTGGCTTTTTCTTCATCATTTGTTGTTTTAGCTTCATTTGCTTTTCCTAGTATTCCGTTATCTCCAGTCAATGTTGCAATCGTAACTCCCGCAAGGATTAGAAGCACAATTATTGTAATTACCAATGCTATTAATGTAATACCTTTTTCCTTTTTTCCTTTAAAATTTAATTTCATTTGTTTTTCTTCCTTTCTCACAATCTTTTGCATTGTGTTTGTATTTTTTATTTATTAATTTAATATTAAAGACTTTATTAACCACAAAAAGATAGCTCTAAAAAGCATGCTCATGCATACTTTTTAAAACTATCTTCTAATATTATATTTTTTAATTTCTTACTATTTAAATTATTTATTGCTTTATTTATTTTTATAGAAGTACCGTGTGTGTGTGTGTGTGTGTGTGTGTGTGTGTGTACTCCTGCAAGGGTTTTAGCTAATTTCATTTGTTTTTTTGTTCCTTTTCTTTCGTTTTTTTTATTATACTCAACTTTTTACTTTTTGACAATACTTTTTTATTAATATCATAAAAATTCCGGAATTCCGGAAAATTTCCGGAAAAAGCAAAAGCAATATATACAATGCTACTCTCACTTTAGTATATTCCATTTGATTATTTTATTTTCCATTTTTGTAATGTATTATTCCATTCTAATGATATATCAGATTTTAGATAAACTATAGGTCGAACACCAAAATCATCATAGCTATATTCAGTACCAGAAGAAAAATATATTCCTCTATTATAAACTTTACCATCGTTTACACGACGAAGTCCCCAATTCACACCATTGGTAACTGTATTAGCACTTTCTGATGCAAGCCAGTATCTTGGTTGCGTTCCTGTTCCTACAAAAGATATTTCATAACTATCTGTATTAACAGCATATTTACCAAATAATATTTGATATATAGTATTATATACTCCATTTTCATCTACTCCTTGAGTAGGTTTCTCTTGTTTAGTATTTAATGTTGTTGGATTATAATAATAATACGTACTTGTTATTTGTGTACTTCCTGACGTTAATGTTTTAAAGGTTTTATTTGATTTATCATAATAATTCAATGTACTTTGTGTTCCACTCCATTTTTTTCCATTTGTTGTTCTTGATGATAATTTAGTCTCTCCTTCTTTTGTATATGTTACTTTATTTCCATATTCATTGAAATTACCTTCTTCACATTTTGCTTTTGCTGGATCATATCCTGTTATTTCATTTATATCTTCTGCTGTTATACTTGTTGCTTTTTCTGCTCCTTTTCCATGTCCAAATATTGCGCTTATTTTATTTAATTCTTCTATTCCATTTATACATCCTTTTTTTCCTTTTAATGTGTAATACGTTCTACTACCATTTGTATAATTACCTGCTCCAACAAATTCTCCTGATATTAATCTTAACTTTCCTTTTGATACGCCTAATATTCTCCATCCATATTCTGCATTTTTATATGTTTCTGCATTAAATTCTTGATCACTATCTGCTCCTGTTTTATCTGTTTTTGATGTATATGTCAAATCACTTGCATTTGCTTCTAATGTTGGATCATAATCTACATAGTCTCCTACTTTTAATGTTTGTTTTGTTTCTATGTTTGTTATTGTATCTTCTTCTTGCTTCCAAGTTACTTTTGTTATTGTCTCTCCATCAAAATAGTATTCTTTTCCGGTTTTTTTAAATTTTATTATCCAATCTCCTTCTTTTCCTGTTACATTTGCTTCTGATACTTCAAATTTTACTTTTTCTCCTGTTTGATCTGCCATTAAATATTCTGTATATCCTATTTCAATTTGCTCCTCTTCATCTTTCTCATTTGTTATTGTTTTCGCTTCATTTGCTTTTGTTAATATCCCATTGTCTCCTGTTAATGTAGCAATTGTTACTCCTGCAAGTATTAAGAGTACAATTATTGTTATCACTAAAGCTATTAATGTTATACCTTTTTCTCTTCTTCCTTTAAAATTTAATTTCATTTGTTTTTTACCCCTTTCTTTCGTTTTCTTTTTTATTATACTTAAACTTTTACTTTTTGACAATACATTTTTAATATTAATATACAATCATATAAACAGCATCATCTTTAAATTTTATCTGTTCAGTCGAAAAAGCTTTATAATCTTCATTTTGACTACGCATATATTCTCTATCATTACCTTCCATCAAAATAAATGTATCAAAATCAACCAATTCAAAATCTCTTTCACAATAATAATCCATTGCATATAATATACTCCATGAACAAGCCAATTTTCTTTCAGTTAATGATTGCATAGGTTGTATTCCTACAGCAAATTGTTGTGGATTTAAATCATATTTATATCCAAATTTAGTTACTTTTATCCCTGTATTTTTCTCATATTCTTCTATCAAATATCTTATTTGCATTCCATCATTTTCGTCAACTTTGTTTGCAGCTATATGTTCTGTTGAATTTATCACAATAAAACTGGCATTTAAAATAAATATACATATAACTACTATACTTATTATTTTCTGCTTATATTTTACTTCATCATCTTTTAAATTAGCAATTAAAAATAACAATGAAATTCCAAATATCATCATAACTGGTATGCTAAGTCTACCACATACTGCAGCAGTAACTACAAATAAAGGCAACACAACACTTAGTACTGCTATAATAACTAGAACAATATAATTTAATATTGTCTGTAATTTTGCCTTTGTTCTTATTAACAAAATTAGTGTTATTATTGGACATATTAGTATACTATATTTAGGAAACATACTTATGCAGTTAATTAATATATCTTTAGAATAATATAATACCAAATTTAGTTTTCTTCTAAATACTCTTGCATTATTTATTATCATAAAACTTTGCTTGTCTTGTCCAAAAATATTTCCACATACTTTAACAATTACATAACTTATTGCTAATGCTATAATAGTTATTCCTACTAATTTCGCAAAATCTTTTAAAGCATCTTTTAGGGATATTTTTATTTTCTTTTTATCTTTTATTTGTTTTAACATTATTACTAATATTGCAAGTATAGGGAATATATTTAACTCTCCCTGATATGAAAGTCCTGTAAGTAATAAAAATATACCTGTTTTTAAATATTTATATTTGCTGTCACTTACAAAATTTTTTATTGCTAATACTGTAAATAACATTCCAAGACACATAACTGCAGATTCTGGAAATAATAAATATTCTAATGTATATTGGTTTAATATTAATACAAATGAAGCAAGATATATAAGTATTTCCTTCTTTTTATTTTCAGGTTTTATTATGTCTATAAATATCTTAGAAATTATATATATTGATATAGCTAAAAATATCATTCCTAAAAAGTCCATCGCAATTATATACACTGGTATTGGTAAATGTAAAATTCCACCCAAATAACAAAATAATGTAGAAATTAATCTTCCATCTTTCAAAAAATATTCACTAGGATATTTGAAATATCCTAATTGATATAATACATATGTATCTGAAGAATAATGCATTTGTAAAAAGTTTATACAAATTATCATTATAGCTCCAAGTATACCTAGCAATACATAAATTTCCTTTTTATTAATTTTCTTTTTCATTTCATCCTCCGTATTTATATTGTTTATTATTTTATCTAAATTAAAATATTTAATATTCTAGGAACAAATATTACAAGTCCTATTATAGCAGCTCCAATGGCAACAACTAACACTGCTCCTGCTGATACATCTTTTGCTATTTTTGCCTTTTCATTTTTTTCTGGCATAACCATATCAACTATTGTTTCAATTGATGTATTAAATAGCTCACTTCCAATAACTATTGCAAATAAAATAATACAAATTATCCACTCTGATTTATTAATTTTTAGTATAATACCTGCAATTATAACCAATATCATTATAAAAATATGTATTTTCATATTTCTTTCTGTTTTAAATGATGTCCATATTCCTTCTATTGCATATTTAAAGCTGTTTCTTATCTTTTTCATTTTCCTCATTTTTTCTACTCTCTCCTATGAATCTTTTTATAATACTTGTATATATTACTAAATAAGAAATAGATATAGTAAATCCTGCTAACACGTCACTTGCATAATGTACACCTAGATAAATTCTACTTATTCCTATAGTGCAAATTATTATGGATAAGCTTATTATCAAAGTCCATTTTATTTTACTATTTTTTACTAACTTATAAATTAAATATATTAAAAAACCATAAAAAGCCATGCTTACCATAGAGTGTCCTGAAGGAAAACTATACCCCGTTTCAGTAATTAACCTGAATTCATTTGGTCTTGGTCTTTGTACAACATTTTTCAATATTATATTTAATACTGTGCTAATAAGTAAATTTATCATAACAGCTATTCCTATTTTTTTATTTTTTAGTACTACTAGCAAAATAATTGTAATTGATATCAGACTAATAGCTCCCCCTAAATTAGTAATAATTTTCGCAATTGGTGTAACAAAATCTGAAATAAGATAAGTTGAAATAAAATTATATGTAATTATATCTAGTTTCATAATCTCTTTTTCAAATACATCTTCAACTAAGTCTAAAAATATAATAGTACATAAAAATAATAATATCCATTTTAAATTTTTCTTGATAAATTCGCCAATTCTTTTTACTTTTTGCATAATGTTGAATTCCTTTTCTTTTTAATTATATTAATTTTATTCTATTTTCATAAAAATGTCTACTATTTTATATTCTTCTGAATCTACTTTTCCCTCTAGATATTTTCCTATTTCTTTATTTTTTATTAAATTTTCTTTTTTTTGTTTCTTTAACTTTTTTATATTAAATTCTAATTTAGATGCTAGTGACTTGTTTTCTGCTACCCAAAGTGCTTCTAGCTTTTTAGCTGAATGTGTAAGTGTATATTTGGCACATCTTTTCTCTTTGTTAAAGTGTTCTTTCATTCTTCTTGATATATCTGTTGTAATTCCAGTATAAATCGAATTATCTTTGCATCTTAACATATATATGTAATACATTTTAATTTCCTACCTTTTTTCTGTAATAGTTATACCATTAAATTTCTTATTTTGTAAATAGTCTTTTTTCTTTTTTTAATCTTTTGTTTATTAGTTATTTTTGTGTTATACTATTATTGGTGATAGTTTTGAAAATATTATTTAAAAATACAACAAAATATAGTAAATCGATTTATACTAAATTTTTGCAATTTCATAAAAAACAATATGGGCTAAAATACTCCTTGTATACTGCTTTGATAAGCTTTTTACTTTTATTTTGTATTATTGTACAATTAAAAGTTCATAATATAGCACTAATAGTTGTATTTTGTACTATTATCGTGTGCTTTTTCCTATGGAGATATGTCCGTCCAATTACTGAAGTAAATAAAGAATTTCAAAGTCAAAAAATTCAAAGTGAAGAAGAATTTACTTTTATTTTTTATGAAAAATGTATTAAAATATCAGGAAAATCGAAAGCTTATTCTTTAAAATATTATCAATTATATAAAATATTTGAAACTGATTCATTTTTTTATCTTTATATTGATAGTAAACATTCTCTATTACTTGATAAAAATTCATTTTTAATTGGTTCTTCAAATGATTTTTCTAATTTCATTCATAAAAAATGTTGGTATAAATTTAAAAAAGTCAAATAAATTCTGTATCTAGTTTAGATACAGAATTTATTTATTATCTTTTTATTTTATTAGTTGTAGTTTTTTCAAATTCTTCTTTTCTTATTTCTATATCAGAAATACGTTTATACATTGGAAGTTCTTTGCAAACATTTTGAATATCTTCTTTTAATTTTGCTTCTACATTGTTTATTTCTAATTCTTTTACTTTTTCTTCATTTAAAAATACTTCTGCTATAAGCGCTACTTCTTGTCCTATTTTATTTTTCTTTCCTTTTACAACAACTTCTTGAACATATTGAATTCCTAATATATAATTTTCTATTTCTTCTGGATAAACATTTTTTCCATTGTCTAATACAATTAAATTTTTCTTTCTTCCATTTATTACAAGCTGACCTTTTTTATTTACATGTCCATAATCTTCTGTATTAAACCATCCATCTTTTAAAACTCTATTTGTTTTCTCAGGATCTTTGTAATATCCTTTCATTACAATATCACCTTTTACACAAATTTCTCCGTCTCCGTCTGCTGTTACATTTTCTAATTTTACTTCACAACATGGTAAAATTACTCCTACTGTTGAACTATCATTAAATTGTAATCTATTAACACTTACTAATGGTGAACATTCTGTTATTCCATATCCATTTAATAAAGTAATTCCTATATCATTAAAGAATTTTCCTATTTCTGGTCTAATTGGAGCTCCTCCACATATAATTTCTCTTAAATTTCCACCAAAAGCTTGGTGAATAGATTTAAATAATGTTCCTCTTAAATCTATTCCTATTTTTCTTAAAGCATTACTAATAGGTATCATCTTTTTCAAAGCCTTATCTTTTCCTGTTTTTTGAGCATTGTTCCAAATGTTTTTATAAAATACTTCTGTGAATGCTGGTACTAAATAAATATAATCCGGTTTATATAATTGTAAATTTTTTAGTACATTTTTTAAACTATCATTAATACATATACATGAATGTTTATGTAATGCTACCAATATTCCTGCTACTGCTTCATATGTATGATGATATGGTAAAACTGATAAGCATTTTGTATTTATATCTGCTACTTGAAGTCCATAATATACTACACTTATTAGATTATGTTCTGTTAGCATAACACCTTTTGGATCTCCTGTAGTTCCTGAAGTATAAACCAAAAGTTTTAGATTGTTTTCATTGTCATGTAAATCTATATATTTTTTATTTCCATTTTCTAATGCTTTTTTTCCAGTTTCTTTAAACATATCATATGATAAAACATTTTCTTCGCTTTCTTTTCTATTTAATCCAATAAAAAATTTGACTTTCGGTACTTCTTTTTTTATTTCTGGAATCCATTGTTCATATTTTTTAGAATAGAATAATACTTCACTGTCACTATGTTTTAAAACATTTATAATTCCTTTTAAATTAAGTTCTCTGTCAATTGGCACAAATACTCCTGTACTTTTTAATACTGTTAAATATACTGTTAACCATTTATAACTGTTTTCTCCTATAATGGCTATATGTTTGTCTTGCATTCCAATTTCAGTAATAGCTGTTCCTAGTTCTTCTGTATCTTTGACAAATTCTTTATATGTTACTTTTATGTTTTTATTTTTATCGTTTTCGTCTTTGTATTCAAATGCGATTTTGTCGCCTGCTTCTTTTATAGCTAGATTTAACATTTCTTTTATTGATGTTACTTTTTGAACTTCATTTAATTTCATTTTATTATTCATTCTTCAAAATCCCTTTCTATCTAGTAATGTCTATTTTTTACTGATTGAATTATATCATATATAATTCAAAAAGCAATTATTTACCATTTATTTTTTGCAAATAAATTTAAGTTTTAGTTTTTTAATGCTTTTTTAAGAGTAAGCTTTAGCAAGTACTAATTTAAAGAAAAAATTTATTCATTTCGTTCAAAAAGAACTGCTAAGATAAGAGAACAAGGCTCCTTCACTCAGGCCTAAAATCTTAATTATTATATTTTTTATTAAGTATTTGTGTGACTGGAATAAATTTAGAAATTCTTAAATTATTTGCTGGAAAGTGTTCATTTTCGAAGAAAATGGAAGGGTGCCATCAAATGATTTTAGAATTTCTTTGTTTATGTAGAAAGCCAAATAATTAATAAAAAATATAATAATTAAGATTTTATCCGTGAATATTTCTCATTCTCTTATCTAAGCATTTCTATTTTTTCACTCCAATCAAACTCTTTTTTCTTTAAATTAGTACTTGCTAAAGCTTACTCCTAAAAATTATTAAAATTTCAAAGCAAAAAAGCAAATAAATGTTTGACTTTTGATTTTTTTGTGATATAATATGTACAAATGTTTGGTATATGGTGATAAAAAATGGAAATTATGGACAAATTAAAAATTCTTGCAGATTCTGCAAAATACGATGCTTCTTGTAGTTCAAGCGGAAGCTCTAGAAAAAATAAAAATAATGGTATAGGAAATGGAAATGTAGCTGGTATATGTCATAGTTGGGGTGCTGACGGACGTTGCATCTCTTTACTAAAAATATTATTTAGTAATTGTTGCATGTATGATTGTAAATATTGTATTAATCGTTCAAGCAACTCTGTAAAACGTGCTACATTCACTCCACAAGAAGTTGCCGATTTAACTATAAATTTTTACAAAAGAAATTATATTGAAGGATTATTTCTAAGTTCCGCAGTTATTAAATCTCCTGATTATACAATGGAAATGTTAATTTCTACTGTTTCTATTCTAAGAAACACATATAATTTCAATGGATATATTCACTGCAAAACCATTCCTGGTTGTAGCAAAGAATTAATAGATATTTTAGGAAAATTAGTTGATAGAATGAGTATTAATATTGAACTTCCTTCTAATGATAGTTTAAAATTATTAGCTCCTCAAAAACAAAAAGATGGAATATTAATGCCTATGACACATCTTTCAAATGGAATTAAGCAAAACAAACTAGATAAAAATAGATTTAAACCAAACTTCGTTCCAGCAGGTCAAACAACTCAATTAATTGTAGGAGCTACTCCTGAAAGTGATTTAAAGATTTTAAAACTTTCTGAAGGTCTTTACCAAAAATTAAGTTTAAAAAGAGTATACTATTCTGCTTATGTTAGTATAAATAACGATAAAAATTTACCTTCTTTAGACTCTCCTCCATTACTTCGTGAAAATAGACTATATCAAGCTGATTGGTTACTTCGCTTTTATGGATTTAAAGCAAATGAATTACTAGATGAAAAACATCCTAATTTCAATAATATATTAGACCCTAAATGCGATTGGGCACTTCGTCACATGGATCAATTTCCTATAGAAATTAATAATGCTGATTATTTTACTTTGCTTCGAATTCCTGGAATTGGAGTAATATCTGCAAAAAAAATAATTCGTGCTAGACGAGCATTTTTATTAAATTTTGACTCTTTAAAAAAGCTAGGTGTTGTTTTGAAACGAGCCAAATACTTTATTACTTGTAAAGGAAAGTATTTTGATAAAATATCACAATTTAATAAAAATTTAATTGAGACAAGTTTAATTTTTCAGGAACGTAATTCTGTTAATTGTAAACAATATGAACAATTGTCTCTTTTCGATAAATTACAACCAACTAAGGAGGATAAAATAAAATGTCTAACTGGAAGCTTATAAACAAAACTTATTTATATGATGGAACTTTTTATGGATTACTCACTATTGTATTTGATAGTTATATTCACAAAACACTTCCACAAAAAATTTATAACAAAGATACTTATATTTATAATTTTTTAGATAAAACTATAGAAATTACCACTGATTTTGATAAATCTCAAAGAGTTTTTAATGGTATTGAAAAAAATATTGGATATAAAGCTTTATACAATAGTTATTATGCTTTTTTATCAAACGAAGAAAATAAAGAAATATATATTTTAAAATATTTATGTGATGGATTTGATATAGGGCCTAAAATTAACGACAATCTTACTACTTCTTATGTTTTTAAAACAATAAATATGAGAAAACGTGCACTGGCAGAATGTCATAAATTTAAAGGACTACTTAGATTTCAAGAAATTAGTGATAATTTATGCTATGCTTCTATCCATCCTGATAATAATATTTTAGAACCTTTAGGTCATCATTTTATTAATCGCTTGTCTAGTATAAATTTTATAATTCATGATAAAAATAGAAATATTTGCTTTGTTTATAATAATAAAAATTATAAAATTATCAATGGCACGTATATAAACATTCCTGAATTTACAGAAAATGAAAAAATGTATCAGGAACTTTGGAAAATGTTTTTTAAGACAATTTCTATTAAAGAAAGAAAAAATCCTAGATGTCAAATGCAATTTATGCCTAAAAAATATTGGAAAGATTTAATTGAAGAACCAGATTAAACTAATAAACCAGAAACAACTTACAAAAATAAGTTTTTTCTGGTTTATTAATTTTTTATAGCCTCATCTTATTATTGCTCTTTAAGATTTAAACAATTTTCAAGATTTTCAAAACTTGCATCATTTTTTGTTAAAGTAATATCAAAACTGTTTTTATATTTTTCTAAATTATTTTTTATATTTTCATTTAAAAATCCTACTAATATTGTTTCATCCCATTGTTCTTCTGGAACCATTTTTTTATCTTCTATTGCATCTCCTATCAGTACTTTATTCTTTTTCAAATTTAGCTTTTCTTGTAACTCATCAGGAATATGGTTTTTCATATTTTTATTTAATGAATGTATTAATTCTCCTGTAAATTCTAACATTTTTCCATCTTTATCAAAACTAATAAAATTACTAATAATAAATATATTGTTGTAATAGCATTTATTTTCTTTTAAAAATATCTCTATTACATTTCCTATTCCTGCCGATAAAATTATTACTGGTATATTATATTTATTCATATGTGCTAAAAATTCTTTTGCTCCACTTCTAAAAATAAGGTTGCTTTTTTGTATTGATTTTTCCAATTTATCTTTTGTTAAGTGATATTCATAATACAAATTCATACACTCTTGATACCAATTTTCCATAGCCTTATTCTTTTCTTCAAATGTAATTTGATAGTTTAGTTCTATTGGTCTATATTTTTTATATAAATTTGATAATTTAATTTCAAATTCTTTTCCTAGCATTTTGCCAGTTGCATCCCATGAATCTTCGCTTTCTGTTGCAGTTATTGTTTTATCAAAGTCTATTGCAACATACATATTAGTTTTATCTAATTTTACTTTTTTTATATATTTCATATATCCTTCTCCTTGTTTTCAAATTTTACTATAAAATACTTAAAAAAACAAGTTTTTAAATATTTCATATATTTTATTGTCGTCTTTTTTCTCTTATGATATAATAATCTAAAATTTTATAGTAATTGGAGAAAAAATATGAAGGACTTTTTTATTATATTAATTATGAAAATATTAAATCTTATTTTAAAGATTTTTGGAAAACATGGCGGGAATTTTCTAGGGAAAATTGCTTATGATTGGGATTCCAACATATTCAAATATTTCAAGGTTAATTGTCCTGTAATTGCTGTAACAGCAACTAATGGTAAAACTATGACAAACAATGCAATTGGCTATACCTTAAAAACAGCTGGTAAGAAAGTAATTAGCAATACTGAAGGCAATAACATGGAAACTGGAATTCTTTCTACTATTTTAAAAAATTGTACTTTAACTCGGAAAAATCAAAGCTGATTTTTTAGTTTTTGAAGTAGATGAAGGATATGTTCCTATTGTATTTAAAGACTTTAGACTAGATACTTTAGTTGTTCTTGATTTCTTCAGAGATCAATTAGATAGAAATGGTGAAGTAGAATCACTAATTCTAAGAATTAATGATTTCTTAAAAACTTATACAGGTAATTTGGTATTAAATAACGACGATCCAAATGTTTCAAGGCTAGGAAAAGCAAATCCAGATAACAAAAATGTTTACTATTTTAGTGTAGAAAAATATAAATATGCAACAGAAAATTTAAAAGAAGCTGGCGAAGGAAAATTCTGTCCTTTTTGCAATACTCGTATAGAATATGAATATTATCAGTATTCTCATATCGGAAAATTCAGATGTCCAAACTGTGATTATGGTAATAATGAAATTTATAAACTAGCAACTGATGTAGATTTAAAACATAGAACCTTTAAAGTGGATAATATTTCTTACAAAGTTAGATTTAACAGTATTTATAATATTTATAATTTTGTAGCTGTTATATCATGTGTTAGCCTATATCAAATTGACCCAAAAATAATACAAGAAGCTCTTTCAAAATTCGTATTAAATAATGGTAGATTAGAAGAAGTTCAAATAAATGATGCTTCTACTATTATAAATTTAGCAAAAAATCCTACTGGAGCAAATGTAAGCCTTAGAATTCTAAATGAAGATGATGATGAAAAAGAATTATTATTTGTTTTAAATGATAATATTGCAGATGGTTTTGATGTATCATGGATATGGGATATTAATTTTGACAACTTAACGAATGTTTCAAGAATTGTAACATCTGGAACACGTGCCTATGATATAGCCATAAGAATAAAAACATCTGGATTTTCTCCAGACAAAATAGAAGCTTATCTAGACTTACATGAAGCAATACAAAACTTATATAAAACCAACACAAAAAAATACATTATAGCCAATTACACAGCTTTGCAGCCTACTAGACATGAATTAGGACTTTAGAGGGACAGGTCTTAAATGTCCCATATTTTTCGAGACTATATGGGACATTTGAGACCTGTCCCTAGTGTCTCAAAGGGAGGAAATTTATGAAAGAATTGAAAATATTATATTTATATCCAGATATTTTAGAGTTGTATGGAGATTTTGGTAATATTCAAGTATTACGCTACCGCTTAGAGCAACGCGGAATTAAAGCTACAATTGTGCCTTATTCTATTGGTGATGCTTCACCTGATTTTAATGATTTTGATTTAGTTTTTGCAGGTGGTGGTGCTGATCAAGAACAAGGTATTTTGTCAGAAGATTTGCTAAAATATAAAGAAAATATAAAGGATGCTGTAAATAATGGTGTTTTCTTTCTTTTAATTTGTGGCTCTTACCAATTATTTGGTAAATATTATAAAGGCGTTGAAGGTAATATTATTCCTGGTTTAGAAGTTTTTGATTATTATACAGAGGCTCTTGCAGATAGAAAAAAACGTTGCATTGGTAATGTTGTTATTAATGTTAATTTAAACGGAAAAGATACTAAGATAATAGGTTTTGGTAATCATCGGTGGACAAACATTTAATGTAAAAACTCCTTTTGGAGATGTTCTTTTTGGAAATGGAAATAAATTTGGAGATTCGAAAGAAGGATTCTTTTTAGATAATATAATTGCAACATATCTACACGGTCCTCTTCTTTCTAAAAATCCTGAACTTACTGATTATATTATTAAATATTGCCTAGATAGAAAATATAATGAAGATATCGTTTTAGAACCTTTAAATGACGAATTTGAAAACAAATGTAGAGAACAGTTATTAAACAGATTTTTATCTGTTTCTTAATAATTTTATAAAAACATTTTTATTTTTGATTTTTCTTTTACATATTTTATGTAATTTAGTAAATACTACTATAAGATAATTTATTTAAAATTTAAATGGTACTTATAATACCTAGATTGGAGTATGTTATATGGAAAATCAAAATTTAAACATTCTTGATGAAGTTAACAAAGGTGCTACTATGGGAATGGATGCTATTTCTTTTGTATCAGATAAAGTGGTAGATTCAAAATTTAAAGGGGTTTTAGATACAGAGTATAATAAATACAAAAAAATTTCACAAAGAGTTAATGATTTGTATGATAATTATAGTGATAAAGAACCTCATGAAACTAATGCTATGAATAAAATGATGACTTGGTATGGTATTCAAATGAAAACTATGGTAGATGATAGTACTTCTAAAATTTCAGAATTATTAATGCAAGGAACTAATATGGGAATTATTGAAGGTAGACGTTTATTAAATCAAAATTCAGATATTGCTCCAGATGTGCATAATATTCTAAATGATTTCGTTACTATGCAAGAAGATAGTGTTGAAACTTTAAAAAAATATTTATAAATATATATTTTATATATAAAAAACGCTTAAAACATGTTAATTTATAACTTTTAGATTAAATCAACTTAACATTTTAAGCGTTTTTTATGTATCACAAATCATTATTCATTATTACAATAACTCGTTTACTTTTTATTATTAATTATATACTTAGATTAATAATCTATTTTTTAAAAAATTTACCAAAGAACCCTTTTGACATTTTTTCATCATTTTTACTAGATGCTTTTTTTCTACTTTTTTCAATTATTGCGTCAATATCATCCTCTATTACTTCGTTTTGTTCTTCTTCGCCTTCATCTTCTTCTGTTTCTTCGTAATCATTATCATTTTCTTCATCTTCATAATAATCTACATCTTCATCGTCTTGATATTCTTCTTCGTAATATTCATCTTCTTCACTCTCATCATACTGCTCTTCATAATCGTTATCTTCTTCAAATTCATCGTCATACTCTTCTTCGTCGTATTCCTCATCAATATATTCATTTTCTGCTTCGTTTATAATTTCGTCTTCTTGTTCTATTTCTTCTTCATTTCCTGGCAATATCATATCTTCTATTTCTTCTATCCTATATTCTGACAAGTCTTTATTAAATTTTTCGCTTACCTCTTCTTGAAATACTTTATAAATATTTTTTATTCCTTCTATTCTCCAGTAATTAGAATTTATAACTGTTCCCATATTTATCTTTATATTTGTAACTTCTTCTTCAAAGTCTTTTTCATTTTCTTCTATTTCTTTTAAGTAATTTTTATTATATAGTTCTTTATATGCCTTTTTAGTTGATTTTCCTGTAGTTTCTTTAAGAATTAACTCATATAGATTTCCTATTTGTGAAATATCTGCATCAAAATTCTTACATGCTTCTTCCATTAATTTCTCATGTGTTTTTTTACCATTAATAGCTGTCATTCTTTCATTATCTAAAAAACCTATTATATATTCTTTATATTCGTTTAAAAAGGCTAATTTTACACTAACATCTCTTAAGAGTTTTTCAGCTTTATTTAGTTTTATATTTTCATTATTTATTTCATTTAAAATTTTCTTTGTTCTTTCATAAATACTAATATATAAATTTGCTTCTTGAACTGCAATATTCATTCTTATATCTACTGCTTTTTCTATTACTTGAGGACTAAATTGAATTTTTTCACTTTTACCATTTCTTATCATTATTTGAATTATTTCTTTTTTATGTTTTTCTTTATCTGAATTTATGAAGTTTTTCATTTCTTGAACATCTCTTGGATTAATTAATTCAAACATTTTATTTGCATATTCAATATTATTCCTATGATTTGACTCTGCTGATCTTCTAACTCTTGCATATTTATTTCTTTCCTTTTGTCTTTCAATAAATATAACCATTGCTTTTACATAATCTTCTCTTAATTTTTTTAGCTTTTCATTGTTTTCTTCCAATACATCTTCTATTTTTTTTAGTTTATTATCTAATGTATTTGGATTTTCACCTAAATCATTAAAAAGCCTATTTCGTTCATTTTCCATTTCTAAGTTTGATTCGTGAATCTCAGATTGTTCTTTTTGAATTTTTTCCATTTCTACAGCTATTTCATCAAACTTTCTAATTACTTTTTCTTCTTCTTCAATTATTCTTTGATATTCTTTCAATTCTTCAATAATTCTAGTGTAATTTCCATAATTTGTTTTTAAGTTATTTTCTTTATTTTCTCCGAAAATTTTATCAAAATATCTTTCTAAAACAATTGCGCTTCTTTCATACATTATGGAACCCTCCAAATTTCTACTTTTTTTATTATTATATACAAAACATTATAAAAAGTCTAGCTTTACCTAGACTTTTTTATATTACTTCTCTTTTTTCTTTATAATAATACTTCTTCTTGCAGATTGAAATAAAACAGATAATGTCTTTGATAAAAGTTCTTTACTTTCATCATCGATATGTTTGTAACTTTCCAATAATCTTTTTGCAGTTTCCAATTTATTTTTACTCAACTCTGATAATGTTTTTGCTTCTGTAGTATTTAATATATCAAACAAAGTATCAAAAAATTCTCCTCTTTGTTCAGGGCTCACTTCTTTTAACCAATTAGTTATTGTTTTATCTATAAACTCACTTGAATTTGTTAATTCATCTTTAACAAACTCTCCACCTAATACTTGCCATGTATATAAGTCATGTTGCATAATACCTGTTTGAGTGCTTTTTAATATTGTTATTTCTTCTTGATGATTTAATAATCTTCCTATTATAGAACTTTGTGGAATATATGTATGTACTTTTTTAATTATATTTTGATATTGTTTACTATTTATAATTTTATCACAAAAGCCAGGTCCATCATTATTATAAACATTAATAATTCTATCTTGTATTTCTGTATCACAAAATGCTGCTGCATAAACAGCCAAGTTTCCACCTTTTGAATGTCCACCTACTCTAATATTGTTTTTATATTTATATGCTATATTATTTAAATAATTTGCTGCATCTGTCTGGGCAGGAACTAACTCACTAAAGCTCATATTAAAATCTTCTTTCCAGCCAACAATTGTGTTATCTGTCCCTCTATAAGCTACATATATCGTATTATC
>OGZK01000864.1_pt1 | contig 29575 bp, 26 predicted proteins | sample 1576791 | NCBI WGS metagenome assembly OGZK01 (sample SAMEA3541556, study PRJEB24748) | human gut metagenome | biome: human gut; feature: human-associated habitat; material: faeces | place: China | collected 2012
TTCCTCACATTTTTATATAATATTTTCTATTTTGAATTCCAATCAAACGGTTCAAGTTAAAAAAACATATAGGCAACGGAACACAAAAAGATTCTTACTATAAATGTTAACATTCATAAAAAGTGAGACAAATTTACACTGTCCCACTTATCTCACATGCTCAAATTAATACCTTTTGCTACAACCTCTGTCATATTTTCAATTAAATCATCAATCTCCTTAGGAGTAACAATCAAATTAAAATCACCAGGAATAAGAGCCTCTTTTATCTCATCATAATTATCCTGTTCCTTCAATTGATTTAAGTAATCATTTGACTTTGCCTCTTCTTGAAGTTTTGCTATGAACATATTTAAGCAATCATTTACAAGTACCGCTGTTTCAACAACTGTTGGTATACCTATTGCAATAACTGGTATGCCAAGTGTTGATTGACTTATTTCAGACCTTTTATTTCCAACACCTGCTCCTGGTACTATTCCTGTATCAGAAAGTTGAACAGTACTACTTATTCTTTCAATACTTCTTGATGCTAATGCATCTATTACTATTACTAGCTTAGGATGTATATTATCTACTATTCCTTTTAATATTTCAACTGTTTCTATTCCTGTTGTTCCCAAAACTCCTGGTGATATTGCACTTACCATTCTAGTTCCTTCTTCTACATATTGTGGTAAATAATTTATTATATGTCTTGTTACTTCAATATCATTTACTACTTTTGGTCCCAAACTGTCTGGTGTTACATATATATTTCCAAGACCTACAACTAATATTTCACCTTGCTTATCTACATGTAAATCTAATATTTTTGTTAGTTCATTTGATAATGTTTCTGCTGATTTTTCAATATCTTCATCTTGTGCTATTTTTAATTTTTTTATGTCTATTGTTATATAGTTTCCTATTGGTTTTCCTATTGCTTTTTCTCCTTTTGCATTTGTTATTTTCACTCTTTCTACTGATATATTTTCATTTATTTCTTGTTTTTCGCTTTCTATTCCATCTATTTCATTTTCTATACTATTAGCTTTTCTGTATAAGTCTCGTCTTTCTGTTGCTAAATCTGTTCTAAAATTGTAATTTTCTGTCATAAAAATTCATTCCTCTCTTTATTCAATTTTTACAATTTTAGTATCTTACTTTTTTTTAATTTTATTCTTAGTAATACCTTTAATTTCAATTTCTCCGATTTCATCTGTTCTATAAATTTTAACTCCCATATCCTTTAAATTTTGAATCGTTATATCTGAAGGATGACCGAAATTATTATCTTTGCCAACGCCAATGACAGCATAATTGGGCTTAACGGCCTTTAAAAAATCAATTGTTGATGAAGTTTTTGAACCATGATGTGCAACTTTTAAAACATCTGCCTTTAAAATGTTTTTATTTTTTGAATACTTCGCTAAAATTGCTTTTTCTGCAATCTCTTCAATATCTCCTGTAAACAACATCGAAAAATTTTTATATTTAAGTTTACATACTAACGAATTATTATTAATTGCATTTTCAGAAATCATATTATCACTACATGGCCAAAGAACATCAAAAAATAAATTTTTTTCAATATTTATTTTTTGTCCAGCCTCAACCACATTTACTTTTATATTTTTCTTTTTTACAATTTCAATAAACTTTTTGTAATTCTCACATGTTTCATATTGTTTACCAATAATAACATTATTAACTTTAATTTCTTGCATTATATATAGTAAACCGCCGAACATGATCATTATCAAAATGACTAACTACAATAAAATCAATTGAATTAAAACCTCTATCCAGTAAATATGGCAACAACGTATTTTTTCCAACATCATAATTGGAATTTACACTTCCTCCACCATCTATCAATATCGTTTTATTTTGCGGAGTTACAATAAAAGTTGAATCACCTTGTCCAACATTAATAAAATAAATTTTTAATTTTTGAGGTATTACATTTATTATAATTGTTACCAAAATTGTAGCAAAAATAATATTTTTTATCTTCTTTCTATTTTTTCTTAATTCTATTTTAATAAGTGCAATCAAATTTCTTATTCTTATTTGTGTTATTGTTAAAGTCTTAGAAAAATATATTTTATATACAAAAAACATCGTTCCAATCATTATATAATATAGGACAATTTGAAATAAATTTGGTGTTGGTATATAAATTTTTGAAAATGGTATTTTACTGATATTTGATACATAAATTAATATTTTTATTGCAATTTTTATTACATTTGTAAACATTTTCGCTATATTTGTATTTATTAAAATAATCAAAATAAATAAAAATCCTATTATAACTATTGGTCCTGCAATAATACTCAAAATTAAATTTGATAATAAAAAATATGGATTTAATGTATTTAGATTTGATATTATTATTGGCAAAATAAATAATTGAACTGAAATTGATATTGATATAATTTCTTCTATTTTTTCTATATGTTTTTGAATTATTGGTCTTATTTTATATTTATATATTTTATTTTTGATTTTAATGTTTTTGAATATCTGAATTAATTGCTTATTGAAAAAAATTATTCCTATAACTCCTCCATATGATAACTGTAATCCTGAATTTAAAAGTAAGAAAGGGTTATAAATTAAGATACAAAATAGTGATATTGCCATTGATGTATATATATCATTTTTTCTATATATAATTTTTGAAAATAACATAAGTATTCCCATAATTCCAGCTCTTGTAACCGATGGTGCAAAATTTGTAATAAACATATAAAATATTAATACACATATACTTAAAATATATGTTTTTCTTTTTCCAAGCATTTTTCTTAACAGTATATTTACCCCTAAAACAACATATGCTATATGCATTCCTGACACTGCCAAAATATGTGCCATACTTGCATTTCTAAAATTTTCCTGAACTTCATCATCTATGTTATTTTTATATCCTAATATTAGTCCTAGCAAAATTGATGATGTCTCATCATCTAATATTTCTTGTGTGTTATTTATTATTTTATTACAAATTTTATTTGATATTTGAAATACTATATTTGTTTGTTTTTCAGCTGTTTTTTCTATTTTTGAAGCTTTTATTGTCCCATAAACTTTTAATTGTTTTAAATAATTAGAATAATCAAATCCTTTATAATTTCTTTGTGTTTCCGGTCTTTTATATTCTCCAACTATTTTTATTTTGTCTCCATATTCTAGTTTTATATTTTTATCTACTATTATATAAAATCTTAAATTTTGATTTTGTATTTTTATTTTATATTTATTGTAATACTGTTTTTCTTCTTTATTACTTATAATTATTCCTGTTAAAGTTATTTTTTTCTTTTGTGATAATTCTTCATATATTTTTTCATATTTCTTATTTTGAATCAAAACTACTGTATTGGAAATTGTTGAGACTATTATTAATACTATGATAATTTTTGAATTAATAAATATTTTTATATATCTAAAATATCTTTTTATTGAAAATAAATTTAATTTTTGTTTTAGCTTTTTGTGAATAAAAAATTTTTTATAAATTTCATATATTGCAATTATTGCTATATAAAATGGGACTACACTTATTTGTAAGTATAGTCCCACTATTATACCTATTATATATCCTATAATTGCAACTAAAATTGGTCTTTTCAATATTACCTCCTATAATTGCATTTTATAACTCTAAAATAACTGTAACATCTTAGAAAATTCTTCTTGCGCCAACATAGTTTGTTTTATAATATCCTGTTGATAATGTATCAATTCTTACTCCTTGACTTTTATTTGCTGCATGGATAAATGAGTTTCCACCAATATATATTCCAACATGGTTTATTCCTGATTTTCCAAACATTACTAAGTCTCCCGCTTGTAAACTTGTTACTGATTGACCATTACTATATTGAGCTGCTGCTGTTCTGTTTAAATTTACTCCGAAATTTTTGTACACATATTGTGTAAATCCAGAGCAGTCAAATCCACTTGGACTTGTTCCCCCATATACATATTTGCATCCTAAAAATTGTTTTGCATAAGATACAACTGAATTTCCTGATTGTGATGTTGATGTAGATTCTGTTATTGTTTTTGTTTTAGTACTTGCAGTTGTTGATGTTGCTGTGTTTGTTGTAGTTGTGTTTTCAGTTGTTGTTGAATTTGTTGTTGTACTACTTTTTGCTGTTGCTTGTTCTCTTGTTGTTAATCCACTTCTTGATGTTTCCTTTGTTGTTGATGATAATAAGTTTTCTGCTATATATCCTTTTGTTCCGTTTACATCTACATATGACCATCCGTTTTCTGTTGACATTACTGTAACTTTTGTATTTATTGTTAGTTGTTTTAATGCTTGTGATGTTTTATCAGCTTTTTCTCTTAAATTTACTGTTTGTGAATTTACATACATTGTTTTTGTTTGTTGTTCTGTTGTTGTATTTGTTGTATTATTTTCTGTGTTTGTTGTTGAACTATCGTTATCATCAGCTAGAAAAAATACTACTTCTAATTCTCCTGTTGAATTAGTTCTTTTTGATATCATCCATCCCTCTCTGCCATCAGATGTTTTTATTTTAGCCCAGTCATTTAGTCTTTCTACAATTTCTACAACCTCGTCTTTTTTTACTTCATATAATTCTATTGAACTTATTAATGGTATTATTTTAAGTTTTTCATCCTCAGCTAATTTAACTTTTTCGTTTTTTGTAACATCTTCTGTTTTTGTTTCATTATTATTTATTGTTTCACTTGATGTTGTTGTGTTGTTTTCTGCTGTTATGCTATTTTCTGTTGTTTCATTTTTGTTTGTTGTGTTTGCAGCTTCTTTGTTTTCTACTTCTATTAAGTCTTTTCTTATATATCCTGTTATATTTTTATATTTTACTTTGTACCAATCTTCTTCTTCGTTTAAGATTTCTACTTCTTCTCCTAATGATGCTAATTCTAATACCTTAGAGTCTGCGTTTGCTTGTTCCCTAAGTTTTGCTGTTTCTACTACTACTTTTCCTGTGTTTGCTGCAAAGCTTATATTTATAAAAAGCAGTGTTGCTATTGCTATTATTGTCATGAATATTATGCTTTTTATATTCAGTTTTATTTTCATTTTTTTTACTCCTTATATTATTATATTAATCCATCTTAAGTACGTTCCTTAGTATACAATTTTTTTACAAATTTGTCAAGTTTTTACGGAAGCACAAAAATGGATGCCTTTTTAGGCATCCATTTATATATTTTTATCTATGAATGGTAATAATTGTTTTTTTCTTGAAACAACACCTTCTAAGAATGCTGTATTATTTTCTAGTTTTACATTAAAGCCTTTTTCTACTGCATCTGTTTTTGTTCCTAATGCAATAATTTGAGAATTACTATTTAAAATATCTGTTATTGCTAATACGAACAAAGATAAACCTTTTTCTTCAATTGTTTTATTTATTGCAGCTTCTAATTCGCTTTGTCTTTTTAAAACATCTTCTATACTTACAGTATTTACTTGTGCTATAACAAATTTTGTTCCATCTTTATCTAAGCTTTTAGCATCTAAATTTATTAATTCTTCTGCTGAGAAATCATCTAAATCTGTTCCTGCTTTTAACATTTCTAATCCATATTTTTCTATGTTTATATCAGCTATTTTTCCTAATTCTTCTAATGCTTTTCTATCATGGTCTGTTGTTGTTGGTGATTTTAATAATAATGTGTCAGAAATTATTGCACTTGCCATTAATATAGCTTCTGTTTTTTCAATTTCTATTCCCTTTGACTTAAAGTCTTCAAATAATATTGTTGATGTACATCCATATGGTTTTGCTGTGTAATATAATGGTTCTGATGTTTCAAAGTTTGCTATTCTGTGGTGGTCTGTTACACCTAATATTTTAGCTTTTTCTATTCCTTCTACACTTTGATTAAATTCGTTATGGTCTACCAATATTACTTCTTGACCCTCTTCTACTTTTTCTATTAATTCCGGTGCTTCTAATTCTAAATAATTTAATACATATTGTGTTTCTTTATTTACATTTCCTAATCTTACTGCTCTAGATTTTTCACACCCTTCTTTTTTATTTAAAATTTCTTTTACCATTGATGAACAGATTGTGTCTGTGTCTGGATTTTTGTGTCCAAATATTAATACTTCATTTTTCATTTTAAATTCCTCCGTTAATTCTTTTTCCTAATATTTCTTCTAATTCTTCCTTAGAAAATTCATATTTTTTATTGCAAAAGTGGCAAACCAACTCGGCTTTTCCATCTTCTTCAATCATTTCTTTTAAAACATTTTTGTCTAATGTTGCAAGTCCCTCTTCCATATGTTCTTTTGAGCAATCACATTCATATACAGGTGTTATATTTTCTTCAATTAATTGAACATTTTCATCACCTGTCACTGCTTTTGCTATTTCTGATAATGTCATATTTTTATCTAACATTTTTGAAATTGCTCCTGCTTTAAAAATTGATTGTTCTATTTTTGATATTTCTTCATCTGTTGCGTCTGGCATTGGCGTAATTATATATCCACCAGCTGATTTAACTCCATTTTTATCTACTAAAACTCCCAAAGCAACTGCTGTGTTTTTTTGTTCTGATTTTGCAAAATATTCTGCAAAGTCTTCTGCTATTTCTCCTGAAATAAGTGGACATATTCCTACATATGGTTCTTTCAAACCTATATCTTTTATTACATTTATAAATCCTGCATTTCCAACAGCTCCACCTACATCTAATTTTCCCATATCATTTAATGGTAAATCAACAACTGGATTTGATACATACCCTTTTACCCTTGGAAAATTATCTGATGTTACAAGCATTGTTCCTAATGGTCCATTTCCTTTCATTTGAACCGTTAATTTATCTTTTTCACTTTTCATTTCATTGCCCATTATGGCTGAAATTGTTAGTAAACGTCCAAATGCTGCTGTTGCTACTGGGCTTAAATCATGTATTTGTCTTGCTTTTTCCACAAGTTCTGTTGTACTTGTGCATACCACTGATATTTTTCCATCATATGCTAAAAATTTCATTATTTTGTCTTGCATTTAATCTTTTATCCTTTCTTAATATTATTTTTCAACTTATTCGTGAATTTGGAACATATCCTTTCCCTCACCACAAACTGGGCAAACCCAATCTTCTGGTAAATCATCAAATTTTGTTCCCTTTGCTATTCCTGCCTTTTCATTTCCAAACTTTGGATTATAAATGTACTTACATTGAGTACATTCATATTGTTCATTTCCTGTTCTCTCAACAGAGAAATTCTTATATCCTAATGCCACTGCAACAATCATTATTAATAAGAATGATAATGCTTTCCAAATTCCACTATCACATAGTATTACTGCAAACATTCCAAATATTGCACTTATACCATATAAAATAAGAACTGCCTGTTTTTGGCTAAAACCTCTTGCTACTAATCTGTGATGTAAATGTCCTTTATCTGCTTTAAATATTGCCTTTATAGATTTTCCTTTTATTAATCTCCTTATTATTGCCCATACAGTATCAAATATTGGTAATCCCAATGCTATAAGTGGTAATACAATTACTGCTGCTGTATATGTTTTAGCAGAACCTAATATTGAAATTACAGCTAATGAAAAACCTAAAAAGTTTGAACCTGTATCCCCTAAAAATGTTTTTGCAGGTGTAAAATTGAATGGTAAAAATCCTACCAATGCTCCTGCTAATGCCGTTATTAGTACTATTGATATTAATGATGAGCCATTTAATACAAATATTACTAATAATGAAATTGCTGATATTATTGATATTCCTGATGATAGTCCGTCTAGTCCGTCTATCAAATTTATTGCATTTGTTACAATTATTATCCATGCTAATGTAATTAGTATTGATGTTATTTCATGCATTTCTGGAAAGTTTAAGAATGGTAATGATATTCCTTCTATTCTTATTCCAGATGCTACTATGCATATTGATCCTAACAGTTGTCCTATTAACTTTGTTATTGGTTTTATTGTTTTTGTATCATCAACAATGCAAAAAGCTGAAATTATTAATATTCCACCCAAAAATCCTAATAGTTTTTCCCAATATTTTTGTATTCCAAATAAGTTTATTGAGTTTTCTATACTCATTACTATTAACATATATATTGTTGATACTAAAAATCCTAAAATTACTGCTGGTCCACCAAATTTTGGTATTGATCTTTTGTGTGCTCTTCTTTCATCTTTTGGAATATCTATTGCCCCTATTTTTTTTGCAATTTTCATTGTATATGGTGTAGTTACAAATGTTACTACAAATGCCAGTATAAATGCTATTGCTATGTTTCCCCACATATATATTCCTCCAATTATTTCATATTATTTTTTTCTATTTCTTCTACCATTTTTAGTCTTTCTTCATATCTTCCGCCTTTAAATTCTGTTCCTAACCAATTTCTTATTATGCATATTGCTTCATTTATTGTTAAATAGTCTCCTCCTAATGTTATTACATTTATATCATCATCTGCTTTTGCATATTTTGCTGATTCTTGGTCATGTATTGATGCAGCTCTTATTCCTTTAAATTTATTTGCTACTACTGTCATTCCATATCCTGATCTGCATACCAATATTCCACATTCACATTCTTTATTTTGTATTGCTTCTGATACTTTTTTTGCGTATATTGGGTAGTCTGTTCTTTCTTCTGAATTTGTTCCATAGTCTTTGTATTCTATTTCACTTTCTTCTAAATATTTTTTTATTTCTTCTTTTAATTTATATCCTCCGTGGTCTGCTCCTATTGCTATCATTTGTATCACTCCTTACTTTTCAGATATTGGTAAAGCTTTTAATTTATTTCCAATATTTATTTTTGTTCACTATATCACATTTTATGCTTGATTACAATATTTTTTGGTAAAAAAATGTCCGTTTGAGACATCTAAAATAACTTTGTACTAAAATTAAAATGTGAAACACTTTTTATTTTGTTTCACATTTTATTTTAATATTAAATCAATTTATTTAGTTGCTTCTTGTGCATATTTATTATTAACAATTTTGTCATAAGGAGCTTTAACTTTAAGTTCACCAGCCAAACTCATAACTTCTTGTAATTTATCAAAACTCTCTTGTTTTAAAACAGGAGTTTCGTTCCAAGCATCAATATCCTTATAACTTTGAATTGCAGTTGTTAAAAGTTCAATATCAGTATCTGGGAAGAAATTTTGAATTGATTCTGCTATTTCTTTCGCAGTATGTTCTTTAACCCATTTTTGTCCTTTATAAATTGCATTTGTAAAGTTTTGAATTGTAGTTTCATTATTTTCAATATAACTTTTCTTGGCAAAATATGCTGTATAAGGAATTTCACCCGCTTCTTTTCCAACAGATGCAACTATATGTCCTTTGCCTAATTTCTCTATGTTAGATGCTGTTGGTTCAAAAAGTGTGACATAATCAGCACTTCCTGATGTGAAAGCACTTGCCATTAAATCGAACTTAATACTATCATCTAATGTTAAATCTTTTCCTGGTGTAAGTCCCTTTTGTTTAATTACATATTCTAGTGTCATATATGGAACTCCACCTTTTCTTCCAGGTATTACTGTTTTTCCTTTTAACGTATTCCAGTCAAAATTATCAATTTTTTCTTTTGATACTAAGAATGAGCCGTCTCTTTTTGTAAGTTGTGCAAATACTTGTGTATAATCTTCTTTTCCTTCATTATATACATATATTGATGCTTCTGGTCCTGCAAATCCTATTTGAGATTCTCCTGATAATACTGATGTCATTACTGCGTCTGCTCCTTGACCTGTTGTTAAGTCTATTTCTATGTTATAGTCTTTAAAATATCCATTGTTTATTGCTACATATTGTGGTGCATAAAATACTGAACGTGTTACTTCATTCATTTTTATTACAGTTGAGTTACTGTCTGTTTTTTTATTGTTGTTTTGATATACTGCTATTCCTACAATTATTAAAATTATTAGTAATATAATGCCTAACATTATTATTTTCTTTTTCACAATATTCCTCCTAAATATTGTTATAACTTATATTTTTATAGATTTAATATATTATTGAAAAATAACACTAACTAAAAATGTAAATTATAACAAGGTACTATTTTCGGATAAATTTTTCAAGCAATAATACTCCTCCATACATAACACCAGCAACAATTCCAAGAATAATAACACTTGTCATAACCAAATCAAGCTTAAACACCTGACCACCATATACTATCAAATATCCTAGGCCTGCCTTTGAAACCAAGAATTCTCCTGAAATCACACCTACAAGTGAAAGTCCAATATTTACTTTTAGTGAATTTATAAATGTTCCTATATTTGCTGGAATTACTATTTTAGTTAATAATTGAAATTTTGTACAATTAAAAGTTTTTGCCATTTTTATTATTTCTTTATCTGTTTTTAAATACCCATTTAGCATTTCTAATATTGTTACAATTAATGAGATTGCAATTGCCATTACGATTATAGCAGGTGTGCCTGAACCGTACCCAAATTATAATTATTGGACCAAGTGCAACTTTTGGAAGGCTATTTAATACTACTAAAAATGGTTCTGAAACTTTTGCCAAAAACTTAGACCACCATAGAATAATTGCGATTAGAACGCCCATTATTGTACCAAGACCAAATCCTACAATTGTTTCATATACTGTTACTTTTACATGTTTTAACAAATCATTTGATGTCAAATTCATAAATGTGTTCCATATTCTGCTCGGCTGGCTTGTTATAAAACTGTCTATTATTTTTGCATTTGCTAACGCTTCCCATATTGCTAAAAATCCTATTAAAATTACTAATTGGGTTGCTATTACTAATAGCTTTTTTGTTTTAACTTTTTTTAAATATTTTTTTCTTTCTTGTGATATTTTATTTTTCATTTACACCAAGCTCCTTCCATAAGCAATCAAAATATTTGCTGAATTTAGGACTTTGTCTGCAATTTATTGGTGTTCTGTTTTCTATTTCAAAATCAATTTTATGTATATCTTTTATTGTTCCTGGTCTTTTGCTTAATACTAGTACTCTGTCTGACATACTTATTGCTTCTGATATATCATGTGTTACAATTAGTGCTGTAATTTTTTCTTTTCTTAATATTGAGTAAATATCTTCTGTTACCATTATTCTTGTTTGATAATCTAGTGCTGAAAAAGCTTCATCTAATAGCAATATTTTCGGCTTTACTGCAAGTGTTCTAATTAGTGCAACTCTCTGCCTCATTCCTCCTGATAATTCTGATGGATATTTGTTTCTAAAATCATATAGATTATATTTTTTTAATAGTTCTTTTACATATTCAATATTTTCTTTGTTTTTTATTCCTTTTATTTCTAGCCCAAATAGTGTATTGCTTAATATATTTCTCCATTCTAGTAAACAATCTCTTTGTAACATATATCCTATTTTAGGCGATATTCCATTGCATTTTTCTCCTTCTATGTAGATTTCTCCTTCTGTTTTTTCTTCTAGTCCTGCTATTATTGATAGTAGTGTTGATTTTCCACATCCGCTTGGCCCTATTATGCTTACAAATTCTCCTTCTTTTATTCTGAAATTTACATTTTTTAGTGCTTGTATTTCGTCTTCTTTGTTTTGATATTTTTTTCCTATATTTTTGACTTCTAGTATGTTTTTCATAAATTGCCTCCTTTTATTTATCCTAATATATTTTATGTAAAATTCAGTTTTGAGGTTACTTCTTCTATTCAATTAATTCTTCTTTCTAATTTATATTAAAAAATACCTGATGAAAAGGATCCTGTTTTTTCCTATCCATCAGGTATTCATTTATTTAAAAAATGTGCAATCTTATTACTTGATTCTAATATAAATTATGTTTTTTATTTTATTTTTGTATTTTCAAATTTAGTTTTACTAATCAATTCTGAAATTTTATATATTAATTGTCTTTGTTCAGGAGTACATTCTTCTAAAATCAATCTAAAATCTTCTTTTAAATAATCTTTAGAAGTCGTATTACTACCTGTTAACAAATATCCTGGTGATACTTTTAAAAATTCTGCAATTTGTGTCAATCTTTTCAAATTAATATGTGATTTTCCTGTTTCAACTCTACTTAAAAAAGCAACAGAAATATTCAATTCATCAGCTAATTCCTCTTGTGTCAAATTTTGGTTATTTCTTGCTTCTTTTATTCTTTTACCTATAACACTATAATCAGGTGCCATAACTGTTCCTCCTTTTCTTGCTTGTAAATATAACACCTATAAGGAAATATGTCAATACTTTTTTAATTAATTTGTAAATATTTATTCTTGATGTCTAATATTATTAATGAAACTTTTGAATTCATATTTTTTAATTCTTGTTCACCTATATCATTTATATTTAGCATGTTATAAGAAAAATTTATTATATTGTCTTTATATGTAACATAATTAATTTTACCATTTTCCTTACAATTGTTAGTTTTCCATATAGAATTTCCAGTGTATATAACAATTGGTATTACTATTGGATTTCTTATCTTTTGTTCTTTGCTCTCTTTCTTCCACCTATTTATTATATTTGAAGAGTGTTCAAACATTTTATATGCTATATTTGTATCTATTTTATCTATTTCTTTTATTATCAGAAATATTTCCTTTCCTTTTATTTTACATATTATTATATTTTTACTGTTTTTGTCTGTATTTGCCTTTATTTTGCTACAATATACAATATTTGGATCTTCTATAATTGAAGTAATATTAAAAAAGTCTGTTAAAAAATCTGTTAATTCATTTTTATCACTCAAAATTTCTGTTATTGGATATTTTGTTATTGATTCTGTGAATTTCCCGCTTTTCTGTTCATATTCTGATATTTCTTCTTCTATTCTTCTTATTCTTTTTCCCTTTTCCTGATTATCCATAAAATCATTATAGGAAAAATAAATCATAATGCCTCCTTCCTATCTTAATATATTACACTTTGTTTTTTGGATTTGTATTTAGATATTAAAAATTTGTATGATTTTGATTTTTGAAATTAATCTTTTTTGAATTTAAAGTACTTTGAATTTCCATAAAAAATTTTTCTATCATTATAGTAACATAAATAGGTAACCATTGCAATTATTTTTTCAATAGTTACCTAAATTATAATTTTATTAATAATTTTAGACTGTTTTTTTGTCATCTATTGTCGTTTTTTGTCTTACATATTCATATAAAATAACACCTGTTGCAACAGAAGCATTCAAGCTCTCCGTTTTTCCAAGCATAGGTATTTTTATTTTTTCATCTGCTATTTTTTGAATTTGTGGTTCAACACCATTTGCTTCGTTTCCTATAATAATTACTTTTTTATCAAAATTGATATCATATAAACTATTTTTAGTTTGTAATGAACTTACAACTATTCTAAAATTATTTTTTTGAGTTTCTTTTAATGTTTGTTCTAAGTTTTCACACTCTATAATTTTAATTCTGAAAATTGCCCCCATTGTTGAACGAACAACTTTTGGGTTATAGCAATCTGCTGTTCCTTTTGATACTAATATTTGATTTAGTCCTACACTGTCAACAGTTCTTAATATTGTTCCTAAGTTTCCTGGGTCTTGTATATCATCTAATGCAACTATTATGTCTTGACTATAATCAATTTCATTATTTTTATTATTCATGCTGATTATTGCTAATATTCCTTGTGGTGCATTCACATCTGACATTGTTTTTAATATGTTTTCAGTTACATATATACAATTGTATTTTGCAATTTCATACATTAAATTTTTTGGAATGATTCCTGAATCCTCACAGTTGTCACAAATTATAATATTCTTTATATTTGCTTTTTCTTCAATTGCTTCTTTTACTAATTTTATTCCTTCTATAATGAATTCTTGGTTTATGTCTCTGTATTTTTTTTCTTTTAATTTTTTTACATGTTTTACAAATTCATTATCTTTGCTAGAAATTACTTGCATATTTTCTCCTTTCACTCTGCTTTATTCTATTCATCATCATCATTAAAAATTTTCGGGATAGAGGGACGGGGTTCTATCTCGTCCCTCTATCCCGAATTTTTATTTACTTAATTGTTTCAAAAATTCTGTAACGTCATTTAAAATCTGTCTTTCATTTGTTGTTCCAATATCTAATGTAATCATAGTTTTTATACCTGGTGAAAACTTAATTCTATTACCATAAACTTTAAGTAGTTTTTGCAAATCAATTTCATATTTACTTTGTTCAAAAGTAAATACAACAGCTGTTCTTTTACTTGCAATTTTACTTATTGCAAATGGTTTTGCTAAATATTTGATTCTTGCTATGTCTAATAAGTTTTCTAATTCAGCAGGCATATTTCCAAATCTATCTATGATTTCATCCACAACATTTTGGATGTCTTCTTCTTTCTTGCATAATGCTATATTTTGATATACTTCTATTTTTTGTGCTGAGTCTTGTATGTATTCGTCTGGTATATAACTTGTTACATTTAAGTCTATTTGTATGTCTATTTCTGGCTCTACTTCTACTCCTTGCATTTCTTTTACTACTTCGTCTAGTAATGTGCAATATGTGTCATATCCTACTTGTTCTAGGTGTCCTGATTGTATTTCTCCAAGCATGCTTCCTGCTCCTCTAATTTCTAGGTCTCTCATTGCTATTTTGAATCCTGAACCAAATTCGGTGAATTCTTTTATTGCTTTTAGTCTCTTGTCCGCTTCTTCTGATAGCATTTTGTCTTTTCTATAAGTTATGTATGCATATGCTTGCCTATCTGACCTTCCAACTCTACCACGTATTTGATATAATGCTGCTAGTCCCATTCTGTCAGCATTTTCTACTATAATTGTGTTTGCATTTGCTATGTCAATTCCTGATTCTAATATTGTTGTACATACTAGGACATTTGATTTTTTTTCAATAAAGTCTTGCATTATTTCTTCTATTTGATTTCCAGTCATTTGTCCGTGTGCATAACTCACAGTTGCTTCTGGTACTAATCTTGATATTTCATCTGCTTTTTTCTGTATTGTGTCTACTCTGTTATAAATGTAAAATACTTGACCATTTCTTTCTAATTCTTTTGTTATTGCCTCTTTTATAACTTCTTGGTCATATTCCAATACATAAGTTTGAACTGGTTTTCTGTTGTGAGGTGGTTCATAAATTACTGACATGTCTCTTATTCCAACTATTGACATGTGCATTGTTCTTGGTATTGGAGTTGCTGTCATTGTTAATACATCTATATTTGATTTGTATTGTTTTATTTTTTCTTTTGCTTTTACTCCAAATCTGTGCTCTTCATCTATTATTAATAATCCTATGTCTTTGAATTCAACATCTTTACTTAATAATCTATGTGTTCCAACCACAATGTCTACATCTCCTAATTTTAACTTTTTGATTACTTCATTTTGATATTTTGTGCTTTTGAATCTATTTAATATATCTACTTTTATTGGAAAGTCCTTCATTCTGTCTCTAAACTCTTCATATTGTTGTTGTGCTAAAACTGTTGTCGGTACTAGATATGCAACTTGTTTATGGTCCATTACAGCTTTAAATGCAGCTCTTATTGCAACTTCTGTTTTTCCATATCCAACATCACCACATAAAAGTCTATCCATTGGTCTTTGATTTTCCATATCTTTTTTGACTTCTTCTATACACCTTAATTGGTCATCTGTTTCTTGATATGGGAATTGGTCTTCAAATTGTTGTTGCCAAGGTGTATCTGGGCTGAAAGCATATCCTTTTGATTGTTCTCTTTTTGCATATAGTTCTATTAATTCTCTTGCAACAGCTCTTAAATTCTTCTTTACTTTTTCTTTTGTTTTAATCCAGTCTTTGCTACCTAGACTGTTCATTGGTGGATTAATTGCATCTCCACCTGTATATTTTCTAATTGCATCTAATTGACTTGTTGGTACATATAAAATTGCATCATCTTTATATTTTAATTTGATATAGTCTTTTGTTGTTTTGTCTGCCGTTATAGTATTTACACCAACAAAAAGTCCTATACCATAATTTTTGTGTACGACATAGTCTCCAACTTTTAAATCTGCAAATACTACTTTTTCGCCTTCTTTAAATGCTTGATTTGCAAATGTTTTCTTCTTTTTTCCTCCATCAATTAAGTCATCAGCTGAAATTACAACTTGATTTATTTCAAAGTTTTCAAATCCTTCTGTAATTTTTCCAATTGAAATTGTTACAATATTTTCAGTTGATTTCACTATAATTGTTTTGTCTAGTTTTTCCTCTATTTTACATAGTATATCTTCTTTTTCCAATAGTTCTTTTAATTTTTTTGCTTTTTCTTTGTTTTCAACCATTACATATATGCTTTTCTTTTCTTTATTCCACTTACTTAAATCTTCAAATAGATTTTCTATTTCACTTTTGTAATAATTGATTTCTCTATATTCAAAATGATATCTTTGTGCTTGTTTTTTAGTTACTGCATCTTGTTTTTCCAAATATATTGTGTGATATTTGCTTTCTAAGCTTTCAAATTCAATTGAAGATGTGTTTGATAATGCTTCTGGCACTATTTTTTCTTTTTCTATTAGATTTTTACTTAGATTTTCAATATCTTGTAAGATATTCATTTCTCTTTGTTCAACTTTGTTTACTTCATCAACCATTAGTAGACTTTCATTACTCATATAGTCTATTAAAGTTTCTTGTTCTTCATAAAATTCGTCGAAGTATTTATCTATTTTGCTTATATAATTTCCTGCTTTTATTTGTTCTAGGTCTTCTTCTATTATTTCATCTTGTTTTCCTTCTGTTAGTTTTTTTCTTATTTTTTTGCAGATATTTTCTATTTTGTCTTCTAAGATATATTCATTTGCTGGATATATTTTGGCTTTTTCTAGTGTTGATATTGACCTTTGACTACTTATGCTAAAATTTCTGATTGAGTCAACTTCATCTCCCCATAACTCAATTCTTATTCCGATTTTGTCATCTAATGAGATGTCTACAATTCCACCTCTAACGCTGAATTGCCCTCTTCCTTCTATTAGTTCGCATCTTGAATATCCCATGTTTACTAGACTTTTTTTTATGTCTTCTAGGTTATAAATGTCCCCCACTTTGAATTCTAATATATTTTTGAATAGTGCCTTTTTTGATGGTAGTTTTTGCATTAGTGCTTCTATTGTTGTTACTACTATTATGTTTTTCTTTTCTTTTATTTTATTTAGTGTTTCTATTCTTTCATATGGTAGGTCTTTGCTTTCTGCTACATAGTCATATGTTACTATTTCTTTTTTAGGGAAAAATATTACTTTTTCTTTGTCAAATGTTTGTAGGTTTTCTAGTATTTTTTTTGCTTGTATTTCGTTGTATGTTACTAATAATATTGATTTTTTGTTGTATCCGTTTATTGCAGAGACTAGTTCTGTCATTCCAACGCTAGTTAAGCCCGATATTGATATCGGACTTTTTTCTTTTTCTATTTGGTTACTTAAATCTATAAATTTCTGTGATTTTCCTAGTTCTCCTATTATGGTGTTCATTATATTCCATCCTTTCTAGGTTATTTTGTTTTTATATTATATCATGTTTGTTATAATTTTTAAAGAATTTTATTAAAATTTTATACTTTTTAGTTACCGTTCAGTAAGATGCTTTCTATGGTGTCTTTGCATATATGTTTTCAAAAATTCAACCGTTTGATTGGAATTCAAAATAGAAAATATTATATAAAAATGTGAGGAATGTTCACGGGTAAAATGTATATATGTATATGATTTGATAATTTTTTCGGCTTCAATACGCAACATAAGAATTTCTAAATAAATTAATGGCACCCTTCCACTTTGTGAACTCTTTCCATTAATTTATTTAAGAAATTCTAATATTGCTCCAATCACATTCAAAAATTATAAAATCATATACATATATACATTTTAAGCCTGAGTGAAAGCGGCCCATATTTTTATATTAAATTTTCTTTTTGAATGTAATGAAAAAAGGAAGAAAGAAGTACAAAGGTATTCTGTATCTTTGTACTTCTTTCTTCTTTACATCTTTACAACTAATTTATTAAACTTAGAATTTATATAATTTTCAAGTTTGGTCATAAAAACCTGAGGCTCAATTTCTTTTTTTGCAACCATATCCAATCCCTTCTCCCAACTAGCAGTAAGCTTAGGATTAAGCATATCAGGCATTGAAAAATTAACAATATCATAAATAATCTCACCCTTATTTGTAGGAGTAATAATTTGAGTTTTCTTATTTATATCAATATATTTAATTCTCTCCAACTTTTCAATAATCCCTCCACGAGTAGCACTAGTACCAATTCCAGCACCTTTTATTTGTTCACGAAGTTCCTCATCTTCAATAAGTTTACCTGCATTTTCCATAGCAAGAATAATTGAACCAGAATTATATCTTGAAGGCGGAGATGTTTCCGCTTCTTTTATTTCATAATTTTTAACAACCAATTCTTGTCCCTTTTTTAATTTCTTCAAAATTTCCAAGTCTGTCTCTTCGGTTTTTTCCACATTTTGTGCATCTTCTGTGGATTTTTCAGTTTGCATTTTTTCTGTTGGTTTTGCAATTTCTAAATATCCTCTATTTACACAAACCTTTCCACTTGCATAAAATGTCTCGCCCTCTACATCAACAGTTACTTGAACTTTATTATATTCTGCTGGTGGATAAAAAATTGCTAAAAATCTTTTTACTATAAGTTTATAGATTTTTTTCTGCAATTCAGGTAATTTATCATAATTTTCATATCCTTGACCTGTTGGAATAATCGCATAGTGGTCTGTAATTTTGCTATCATTTACATATTTGGTTTTAGCTAAATTATTTGTTGGATATTTTTCATCTACCATTTTCTTTACATATCCTTGTATTTCTTCATCTTTAAATCCTTTGGCTATTCCATTTAAATTTTTAGAAATTTCTTTTGCAACAGCCGTTGATAATACTCTTGCATCTGTTCTTGGGTATGTAACTAATTTTTTTTCATACAAATTTTGAATAACATCTAATGTTTCTTCTGGCTTTATTTTAAATCTTTTTGTACATTCATTTTGAATTTCTGCTAAATTGAATAATAGTGGTGCATTTTCTTTTTGTTTTGATTTTTTTAGTTCTGTAATTATTGCCTTTTTGCCTTGTAATGAAGCTATAAAGTCTTTGGCTTTTTGTTCATTTTTAAATCCTGATTCATTATATAGTAGTGGTGATTCATATAATTTTGATTTTTCATTTACTTTCCATTCTGCTTTAACTGCTGAATTTTCATCTCCAAATTCTCCTACTATTTTATAATATTTTGTCTTAGTAAAATTTCTAATTTCTCTTTCTCTTGAAACTATCATTCCCAAAACGCATGTCATAACACGTCCAACTGAAATTGAGGCTTTTTCTTCATTTATTTTATTTGCTAATGTTCTTCCTTGTGTAATTGACAATAATCTTGAAAAATTAATTCCTATTAAATAATCTTCTTTTGCTCTTAAATATGCACTATCTGATAAGCTATCATATTCAGAAGAGTCTTTTGCTTCTCTTATTCCTCTCAAAATTTCTTCTTCTGTTTGTGAATCTATCCATACTCTTTTTACTTTTGCTTTTGGATTTGGATGTGCCATCATCAAAACAAGTCTTTGAATGTATTCTCCTTCTCGTCCAGAGTCTCCTGCATTGTAGATTTCTTCTACATCTTCTCTTTGCATTAGCCCTTGAACTATATTAAATTGATTTTGAACATTTGATATTACTTCATATTTCCACTCTTTGGGTATAAATGGTAATGTGTCTAATCTCCAAAATTTTAGTTTTTCGTCATATTTTTCAGGATAACTCATTGTTACTAAATGTCCTACACACCATGTTATTATCCATTCATCTGATTCTATGTATCCATTTTTTCTTGGAGCTGTTATTTTTAACGCTTTCGCAAATTCCATTGCTACTGATGGCTTTTCTGTTATTAATAATTTTTTGCTCATTTTATCATCCTTTTTCTGAGTATTTTTACTATTTTATTTTTGTATTTATGTATTCATTTGCAATTATTTCTATGCTTTCAACTCTCTTTTTAGTTAATTCATCATCAAAATTATATCTATTTAAAATTTCAAATATATAGTTTTCTTTTTTTAATATTTCGAAACTTGGTTTATAGTTTATATCAAATATCAATGCTAATACACATACAATATCATCTATATATTTTAAAATAACATTTTTTTCTTTTTTTATTGATGATTTTTTCATAAATTCATTATATATTTTTTCTGATAATATTGATTTATTTACCATGTCTTCATTATTTTTATAGAAAATATATACTGATTCATATAGTATATCTATTTTATCTGCATCTCTTATTAATTTTGCAAACATCATTTCTTCTTGTGTTAAACCACTTTCTATTGAAAATTTATTATGATTTTTTATTGCTTTTCTTATTATTTCATCATATTCATTTGTATCAATAAATTTTCTTATAATTCCTTCTTCAAATAATACTTTAGCCCCATAATCCCCATGGTCAAATCCTTCTATATTATCTCCTAGCCCTATTTCTGTATATTGCTTAAATCTTCCTATATCATGCAATAATCCTATTAATGTTGCTAGTTGTATTTGTTCTTCATTTAATTCTAATTCTTTTGCTAGTTGATTTGATATTTTCATTACTCTTAATGAATGCTGTTGCTTTCTATCGATATTTTCATCTTGTAAATTGAATTTTCCTGTATATTTTATAAATTCCTCTTTTGCTTTTTCCATATCTATTTTCATTTGATTCCTTCCCTTCTTGTTGAATTATAACATATAAAAAATTTTTTTCAAGTAAAAGTTCTTGAAACATCTGTGTTTTTGGTATATAATAGCTACTATCAAGAATTAATACGGTTTTATGAATGAAAGGAGCAAAAAATGGCTTACAATTTTAAAGAAATAGAAAAAAAATGGCAAGAAAAATGGGACAAAGAAGGAACATTTAATGCCAAAAATGATTACACTATGAAAAAATGGTATGGACTAATAGAATTCCCATATCCATCAGGACAAGGTCTACATGTTGGACATCCACGTAGTTACACTGCATTAGACATAATCGCAAGAAAAAGAAGATTACAAGGATACAATGTATTATTTCCAATAGGATTTGATGCATTTGGTTTACCTGCTGAAAACTATGCAATAAAAACAAATGTACATCCTAAAATAACAACAGCACAAAATATAGCTCATTTTACAGAGCAATTAAAATCATTGGGATTTTCTTTTGACTGGTCAAGAAAAATAGACACAACAGACCCTGAGTATTACAAATGGACACAATGGATTTTCATTCAATTATATAAACATGGTCTAGCATATAAAGCAACAATGCCTATCAACTTCTGTACAGGATGCAAAGTTGGTTTAGCAAATGAAGAAGTAGTTAATGGTGTTTGTGAAAGATGTGGTAGTCCTGTCGTTCAAAAAGAAAAATCTGAATGGATGCTTAAAATTACTGATTATGCTCAAAAATTAATTGATGATTTAGATGATGTTGATTTCTTAGAAAAAATCAAAGTTCAACAAAAAAATTGGATTGGTAGATCAGAAGGTGCAGAAGTTAATTTCAAAATTGCTAATATGGATAAGAATTTAACCGTTTACACAACAAGACCTGATACTTTATTTGGCGCAACTTATATGGTTATTTCCCCAGAACATCCAATTTTAAAAGAATTAGAAGATAAAATTGAAAATTTAAGTGAAGTTCAAGAATATCAAAAACAAGCTAGTTTAAAATCTGCTTTCGAACGTTCTGAATTGAATAAAGAAAAAACTGGTGTTGAAATTAAAGGTATTACAGCTATAAATCCATTGACAAACCAAGAAATTCCTATCTGGATTTCTGATTATGTTTTAATTACATATGGTACTGGTGCAATAATGGCTGTTCCTGCTCATGACACTCGTGATTATGAATTTGCTAAAAAATTTAATTTACCAATTGTTCAAGTTGTTGATGGCAAAAATGTTGATTTATCAAAAGAAGCTTTCACAGATGTTGCAACAGGTAAACTTATCAATTCTGATTTTTTAAATGGTTTAGAAGTTTCAGAAGCCAAAAAGACTGTTATAAAATATTTGGAAGATAATCATATTGGTACTAAAAAAGTTAATTATAAATTACGTGACTGGGTATTTTCTCGTCAAAGATATTGGGGTGAACCTATTCCAATGGTTTATTGTGATGATTGTGGTTGGGTTCCACTTGATGAAAAAGATTTGCCTTTAAGATTACCAGAAGTTGAAGAATTTACACCTGGTGAAAATGGTGAATCACCTTTGGCAAAACAAACAGATTGGATTAATACTACTTGTCCTCATTGTGGTAAACCTGCGAAAAGAGAGACAGATACAATGCCTCAATGGGCTGGTTCTTCTTGGTATTTCCTAAGATATATGGATCCACATAATGACAAAGAACTTGCTTCAAAAGAAGCTTTGGAATATTGGTCACCTGTGGATTGGTATAATGGTGGTATGGAACATACTACTTTGCACTTATTATATTCAAGATTTTGGCATAAGTTCTTATATGATATTGGTGTTGTTCCAACAAAAGAACCTTATCAAAAACGTACTTCTCATGGCATGATTTTGGGAACAAATGGTGAAAAAATGTCTAAATCAAAAGGAAATGTTATAAATCCAGATGATATAGTAAATGAATTTGGTGCTGATACTTTTAGAGTCTACGAAATGTTTATGGGACCTTTTGATCAAGTTGCTGCATGGTCTATGGAAAGTATTCGTGGCTGTGGTAAATTCTTAGATAGAGTTTGGAATATGCAAAATATGTTAGTTGATGGTGATATCTATTCACCAGAAACTGAAAAAATGATGCATAAAGCAATTAAAAAAGTTTCACAAGATATTGAAGATATGAAATTTAATACTTCTGTATCTACCTTTATGACAATGGTTAATGAATTTTATAAGATTGGAAAAATTAATAAAGCTGAGTTTAAAACATTTTTAACTTTATTAAATCCATTTGCACCACACATCACAGAAGAACTTAATAAACTTGCTGGTTTTGAGGCTGATGTCTCTACATATAGTTGGCCAGAATATGATGATTCTAAAACTGTTGATGATGAAATTACTTTACCTATTCAGTTTAATGGTAAATTAAAAGCTACTATTACTATTTCTGTTGATGAAAATGAGTCTTCTGTTAAAGAAAAAGTTCATAATGCTATTGATTCTAAATTGGATGGTAAAACTATTGTTAAAGAAATTTATATTAAAAATAAAATTTATAATGTTGTTGTTAAATAATGTTTAAATTTGTAAGATTTAATAAATATAATTTATATTTGTGATATAACTTTAATTATCTACCCTATTGAATTTTGAAGTTCAATAGGGTATTTTATTGAAATTAATACGCTCGAACCGCTGAATTTAAAGCGTAGATTTTATCATCATGATTATCTAATCTTTTTTCGCATTTTTCTACTCTTTTATTTACTGAATTAAATTTTTCTGTATGTCCTGTGACTACATCTAATAAAATATCAAGTTTTTCTCCATGTTCTACTTCTATTCTTGCTACTGCTAGGCTTACTTGATCTATTTTTTCTAAAAGATTTTTTTCCATGTTTTGTTGCTTTTTATCAAGTTCATCAAGTCTTTTGGTTGTTTCTTCTTGTTTTTGTCCAAATTCATCAAGTCTTTTGGTTGTTTCTTCTTGTTTTTGTCCAAGTTCATCAATTCTTTTAGTTGTTTCTTCTTGTTTTTGTCCAAGTTCATCAATTCTTTTAGTTGTTTCTTCTTGTTTTTGTCCAAGTTCATCAAGTCTTTTGGTTGTTTCTTCTTGTTTTTGTCCAAGTTCATCAAGCCTTTTGGTTGTTTCTTCTTGTTTTTGTCCAAGTTCATCAAGTCTTTTGAATGTTTCTTTTTGTGCATCTTTTAAGTCTATTAGTAACTCTTTTATTTCATTATCTGCCATATTTTTTCCTCCTTTCCGAAATATTACCAACTAAGAACTAATTATGTATTCAATAAAATTATACTTCTTAGTTTTTGTTGATAAAAGTATTATAACACCTAGCTATAAGGAATGTCAACAAAAAAATTTCGACAAAAACTGACAAAAACATTAATATTTTCATAAATTTCAATACTTATGATATTTAAAAGATTAAAAAAAATTTTGTAATCTTTTAAAATAATATATTAAGTATATTCAATACTAGGAATTGTAACTAAAATTTAATATTTTCTTAATATTTCTGTAACATACTACGATACATTTTATTGTATAATATATTTAGTAAAATTTTAAGGAGAAATATATGAGTGTAGAATCAGATTTAAGAAAAGACGGAATTGAAGTAATAAAAAAATTAGACACATTAAAGGTTAATTCTATTGCAAGAAATGTAGCACTTAGATTATGCGAAACTTTTCCTGATTTTAACCTTAATCAAAATGATTTGTTTATAAAATTATCAAGATTAGATATGTATATTGCAAAAATGCCAGAAGGTATGGCAGAAGCAAATTATTTTTATAAAAACACATCTATCTATTTTAATGAACATATATCTGATGAAGATTTAGAAGAATTCGCAATTCATGAGTGTATACATTATATTCAAGAGATTAAGGATAAAAGAAATTATTTATTGAGAATGGGACTTTGTGATTATACAGAATTTAAAATTTATGGATTAGGATTAAATGAAGCATCTGTCCAGCTTATGGCTTCAAAAGTTTTATCTATTCCAAAAGAATATGTTAAATATTTTAATATTACTTTTGAAACTAATAGCCCCTCATACTACCCACTAGAATGTTGTCTTGTTAATCAACTTGCATATCTTGTTGGTGAAGATATTTTATTTGAAAGTACTATTAACAGTAATGATAATTTTAAAAATAAACTTATTGAATGCATTGGATACAAAAATTTTATGACTATTCAAAATAATATTGACAAACTACTTATGTCAGAAGAGGAAATTATTAAAATAAATAATAAAATAGTATCAATTGATGATAGAAATAAAAGGGTTGATAATTTAATAAAAAAAATTAATTCTTTAAAAAATAATATTACTTCTGTTTTTATGAAAACGCAAAATCTTATTGTTTCAGGTTATTTTGATAAAGCTTTTTTAGGTATTTGCGATTTAGAAGGTGTTGAAAAATATAGACGTAAATTATATAATTTTAAAGACTATCTTGGTTCAACTGATGGCTATACTTTCTTTAATGACTTCTATGTTAATAAAATGATGGATTTAGAGGATAAATATTATTTGCTAGAAAATAATGTCAGTTCCACTTCTATATATATGGTTAAAAAGAAAACTTCTAAAATTTTGTCATTTTTTAGATATATTAGAAGCTTGTTTACAGCTAGAAATTTAAATGATTATGATAATGAATTTGAAAATACTAAAAATAAATAATATTTTTTATACAGAAAACATCATATATTTTAATGTATATGATGTTTTTTGATTTTTAATATAAAAGACTAGTCTCAAATGTTACTATATCAATATTTTAGTCAAAAACATATCTGGGGTCTACCATTGGGTCTTTGACTTTAAATATTGATATAGTAACATTTGAGACTAGTCTTTTATATTAAATTTATGTAATAAAATTTTATACTACAAATTAAGTAAATATTTTTTTATTGATTCTGCTGCATCTCTTCCAGAACGAGCTGCCCAAGCAACTGTTCCTTTACATCCTGCTAAATCTCCACCAGCAAATATCTTAGAATTTGATGTTTTATAATTTTCATCTATTATTATATTTCCCCACTTATTTAATGTTAAACCTAAGTCCAAGACTTCCTCAGATACATTGCTTCCAAGTGCCATTACCACATAATCTGTATTTATTTCGTAATTACTTCCTTCTATGTTCACAGGAACTAGTCTAGTTTCTCCTTCTTTTTGTATTAGTTCTGTTTTTATAAGTTCTAATTTTTCTACTTTGCTGTCCCCTTTTATTTCTACAATATTATTTTGGAATAAGAAATTTATTCCTTCTTCTTTGGCGTCTGCAATTTCCTTTTTTTCTGCTGGCATTTGTTCTTCTGCTCTTCTATATATTACATTTACCTCTTTTGCTCCGTAGTTTCTTAATCGTCCTTGAACAGTCCATTGCAACATTTCCTCCACCAATTACAGAAACTATTTTTCCTTTATAATCTGGATGGGTATTATATTCGAGTAGTTCATTTCCTCCGTATACACCTTCTAGTTTTTCCCCCTTTACTCCCATTTTTGCTGATTTATTTGCTCCAATACTTATAAATATTGCATCATATGTTTCTTCAAGTTTTTCTAATTCAAGATTTTTTCCTAATTCTTGATTATATTTTACATTAATTCCTAGGTCTAAAATCCTTTTTACTGTTTCTTGTACTCTTGTTTTTGGTAATCTGAATTCTGGTATTCCATGTACTAAAAGTCCGCCTAGATAATCATATTTTTCATATATTGTTACATCTATTCCATCTTTTGCTAAAAATGCTGCACATGTTAGTCCTGCTGGTCCTCCTCCTATTATTGCTACTTTTTTGTTTGATATTTTTTCATATTTATTTTCTTCTTGTTCTGTTTTCATTGCCTCTTTTAAACTATATCCTTCTTGCTCTGCTTTTTCAAATATGTAGTTTTCTATATCACCAATACTTACTGGTTCTCTTTTTATTCCTCTTACACAGCTCCCTTGGCATTGTTTCATATGTGGACATATTTTTCCGCATATTCCTGGTAGTACTGTTGTTTTTGATATTATTTTATATGCTTGTTTGTAGTTTTCTTCTTTTACTGCTTTTATGAATTCTGGTATATTGTTTTCTAGTGGACAGCCTTTTGTAGAGCATGGTTTTGTTTTGCAATTTAGACAATAATTTACTTTTTCTTTTATTTCTTCCATATTTTTTCTTCTTTCTTTTTGTTTTGAACACTTTATATTTTTTGTTTGATATTATGTTTTAATGTGTTTCTCGTTTCTGTTTGGTTCTGTGTTTATTTTATTATAAATTTTTAAGGTAGTCAATGAAACTGACTACCTTTTATAATTTTTTAACAATATTTTTGTAGCAATTTACTGTATTAATATATCCAATTAAATCTATTTTTTCTATTTCATATAATTTTTTTCTATATTTTATCTTTCTTTTTATATTTCTATATTTAGCATATTTTCCTTTTAGATTTCTACCTAAAAAAATAAAATTATTGGTATTTCTATAAATTCTACTTTTATTGTTTAATTTTAAATGTTCTTTATCTAAAAATTCTTTTATTTCTTTAAAGCAAAACTTTATATATTCTTTTGATTCATGGAATATTAAACCATCATCTTGATATCTAATATAGTATTTTATTTTTAATTTTTCTTTTATGAAATGGTCTAAATCGTTTAAGTAAAAAATTGCTAAACATTGGCTTGTCATTGAACCTATTCCTAATCCTTGTTCTTCACTGTCTATTATTTTAAAAACAATATCTAGTGCATCTTTATCTTTTATTTTCTTTTTTATTTTTTCTTTTAAAATTTCTTGATCAATACTTGCAAAAAACTTTGATATATCGAATTTTAAAATATAGTAATTTTTATATTTTATTTTACATTTTGTATTATATATGTTCGCATATTCTAGGCCTTTTCTTGTTCCTTTACCTTTTCTGCTCGCTACGTTTTGATCTATTAAACATGGCATAATTACTGGATACAAAATACAACGTGCTACTAAATGATTTATTACTTTATCTTGTAGATTTTGACTTACTATTCTTCTTTCTTTTGGTTCGTATATGGTAAATACATTATATTTTCCAATTTTATAATTTTTATTATTTAATACATTGTAAATTCTTGAAATATAAATGCTTTTATATTGTTTATAATTTTGTACTTTCTTTTTATTTTTTGTATTCCTACAAACTTCATTAAATGCTGATATTATATTTTCTATTTTACATATTTCTTGATATAAATTGTTTTTCCTTTTCATATTATTTTATTTTAAAACAAAAAGTAGTAAATATTTCTACTTACTACTAAAAACAGTTCTAAAATATACTCCTTTTCAAATGTATTTTTTACTTACAAATATATTTATCTATTTTTATTTTATAGTTCTTTTACTAAAGGACATATCTTGTTTCTATATTATCTCTTATGTAATTTGTAATTACATAACCACAGTTTATAGAAGCTATGAGGGCGAAAAGCATAGGCGTTTGGATTCTCATTGTCGTTAGAATTGTACAAGTTGTTGGCGTTGACATTACCAGAGTTCACATTGCGAACATTGAAGTTAGCATTGTTAGAGTTAGCATTGACGCAACCTTTTCAGATATGCCCTATTTTATTATATTTTTTTCATCCATCCTATTGTATATTTTAATATGTCATCAATTTTGGTTGAAAATTTTATATATCTTTTTGAATTTATAATTTGTTTGTCATAACATAAATTTAATAAAAAATCCGTTATTTTTATTTTCGCTATAATTTCTTCTAAGTATTCTTTTTTCTTTTCTACTAGTGTTGTACTGTTTGCTTTATATGCCAATTCTAGCAAATCGTAACTATTATTTCTTAATCTATTTTTTAATTCTATATCTTTTTTAGGAAAATTATCTAAATTTTTGTCTATATTTATAATCAATTCTCTAATAAAATTTATTATTTTAAATTTTTCTTCTCTCATTTACTAGTTTTCCTATATCTGTTAATAATTCTTTATTTCCATTATTTTCTATATTAGAGATTAGATAATTATATATTTCTTCTATTTTATTTTTTTGATTAATATATTTTTTAGATTTTTCTAGATAGGAATTATATTTGTTTAACTTTCCGTTATCATATTTTCCGTCTACTTCATAATTGTTTCTTCTATCTACTATTATGTAGTTTATTTTGTTTTCTTCTAATTTTACTATAATTTTATTCAATGTAAAAACAGGAAATGCGCATACTTTTATATTTTCTTCTATTGTTTTTAATTTATAGTTGAAAATATATGAAATAATATACGCATCTTTACTATAACTATAATAAAATTTTCCTATTTTTATAAGTATTATATATTCAGGGTGTACCTGTTTTATGTTTTTTACAATATTTATTATGCTCATTTTCTATTGATTTTTATTCGCGGTTTTCCCGAGAAGTCCAAAGGCCTTCTTGGTGTATTGTATTCAATGTATTAAACTATTTATTTGATTGCATATCCATCATTTGCTGTACTTCCATTTCCAGAATTTACTGTATCTATTTGGACATTAGAGTTTAGAGTTATGATTGGGCGAAAAGCAGAGGCGTCGGGATACTCATAGTCGCTAGAATGGTACAAGAGGTTGGCGCCGACAAAACCAGAGTACACACCGCGAACATAGAAGCCAGCACTGATAGAGCCAGCATTGACGCAACGAGATGACATCCAATATGTAGCATAATTACTTCCATTATTGATAAATAATTCATAATATTTACTATCTTTAAAATCATTTGCTGTCATATCATTCATCCAATATGTCTTCTTTAATGTACTAGTAGCTGATGTTGCTTTTCCAGTAGTCACAAAGTC
>OGZK01000872.1_pt1 | contig 29491 bp, 27 predicted proteins | sample 1576791 | NCBI WGS metagenome assembly OGZK01 (sample SAMEA3541556, study PRJEB24748) | human gut metagenome | biome: human gut; feature: human-associated habitat; material: faeces | place: China | collected 2012
ACCCCAAGCGTCTGCTGATCGGCGACGACGAGCACGGCTGGGACGACAACGGCGTCTTCAACTTCGAGGGCGGCTGCTACGCCAAGGTCATCAATCTGGACAAGGACTCCGAGCCTGACATCTACAACGCCATCCGCCGGGACGCTCTGCTGGAGAACGTCACCGTGGACGGTAACGGCAAGATCGACTTCGCCGACAAGTCTGTCACCGAGAACACCCGTGTGTCCTACCCCATCGACCACATCGAGAAGATCGTCCGTCCCGTTTCCGCGGCTCCCGCTGCCAAGAACGTGATCTTCCTGTCCGCCGACGCTTTCGGCGTTCTGCCCCCCGTGTCCATCCTGACCCCCGAGCAGACCCAGTACTACTTCCTGTCCGGCTTCACCGCGAAGCTGGCCGGCACCGAGCGGGGCATCACCGAGCCCACCCCCACCTTCTCCGCCTGCTTCGGTCAGGCATTCCTGGAGCTGCATCCCACCAAGTATGCTGCTGAGCTGGTTAAGAAGATGCAGGTTTCCGGCGCGAAGGCTTATCTGGTCAACACCGGCTGGAACGGCACCGGCAAGCGTATCACCATCAAGGATACCCGCGGCATCATCGACGCCATCCTGAGCGGCGACATCCTGAAGGCCGAGACCAAGAAGATCCCCATGTTCGATCTGGAGGTCCCCACTGCTCTGCCCGGCGTGAACCCCGCCATTCTGGACCCCCGCGACACCTACGCCAACGTGGAAGAGTGGGAGACCAAGGCCAAGGATCTGGCTGGCCGGTTTGTCAAGAACTTCGTCAAGTACGAGGGCAACGACGCAGGCAAGGCTCTGGTCGAGGCTGGCCCCAAGCTGTAATCAGCGGCACGATTTACCAGTAACCGATAAGCGGCGCAGCGAAAGCTGCGCCGCTTCTGTCTGCCGAAGTACGCCTGCTTTCGCCCGATGAAAGTGGGAACCTTCTGACAGATGGAAAAATCACCCAACGGTCTGAGGGGTGGTCGTAAAATAGTGAATGGAGCGTATCGATACCGATACGCTCCATTTTTCGTATGTAGTGGGGTACATCCCCTTGGCTCTCCCTCCGGGAGAGCTGTCACCGAAGGTGACTGAGAGGGTATTGCACCCTAATTTCCCCTCTCCGTCTTCGCTTCGCTCAGCCACCTCTCCCAAGGGGAGAGGCAAGGGGTGCCTGTTAAGTTTTTGCATATGCAGAGGAACATTGCCCTTACGTCCGCAGCAGCGCCCGAAAGCCGGGGCTGAAAAACTCCCCGCCGTCGGCGTCTACCCACATGGCTTCGGCATTGTAGCGTGTCAGAAGCGTCTGCCCCTCGTCCTGCGGCATCAGGAAAAGCGCCGTGGACAGAGCGTCGGCAATGCCGGAATCGGCGCACACCACTGTGACGGAACGCCAGTACCGTGACGGCATCAGGGTTTCGGGGTCGATGATGTGGTGGTAGGATTCCCCGTCCACCAGATAGGTGCGCTGATAATCGCCGCTGGTGACCACGCTGCCGCCGGTGACGCAGACGGTGTGCAGGTAATCACCGCCGTCCGGGTCCTGAATGCCTATCACCCACGGGTCGCCCGCCTCGGTTTTGGGGCCGGTGGCGCAGACGTTGCCGCCCACGCTGATGAGCAGCCCCTCGGGCGCGTTTTCCGCCGCCCGCTGGGCAGACCAGCCCTTGGCCACCGCGCCTACGTCCAGCCGGGTCTCCGGGTCGGAGATAAAGACGGTGGAAGCGTCCTCGTCGATGATAACGGCGTCAAAATCCATATGCGCCGCCGCGTTTTCCAGTGCGGCACGGTCGGGAAGACGGGCATTTGCCGGGTCGTCAAGCCCTGCCGTCCGGGCGTCGTGCCACAGCGCCAGAACGCCGCCCATGGCGACGTTGACCTTGCCGCCGGTGGCGTCGTAAAATTCCCGGCATTCCAGCAGCAGACGGATGATGTCCCCGTCCACCTCCACAGGGGCAACGCCCGCCTGATCGTTGACGGTTTTCAGGTTGTTACAGCCAGCATAGTCATTGTAGATATCGAACAGCTGGTGATAGTGCAGCAGCGTATCGTGGACGCCTTGGGCGGCCTCCGTAAACGCCGCCTGACTTTCCGCCCGGCCGCGAATCGTGGTGACCGTGTCGAACAGGGTCAGAAACGTGGTCTCGTAAACGTTTCCCCCCGCCGCTCCGGCGGCGCAGCCGGTGAGCAGACACGCAAGGGTAAGCACCGCAAGAAATTTTTTCATACCGGTCCCCTCCGTAGGGATTTTTCTTATAGTACCACACCCCCGAAAGACTGTAAAGAGGGAACATATCCCGCCGCAAAAAACGGCGTTCATAAAAGATTTACACATTTTCAGTTGATATTCAGGGTCAAACGGTGCTATGCTGTTACAAGTTTTAATGCCTCTTTTGAGAGCAGTGAGGAGCGCAGTATGTCCAAATTCTCCGTCAAAAAGCCGCTGACGGTTTTCGTCGCGGTGATCGCCATATTGGTGCTGGGCGTGGTGGCCTATTTCCGCATGACCCCCGACCTGCTTCCCAATATGGATTTCCCTTACGTGCTGATCATGACCGCCTACCCCGGTGCAAGCCCGGAAAAGGTGGAGCAGGAGATCACAAAGCCCATGGAGCAGGCCATGTCCACGCTGGATCACATTCAGGAGGTGACCTCCGTTTCCAGCGAAAACGTGGGCATGGTCATTCTGGAATTCACCGAGGGCGTCAACATGGACACCGTGGGCGTGGATATCCAGCAGGAGATCTCCCAGCTGTCCGCCGACTGGTCGGACACGGTGGGCACGCCCTACGTGCTGAAGATCAACCCCTCCATGCTTCCCGTGGAGGTGGCGGCGGTATCCATGGAGGGCATGGACACCGTGGAGCTGACGGAATTCCTGGATGAAACGCTGATGAACAAACTGGAGGGCGTTCCCGGCGTCGCCCGGATCACCACCAGCGGCGAAATTGAGCAGGAGCTGCACGTGGTGCTGGATCAGAAGCTGATCGACAAGCTGAACGACCGGATCGCCGCTGCAATCAACGGTGAACTGGACGATGCCGCCGCCGAGCTGAACGAGAAAAAGGAAGAACTGGAAGACGCCCAGAAAAAAGTAGACGGCGCACAGTCCCAGCTCAGCGCCGGGGTCAACGCCCTGATCGAGGGTGAAAAGCAGCTGAATGAGAAAAAGACGGAGCTGACGGCCATGCGGGAGCAGCTCCAAGAGCAGCTGGAACAGGCGCAGACCGGGCGGCAGCAGTTGGTGCTCGCCTACAACGCCCTGAAAGAGCTGGACGATCAGGTGAACAACGTCCTTTCTGCCCAGCAGGAAGCCCATGGTTATTTGAATACCCTCCAATCTCTGTCCGACCGGCAGAGCGCCCTTGCGAATAAGGAAAGCAGCCTCGCCCAGCTGAAACAGGACAATGAAACTCTGGACGCCGAGATTCAGGCGCTCCGGGAGCAGATCGCGGGCATGGACCCCGCCGACGAAAATCTGCCCGCTTTGAGCGCGGCGCTTGCGGAAAAAGAAGCCGCTTACAATGACAATCTGCTGACCATCGCCCAGACAGAGGCGGAGATCGCTGTAGAAAAAAGCACTCTGGAGGCGGACATGGCAGCTGCCGGTGTGACGGCGGAGACCCTGCCCGAACGTCTCACCGCCGCCGCAGAAGCCGCCGCCGCAGCAGATGCCGCGGTGGACGGCATCGACGCGCTGCTGGCAGCTCAGGGAACCGACCGGGCGGGTCTGGCCGCCTCCGTGGCGGAGACGAAGGCGCAGCTGGACGCGCTGGACGAGGGCATTGCCCAGCTGGAAAGCGCGTTGGAAGAACTGGATAACGGTATGCTCTCCATCGAGGAAGCCCAGCAGCTGCTGAATGAGCAGAAAACCGCCGGTATGCTCCAGCTCAGCACCGGCGCGGCCAAGCTGGCGGTGAGCAGCGCTGCCATTTCCGAGGGCTTAAGCCAGATCGAAAGCGGTCTGGACACCGTGGAAAGCAGCCGGGAGGACGCGCTGGACAAGGCTGACCTGAACAACATCGTCACCATGGAAATGGTATCGAAGATCCTCGCCGCCCAGAATTTTGCCATGCCGGCGGGATACGCGGAGCAGGACGGGGTCAAATACATGGTCTCCGTGGGCGACGAGATCACGGATCAGGAGACGCTGGAAAATCTTATCCTGTTCGACCCGGGCATTGACGGCATCGACCCCGTGCGGCTGAAGGATGTGGCGGTGGTCATGCTCACCGACAACCGGGACACGACCTATGCCAAGCTCAACGGCAAGGACGGCATCGTGCTGAGCTTCGAAAAGCAGAGCACCTACGCCACCGCCGAGACCACCGACAACATTGAAGCGCGCTTCCGGGCTTTGGAAAAGGAATACCCGGGCTTGAGCTTCGTGTCCCTGATGAGTCAGGGCGACTATATCTATCTGATCGTTGATACCATTCTGAATAGCCTATTGCTGGGTGCGGTGTTCGCGATCCTGATCCTGTTCCTGTTCCTGCGGGATCTGCGCCCAACCTTTATCACCCTTTGCTCCATCCCCATCAGCGTGATCTTTGCCATCGTGCTGATGTACTTCACCGGCGTGACCATCAATATGATCTCTCTGTCCGGCCTTGCCGTGGCGGTGGGTATGCTGGTGGATAACTCCGTGGTGGTCATCGAGAATATTTACCGCCTGCGGGCCAAGGGAGCCAACGTCATTCAGGCCGCCGTCTCCGGCGCAAGACAGGTGGCGGGGGCGGTGACGGCCTCCACGCTGACCACCGTCTGCGTGTTCCTGCCCATCGTGTTCGTCACGGGTATCACCAAGCAGCTGTTTACCGATCTGGCGCTCACCATGACCTATTCCCTGCTGGCAAGCCTGATCGTTTCCCTGACACTGGTGCCCGCCATGGCGTCGGGGATGCTGCGCAGGGAGCACGAGATCAAGCCGGGGCTTCTGGAAAAGCATCTGCTTCCCGCCTACCGCAAGGCGGTTAAGTGGTCGCTGGGGCATAAGGCCGTGGTTCTGATTGTTTCGGCAGCGCTGCTGGTGGTCACGGCGCTGGGGAGTCTTGCCAGGGGCTTCATCTTCATGCCGGACATGGATATGCCCAGTGTGGACGTCACCGTCACCATGCCCGAGGACGCGGATATGGCGGAGGCCGTCGCCCTCGCCGATCAGGTGCTGGACAGAATATCGAAAATTGACGGCATCGAGACCGTGGGCGCGATGATGGGCAGCAGCACCTCCATGTTGAGCATGGGAAGCGGAGAATCCCACGACGTAACGGTTTATATCACTCTCGCCGACGACACGGCCAGCGGCGCGGCTGTCGGCAAACAGATCGAGGAAGCCTGCGCGGATCTGCCCTGCGAGGTGACGACCTCTTCCGCCATGATGGATATGAGTATGCTCACCGGCAGCGGCGTTTCCGTGAACGTCTACTGCGACGACATGGACACCCTCCAATCCGCCGCCGCACAGGTTGGCAAGGCGCTGGCAGACATCCCCGGCGTGGCGGAGGTTTCCGACGGATTGGAGGACGCTTCCCCTGCCCTCCACGTTGCCATCTACCGCAACGCCGCCATGAAGCACGGCCTGACCGTGGCGCAGATCTATATGGAGCTGGCTTCCGCCCTGACGGACAACGCCACCGCTGCCACGCTGGAGCTGGACGGCGTTTCCACGGACGTAATTATCGAAAAGCCCGAAGGGGCGGTGCTGGACGTGGATTCCCTGCGGGGTTACGTCTTTGAAGTCACCAAACAGGACGGTACGGTGGAGGAGGTTCCTCTGAGCGACTTTGCCGAAGTGCGGGAGACGTCCAGCCTTGGCTCCATCCACCGCCTCAACCAGAGGCGCTACCTCTCCGTCACCGCGACGCTGGAGGAAGGCTACAACGTCACCCTGATCACCGCCAAGGCGCAGGACGTTGTGGGTGCTTTGGACTTGGGTGACGGCGTCAGCTATACGTTTACCGGCGAAAATGAGACGATCATGGAAGCTGTGCAGCAGCTGCTGTTGATGCTGGTTCTGGGCATCCTGCTGGTGTATCTCGTGATGGTCGCCCAGTTCCAGAGCCTGAAATCCCCTTTCATCGTCATGTTCACCATCCCGCTGGCCTTCACCGGCGGATTCATGGCGCTGCTGCTGTGCGGCATGGAGATCAGCGTCATTTCCCTCATCGGCTTCGTGATGCTCACCGGTATCATCGTTAACAACGGCATCGTGCTGGTGGACTACATCAACCAGCTCCGGCAGGACGGCATGGAGCGCCGTGCGGCCATTGAGGAAGCGGGCGTCACCAGAATGCGCCCCATTCTGATGACCACCATCACCACGGTGCTGGGTCTGGTGGACATGGCGGTACACAAGACCGCAGGCACGTCGCTGATGAAGCCCGTCGCGGTGGTGTGCATCGGCGGTCTTGTGTACGCGACGCTGATGACGCTGTTTGTGGTTCCCTGCATTTACGACACGCTGAACAAGAAGGAACTGCGCAGCGTCCGGGAGGAGGACCTGAAGCTGCTGGATCTGTAAGCGCATAAAACTTTCACCCCCCGGCTTTTGCTGGGTGACCGTAAAACAGCGAATGGAGCGCATCAGTACAGATACGCTCCATTTCTCGTACCAACCGGGGCACCCCCTTGGCTCCCCCTTTGGGGGAGCTGTCACCGAAGGTGACGGAGAGGGCATTTGCAACCTAGTATACCCTCTCCGTCCTCGCTGCGCTCAGCCACCTCTTCCAAGGGGAGAGGCAAGGGAGCGGATTTCTTAAGATATGGGCAAATTCCCTTGCTTTTTCCCTTGCCGCATGGTAAAATGTTCTGACGAAACTGATAAAAGGGGGAGTTTGCTTGAAGCGTATCGGGATCGGGCTTTTTCTGTGCATATTGCTGATGGGCTTTTTTGTGCTGCCCGCGTCCGCTGAGAGCGCGGCTTCCCGGGTGGATACCTACTGCACCGTCAGCGCCGAGGGCGACTGTCAGGTGAATATGACCGTCACTTTGCGCATGGAGTATGTCACTACTTCCATGAGTTTCCCCCTGCCCGCCAACGCCACGGGCATTACCCTGAACGGCGCTTCCGTCTCCACCAGCAAGACATCCTCCGCGACCATGGTCGATATCAGCCGGGTGGTCAGCGGCATTACCGGGGAGATTCCCCTGAATTTCAGCTTTACACTCCCCAAGTCCGTGGGCGTTGTGACCGTTGACAAGGAGCGGAAGTTACAGCTGAGCGTCGAGCTGCTCAGCGGCTTTGAGTTCCCGGTGGAGCAGCTGAGCTTTGTCATCACCATGCCCCCGGGAAATATGCCCAACGCGCCGAAGTTCACCAGCATCTACCGTCAGGAGAGCATTGCCTCCGACCTGACCGTCACGGTGAGCAGCAACCAGATCATCGGCGCCAGCAAGACCATTCTGAACGACCACGAAGGCATCACCATGACCATGCTGGTGGATCAGAAAATGTTCCCCACTGTCAGCACCTACATCCGGGAGGGCAACCCGGAGATCAAATACATGCTGATCTGCGTGGGTCTCGCGCTGGTGTACTGGCTGATTTTCCTGCGCACAAAGCCCATCGCCCACATCCGCAGCACGACCCCGCCTGAGGGCATTACCGCGGGCGAGCTGGGCTGCCGTCTGACCCTGTCCGGCGGCGATCTGACCATGATGGTGTTTACGTGGGCGCAGCTGGGCTACCTGCTCATCCAGACGGACAGCGGCGGGAAGGTGCTGCTGCACAAGCGCATGGACATGGGCAACGAGCGCAGCCTCTTTGAAAACAAGATTTTTGCACTTCTCTTCGGCAGCCGCCAGACGGTGGACGCCACCGGCTATCCCTACGCCAAGCTCAGCCGCAAGGTGTCGGCCATCGTTCCCAATGAGCGGAATATGTACAAGGGCGTCAGCGGAAACATGAAGATTTTCCGGGGACTTTGCTGCGGCGCCCAGATTTTCTGCGGCGTGTGCGTTGCCATGAATATGACCTCCGTCCGGGCGATCCAGATCCTGCTTTCCATCATTCTGGGGGCCTTTGGCGCGGTATCCGGGTGGCTGATTCAGGATATGGCCTACCGCACCCATCTGCGGGGCAAGCTGCCCATGCTGATCGGGGCAGTGTGTATTGCCCTATGGGTAGTGCTGGGGCTGCTGTGCGGGCAGGTCTGGATACCGCTGCTCAGCGCGATCGGCGAATTCCTGCTGGGTTATTTCGCCGCTTACGGTGGAAAACGCAGCGATCTGGGCAGCTACGCGGCGGCGCAGGTGCTGGGATTCCGGCGCTACGCAAAGAAACTTCCCACGGAGGACGTCAGCCGCCTGATGGCCAACGACCCGGATTATTTCTTCAATCTCGCGCCCTTTACGCTGGCGCTGGGGGTCATCAATCCCTTTGCCAGAGCCTTCGGCCATCGGAAGCTGGAGCGGTGCCCGTATCTGGTTACCCGCGCCCGGAACGTCCAGACGGCGGAGGAATGGGCAGGCATCCTGCTGGACACGGCCGACCGGATGGACGAAAAGCTCCGTCAGATGCAGATCGACCGGTGGATACCGGTCCGCCTGCGGCGGAGAAGAAAGTGAAAACCCACGGGTCATTGATTGGGTGTTCGCAATACAGTGAGTGGAGCGTATCGGTATCGATACGCTCCACTTCTCATGTCAACATGCGCTATGTAACGGGGAACAACCCCCTTGGCTCTCCCTCTGGGAGAGCTGTCACCGAAGGTGACTGAGAGGGCGCTGCACCCAAGTTTCCCCTCTCCGTCCTCGCTTCGCTCGGCCACCTCTCCCATAGGGAGAGGCAAAGGGTGCAGCTCATCCCGTGGGTTCTGTATTATTTCAGTATCTCCCGAACCTGAGCGATGCTCAGCCCCTGCTCCCGGGCGATGGCCGCGATGTCCTCATACTCGGCCTTCTGCCGCTGGACGCCGTAGCCGGAGGATATCTTCTGCCGAACCGCGCCGTAGGGGGTGGAAACGGTCTGCGTGCGCCGCTCCAGGGTGTAGCGGTTTTGAAGGCTTTCCCGGATGCCCAGAGTGGTGGTGTGGCGGAAGATCAGCCGCGCCATTTTCTCCCGGTCGCCCGCCCGGCACAGAACGCTTAAGAGGACGCCGGGGCGGTTCTTTTTCATGCCGATGGGGGTGGTGAACACGTCCAGCGCGCCGCCGCTCAGCAGCTGCTCCATGGCAAAGCCGATTTCCTCACCGGTCATGTCGTCGATGTTGCACTTAAGCTCCGCAATGGCGTCGGTCTGCTCAGGGGTCTCCCCCAGCATGACCCGCAGGCAGTTCGCTTGCGGGAAGTCCTTTTTGCCCATGCCGTAGCCGGTTTTCTGCACCCGCATGACGGGCAGGCTGCCAAAATCGTCGGCAAAGTACTTCAGCAGCGCCGCGCCGGTGGGGGTACACAGCTCACCCTGAACATTCCCGGCCTGAATGGGCATTCCCTCAAGAAGCAGGGCGGTGGCGGGTGCGGGAACGGGGAGAATCCCATGGGCGCACCGGACGGTGCCGCTTCCCACGGAGACGGGGGACACGATCACCAGATCGGGGCGAATCTCCCGCATCAGCAGGCACACGGCGGTGATGTCCGCAACGGCGTCCATGGTGCCGACTTCGTGGAAGTGGATCTGCTGAACCGACACGCCATGGACGCGGCTTTCCGCCTCGGCGATGAGATTGTACACGGCCAGAACGTCCAGCTTGACCATGGAGGGAATGGGCAGTCTGCCCACGATTTCCTCAATGCCCTCCATGCTGCCGTGAACATGGTCGTGATGGCGACTATGGAGGTTCTCGTCCTCCTCAATTCCGGCCACCTTGACGGAAAAGTGGGTTCCCGCCACGCCGCATTTCACGCCTTTTTCCGCGCTGACGGTGACGCCGGGGATGCCGAGACCGTTCATTTTTGCAAGGAATGCCGCCCGGTCGGGAAGCAGCTCCAGCAGCGCCGCGGCGAGCATGTCCCCGGCGGCGCCCATGGCGCATTCGATGTACAGCGTTTTCATCCCTTGACCTCCATGTGGTTGATCATGTTCGCCAGATACCCCGCGCCGAAGCCGTTGTCGATGTTCACCACCGACACGCCGCTGGCGCAGGAATTGAGCATACTCAGCAGCGCCGCCACGCCGCCGAAGGACGCGCCGTAGCCCACGCTGGTGGGAACGGCGATCACCGGGCATTCCGCAAGGCCGCCCACCACGCTGGCAAGCGCCCCCTCCATGCCCGCGATGGCGATGACCACGCTGGCTTCCATAATAGAATCCATATGGGCAAGCAGCCGGTGGACGCCGGATACGCCCACGTCGTACAGCCGCACCACCTCGCTGCCCAGCACCTGTGCCGTCAGCGCCGCTTCCTCGGCCACGGGGATGTCGCTGGTGCCGCCGGTGGCGATGACGACCTTTCCGATGCCGTCGGGCTGGGGGAGTCCCCCCACAATGCCCACCCGGGCATCCTTATGATAGTCCAGTTCCCGGGTGCTGCCAACATGTGCCGCCGCTTCGGAGGACATTCTGGTGATGAGGACGCGGGTCTGGCCGTTGGCGCGCATGGCGTCGATGATGCCGCCGATCTGCTCCGGGGTTTTCCCCGCGCCGTAGATCACCTCTGCCGCGCCCTGCCGCACCTTCCGATGCAGATCGACCTTCGCGTAGCCGATGTCCTCGAAGGGGGCCTTTTTCAGTTCCAGCATGGCGTCGTCCACGCTGGTTTCCCCGGATCGGACGGATTCCAGCAGCTTTCGGATTTCAGAGTTCATTTGCGCACCTCCAGATTCAGCATAACGCTGTCATAATCTTTGCGGAGTTCGGTTACGATTTTCTCCCGGTTTTCCAGAAGCAGGGGCAGATTGGCCTCCCGCAGCTCCAGCTTTGCGGTGTTGCCCACCATGCGGACACGGAAATCCCGGAACCCAAGTCCGAAGAGAAATCCTTCCGCTTTTTCCGTCTGCCTCAGCTTTTGCAGCGTGATTTCCTCCCCGGTGCGTATCCGGGTGGCGAGGCAGGCGTAGGCGGGCTTGTCCCATGTGAACAGCCCGGCATCTCTGGAAAGACGGCGGATCTCCGCTTTGGTCAGGCCGCACTCCCGGAGGGGAGAGCGAACCGACAGCTCCCGCAGCGCCCGCATTCCCGGCCGGTCGCCCGCATCGTCGGAGGCGTTGGTGCCGTCCAGCAGCACCGGGAAGCCGTCGTTTTCCGCCGCCCGGAGGATTTGCCGGAACAGCGTATTTTTGCAGTGATAGCAGCGGTCGGACGGGTTCGCCGTGACCGCACTGTTGGAAAGAACATCCACATGCAGCACCAGCATATCCGCGCCCAGTTCGTCCGCCAGCCGCCGGGCGTCTTCCAGCTCAAACGCCGGCTGGAATGCGGTGCTCACGTAATAGGCTTTCACCCGCGCAGCGTACCGCGTCGCCGCGTACAGCAGGTACGCCGAATCCACGCCGCCGGAGAAGGCAATGGCAACCTCCCGATTCTCGGCAAAAAATTGCTCCAACGTCATATTGTTTCCTCCAGTGCTGCGGAAATCGTTTTTCCCATTATACACGAGAATGTGAATTCTGACAAGTAGGAAGCCGCACAATAGCCTTTTATGGGTTGCTTTTCACAATCGGATGGTGTATACTGAACGCAGTGCCCTTACTTAATAAGAAGAGAGGTATCACTATGCAAGAAACAAAAAACAGTTCCTGGTACAGCACCGTGGCGGGGGCGCTTTTTGCCTTTGGAGGCGTTATGGAGCTATTCCAGTGGCTGCGTATCCTCCGCTTTATGTCGTTCAGTGACTATGTTCAGATGCTGATCTGGGTAGCGAGCTGTGCAGTTCTGGCCTTTGCCCTCCTGACGAAGCGCAGAGACATCTTCCTGCCCGTGGGCTTCGCTCTTGCCGGTATTGCCTGCCTGTTCTTCCTGAATTTCAGAAATGTTCTCCTGCTGCTGGGTAACTGGGGCATGGCGTTCTTGGCCGTGGTCTTTGTGACCGACTATCTGCCCCAGCTCCGGGAGCAGATGAAGAAGCTGTGGTTCATTCCCCCTGCGGTCTTGGCGCTTGCTACGCTTCTGTCCATCGGCATCTGGTTTTTGGCTTTTCTGAGATTGCTTGTCACATGCGCCGGTGCGTTCCTGGCGGCAATGTGGATTGCTTACCCCGAAGGACTTCCCCAGCAGACGGTGAGCGCATCCGCCGAAACCGGAAGCACTACGACCACCCCCGCTCCTGAAGTTTACTGCGGCCTGGTCAAGCACATTCTGCTGCTGCTGTTCACCTGCGGCATCTGGCTGTATATCTGGATTTACCGCGTTACCGGCTACACCAACAATGTGCAGGGTGAAGAGAACCGCAACCCCACCAACAAGCTGCTGCTGTGCCTGTTCGTCCCCTTCTACGTGATTTATTGGATGTATAAGACTGCCCAGCGCCTTGACAAGATGGCAGCGGCGAAGAATATCCCCTCCGATCTTTCCACCCTCTGCCTGATTCTTGCCATCTTTGTCCCCATCATCCCGCCGATTCTGATGCAGGATAAGCTGAACGCCATCGTCGCGCCGACTGCCGCGCCTGCTGCCCCCGTCGCTCCCGCTCCTGCGCCCGCCGCACCGGCCAGCGTAAGCGAGGCTGCGGACGACCTGCTGAAGCTCAAGGAGCTGCTGGACGCGGGCATTCTCACCCAGGAAGAATTTGACGCAAAGAAAAAGCAGCTGCTGGGGCTGTAAATTCCATACTTTAAGGCGCGGGGCATCTGCCCCGCGCCTTTTGACAAGCCAGGAGGGAGCGGAAAATCCGCTCCCTCCATGTATTTACTTCTTGATGATCTCGCTGAGCTTCTCGGCGGCGGTGGTAACCGCGTCGCTGACGACGGCGGCTGCCTTGTTTGCCTTGGCGGCGGCCTTCTCCAGGGCGATCTCCTTGCCAAAGTAGCGGTTCAGCATACCCTGCAAGGCCTTGCCGTGGCGAGCCTCGTCCTTGGCCATTTCATGGACGGTGTCGTGGATGGCATCCAGGCCGTTCTTCTTGGCGCAGGCGGCCAGGTCAAACTTGCCCTGGGTGGCGCCGAACTCGCAGTCCACACGCCAGGCCAGATTGTCCTTGGTGGTGGCCTTCATGTGAGGCTCCAGATCCTCGCCCAGGATCTCGGCGAACTTGGCGGCGTGCTCGGCTTCCTCGTGGGCGGCCTTCTCCCAGTACAGACCGATCTCGGGGTAGCCCTCCCGGTTGGCAATGCGGGCCATGCACAGATACATGCCGACCTCGCTGCACTCGCCCTGGAAGTTGGCCATCAGCTGCTCGAAGATGAACTTCTTGTCTTCCTCGGAGATGTCGGGGTTGTTCTTCACGGTCTTGGCGTAGATGCCGTACTCATGCTCGGCGGCCAGCTTGCCTTCCTCCATGACCTTGAACTTGGAGCCGTCAACGCCGCACACAGGGCACTTGAAGCCTTCGGGCATAAACTCGCCTTCGTAGACATAACCGCACACGGGGCACACAAATTTCTTCATAATCGATTCCTCCAAAATTAGTTTTATAAGTTATTTGGGCAAATACGCCCGGGATTACAATAAATTACGCCTCTTCCTCGAACAATTCGGGGCCGACGCCGCAGAGGGGGCATTCGTAGTCTTCGGGCAGCTCGTCGCCTTCGTAGACGTAGCCGCAGACGGTGCAGACATATTTTTTCATACAGCTTCCTCCTTTGTTTGTGATTGGCAGCCGCAGCACAGACCGGTGAAGGTCAGCTGGCAGCTGTGTACCTGACAGCCGGTGCATTCCTCGGCGGCGCGTCCCAGAGACAGGGGAACCGCCGTTTCGGGAAGATCGATCACCGCGCCGCAGGTGGTGCAGATGAAGTGGACATGGGGGCGGGTGTCGGCGTCGAAGCGTTCGCTTCCGTTCACCGTACCCACGCTCTGGATCAGACCCTGGCTCTTGAACAGGGCGAGATTGCGATAAATCGTGGCAAGGGAGATGTCCGGGTGTTCCTCCCGCAGCATTTCGTGAACCATCTCCGCTGAGGGATGAAGCACGGTGCCGCGGAGGCAGGACAGAATCGCGTTGCGTTTTTTGAATTGCTTGGTGGCCGCTTCCATAGACACCTCCTTTGGTTTGCTTTATTTAAGAACAATTCTTATTTACATCTGGAGTATAGCACGCAGTACTTCATTTGTCAAGAGCAAAATGAGAATTATTTGCATTTATTTTCCAGAAAGAAAATCGTCCGCCGAATGCGTACAGTCGGCGGACGGTTTGTCATAGCTTGGCAATGTCGGCAACCAGAGCATCCACCTCGGCCTGCGTGGTAGCCCAGCTGGTGCAGAAACGCACGACTGTTCCCTGCTCCGCGGCCCCTTCTTCCTCAAAGTAGTAGCCCTGTGCCAGCGCTTCCTTCTGCCGCTGGGTCAGGATGACAAACTGCTGATTGGTGGAGCTTTCCACCCAGAATGGGATGCCCTTCGCCGCGAATGCTTCTCTGATCTGCATGGCAAGCGCGTCGGCGCGCTTCGTTTTCTCAAAATACTCGCCGCTTTCCAGCATGGTCACGAATTGCAGACCCATCAGCCAGCCCTTGGCCAGCACCGCGCCGTGCTGCTTCATGTAGGCTTTAAAGCGGTACTGAAGCTTGGGTTCGGTAATGACCAGCGCCTCGCCGAACAGTGCGCCGCACTTCGTCCCGCCGATGTAGAATACGTCCGTCAGCTCCGCGAAATCCTTCAATGTCAGGTCGTTGTCCACCGCCCCCAGACCGTAGCCCATTCGCGCCCCGTCCACGAACAGATACATGCCGTATTTCCGGCAGACCTCCCGGATGCTTTGCAGCTCCTGCTTGGAGTACAGCGTCCCCTTCTCGGTGGGGAAGGACAGATACACCAGCTTCGGCTCCGTCAGATATTCCGGCGTGCCGCCGTCGTAATACGCCGCCGCACATGCGGCGATCTGCCCGGCGGTGATTTTCCCGTCGGTGTTGGGAAGCGCGAGGATTTTGTGCCCCGTGTTTTCGATGGAAGCGGCTTCGTGGCAGTTGATATGTCCGGTGTCGGCGGCAATGACGCTCTGGATGGGGGACAGCGCCGCCGCAATGACCACGAGATTCGCCTGGGTCGCGCCGGGGACGAATTTGATCAGGGCATCCCCGGAGGAAACCAGCTGCTTGATGACCGTCTCGGCACGTTGGCACCAGATATCCTCGCCGTAGCCCGCGAAACTGTCAGCGTTGGTGGCGGTCAGGGCGCTCAGGATGGAGTCCAGCGCCCCGTGGTTGTAATCGTTGTTGAATCGAATCATGGCTTTACTCCTTTGTCTCTGCGTTCAGCGCGTCCACCACGATGCCCGGGTAGGGGTTGGCGATCACGGTGCGGTAGGTGTGGTAGATCACCATGCCGGGCTTGCCGTTGGGGATTTTCTTCACCTGCTTCACCGCCGTCACGTCCACGGGAATGTTCTGTCCGCCCCCGGTTTCGGCGTAGTAGGCGGCCAGCTGCGCCGCCTGCGTAACGGTGTCGTCCGGGGGCGTAGTGCCGCCGCAGGAGATGATGACGTGGGAGCCGTGCACCTTGGAGGCATGGCACCAGATGTCGTCCTTCCGGGCAAGGCGGAAGGTCAGCTCGTCGTTCTGGCGGTTGTTCCGGCCGACGTAGATCGGGTAGCCGTCGGTGCTTTCAAACCGCATGGGCGGCAGCTTGGCCTGCTTCATGCGCTTCCGGTCGGTGTCGGGACGGAGATAACCGCCCTCCTGTAACTCCCGGCGAATTTCTTCCAGCTCCCCCTCAGTACCGGCGCGGTTCAGCTCCTCCAGCACGCTTTTCAGGTAGTCCAGCTCCAGCCGCCCCAGCTCCAGCTGCTTCGTCAGCTCCTTCTCCGCGTTTTTCATCCGGGCGTAGTCCTTATAATACTTGGCGGCGTTCTGGTTGGGGGAGAGAATGGGGGAAATGGGAATGTCCACCGGCCGCATTTCCTCGTCGTAGAAGTCCTCGCACTGAACGGTAGTCTGCCCCTTCACGATACGGTGGAGGTTGGCCGTGAGGATGTCCCCCAGCTGGCGCAGACGCTCCCGGTCGTAGGTGGCTTCCAGCTCCTTTTCCTGAATGGCCAGCTTTTTCGTCAGGCGGCCGCACAGATTCTGAACGGTCTTGCGCACGGCCTGACCCTTCTGCCGCATGGCGTCCTTCTGATCCCGGACGGTGTAGTACATATCCAGCAGCTTGCCAAAGGACTCGGCGCGGCGGCACTCGCCGTATTCCCGGATGGGGCAGAAGGCGAACTGCTTCGGCGTGCCGTCCGGGAGGGCGTAATAATAAGGCGCGGGGTGGTTCAGATGCTCGTGGAAGAACAGCGACAGTTTGTCGGCGGTGGCGTCCACGTCCAGCGAATCGATGCGGGCGTCCGTGCTTCCGGCGGCGTACAGCGCCGCCTCCCGGCACACCAGAGGGGACAGGCCGCCAACGGTGTCCATCAGCCGGTCGGCCAGAACATCTGCGCCGGGGGCAGTGAGTATGTTTACATAACGCTTGGCATCACCCTCCGGGGCACTGTCCAGCAGGTTCAGCTTCATGACCGGCTCCGGCGGCTGATACATGAGACCCGGCAGCGCTGCCCGCTTGGCGCTTTCGTCAAGGCCGATGCGCCGCAGGCAGTCCAGAATCCGCCCCTCAGGGGACAGCAGATACAGATTGCAGGTGCGCCCCATCAGCTCGGCTACCAGCGTCTTTTGCACCGGAAAGCCCATCTCGTCGGTGCAGTCGAAGCGGAACGATGCCGCCCGCTCCATGGGGGGCTGGGAAACTTCTGTCAGCTTTGCCCCCAGAAGGTGCTTGCGCAGAAGCATACAGAACATGGGCGGCTGCGCCGGATTCTCCGGAGAAGCCGCCGTCAGATGCAGCCGGGGGGCGGCGGGGTTGGCGGCGAAGAGCAGCTTCTCCCGTCCCTCCTGGCAGCGCAGATGAACGATCACTGTGTCTCTGGCGGGCTGGTGGATTTTCTCCACCCGTGCGCCGATGCACCGCGTGCGGACTTCCTCCAGCACAGCGGATAAGAAAAAGGCATCGAATGCCATGATGCAGTCCTCCTGCTTTGATAGTTTACTCTCCCATAACGGCCTTGAACAATTCGTTCAGCCGCTGGGTTTTCCCGGCGAGGTACAGTGCGCCGAACAGGGCTTCCAGACCGGTGGCCTTTGCATATTCGGCGGGGGTGGCGGATTTTGGCACCGCATGGACGTGAGCGTTTTTCCCCCGGCGATAGTAGGCAAGCTCCTCCTCGGTCAGCAGGGGCAGCAGCTTGTCTACGAATTTTGCCTGAGACGTGGCCTTCACCATCTGAATGGTGTCGTGGTGCAGCTGCCCCACGGTCTTTTCCCCCTGAGAGCAGAGGTAGCCCCGGCAGAGAATCTCAAACACGCAGTCCCCCATATGGGCAAGCCCCAGATTGGAAATGGCGTCGATCTCCGATTGGGGCAGGTTCATTTTGAAATAATTTTCCATAGCTTCTCCCGATTGACCAGAAATTGGGCGCAAAGCCCGGTGAACAGCCCGGTGAGGATGCTGATGACGATCATCACCGGCAGGTAAACCGCCAGCGACACCGTCCCCGTCAGGGCAATCGCCATGGCCATCTGCCCGATGGAGTGGGCGACGGCGCCCAGACATCCGGCGACCCAGAGCTGCTTTTTCGTAAGAATTTTCCGCAGGGCGATGGTCACGCCGATGGCGCAGACGCCCCCGGCGGCGGAGTACAGAATGGTGCTGAAATTCCCGGCGAACACCGCTCCCAGAAAAACGCGCACTGCCAGCACCGCCGCGCCCTCCTTCGGCCCCAGCACAAACACGGTGAACACCGTCACGATATTGGCAAGCCCCAGCTTCACGCCGGGGATGGGAACCGGGGAGGGAATCTGGGCTTCGATCATGAAAATGGTCAGGGCAATGGCGGCCAGCAGCGCCAGAAGCGTCAGCTTTTTCGTTTTCAATCCGGCACCGCCTTTCCAAGTGTCCTTATATCCGATACAGCCGTTTCCCGTTTTCCATGGTGGCGGCGCGGACTTCCTCCACGGAAATCCCCCGGATCTCCGCAAGGCGCTCGGCCATGCGGTACAGCTTTCCGGGGTCGTTGCGTTTTCCCCGGAAGGGTTCCGGGGACATGTAGGGACAGTCGGTTTCCAGAACGATGCGGTCCAAGGGAATGGCGGCGGCAGTCTCCACCGCTTTCCGGGCGTTTTTGAAGGTCAGGACACCGGTAAAGCCGATGTACCAGCCCCGGGCGATCAGCCATTTGGCCATTTCCGCCGAGCCGGAATAGCAGTGGAAGACTCCCGTGACCTCCGGGAATTCCTCCACAATGTGAAGCCCGTCCTCATGGGCTTCCCGCTCATGGACGATGACGGGCAGATTCAGTTCCCGCGCCAGCGCCATCTGGGCGCGGAACGCCGCCTGCTGACGCTCCCGGGGGATGTCCTCATAATGGTAGTCAAGGCCAATCTCACCGATGGCCTTGATTTTGGGATTCAGTTTACATAATGTGCGGTATTCTTCCAGAGTGACATCGTTTACCTCGTCGGCAGCATCCGGGTGGGAGCCGACAGCGGCGTAGATATAGTCATACCGGGACGCCAGAGCGGAGGCCGCCCGGGAGGACACGAGACTGCATCCGGGGTTCATCAGCAGCCCGATGCCCTGCTCCGGAAGGGCGGACAGAAGCGTTTCCCGGTCTGTGTCGAAGGCGCGGTCGTCCATATGGGCGTGGGTGTCAAACAGCATAAGCTCTCCTTACAATAAGCTACTCAATGACGGCCACCAGGCAGCCGTCCATCTCCGTGACCCGGGGATCGTCCAGGGAAAAGTCCGTCTTGTTTGGGTATCCCCGCAGACCCTCCCCGGTGCGCTTGACCTGCGCTTCCTTCAGTACCCAGAAGGTCAGCAGCGTCCGGCGCTTGTCCGGAGCGGCGTCGAACTGCGCCTTTTCTTTGGGGGACAGGATCTTTTCCGCCAGGGCAAGGTTTACGTTCCGGTCAAGCTCCTCGGCGTCAATGCCGATCTCCCGGCGGGACAGGGCGCAGAACGCCCGCCGAGGGGTGTGGGAAATGGAAAAATGCCAGTCACTGCCGGGGAAATAGGGCTTTCCCCCTGCTTTTACGGCGATGGGCGGCAATTCATGCCCGGTTTCTTCCCGGTAGAGCGCCGCCAGCAGCGCCCGTCCCGCTTCGTGGCCGGTTCGTCCGGCGAGGGCGCAGGACGCGATTCTCACAGCGCGTCGATGATGTCGGATTCTGCCGGTTCCTTGGGACGGCGGTTTCTCAGCCGGTCAACCAGAATGGCGATGCCCACGATCAGCACCAGCAGGCCGCACAGACTGATAACGACCCGGGAGGTTGTCATGGGCAGAGCGATCAGCACCGCGCCGAGAACCGTGGTAATGACGGCGGGAAGAATGCCGTAATGATACCGGCTGGCGTTCAGAATGTCCTGAATGCCCCGGACGACCAGCAGGATACCGGCCAGACGACCCAACCCCGCGGCCAGCATCAGGGGGTTGCGCAGAAGCCACGCTCCCACGGCAAAGCAGCAGACGGCGGAAAGCACCTTCCCCAGGGTATCAAAATGCCCGGCGACGGCGCTGACGGCGAACACGACGCCCGCGATCACCAGCACCCAGCCCAGAATCTGCGCCACAAGGGCGGAGGCGGAGTCCGGATGAATCAGCAGGATCAGACCCAGCACCATCAGCAGCACCGGGGTAGCGATCAGACGAATGACGGATAAAATAGTATCTTTCATAATAGAGTCACCTCTCTGAAACTCAGTATACCCCGAATCCGGGGCGGTGTCAATCGGGGAAAGCGGAAATCGGGGGCATTGCCCGACACGCACGACGCCCTCTCTTTTGATGGGGGGCGGAAAACAGGAAATGGAGCGTATCAGTACAGATACGCTCCATTTCTTGTGTCAATATACGCACCCCCATTTACCTTCTCCGTCCTCGCTGCGCGCGACCACTTCTCCCAGAGGGAGAGGCAAGGGAGACGCTGAAACTCTGTGAGCTGCTGGAAAGCGGAGATAGCACCCTTTGTTTGCCCCACTTGAGGGCGTCCCTTTTGAACGAGGTAATGTGGTCTATCCTCCGCTGATACCCGGTTTCTCACGCAAAATGCGCGGTTTCCTTCCTCCCTTCCCTAACATCACCTACATCTTGTGATTTTTCCACTTTTTTCAGTCCCACATGTTGTGTTTCGACAAAATCTGCGCCGCGGTTGTGCTACTATGATTCCAGGCTCGCGGGACGGAGCCGGATGACTGCCGCCGTGGCGTCGTCCATCTGCTTCCCGCGGCCATACTCCAGAATTTTTGCTGCCAGCTCCCCAGGCGGCATGTCCGGAGTCAGGTCAGACCGGCGGGAAATCCCCTCTCCATCCACGCCGTCGCTGAGCAATACCAGCGCTTCCCCCCGACGCAGGGACAGCTTCTCTACCGTTTCCCGGCTTTCCGTTACGGAAATGCCCGGCGGTGGGGTGGCTGTCCCTATTTTTTCCGCGCTGCCCCGGCGAAGCAGCCAGCTGGGGGCGGCACCCCACTTGTATAACGTGGCGTGGCCGGTGTCGAGATAGAGTTCCGCCAAGTCCACCGTGACCGCCCCGGCACTGCCCCGGAGGGCGAGAATGCTGTTGAGGGTGCGCAGGGCGTGGGCGGCGGGAAACCCGGCGGTGAGCATCTGCTGCAGAAGCGACCCTGCCGACTGCCCCTCCTGGGCGGCGCCCAGCCCGGTGCCCATCCCGTCGCAGAGAAGGACGTAGTACCGGCACTCGGGCCCCGGAAAGGCAAGACACCTGTCGCCGTTGGCAAGCTCCTTGCTGCGGCTGCGGGCGGCGGCCTCGGCGCGAAACCAGGCCCTCGGCCGCTGCCCCCGGCGGGGCAGATCGTCGGCAAGCCCCCGCAGGAAATCTCCCAGAAACTGATACTGCTGTACCATCGCCGCCCGGTACTCCGACTGCCGGGCGCTGTCGGCTTTCAGAAGCTTTAATTGCTCCTGCCCTCGGCGAAGCTCGGGGATCAGCCGCCCCGACTTGCGGCATTGGGCGTCCAGCGGGTTTTGCAGCAGCGATACGTCCAGCGACGACTGCTGGGGGCAGCTGTTCCGGGCGGAGCAGCTGCCGCAGGCGCGCTGCCGCACTTTTTGCAGCACGGCGGAAGCGTCAACGGGGGGCGGCGCGGTCTCCAGAAAAAGCTGCTGGGTGACGCCGAGAACCTCCGCCCCCAGCTCCAGCCGCACCTGCGCCAGCCCCGTCTCCCCCCGGCGGCGGGCGGTCTCCTGAGAGGGCGGCATCAGAATTCCCAGCCCGCCGCCGAGAATCAGCCCCGGCAATGGCGTATAATCCCGAATGCCGCAGATCGCCATTACCACCATACACGCCGCCCCCGGCGCGAGACAGCGCATCCACTTGCGCTCAAAGGGGATCATGCGGATCACGCCCGCGAGACACAGTACCGCCGTCATGGGAATGTTCGTCACCTGCGCCAGATCCAGCCCCAACCCTCCAAGCACCGCGGCGGGGAAAGCGCCGCCCACAGCCAGCGCGCCTGCCGCGAGATACCCCAATCCAAGATAAGGCGTCGGTGAAGCCTGCGCCAGCGCCAGCACCGCCACGCCGCCCACCAGCCAGTCGGTGACGGCGGTGCGTCTGCGCAGCGCCACGGGGAACAGCAGTCCCGCCCCGGCGGCGAGGACAATCCGCAGGAAATAGACCGGCACCGGCACGGTATCCCGCAGCACCAGCTGGAACAGCAGTCCGGTCAGCGCCGTCAGAAACGCGGAAATGGCAGGGAAGATCAGCGGCTGTTCCTCCGGAATGTGCCGGGCAAGGAGCAGCGCCAGCAGTCCGCCGGAGGCCGACCACACCAGCCCCTGCAATCCCGCGATGCCCCAGAAGACCCAGTAGCCCAGCATGGCCCCCAGACTCATGACCGCCGCGTGCCAGCCGCTCATGGCTAAAATCAGCCCCATTGCCAGCGGCTGAGGGTAATTGCCCAGACTGGCCGCGCTGAGCAGAAATCCGCTGCCGCCGCACAGGAGGACGACCCCTCCTGTGCGGATTTTGGGGTTCAGCAGCAGCCTTTGGCACGTTCGCCGCCCCCGCCGCAGGTACGTTTCCATGGATGCAATCATTTCCACCACAGCCTTTCCTTAGTGATGGGAAAATCCTATCACGGCTGAAAAAATTATGCTGTCGGATTCGCAATGGTGAGAAAGTTTCTTAGGAAGCTCTGGTTAAATTGACAAGAGCTGGCAGCGAGAGATTTTGGCTCCGGTCTTCAGCACGGAAAATGGAGGAATACTGTATGTATTTCCCATTTTTCGTGCTGAAGACCGGGGGCAAAAGATCCGCTGTCCAGCCGCAGGCAATTTAATCAGAGTTTCCCTTGCATCGGGGGCGGGATGGGTGTATAATGACCTGTAATTAAGGAAGCTGGAAGGGAATCAATGACGGCCATGGGCAGAGAATTTGAACTGAAATACCGGGCGGATTCCGGGAATATTGCCGCCATCCGGGCATCCTTCGGGGATTTTTCCGAGATCCGGATGGAAACGGTCTATTATGACACTTTGGATGCCGCCCTGAGCCGCCGGCGCTGGATGCTGCGGCGGCGGTACGAAAACGGGATTTCCGTCTGCACCCTGAAAACGCCCCTCCCTGACGGCAGCCGGGGGGAATGGGAGATTTCCTGCGACGATATCAGGTTGGCAGCAAAAGAGTTATGTAAACTCGGCGCACCGGAAGACCTGCTGACCCTGACGGAAAGCGGCCTGACGGAAGCCTGCTCTGCCCGGTTCACCCGTCTGGCAAAGCAGATCGTTCTGGAACGCTGCACCGTAGAGCTGGCGCTGGACGAGGGCACGCTGATGGGCGGTGGGAAGACGCTTCCCTTCGCCGAAATGGAAGTGGAACTGAAATCCGGCGAAGAAGCCGCCGCGACTGCCTTTGCCGAAGCTCTGGCGCAGGAATTCAACCTGACCCCGGAACCGAAAAGCAAGGCGCAGCAAGCCATGGAGCTGCTGCATTAAGGACATACAGGAGAGAGAAATATGCCCAAATTTGAGACACTGTTTTCCAAATACGACCGTCTGGTGCTGTTCGACACCGAGACCACCGGCCTAGCCTACAACCGGGACGAGATCATTGAGTTTGCCGCCGTGGTGCTGGAGCGGGTGGACGGAACGCCTCAGGTGGTGCAGGAGTACGACCAGCTGGTCGCCCTGTCCCCCGGCGGGTTTGTGCCGCCGAAAATTCAGGAGCTGACCGGCATCTCCACCCAAGACCTGCGGGAACGGGGACTGCCCAAGACCAGAGTCTGCCGGGACATCGCGGAGATGATTCAGGGCAACACCCTGCTGCTGGCCTACAACGCCCATTTTGACCTGAGTTTTCTATTCTATATGCTTCTGCGGGACGGCGACCCGGCCGTGCTCAAGGGCAAGGACAAGCTGGACCTGCTCACGGTCTACCGCGACCGCCACAGCTATCCCCACCGGCTGTGCAGCGCCATTGAGGTCTACGGCCTTTCCGGCAAGGTGGTCAATTCCCACCGGGCGGTGGACGACGTGCTTGCCACCGTGGCGGTGATGGAGGAAATGGAGAAGGAAAAGAACGATTTGGAGCGTTATGTAAACCTTTTTGGCTACAACCCCAAATATGGCATCGAGGGCAAGCCCATCAGCTCCATTACTTACAAGCCTCAGCCCTATAATCCCGTGAAGCCGCTGTACGAGGCGTAGTACCCCTATGGAATGGCTGAATGTTTTCGGGCTGGTCATGGTGGCAGTCATCATGATACCCAATATTCTGTTTGCGATGAAGTGCAAGGACGGATTCGTGAACAAATGGAACAACAAATCTGTGGAAACCGTGGAACAAATCGGCAGGTTCGGCTGCTTTGAATTTATGATCATCAACATTCCGGGAACCTGGTTCGGGTGGTGGTCTGACGAAGCGTTTGCCGTATATCTGGTCGTAGATGCCGTGCTGGTCACGCTTTACTGTGTGATCTGGGCGGTTTGTTTCCGGAAAAGCAGCGTTTTCAGAGCGTTGGTGCTGTCCATCATCCCCTCCGTTCTGTTCCTGTTCAGCGGGATTATGAGCCGGTCGATTCTCCTGACCATTGCCGCGGTATTGTTTGCGCCGAGCCATATTCTGATTTCGTATCAAAACGCAAAATGATTTCACCACAGGAGGTAACAATATGCTGAATCCATCCGCCTATGCTCTGGGTGCCAACCGCTCCTGCATCCGGGACCTGTTTGAATACGGCTGCCAGCGCGCCGCCGTTGTGGGACGGGAGAACGTCTACGACTATTCCCTGGGCAACCCCTCCATCCCCTCGCCGAAGGAGGTGGAGGAGACGGTGCGCCAGATCCTCGACGACACCGATTCCCTGCTGATTCACGGCTACACCTCCGCCGTAGGCGATTACGCCACCCGCAAGGCCATTTCCGACGACCTGAACGCCCGCTACGGCGTGTCCACCGTTCCGGAGGAATTCTTCATCGGCTGCGGCGCGGCGCCGGAGTTGGTGAGCGTGTTCCGGGCGCTGGCAGTCCCGGGGGCGGAAATTCTGGCGGTCGCACCCTATTTTCCGGAATACAAGCCCTTTGCCCAGGAGGCGGGGCTGGAATTCAAGGTCGTCCCGGCGGACATCCCCTCCTTCCAGATCAACCTGACCGCCATGGAGCAGATGATCACGCCCAGCACCCAGGCGGTCATCCTCAACTCCCCCAATAACCCCTCCGGCGTGGTCTACACCCGGGAGACATACCAAAAGCTGGCAGCAATCCTTAACAAAAAGGCCGCGGAGTACGGCCACCCCATTTACATCGTCTCCGACGAGCCTTACCGGGAGCTGGCCTATGGGGTCGAGGTGCCGTTCCTGCCGGAAATCTACCGGGATACCGTCATCTGCTATTCCTATTCCAAGTCTCTGTCCCTCCCTGGCGAACGAATCGGCTATGTGTATGTGCCCCAGAAGGCCACGGACGGCAAGGCGCTGTATTCCGCCGTTGCGGGGGCTGCCCGGGCGGGCGGCCACGTCTGTGCCCCCAGCCTGTGGCAGAAGGTCATCGCCCGGTGCGCCCATCTCCGCCCGGACCTGGAGAGCTACGACCGCAACCGCAAGGCGCTGTACGAGGGGCTGACCCGGATGGGCTACGAAATGGCCAAGCCCGACGGCGCGTTCTATCTGTTCATCAAAGCCCCCGGCGGCGACGCCAACGCATTTTCCGACGCGGCGAAGAAGAAAGACCTGCTGGTCGTCCCCGGCGACGGCTTCGGCTGCCCGGGATATTTCCGCATCTGCTACTGCGTGAGTCTGGAAATGATTCAGAAGAGTTTGCCGGTGTTTGAGGAACTGATTCGTTGCGGAGAGTGGTAAAGCGTTTGCTGTATTGCGGTGGAAGGGGAAGTGAAGATTCATGAATTTAGTTCATGCAACTCAACAGAGATTAAAAATAGCAATTTATTATAACAAAGTGATTGATTATCTCGAAGGTGCTGGGGTGTATAAAATTAATAGTGATCCCAGAGATGTTACTTCCCTTCACGCCTTTAATTTCAGCATAGAATGTTATAATAAACTTGCCGCTAAATACCCTCAATTTGAATTGGACAGACGGTTTTCGGAAGAAATTATTTCAAAATTAAAAAGTGATGAATGTAATGTTTATGATGTTTATTATCTTTTTAACTGCTTTGCTGCCCAATTAAGATTGGAAAAGAATGGTATTGCTTCCTTCGTGGTAGAAGATTCCAAACTTAATGAAATATGTCAATTATTAAGAGGGAAAACGCTTGTTTACCAAGATAAGTTAAAGAGATGTCACGATAAAAAAGGAAAATACTATACAGACGGTATGTTTGGGTATATGCAAAGCGAAAGCAGTCGAGTGTATCACGAGACCGGTAAAAGAATTTTATGAGCTGAAGAAGTGAAAGCAGCAAATTCAGGCCGTTGGTAGCCACTTTTGTGGACACCAACGGCCTGTTTCCTGTATCAATCGGCCAGAAAATCCGGAATGAACCCGGTATCCGCCGCCTCGGCTTCCTGCGTGAAACCCTCCAATTCGTTCAGATACATCCAGCTGAGCACTGCGTCGTATTCCTCATCGGTGACCCGGCGGTCGAAGGGGGCGGGAAGGCCGCCCATGGGCGTGTACTGGCGCATCAGGCTTACCAGCACCTCCCCGGGGGCGAAATTCTCCCCGATCCAGTCCAGCACCCGCAGAGAGTTCTCCACATTTCCGGGCAGGATCAGGTGGCGGATAATAACGCCCCGGGTGACCTTCTCCCCCTCCCAGCGCACCGCACCCACCTGCCGCACCATCTCCCGGACGGCTTCGGCGGCCACGGGAAAATAGTCCGCCGCCCCGGACAGCTGCCCCGCCAGACGGGCGTCCGCGTATTTGAGGTCGGGGAGGTAAATATCGACGCACCCATCCAGCGCCCGCAGCGTCTCCACCTGTTCGTACCCGCCGCAGTTGTACACCACCGGCACGGGCAGTTTCGGCCGCAGCGCCGGGAGGATCGTGGGCAGAAAGTGGGTGGGGGTCACAAGATCGATGTTTTCCGCCCCTTGGGCAATGAGGTCTTCAAACAGCTGCCTGAGTCCGGCGGAGTCCGTGGCTTTCCCTACAGCGCCGCCGCTGATGGCGGCGTTCTGGCAGTAGCGGCACCGCAGAGCGCAGCCGCCGAAGAAAACCGCGCCGCTTCCTCCAGCCCCTGCCAGCACCGGTTCCTCCCATTTGTGGAGCATGGCTTTGGCCACGAGGGCGGTATCCGGGCAGCCGCAGAAGCCCCGCTGCCCCGCCGTTCTGTCCGCACCGCACCGCCGGGGGCAGAGATTGCAGTTTACATAATCCATACGCATCCCATCCTTCGGGGGTATCATATCAGTTTTTTCGCCTTTTCTCAACCCCGTACTTTACCGGCGTGCGAAAATGTGGTAAACTACAAAAAATAAACTGTCTGCGCCCCTCGCAAACAGCGATTTTGAAAGGGGTAATTATTATGGAAATCCGGTTTGCTGAAACCCGGGACATTCCCGGTATGATCAACTTGCTGCTTCAGGTGGGGGAAGTCCACCACCGCATCCGTCCCGACCTGTTCCGGGCAGGCGCGCAGAAATACGACGAGCAGACCCTCGCCCGGATGCTCACCGATGACACCCGTCCCATTTTCGTGGCCGTCGAGGACGGGAAGGTGCTGGGCTACTGCTTCTGCATTTTGCAGGTTCGGGAAAACGACCCGGTGCTTCTGGACGACCGCACGCTGTACATCGACGATCTGTGCGTGGACGAAGCTTGCCGGGGCAAGCACGTGGGGCAGGCGCTGTACGACCACACCGTGGCCTATGCCCGGGAGATCGGCTGCCGCACGGTGACGCTGAACGTGTGGTGCGGCAATGACAGCGCCATGCACTTCTACGAAAAGCAGGGGCTGAAACCCCGGAACATCCACATGGAAACCATTTTGTGAGGAATGCCATGCTAATCAAGAACCAGATTTACGAAGCCGAAATCACGGACTACACCGCCGAGGGGCAGGGCGTCGCCCACATCGAGGGCTGCGCCGTATTCATCCCCAACGCCGTCGCCGGGGAAAAGGTGCGCGTCCGGGTGGAGAAGGCGCAGAAAACTTGGGCGGCGGGAAAAATCGTGGAGATTCTGGAAAAATCCCCCCACCGGGTCAACCGGGAGTGCGAGGTCGCCAAGCTCTGCGGCGGCTGCGATTTCTGGCACATGGACTACGCGGAGGAGACCCGGCTGAAAGCGGAGCGGGTGAAGAACTGCCTGAACCGCATCGGCGGTGAAAATCTGGCGGAAGTCCCCATTCTCGCCGCCCCCGACTGCCACGGCTACCGCAACAAGGCGCAGTATCCGGTGGCGGTGAAAAAAGGACGCGCCTACGCCGGATTCTACCGGGCGGGCACCCACGACGTGGTGGAAAACGCCCGCTGCCGCATTCTCCCGGAGGAGATCGACGCCGCGAAGGATGCGGTAATTGATTATGTAAACCAATACCGGGTCAGCGTCTACGACGAGGCCACCGGCAAGGGGCTTCTGCGGCATATTTACGTCCGCCGGGGCGCGGTGTCCGGGCAGGTTCTGGTATGTCTCGCGGTGAACGGCGAAAAAATTCCCCGGCCGGAAGCGCTCGTCCAGCGGCTGAACGGGATTCCCGGCTTTACCACGCTGGTGCTGTCCGTGAACACGAAGCGGGGCAACGCCGTGCTGGGCGACCGCTTTCTCACCCTCCACGGCCCCGGCTATATCGAGGACACCCTCTGCGGCCTGAATTTCCGCCTCTCCCCCCGGTCATTTTATCAGGTGAACCACCATCAGGCGCAGCGGCTGTACCAGATGGCGATTTCTCAGGCGGGAATCACCAAGGCCGACACGGTGCTGGACCTGTACTGCGGTGTCGGCACCATCACGCTGGCCATGGCGGGCGCGGCGGGAAAGGTCATCGGCGTAGAGGTCGTCCCTCAGGCGGTAGCGGACGCCCGGGACAATGCGGCGCGGAACGGCATCACGAACGCGGAATTTTTCTGCGGCGACGCCGGACAGGCGGCGCTGGAGCTGGAAAAAAGCGGTGTCAGGCCGGACGTGGTGGTCGTTGATCCGCCGAGAAAGGGCCTGAACGCGGACACCATCGAAGCCCTTCACCGCATGTCCCCCCGGCGCATCGTCTACGTCTCCTGTGACCCCGCAACGCTGGCGCGGGACGTGGCGCTGCTGAAAGAGCGGGGCTACACCCTGAAAACCGCCGCCGCGGCGGACTTGTTCCCGAGGTGCGCCCATGTGGAGACGGTTGTCTTGCTTTCCAAGGGCGAGGTCGACTCGAAAAAGATTCGGGTTGAGTTCTCTTTGGAAGATATGGATATGTCCGAATTTCAGGATGGGGCAACCTATCCGCAGATCAAGGAGTATGTGTTGGAGCATACCGGGTTAAAGGTGTCCAACCTCTATATCTCACAGATTAAACGGAAATGTGGGATTGAGGTAGGCAAAAACTACAATCTGCCGAAATCCGAGGATTCCAGACAGCCACAGTGTCCGCCGGAAAAAGAGAAAGCAATCCGAGAAGCATTCAAATATTTTGGGATGATCTAACATCCCGCAAAATGGAGGTTTCTTATGGATAGATTGATTTCTTGTGAGTTTAACATGGATACCGCTTGTGTGGAACTGAAATTTTTAGATGGCAGCATGATTGCCATTGATACCATCGCCGTGGAGAATGAGGTTGCTGACAATATGTATCAACGGTCAGAACTGGATTATCTAATCTACAATGATCCGGTTGGATATGCAGACTTGATCTTGAACGGTGATCCCGAAATTTATCTAAAAACTGTAACTGAATGTAAACCCTTAGATTAAAACTCAGCCCTCTGCCTTTTCCTTGGCAGAGGGCCGTTTTTTGCTTAACAGTTATTGAGCATCCCTTAATTGCTCTACAACACTGCATTTCGCTGC
>OGZK01000875.1_pt1 | contig 29457 bp, 32 predicted proteins | sample 1576791 | NCBI WGS metagenome assembly OGZK01 (sample SAMEA3541556, study PRJEB24748) | human gut metagenome | biome: human gut; feature: human-associated habitat; material: faeces | place: China | collected 2012
CAGATAAAAGAAAAAAGGTTATTTTCATAAAATGCGCCTATAGGAGCATGCGTTATGTTCTTTTAAACACAAAATGAGCGACTTACAATGAATAGAAGGGAATTAAAGGATTATGTGCTCGGTCTGCTGTCGCAACATTGCGACGAATACGCCTCTACATTTAGGGATATATCTTTGGTTACAAGCAATCCGGAACGTACAGACAGATACGGCAGGCGTCTTGAAGGATTGTTCCGGGAGGGGTATGGTGTTGTAACGAAAGACATTGCCGATTACCGTGTTCCGTTGTATGTTTTTACGGGAAAGATATACGAGTACATGGACTACAATGTGCTCTATGATGCCGTAGACAGGTGGCTTGAGAAAATGGGTGTTGCCGCCCGTGACCGAACTAATAAGATTATGTATTCTTACATGAACCGGATAATAAATGTCATTAGAGACCATGAGCTACAACCCGACCTTAGCATTATGTGCTTTACTAATTGCGTGGTTGACATGAATACTTTAAAGACTTACCCGCACTCTCCTAAGTTTGACTGCGTAAAGATGTATCCTTTCAAATATGACAGAAAGGAAATATTCAACTGTCCTACCTGGAGAAGCTTTCTTGGAGAGAGCTGGATACCTACGGAAGAGCTGGATGGCGTATTGCCGGAAAAGCACAAGCGCAGGATATTGCAGATGTTCCTCGGCGCTTGCCTTGTCAACAGGAAGAATATCAGCTTCGAGTATTTCCTTATATTGCAGGGTACGGGGGCAAATGGGAAAAGCGTTATTTACAGGGTTCTGAAAGACATGTTCGGGGAGGATGAAATACTCAACATCAAGATGAGCCAGTTTGCAAGAGGTGGGGATGAGCAGCTGCGTGCCGCCTACTCTATGTCAAGGAAAAGGCTTATGTACTGCACGGAAAGCAACCGGGGTGATTTCAAGGACATGAGCATCATCAAGGCAATATCCAGCGGAGAGCCGATTGCCTGTCGGGGAATAGGCGGGAATATCACAATGATGCAGAGACCTCCTATTATGCTGTGTAATTCCAACTACCGCTGGCAGCCGAAAGATTTTCTGAACCGTGACGACCCTGACGACGAGAGTATGCAGCGCCGCGCCCTGGTGCTGAACTTTGACAAGACAATACCGGTGGAAAAGAGAGACACCATGCTCGCAGAAAGAATGAAAGCGGAACATGCCGGTATAATGGCTTGGATTGTGAAAGGGCTGTGCGAACTTAAAAAGAACAATTGGCGGATGCCTGAGAACTTGGGCGGGAAGATTGATTTGAAACTGGAACGGATACGGTCGAGTGTTACGGGAAAGGATGGGAAACTCGTGGACGGGAGCATTTCGGAATATTTCAAATACAAAGAGTGCCAGCCGGAAGAATTTGAAGGGAGCGGTTCCATAGAGCTGACATCCTCGGATATATACAAGAACTATGAACGGTTTTGTAAAAAGAACGGGGTCATCCCGGTTTCGCAAAGGAAGTTGGGCATTGACATGCTTTCACTCGGATACGCACGGGAAAAACGTGCAGATAAGGGATACAGCAATGTCTATACGCTGTGGTGTGGCAACGAGGATATTGTGAACAACTTTATGAGACACGTGCCCAATATTGCGGAAGAGGCGAAGACCAATCTGTTTGAAGGTTGGGAATATTCGGACGAAGATTTCTTGAATGAAGATTAAAAGATTTAATTAATTAAATATTATAAACTATGGATTTCGGAAAGACACAAATCGAAAACATGACCTTTGTCAAGTACAAGAAGGGAGATTTGCCTTTTATTAAGGTATCAACAGTAAGCGGAGATTTCTCTATTGAATATGGGGCAGGAAGTGTGATGTTCATGCTGCTCGACAATGCCCCAATAGAAGATAAGGTAGACAATCTGCCGATGCTTATAATACGCAATACGCAGTATGTGGCAAACTGCATTGACGCGGAGTTACAGGTGGATGTATTAAAGGCAATAGGGAGCGCCCTTGACCGTGCGGATGCCAATCCCATATCCGACGAGGAGGACGCCCAAATTATTGAGGAGGAAAGGAAGATGTATGAGATGAAAAAGGAAATGGAGGATAATCATGAATGAGCCAATACTAATAACTCTTAAAAATGGGGGAAATTTGAAAGCGATAGAAGATGCGTTATGTGACAAGAACGGATACAATGTTAGATATTTAGGAGAAAACGGAAAATATTACTATCCCTCCGATATAGCTTCAGTACTACCGTTAGATAAAGGTAAGCAGATAAATGAAAGAGACTTTTGCTATCAGATAAGAAAAGACAAAGAGGAGCTGGAAAGGAAAATAGAATCAATGCTTTTGTCCTTCTCATATCAGTATGGCGGAATTCATATAGATTCTTCCATCAAGGAGTATGAAACAACCGATGCGGAGACAGGTAAAAAATCCCCGATGTTTGCAGTTTCTTTGGGAATAAGAATTTAGCTATGGGAAATGAGTTCGGGAAGAACATATTTTATCGCAAAATGCGGCAGTAAATACTTACACGAATTGGTCTAACAGAAATACACTTCTTAAGCCGGGTATCACTTCCCGGCTTTCTTTTTAGCAGCAAGGTATAAGGAACAATTATTGCATGAAAGTGGCAGATAGAAATGCACAGTGGTGTCCTCTTCCTTTATTTCGTCCTTTTTGATTTGCGTAATGTCTGCTATCATTTTAGTAAGGTCTATCCATTCTTTGCATCCCTCTTTCCCGTCATATTTCTTACGGGCAGCGATAAGTTTACGAAGTTGATTTTCTTTTGATAGCTCGGAAGCAATATCTTCCTCACTAATACCATCTACCAATATATCATCCTCTTTCTCGCTCTCTTTTTGCCTGCGTTTAATCTTTCTGCTTGCAGAGGTCAAATAGTCCATGAAGTCTTTATCGGCGGACAAAAGGGTATTCATGTTCTTCTTGTTTATCTCCAGGTTATATACCGGATTGTAAAGACCGGAAATAAGATAGGCGTCCTTGTCTTTCCATCCTAACGCTAAAAGGTCGGCAAAAGCCTTCTCTTTTATACTGATTCCCGCTTTTCTGCATTCAGAACCCAATCCTTTGCTGAATGTTATTTTTTCTTCCTTCCCTCTCAACATATTATTATGATTTTTAATTATACAAACACAAAATAGCAGCAGCATCTTATATGCCACTGGTTCTGATAGTCGGATATGGGATGATAGCCAACCATGCTGTCGCAATAAGAGCATGGGTAACTGCTCCCACGGTACGAATAAAAGCCCGTATATCCTTTATCCTTATGTTCAAGCCCCCAAAACAACATCCATGCAGAACCTACGGCGAAGCGGGTAAGGGTATTTAACGAGTTGTAAGCGGAATTAGACTTCCCTACCCCATAACTCACACCATCTGTTTTAATACGTGTGGCAGCAGCCCCGCCATTATAGACCGCCCGCTTAAAATAAGGATTGGTATAAGGTGAATTAAGATAAGACTTTACACTACCCTTTATTTTATCTTTCCCGATTCCGGCTATCAGACCGGCTGCAATGGCAGCTTCCACTTCATACTGAAATCGGTTGCAATAAATGCTGATACGCTCTGATAATGTCCTCCCGTGGTCTTCCCTGTTTATAAAATCTACAATTGCATCTCTTTCCTCCTTTCTGTCATATACAGAAAGAGTTTCCGTGTAATCGTAAATTAACTCACGCAACTTACGGAGTACTTCGCTTACGTCCCGCTTTAAGTTCTCATTTGCAGAGAACCGGAACATTGCAGGCTGAATATCATACTTGAATGATATATCTATAATCTCTTTTGCCGCTTGTACAAGAAGCTCCTCCAAATGACTTTGCATAGATATTTCAGCCTGCAAACGTAATTTTATGAAATCCTTGGCATCCTGTATCTGTTTTTTTGTAGGTTGCTTCATAGCTTGTCGTCTCCTGCCGGATTATGTTCAACTTCATTATCTGTGGCGGATACCTGCTGGGATTTCAATTTATAAAGAATATCAGCCTGCTGTTCTTCTTTCTTTTCTTTCATAATCCTATCCCAGTCACGAGGATTGCTATACATCTGAATTTGCTCATTTGCAGTCTGTCGGGACAAGAACCCGTTTTGAACAGCAACTGCAAGATTTTGTAGAAGTTCAGATTCATTCAGATGTATATACGGCTTTATCCAAGCATATACATTCAAATTTTGCAAGTCGATAAGATTTTCGGTTTCCACCCCATAGCCATAAGTGAATATCTTTACCATATCGTCAATGAGATGGTTATATTCTTGGGCATCCTTCATGGCATTTTCAAAAGCAGGAGAATAAAGCAGCTTTATGGCTACACCTGGAAGGTCTCCGCTTCTTACTTCCGGTGGAATTACCGCAAAAGACTGCTCATAGATTAACTTGTATAAAGTATCAAGCTGCTTGGTAAAGGCAGTGGAAACATCTTGCTTGTTAAGATAACCGGCTTCATCATCCGGTCCCATTGATATACACTTTATAGTGCCATCAATCCCTCCCTCTATATTAATACTATCTCCCTCTCCTTTGAAATACATAATCGGGAAGGCGTAAGCTGTATTGTTTTGTGACAATTGCGAAAAAGCAAGTTCATATTGCTCTATGCTGTCTTGTGAAGGAGACCAACAAGCGCCGGCTTCATTTCTGTGATAAGCCACAGGGATAAATGTAAAGCCATGTTCCTGAGAAGATATGAGTTCGTATCCGCTTAATCCAAACAAGTTCTTTATCACTTGCTTTATTTTGTTGTACGCCCCTTTCCCTTTTCTAAAGCGACGGAGATATTTCTCATCCCAAACTTCAAGCCAGTCTGTAACTGTATTTCCATTATTGTCAAAATCGGAATAGGAACGGGCAAACAATGTAAGCTCCCCTGTAACATTATCGAAATGGGGATATAACGTATCTCCTTTCTCAAAAGAAAGGACTTTCCAATAGAAAATTCCTTTTCGGAGATAACCTACAAATGCTGTGTCCCCCGTTATCTTTACGGATTTTGCCGCTTCATACCATGCTATCTCCATGTCCTTTACAGCCCATCCGGTTCGAAACTTAAAAAATGTATCCTTTACTTTTTCATTTTCGGTATCCCCTTCCAACTCAAATTGAATGTCGTTTCCACAAAGATGAACCAGGTGTTTGATTGTTATAATCCTCTGAAACGCAAAAGCACATCTGATAACGGACTCTCTAAACCACTCTTTTGTTTCAGGGTCTTGTCTTAATCTGTCCGGATATACCAATGGGTCATTTATAACATGTCCGGACGGCTCAAATTCCCTCAAAAAATCCATTTGAGTTATTATCTGATATGTCGGATTGTCTAAAGGCTCATTAACGGACAAGCTGCCAGATATAACCCCTGCTGCTTGTTTATATCCGTTTGGCAATATTCTCCGAAACGGGCGACGTACCATAATCTGTCGTGTACTTATATTCTCCATAATCCTTTTGGTTTGGTGTGTTGTTTTCTTATATCAAAAATCTGTCTGTAAATCATAGCCTCTATAAAGTCGGGAGAATGACCGACATACTTTTTCATCACTTCCTTTTTAATTAAAGAGAAGCCTTTATCTGTGTCTGCATCCCGAATGGCTTTGCGTTCTTTCATCAGGATATTATAAAGTGTCATATCTGAATATCCGTTTCCTGAAAACTTACGCGACAACAAATCGGGGTTAATCGAAATTTCATCATTCTTAATCTTCTTAACGAGAATATCAGCGCATTGTGATTTCAGGGAAGAATAGATATATTTTATAGATTGTTCGTCAGCTTTTGTCATTGGGATAGGAGCCGCCATATTGTTGAACTTGACAGCATCTGGGAATTTACCTTTGAAATCCTGTCCCGGACCGTTCAAGTCAAAAACAAAGTCTTTCTCCAGGACTCCCCATTCACGCAACTTATATGCAACGCACTCTTCCGTCCGCTTGGAGTTATCCCGGCTTACATATACGTCCTCGATATGGTTCCCAATCCAAAGCCACAAGACAAGATTATCTCCGCCTTCATACGCAATATCACATGATACCCTACGCTTACCGTCCCCATATTGGGAAGGATTTTTAAAGAAGCGTTCCATGTGCTCTATCTTAAGAATGTCGTCGCCGGAGGCTTTGAAGTTCCAGTTACCTTCGAGGTCGCGGGCACGCTGTTCTTCTCCCTGCTGGGCAAGGTTGGCGACATAATTAGGGTCGGACGTAATCAGAGCAACGTTTTCTTCCAGCTTCCCTTTGATAAACGTGGCGGATTTGACAAACATGGTCAGCTTGTTGAATCCGTATTTCTCATATTCATCTTTCCATAAAGAATCAATTAATGACTTGCATTGCCTGTAAACCTCCTCTGGCGTATCTCCCCAATATACATTGTTTATTTCATCCCCATCCATGAAGCAATAACGTATTATTCCATCCCTTTCCTCTATCGGGAGTCCATTTTCTCCAATCCACCAGTCTATGTACTTACGTACCCATGAATCTGGGTCGGGATTACATGTACCATAAAAGCGATTTCGTATTCCGTAAGCATTCCGATTATCAGTGATAAGGTATTTGAATTTTTCGTAGGATATGTGAGTTATCTCATCTATACCTATATAATTGTATTCCTTTCCCTGAAACCGGATTTGAAAATCTTTAAACGAATCGGCGAAATACGAGAACTTCAATTTCCCTCCGCAATCAAAATTCCAGGTCATGTCATTTTGGGATTTGTTGTATTTCCCGAATTGGGAAAACAGCTTATATGATTTCTCAATTACGCCCGACAGGTCTTCTTTCTCATTTCGCAGAATAATGGAGTTGTTGTTCTTGTTCTGTATATCTTTCAGCACCTCCATAAGCAATGCCCACGATTTTCCTCCGCCACGGTTCCCGCCAAAAATGGTAATGTCCGCATTGGTTGCCAAGAACTTTTCCTGGCAACCCCTCTGCGCGATTATATTAAGCGAAGTTTCCTGTTCGCGCAATTTTTCCACTTGTGCGTAAGTAAGCACACTATTCCCACCCTTCGTATATACAATCTTGTCGTGTTCCATAAAAAAAATAAGCCGGCGTATGCAGTATAAATCCGCACACTCCGGCTTGAATCACAGCTCTATGAGTTATATATAATGCAAATATACGATTTATTATAAATTTTCTAATATTTCTCATATAAAAATACATATAAAGCATTGTATTTTAGAAAATATACTATATATTTGCAATACTAAATCATGTGATATGATAAAGATAGACGCTAAGCTGGATGAAAAACAGACCAGCGAAAAAGGGAATTTTGTAACATGTCCGGTGTGCGGGCAAAAGTTGACCGATGTAAAAATAATACACGGTAGCGTATTGTTTAGGACTGTATGCCGAAGATGTCGTAATTTTATCAGCGTCAGAATAGAAGAATAGCAATTTTACATATGCAAGCCTAAGAGCTTATTAGTGCACAAAGCGCTGATAGGCTCTTTTTTTTTATAACACAAACTAAATAAACACGATGGAGAAAGAACAAATCTTATCCGAATTGGCGACCAGATTAGGACAAACCAGTTTTTCGCCACAGACATTAATGAAGTACATAGAATTGAATCCGGTAGCAGAAGGGGTGGAGCCTGATGACGCTTATTATAGCAAGGCGACATCTTTTCTTCAAGGAATGCAAGGGCAGTACAACCATGATGTCGCAACCCAAGTTGAGAGTTTTAAGAAAAACTACAAACCTCAACAGAGTTCTCCTGACTCAAGAGAAGGAGCAGGAGATAACGTCCTTGCCGACAAGCTAAAGGAAATGGAAAATGAGATTTTGCTTTTGAAGGAAGAGAGAGAGGCGGAGAAAAACGCCGCGTCAATCCATGACTTAAAAATCCAGTCTATGGACTTGTTGAAATCTCAAATTGAAAACGGGGGCAAAAATATCTGTAACGATGAAATCCTGAATATCGCCATATCTGACGTGAAAATTACCAAAGATATGGAAGTGGAAGAAATTGTCAGTTGCGCCAAACGCAATTATGAAAAAAGATACAAGGCAATTTTCGGGAATGGCGCTTCCCCAAGTATCAACCAATATGCAGAAACCGGAGAAGAACAGGCAAAAAGCCGCCGTGAAGCATTCAAAGACCGGCTAAGAGCGCAAGGAAAACTTCCTCGAAAACAATAAACACATTAAAACAGACAAAGAATGAGACAATTAGGAACTTTCAACACTATCAGTCAATCCCAGTCGGGATTTGGCGGAAATTTTCCTGTTTGGTCAAGAGTAAGAGAATTATATCAGGGTGGTGGTATGATTGATGTCGCCGGAATGGGATTAAAGCCTGGTGATATTATACATGCCGGCACAATGGTAAAATTCAATGGAGCAGGCAAACAGGTAGAGGTAATTACAGCAGATGGAGTGACTGGTGTAAAGGCAGTAGTGACGCTTACTATCACTAAAAAGGCATCCGGAAACGGGGATTTGTCTATTGTGTTAGGCGGAAAAAGCTATTCGGTTGCCGTAACAAGCGCATCAGAAAGTACCCCAGAACTGGTAGCTACCAAAATCGAAGGAGCAAAATCTTCTTTTGCAGAATGGGATGTAAAACGTAGTGGGGCTACTGTGACTTTCACACAAAAAACCGCTGCGCAACTTTACGCATACATGTTTATTCCAGGAAATACCGGAGTAACGGGAGATATTGAGGAAACCGTCAAAGGAGCTCCCGCCGGCGGAAAGCTAACCGATGTCAACGGTCTTGTATTTGAAGACGTATGTATCCCCGAAGGCTGTATCCTTGCAACATGCGCTGTTGTGCGCGCAGGCAGAATTTACGCAGACAGGGTGTTCGGTGGCGGCATTCCCAAATCGGTAGAAGCACAGCTGCCTATGATTGAATTTGTGCGTGAATCTGACGAATAAAGAAAGGAGAATAATATGTACACAAGAAACAAAGAATTTTACGACATTGTAGGAAAAGGTCTTGCAGCATTGGGATATACAGGGAATAAACCGCTGGAAGCATGGATTAATGACATGTTTGCCGAAAAATACAATGCGGAACAAACGTTCTCCCAAATGGGGTTCCCGTTAAATCCTAATATTCCTCTGAATCCCACATATGAGCAGATAGAAGCAACAGTCCGTGCATACACGCTGGCTACCTATGTGGATATTGACAGTGATGGCGCAACCAAATCTACAGACGGAATGTCCCTGCAAATGGGTGGATTGCCAACCTTCAAGCATGAGATTGTACTGAGCCGCAAAATCCTAAGAGAAAAAATGATGCTGATGGATGCCATCGGCAGTACCACTCCGGAAATTGAGTCTACAATAATGGAGCTTCTGTTTAATGGAGTGGACAGCTTACTTGGTGGTAACTACAATACATTCCTATACCAACGAAATCAAGTTGTATCCAACAAAGGTAAGCTAATCATTGACGCAGCTAACAACCCGCTTGGCATTGCATTGACTATAGATTTCGGTGTGCCTAAAAAGAATATCAAGGATTCTATCTGGTATAAGAAGCCGGAAAGCGAAGCGGTGCAGGAAGAAGCTTTGGGTACTACAATAGACCCGATAAAAGTCATGAGGCAGGTAAGACGCGATTCCCAAGAAAAGGATTTTGCCCCTGCTGGTCACTGGGAATGCTCCAAGACGACCTTTGAGGATTTGATTAACCTTCCGTATTTCCGCCAAATGTACACAGTTGCGACACGCCCGGATATTTCCGATAAAGGCATGCAGTTGGCATTTGCTAATCTTGTCCCCGATGAAACAATCAAAACTTTCATTGAAACGCGTATCGGTGCTGAAATCAGAATTGTCGATTCAATATCCGTAGTGGAGAAATATGACAAATCTTCCAAAGCTATACAATACAAGAATTTGCAAAGCTTTGAAGAGGGAGTATTGGCATATGTTCCAAATGAAGACCTGGGTGATGTACAATGTGGACGTCCTATTTTCATGGAAACACCGGGTGCCCGTACGGCATTGTATGACGGCGGCCGCACTCTGATACGTCAGGTATTCAATGATGAAACCATGACGCAGGTAATCAAATCAGAAGTGACCGGATTGGTTGTTCCTAATAAGGTTCGCTGGTTCTACTACTTGAACATTAAAGGTAAATAACCATGAAGGATTCTCAAAATACAAATACTGGCACTACCATAGAGGAATATCTCCGTGGTTGTGTCGGTTTTGAAGTTACGGACAGTGCTATTTCCACCATACTGATTGACAGGGGAATTGCACCGGGGACGGATGTCAGCACGTTGGAAAAACGCCAGAAAGACTTGTGCCGGGCAGACCTTTATATGTGGTGCGCAAGTACACCGAGCGTAACTGGAAGCGTAGAGGATGCCAATGGTGTATGGAAGCACAAGGAGGGTGGTACACAAAGCTCTGCCTATGACAAACGTAACCTTCGACAAATGGCAAATGACATATACGCATTGTATGGAGAGAACGTCCGTAAATCATCTGTCAGAATTGTCAACTTGGGTATGAACATGAATAAAAGGTATCCGCTATGAAAGTAAATAATCCACGTTTTCCGCATACATGCAAAGTGTATCGTATTTCCGGAGAAACATCTTTTGACGAAGGAAACGAGACCGTATTGTATGTAGGGAAATGCAACAAGTACGGAAGCACAAGCCTTAGGACATTTACAAAAAGTAATGTCATAAAGAGTGATTATGCAATAGACATTCCTGGACTTGTGAAGGGTATCATTGCGGGAGACCTTGTGGATGTTACCGATTACGGAGGAAGTTTTGAATCATGCGTAGTAACGGATTGTTATCCTACGGAAATGGGAACAACGCTGTATTTCAATCTGGCTAAGAATTAGGGAAATGGGAGATAATGCTAAAGTCTTGGAAGAAGGCAAAAAAAAGATGAGAAATATCATTGATGAATATTTGCTGGATAGAATAACAGAAATCGGAATCAGACTTCTGCAAGACGGAGTAGTATCAGCCAAGTACCATAATGTAACCGGAAATACTCTAACTTCATTAGCTGTTGGAATTTATTATAGAGGTAAATTATCTCGTATAATTACCGCCGTTGTGACACAAGGATTAAAAAATCCTACCCGCCCCAAGCTTAGCAGAGGAGACGGTATTGGCGTGATAATGGTCCAAAGTTATGAAAGTGGTAAGTTTATTCCCATAAAAAAATACAACTTGATTGGCACCAACGGGGAGTACGGTTTAACCACTTCTGTAAATTTCCTCAAAGCATATAAAACTCCAAATGATGGCATAGGATTAGTGATGTGTACAGGTACGGAATATTCTAACTACTTGGAGTCAAAGAAGGGGTTAAATGTACTGTCAGATACATTTGATTACGCGGAAAGCATTGCTAAAATGACCTTTAAACCAATGAAATGATATGGGGTACGAACAGGATTTTAAATACAAAGACGCGCTTAAATCATTGTTTGACGCAGCAAAGACGGTAAGTGAGAATGTGTTCACAAATGACCGTCCCGCTGCTGTGCCTAAGCAAATGGATAATTTCATTGTGGTGTCATTGCCCGGCTTGTTGTCTTCCATGACCTATGGCAGCGGATTTGGAAATATCCGTACCTATTGCACCATTGAAGTGTATGTCAGACAGAAAAAGGGAAGTGCGGAAGACTTGGAACAAATGGACACTATTGTAGGAGATATTCTTTCCCTATTCCCTATCAGCGACAATTTCATAAGTGCCTCAAACCCCAAATTGACCTTGAAAGGAAATGACGGATTAGGGTTCAGCGCAACATTGATAAGGACTGACCTTGTGATAAAATAAACATAAAATAAAACGATTAAAACTATTTATTATGGCAATGAAAACAAAGCAGGAATTGAAAGATGTATTTAGCGGTCTTTCATCCATTATGTTGGTAAAGGGTGGCATTGCAAATTTTGCCACGGTAACTCCGGATTTTGATTTGCCCGTTACCGTAGATACCCTTTCCTTGTCCCAAGCAGAACCGACATTAAACCGTACAAAGGTGCACGGTCTGCAAGCGGATTGGGCTGTCACCAGTACAGCAGGAGATATTACTTTCGCTGCTACCGTTCCAAGTGTAAGCAAGGAATTGGTAGAATATTTTCTTGGGAAAACCACTGAAATTGCGCAAGCGACTATCAACAACCAGCAATTCAAGGGATTCTCTGCTGTGCTAAACAGCAAGAAACTGAACGTAGGATTTGCGCTTATAAGTGACGACGGAGAAAAATGTCTGCTTGTAAAAAGAATGGCCGTTTACGCACGCCCCTTGTTTGAGAATGCGTCCACTACCCCATTCGCTTTTGCGCTTAGCGGAACTATTGAACTTGAAGATGGTGCTTCGTCCGGCTCCTCTTCCGAAGATAATATCGCTTTCTTGACAAAAAAAGCCGACTGACCGTAGCTCCAGCTTCCCTGTCTTTTACCAGCGCGGCAGATAATACAGGGAAAACCATTACCGCAACAACCAAGGAAAGCTCTGTCTCTGCTTCATCAACGGAAACATGGTGCAAAACCTCGGTTAGCGGGAAAGTGGTGACGGTCAAAGTCGACGAGAATAGCGGAGCAAAAAGGACTGCTACGGTCAGCGTATTCACCGCCAATGAGTTCTGTGCGGTGGAAGTTACCCAGGACGGTTCTTTGATTTAAAAATATGGCGGTGTGCGTTATTGCCGCCGCCTTCTCCTTTTTCACACATCACAATAACACAATATGAACGATAAAACAATAAACCAACCTACCACCGCAGAGCAGAAAACGCTTGACGACGTGCTGGAGAACAGCATAGATTATATTACGATAAGAGGAAAAAAGTTCGGTATAAAATGGCTGCACCGTGGAACAATACGAAAATTAACCCATGTCTTACATTCCTGCAAAAGTGAGGATGAAGTTACTGCCAAATGTGCCTCTCTCATTATTCTGAATAATTGGTGGAAGATAAGACTTTTCCATTGGATATACTGGCGTATGCTATGGAAAAAGTACACAGACACAGAGTTAACCGATATTGTTGTTATCGGTAAAAAAAAAGTGGAATTGCAGAAACTGGAATACTTGAATGCTACCATGTTCTTGACCGGAATGAGAGACACGATAATGACGATGACGAGAAAGGAAGCAGAACGTATCCTTCAAGAACTTCGGCAGGAGCAGCATTTGCAAACGGAGAAAAACATCCGGAGCTGACACGTCCGTTAATTCTTCTTTGGGGAATGATTAATATCCCTAATTGGTATATGGATTGGGTATTGACCTGCGCTCAATACGAACTTCTGATGTGCGATGCTCCGATTGTAGTGTATGACAAAGCAGACACAGAACAAAAAACGCACACGGCCAAAGAGATGGAAGATTTAAAAAGGAAGTGGGAAGAAAAGAGAAAAGAGCGGGAAATGAAAGGGCAAAGAATTTCCCTCAATGATTTTATAGTAAACGGTATTAACGCTATCCCCAAAGATACAAAACAAGAATAGATATGGCAGACCTCGGAAATTTGAATTTTGGCGTTCACTTGAAAGATTATACAGAACAAGAGTACGAAGCTATCAAGAAAAAACTTGTGAATATGCACGTCACGACCAGTGCAAAGGTTGGATTAAAAGTAGATATAAAGGAGATTGAAGACAAGGTAGAAGCCTTGCTGAAAAACAAGACCTACAAAGTAAAGCTGGATGTAGATAGCGAAAGTATTAAAAAACTCAAGGAGGCTTTTAAAGGGCAGGGCGTTGACGCAAGCGAACTAAGAGCCATGAGGGGAGTTTCACAGATAATCCGTGCAGATGCTTATGTCAACTCTCAAAAAGCCCTTGAACAGCTTAGGATTGCCCGAATGCAGGCTGCAAAGGCTTCCGATACACACAACGCGGCAATGAAGAGGACAAACACTACAATGTCTTCTCAATCACGGATAGCCGGGGAATTGAAAAATCAAATCGCCAATGTGTATTCCATATACACTTTAGAGCGTTTTGTAAGGGGATTATATACCATTGGCGGAGAGTTTCAGAAACAACGCATTGCCCTTACCTCCATTCTTGGAGACAGTATGAAGGCGGAAACCATATTCAACCGCATTAAGGATTTAGCGGTTGTCTCTCCGTTTCAGTTTAAAGAACTGGCTTCATACGCCAAACAATTGTCCGCATACAGCATCCCGTATGAAGAGCTTTACGATACGACCAAACGACTTGCCGACATTTCCGCAGGTGTGGGTGTCGATATGGGACGTATCATATTGGCGTACGGGCAGGTGCGCAGTGCAGCTTTTCTCCGTGGGCAGGAATTGAGGCAGTTTACCGAGGCTGGTATTCCGTTGGTGGACGAGTTGGCAAAACGCTTTACCGTCCTTGAAAATAAAGTTGTCAGTGCCGGGGAAGTGTTTGACAAAATCAGCCGGAAAGAAGTAAGCTTCGGCATGGTGAAGGACGTCCTTTGGGATTTGACTGACGAGGGAGGCAAGTTCTACAACATGCAGGAAGCCCTTGCGGAAAGCCTTGCTGGTAAGTGGAGCAACTTGCAGGACGCTTGGGATGTGATGATGGCTGACATTGCGGAAAGCAATAGCGGTGTACTTTCAGATAGCTTGGAGTTGCTTACTGATTTAATGAATCATTGGGAAGCTGTTGCAGCTATCCTTGGCTCCCTTGTAGGGGCTTATGGATTTTACAAAACTGCTGTAATAGCTGTAAATGCTGCTCATAAAGCTGAAACTGCAATGAGAACAATTACTTTCATAACCAATTTAACCCGAGCACGACAAGGATTGACTGCTGTTACAAGAGCACAAGCTGTAGCTCAATGGGCGCTAAATGCAGCAATGAAAGCCAATCCTTGGATGATAGCAATTACTGCTGTCGGTGCATTGGCTGGACTATATTTCACTTTAAGAGAAAAGACTAAAAGTGCCGCAGAAACAATACGTGAATTTAATGTTCAAGTCCAAGAACAAAACGAAAAAATATCAGAAGCCAAAAATAAAGCTAACAGCTATATATCCACAATGTTTGATACATCCAAAGCAGTGGATGCGAGACGAATGGCTTACGAAAAGCTTCAAGGGATATATCCTTCTATTTTTAAGAGCATGTCTTATGAACAAGCTTTGCTAAAAGGGCAAATCGAGCTATTAAATATGTCTAATAGAGCAGCAAGAACTACTGCAAGAGAAACTGCAAGAATAAATTTAGAAAAAGCTTACCAAGGACTAATTGATGCAGAAAGAGGGGTTAAAGATGCAGAACTTTATTCGGTAGCAAGTGACGGGCATATCATGGACACTAAAATGCTGCGAGAAGCGAAAAATCAATTAGATATTGCCCGCTCCATCGTAAAAGAAGCAAAAGAAGATTTTACGACTATTCTATCTGTCACTGACGATATAGATAAAAACATTAAATCAGCATGGTTTACTACAGCCAAAGAAATTGCTGGTGACATGAATAGTCTTATTCCTAAAGATGATGAAGCCTATGAAGAATACGCCAAGCGAGTAAAAGAGGAAAGAGAAAATGCAGATAAAACACTAAAAGGCTTTAAGAAAGGAAATCCTTATTCCGAAGAAACCGTTCGTAATGCCCAAAAGGTATTCGATGTCTCAAAAAAAATCATGGACACTCTTGGGGTATTAGGCAAATCATCCGGAGGCGAAAAAGACCCTATTGCCGAACAATGGAAAGCCCGTACCGACCTCATAGACAAAGCCGTTTCCAGCTATGAGAAATGGAGAAAGATAGAAGGAGAAGAAGTCGCATCCCAAAGGGTGAAGGGCATTTCTGAATTTGCCCCTATCTTTGATAAGAACGGGGTCAATTTGGACTTAAAAGACCCAAGCAGGGCTTACAAATACATCCAAGGGCAGTTAGACCGGAGCAAAGAGAAGCAAGAAGATTTATACATTTCTCTTGGTGTCAAGATTGACAAGGCGGGAATTGACAGTGCGAAGAAAGAAGTTGATGATGCCTTAAAGGAGATAGAGAAGTACGTTTCCCAAACCGGAGAAAAGTGGGATTTATATAAGAAGCTATTCAATGCTTCCGGCAACAAATCTCTTTCCATGAACATCGCTTTCGGCGGAGAGGTCTCATTCAAAAGTGTAGTAGATGATTTGCGCAACCAACTTTCCAAAGCGCTTGAAAATACGGGAAGTAAATTCTCCGTTACAGATGTCCTTGCCATGAAAGAGGATGATGTAAAGAAACAGTTTGGGGAAGGAGTAATTCTGAAACTATACCAATCAATCAACGAGGAAAGTAAGAAAATGCGTTCAGAAAGCCTTGAAAACCTTTTAGGCATGATTGAGGATTATAAAGATTATGCCCAAAAGATAAAGGATATTGAGCGTAATCTTCAAAAGGACTTGGCAGATATTGAAAGCCAAAGAGGTCAATTAGGCGAAGAAGCGACCGACAGGCTTATAGCACAAAGGAAAAAGAAAGCGAGCGAAGATGCTGCATCAACCAAATTTGAACAATTCAAGAGTTCGGAAGACTGGGCTAAGACCTTTGACGACCTTGACAGACTTTCTTCTGCAACTCTTAGCAGGCTAATCAAGAACCTGGAAGAGTTTAAAAATACGACCGGGCAAAGTCTAAAAGTCAACGAGTTTAAAGAGCTTGTCAATGTATTAAAAAAGCTACGTGACGAAAGTGAAAGCAGAAACCCTTTCAAGACATTATCAGACGGAATAAAAGAGTATGCGGAAGCCACTGAAAAACTGAAAAAGGCTCAAAAAGAACTTGGGTTTATCCAGGATGGCGGTGAAGTTACTACTGGTGTTTCTGAAACGAGCCATACGGGAACCAAGAAAACGGATGGCGGCTTATCTTATCAGGCTAAAGTCGTCGATAAATTAACTCCAAAATTAAAAACGTTGGCAGATGCGGAAAAAGAAGTAACTGATGCGCAGGATGAACAAAATGAGGCTTCCGATAAAGTTCAAGTAGGCTTTGGAGATATTGTCGACATGGCTAATCTTCTTATCGGCACTTTGGGAGATTTAGGGTCAGCATTTGATGCCTTAGGGAATGACAGTATGGGAGACACTCTAAGCACTGTACAAGAAGTTGCGGGTGGATTATTGAATACAGCTCAAAGCGGAGCTACCCTTTTCGCTGGTATATCTTCCGGCAATCCGATGGCTATCATGCAAGGGGCTACGGGTGTAGTCAGCGGTATTACCGGAATAATAGGAAGCATAGCCAAAGCCCATGACAAGAAGCTGGATAAAGCAATCCAACGTTCGCAACTGGAAGTGAAAAAGCTTTCCAATGACTATAAGAATCTTCAATCTGTCATAGAACGGCAATTGGGTGCTGTTACCCAAAGCCAATCCAAAGAGATGATTGCAAATCTTCAAAAGCAACAAGAAGAGGTGCAAAAGCAAATGGAGGCGGAACAAGACAAGAAAGATTCGGATGCTTCTAAAATAGAGGACTACAAGCAGCAGTATATCGAGTTAGGCGAGCAAATCAAGTATTTCTATGAAGATTTGGCAAGCGAACAATTCGGTATAGACTTAAAGGGATGGTCAGACCAAATATCAGAAGCGTTAGTCAATGCGTTCGCCAACGGAGAAGATGCAGCAAAGGCTTTTGATGATACGGTAGCTGATATTATGCGCAATGTCATAAAGGAGATGATTTCTCTGAATGTCATAAAACCTGCCATGAATAAGCTAAGAGATTATCTGTTTGGAGATAAAGGTATATTTACAGACAGTTCCGCCGGGGGTACAAATCTGACGGAACAAGAGGCAGCCGGACTAATGCAGCAACTTGGAAGCCTTCGAGGGACAATATCAGACTCAAAGAAAATATGGGATTATCTAAATGCTGCTGCAAAAAAAATGGGAATAAGCCTTGAAGAGACAAGCGCTTCAAACACTCTTTCCAAAGGGATACAAGAAAACATTACAGAAGAAACCGCCAATATTTTAGCTTCTTACATAAACGGTATTCGTGCAGATGTAAGTGTAAAACGCGCTTTGCTTGAAAAGTGGGGAAACGAGATTCTTCCGAAATATAATGTTATAGCCGAACAACAACTTACTCAATTGAGGGCGATAGCCAATAATACGTTAAGAAGTGCCCAAAATACCGAAGCAAACGTTGCTTTAGTACAAGAAGTTAGAGATATGCTAAGTATAGTAATAGACAGAAGTGGTAGAAAAATCAAAATATAATATGTTATGAACGAAAAGGATTTAAGCAAAACATTACTGAACCAAGCTATTACGTTTGGTTTATGCCAACCGTGGCAACACGCATGGGGGAATCCTACCCAACAAGGATTAATTGACAAGTATCTGCATGGGATTGATTTTGCCATTAAGCACAATTACCCTACCAACACTTTCATAAAAGAACACTTCGACAAAGACCTTCTCCACAAGAATAATATTTTTGTGGATGAAGATGTGCAGAAACGCAACATGTCACAAATTTCTGTTTTGAACGGAAATTGTAAAGGTACTCTCCTATTTGATGGCTTTTCCGTATGTGATATTTACGTGCGCCATGACAGCGAAGTAACCATTGACTGTTCACAGTATTGCAAGGTATTCATTAACGTGTACGACCGGGCAAAAGTAAATGTTATCCAAAAGGATATAGCATCGGTATATGTTTACATTCATGGAGAAGATTGTATTGTGGAAACCGATGGGGATGTCATGCAAAGAAAAAGCCAGGCTTAATGTCTGGCTCTATTGCATAATTCTTTTTGTATTGGCTGAAATGAAACAGCAAGAGTTACTAACGATTCTTCCCTCTCCAATAATTTCACGCAAGGAAGAGTGCTTGACTGCGCTTCTCAACGTCCATCCCAGTCTATCGCCTTTAGACTTTATACGATGTGGATACTTTGAAGAGCACTTTGCTTTCTTGCTTTCCATTACACTCCCCATATTGTTTTGATATTGAATTTATCTGTTCCCTTTTTTATCCTTCTGCTTACAAGCTTGCAAGCCACTTCTTGCCCGATTTGGTGTGAGACCAAACAACTAATGTAACACTCACAATAGCCGTTATTAAAAATATTGCCGTTAGCGTATCCATATTATATTCATTTTAAAATCCTATTAGCAAAGTTAGCAAACATATATGTAGATATAGTTCCTAATGTAATAGTACTCCAGTTTATTCCGTTTGTCACATTGGTAAACAAAGGAGTTATACCTCCTAAAACAAGTGCCGCAAATATTAGTTTAGATAAATCAAAGAAATATCCTGCAAGTTTTTCACGTCTTACCTTATCCTTTTCCTTGCCCTCTTTCTTTACTTCTTGTCTTTCGCTCCAATTACCCATTTGTATTATATTAATGCACAAATATAGAAAGAACGAACGAAAGAACAAACAAATAAACAAATAAATATCCGATAAATCAGCTTTTTAACAAATCCGATTAATTATAATTCATATGCCACAAAACAAGAAAAGCGGAGAAACTCCGCTTGACTTGATGATTGCTTTAAAATTGGCTTATCGTTTTTCAGCCTTAATATCCATGCTCTCCCCATCCATTGACATGGTAAGTTCGGCGTCATCACCCGATAAGGATTTCACTGTATATCTAATATATTCTTTGCCGCCCAAATAGATTCGGGGCTTTGTAAATTGATAAAACTTCTTTTTAGAACAATACAATATTAAAGGTCATCTTTTCCTATATACATTATAGATGTAGTTCGTAGCCCTACAGTAACCATTGCTAAATATTCCGCATCCTCATACTTTAAAGCATCCATATATAACATTTGACCCCCTTGCTCTGAGAAGAAAACATACCGGTCTGCAAGGTGTTTCCCCAACTCTGAAGCAAATGAAGATTTCAATGTTACAGCTCCTAAATATGCTTTATTATTATCATAAGCTATTTGAATTTTATCCTCTATTCCCAATCCTTTATAAACTGATGTCCCTTGTTGATTTGTAGACAATGGTTTGCCAAAAACTTTTTCTATATTTTCCCTACTCATGCCAAGAAAATCCTTTAAATCTAAATATAAAGTATGCAAAGGTTCTACTGTTACAGATAGTTTAAAAGATGTACCATTAGAATTTGCCATTGTTTCAAATTCTCCAACATGTTCTCCTTTAATTTTATTTCCATCTAATAAAGAGAAAATAAAATCATTAGAATTTTGGAGTTGTACATTTGGACAATCTAAAGTATATATCTCCCCCGTTTTAATAACAACAGATTGGTCCTGTAACTTTTCATCATCATCCGAACACGCACTAAAAACAAGCATTGGCAGCATTGCCAGTAAAAATAAAATCTTTTTCATTTTCTTATCAAATTAATTATTATCTTTAGGGACATTGAATATATTAAAATGAATAACCTACCGCTATTGACAATTGCGAATAATCAGCGTTTTCGATAAGCGCCCAATCCCTCTTTTGATATTTATACCCAAGTTCTACAAAAATATTTCCACTCATAACCGGAAAATCAACACCAAACGCAGGCTTAATCATAAAGCCTAAATCATTTTTATCTGCATAGTCTGAGCAAGGGATAAAAAATGTGTATCCTAAATCAAGAGACATATATGGAGATATACCTTCCCGGATAAAGTTAAACTTTCCATTCACAAATAATGGAACGTATAATGCGGTCTCTTTATAATCCTTATAATACTTATCCATAGTCGAGTTTAATCCAGCTTTCTCATACAAATGTTTACACCAAGATACACCCGTACCTACTCCCAACCTAAAGCTTTCATTAAACCTATATCCAGCAAGAAATTCTGCACCAAAAGACTGGTTTTTGTCATCATCAATACCTAAATCATATACAACCTTGATTTGCGGTTCAAACTTACTTTGTGCAAAGCACATAGCAGTTGTTAAAACGGCAACTAATATAAATAAAATCTTTTTCATTGTTATATATTATTTTTGTTCCATCTCAATTTCAATATATGTGTTATCCCATTTACATGCTTTTTGGGTTCCTAAATCAATTCCCCATGCAATCACATTCAAAAGATTTATACAAGAAATAGGATTAAATCTTGCTTCCAGTAAAAACGGCGTTGATTTATAACCCTCTTTTTTAGCAATTAATTCTTTCGAGGATAACTTTTTTCTTATTCGCGCGGTTGCTTCACCGCTTTCGTCAATTGTTGCAATTTTTCTGCCATTATCATAAATTTTAGTGCCCTCCATCCCTGAAAACGTAATTGTTTGCTTTGCAGGTGTAAAAATTGAAGCACAAGAACTCATAGAAAAAACAACAATTAGACTCAATAAAACTTTTTTCATAATAGCATTGAATATGTTAATTAATGTGCGGCAAAGTTAACAACTTTGTATTGGAGAGCAATATATTATATACAGTTTTTTCACCTTTTTTGTTATATGTTATAAAGCATATTTGGATATTACTACGCTCCCCCTTTTGGATATATGGTTTATTTTCTATATATTCGCACAATAACTTATAAAATAAACGAAATTAATTGATTTTATGATTATAAGTTTGCTATTTCAAAGATAAGGGCTATCTTTGCGGTGCTACAAGATGGTAGTTGTATCTACTCCGTTGGGCAAGCGGTTAATTTGCTCATATTATATATGGGTATTTTTTATGCCCATACTTTAGGATATTGGCGGTTGTCTATACGTAAGATAATGTCGCTCTTCGGAGTACACGACCATCTTGTAGCAGCGTATATGGCGACCGCTTTTTGTTTGCCTATAATCATCTTTAAATGCTACAAGATGGATGATTTAGTATTTCAAAACAGTAACGGCAACGATGTTACCACTTCTTTAATCGTTGCACAGGTATTCGGAAAGGAACACAAGAATGTATTGAGAGATATTGAAAGCCTCTCATGTTCAGAAGATTTTAATCGGCTCAATTTTGAGCGCATCACTTACAAGGATGCAAGAAATCGGGAACAAACCGCTTATGAAATGACTAAAGACGGTTTCAGTTTCCTTGTCATGGGCTACACAGGTGCAAAAGCTGGCGAGTTCAAAGAAAGGTTCATCAATGAGTTCAATAAACGGGAAGCATTGCTCAAAAATGACGATTACATCCTTATGCGCTCCCAGCAAATTTTGCAGAAAAGGGTTGAGAACCTACAAGCCGAAAACAAGCGTCTTGAACAGCAGAACGCATTACAAGAAGAACAACTACGCCAAGCAGCCCCGAAAGTGCAGTACGTGGATAACGTCCTGCAATCCGTCAACACTTATACGTCCACGCAGATTGCAAAAGAGGTTGGGATGGATGCCGCCAAGTTCCACAAGGCACTCAAAGAGCGAAAGGTGATGTTCTACCAATCGGGCACGTGGATGCTGACAGCTAAGTATCAGGGTAAGGGTTACACCAAAATGCGAACGCATCAGTTTACGAGAAATGACGGAAGCATCGGTACAAGCTCGTACACGGTTTTCACGGAGAAAGGGCGTGCAATGGTGCATAGTATCTTTGCTAAATAATAATTAATCAATATTATATTAACAACTACTTGTGTTATCCGCATTTATGCGGACGGATATAACTATACCCAAAAACATATTGCCACGTAAACAAGCATAGATGCACGTTGAGGTTCGACCAGCGAAATCACGTTATGATACCCCGTCAGCAATACGGCTGGCGGGCAGATGGCAGAAAAACGACTAAAACAAATATTCATCATGGAAGAAAAGATATATAACTTGCAGAAAGAGAACAAGCTCCTCAAACTTCAATTATTGCACTTATCCGAAGATATTGAACTGATGTACGAAAGGATGGAAAAACTTGAAAGGAAGCTCAAAGAGAAGCGGGTAAAGAACCCCTACATGAAAATCGTGTCACCCGAAAGGTAGTATTCATTGCAAATATAATGTAAGCCGGATAACTATATCAATTTTCTAACCTTTTACTTGATTATTTAGAAAATACACCATATATTTGCAGTATTGATATAACAAGCCAAAGAGCTGATTAACGGGCATGCCGTTGATTGGCTCTTTTTGTTTTTACAACACAAACTCAAAATAACACATGGCAAAGCCTTACAGTATCTATTTTCAGAAAAGTAAGCTGGGGAGTCCTGTTATTGACACCAAATCCCAATGGGGGATTGTGTGCAAGGACTTCCCTTTTACTGTATATGGAGATATTAAGGATTTGCCCAAAAGGGACTGGATAGACCAAGACGGAGAAGACACCTTTTTCCCCGAAGAACTCTACGTGCAAGCCTATGATATAGAAGTAGAGTTTGCCTATAAAGGTGATATGGGAACAGCCAATGAAAAGATTGTCGCCTTCCTGGACTATCTGATAGGAAAAGACGGTTACGGAACAGAATTAAAGGTTTATGACACCTATACCCAAATAGGCAGGCAGGGGGTTTATTTTAAATCTATAAAACCCGACCTTTTTGTCCGCAAGACAGATGAGGGGGATGTCGTAACTTTCAACATTACATTTCGGGTAACCGACCCTAAAACACAAATTATTCTTACGGCATAATGGGACGGTTTATAATATACAGCAAAGACGGGCAGACGCAACGATGTGTCGCTAACAAGTTAGAGTATAACGGGGAGTTCATGGGAGCTTGTTCCGTTAACATTACCGTTACGTCCCCCACTCCGATTGATTTTACAGTCGGAGACTATCTGATATATCGCGGAGAAAGATTTGAAATAAACTACGACCCTACTGAATTGAAGCAAGCCTCCAAAAATACATACGGAGAGGCTTTCAAATATGAGAACGTAGTTTTCAACTCTCTTGCAGATGAACTGACAAGATGCGAATTCCTGGACTATGTAAAAGAGGATAACTTAATTCACTACTCTTCCCTACCTACATTCAGTTTTTACGCTGAAAGCATAAATGCTCTCGCAGAAAGAATACAGGTGAACCTTGACCGTATCTATAAAGGAGAGCAAAAATGGACGGTTACAGTACATCCCGAATATGTTAATGAGGCTAACAAATCCATATCAATAAGCAGTATAAACGTTTGGGACGCACTCGCTTTGGTAAATAGCGAGTTTAAGGCAAACTTTATCATAAGGGGGCGAACGATAACAATAGGCACTGCCGGAATTGCAGTAGGAAACATGTTCGGGTATGGAAAGGGAAAAGGGCTGTACTCCATACAAAAAACCGCGGACTCGTCACAGAAGATAATTACCCGCCTAAGAGCATATGGTGGTACCAAAAACTTACCGTACAACTATTATACAACATATGGAAGTCCTATTGTCGAAGCTCCCATCGAGGATGTATCTTACGGATATGACCCTAATACACATTTGATAGGCGGTGCTGTTGTGACGCTTCCTTTTTACATGAAATTCCTATCCGACACAGCATTGTATGATGTGACAATCAATGGGAGTCCCTATAAAATGAGAAGAGGCAGCTTTCTTGGGAAATGCTACGTTTTGTTGAATAGTGAAGCCGACAAGGACAACGTCCGCATAGGCGCAAAGATGCGGATAGAAAAAGGTATTGAGACGGACAATGTTCCAAGAAAGTACAAAAGACCTTCTGGAGCATTAGTACCCAATAATATGGCTGTTAAAAACTTGATGCTTCCTGATTTTCCGGAAAAGACACTTGACCCATACCTTGATAGTAAAAACATAGATATTATCGGAGTTCGGGAAGGTTCGGTTTTCTTTGACGGGAGCGATACTTCTTTACCGGAAATATATCCGTCTATGGAAGGAATGACAGCACAGCAGTTGAAAGACGCGGGAATAATCGTAAATGCTACCGGAGCGTTGGATGAAATCGCTTCCGATTCAGTGAATAAGGATAATACGCCAATCGCGGATGATGGTTACTTTGAAGAAGGGGAAACCATCCCACCGTTCAAAATATATCTCAAAGACATTGGATTTGACATAAACGATTATCTAACAGGGGAAACCGCCACCATATCCATGAAAAGCGGAATGTGTGGTGGGCGTGAATTTGAAATACTTGGAGATGCAGACAAGCCCGTAAAACAAGGTGACATGTGGGTCTTGACATGCAACAGAGTCTATGATGAAGGGCTGAATCTTTATTTCCCATATAAGGATTTTACTATCAAAGCCGGAGATAAATTTGTGCTTTTGGGTATTGATATGCCGGATGTGTATATAAAAGCCGCTTCCCAAAGATTGCTAACAGCTTCCAAAGAATATCTTGCAAAAAATGATTATGTAAGATATACTTACGAGCCTAAAGTAGACGAAATATTTATGGCGCGTCACCCGGAACTGCATGACAGTATAAAGGAAGGTGATTTAATGTTATTCGAGGATGAAGACTTAAACATCAACGGGAGCATTATTATTGACAGCCTTACAATAAAGGAAGGAGACGCTCTCATCCCAACGTATGATATTACCCTTCGCAATGACAAAGCGGTAGGAACTTTAGAAAAGATACAGAATCAGATAGACTCAATTGTAGGCGGGCAAGGCGGTGGAGGATTAACTACCCAGCAAGTGGAATCAATCATTAAAGCCTTTGGAGAAAAGCTGTTTTTGAATAAAACCAAACCTGACCAAACCAGCTATTTAATAAAGTTCTTAGGCGGATTATTTTCAGACTACATCCAGTCCATGAATTTTTCTTCCGGTGCTCTCGGTGAAGGCTTTGTCATTAAAGTAGACAGCAAGACGGGTAAATCCTACATTGAAGTGGACGAACTCTTTGTGCGTATTAAGGCGATGTTCTCCGAACTGGAGATAGAGAAACTCTCTTATGCAGGCGGGAACTACATGTTCACCGCTGCCGGAATGAAATGCGGAAAGGTTGAGGAACACGAGGATTTTTGGCGGTGCTATCTGCTGGTTGATGATGGGGAGACGGCTATCGAGAACCCGTTCAAGGAAGGCGACCAGGTACGTTTTCAAGACTTCAATATCAAACCGGGTGTCTATGAGAATGTATCCAACCGTTACTATTGGCGCTTATGTGTCGGTGTTGGCGAGGATTATATAGACCTTAGCAAAACGGACTGTGACGCAAACAGCGACATACCGCAGGAAGGCGATAGCCTTGTACAACTCGGCAACAGAACAGACAAGAAGCGTCAGAACGCAATCACCTTGTCCGTGTATGGCGATGATGCACCGAGTATCCACCAGTATGCCGGGATAGATTCCTATTCTTTAGCAGGCAAGGAAGTGACGGTTATCAGTCCGCAAGGCAACAAGTTCATGGGAGACTTTATCTTGAAAACGGGAATAAACATTATGACCCAGTTCAAGATATTGGAAGATTTGATTTACTCTGAAATCTCCAAAGTGCTTGACGAGGTGCAGGCAAAGGATAATTATCTGTATAACGCATCATTTGCAAGCAATACGAACGGTTGGGAGACAAAGAACGATGTTCGTTTCTTTACTGTGAACGGAAAGTTCTTATTGGTTAACGACAAGTTCTATTCCCGCAAGGATGCTATGGCTGCCATTATCAGAGACGGGGATAGAAACGTGCTTCGTATCCTTTCTTCCGGAATTAAACAGTCAAATGCGGATTTAGCCAATAAACCGACCTATGAGGAAGGGGAAGAACCGAAGAAGTTCTTTATCTCTTTCCGGTACAGGGTAGCTACAGCCGGAACGCTGACAATAGGATTTCCCGGTCAGAACCTGCATTTCACCGAACGTCTTGAACCGAGTGAGGAATACGCAATGAAAGAGTATTCCGGCACATGGGACGGAACGGGCGATTTTGAGTTGAAGTTTACGGGGGATATATACATACATTCGCTGGCTCTTACTGAAAACGCATTCGAGGATTTGTATACTAAATTAAGTTCCGAAATAGAGCAGACTGCGGAAAGTATCAGGTTGGAAGTAAAAGAACTTTCTGAAAGTAATAATCAGAAGTTCTCGCAGATTGAGCAGACAGCGGAAAACCTCAAATTGTCTGTTACAAAAATAGAGGAAGATGTAACGCAGTTGGGGCTGGACATCAATGGAGTTACCGATGAACTTAAATTATATGTCAAAAAAGACGGATTAGGTTCAGAAATCAATGTGGCACTTGATAACATTTCCGTGGTTTCCAAAAACATATACTTTACCGGAGATATATCCGCCAACGGGAATGTGTCTATTCAGGCAGACGGGACAATAAAGGCTATTGGTGGATATTTTGAAGGAGAGATAAATGCAAACAGCGGGGTGTTTAAAAATGTAAGAACTCCTAACAACTCTTTGGTGATAGACGAAAATGGGAATGTTAGCATTGTTGGCAAAATGTCAACTGCTTCGTCAGGCACAAAAATAGAAATAGACCCAAATACTAATTCTATTCGGATGTATAATCAAAACGGTAAGGAAGTGGGAAGTATTAATTTTATGGTTGAAGAATGGGGAGGTTCGAATAATTACTATCCCAAAATTAGGTTACATACATATCATGGAGACGAAGAAATTTCTGACGTAAGTTTATCGGGTGGAAACATGTCAATATCGGTAAATATGGGAGGACATAATTATTTCTGCAATTTAGAACCTAGAGCGGGCCTTTTCTTCTATAAAGACAATATTAGGACCAAATCGTATCCAGCAAATTAATAAACGCAAAAGTTATGAAAAAGATAAATTTTAAACAATTACTGATTGCTACGGACATTACCCGTAAGCATTGTGAAAATATAGATTGTAGAGAGAATTTTGCGAATGTATTATACCGGAACGGTAACGGTATCGCATCGCATGCACTCGCTTTGAAGATATACAATTCCAATGAAGAGACAGAATATACTGATGAAGAAGTGTCCTTGATACAAGAGCATGCAAATACTTTTTGCAAACCCTTCTTTATTGACGCGCTCAATCGTGCTATCAACAATCAACCGGAAGAAGCAACCGATAAACAGGAATAATTATGGCTTGGACAGAACAGGATTATCAGGAAATAGTTGCCCGCCTTATGGCTAGCTCCATAGGGGTTAATGAAGTACCGAATGCGGACAAAGCGGATGATGTAACGTCATTGCCTGCATTTAAACCTTCAGGAAGCAATAGTAAATCTTCTGTAGTCAATTATCCTTTAGAATTTTTGAAAGGAGAACAAGGCGAGCCAGGTATACAAGGAGAACCAGGGAAATCATTTAAGGTGGCTGGCGAATACGATACCCTTGAAGCCTTGAAATCCGCTGTTCCCGACGGTTCGGCAGTTGACGGGTTCATGGCTGTAGGTACGGAAGCCCCTTATGATTACTACGCATGGGTGAACGGTGAATGGGTAAGCCAGGGGAAGATTGGCGGCATGGACGAGGCGCCAACTGATGGAAAGGCATACGGTCGTAAGAATGGGGATTGGGCGGAAGTTTCTGATAAGAAATATGTCGATGACAGCATTTCAAGCGCTCGTAGTGTTGGCTACATGATGCAGCGTACAGAGATTGACGCCTCCGGGTTGGATGAAAATACATGGTATCCGGTTACGATTGCTGCTGGAGAAAGAATGAACATACGAGTAGAAGTGCTGGTATCCTTAGATAGCGGTACAAAACCGTCATGGTCTCAACATGATAGAGGATTTAGTGTTCGTAAAATTTGGGAATTTGCTCCGTATGCTTGGGGAGTAAATTCTAAAGCTATATTAACTGTGTATCTATCAGATTTTAATTTAGCTGATATAGACCCTGTAAGAGGTTTGTCTAATTTAACTAACCACGATACATGTTATGTTTTTGTACGAGGTGGTGGTAAATACCACTTTTATGCTTCTCATGAAGCAAAAGTTATTCTTCATACTGATACATATGCACCAAGCGACCAAAGTGTTAGTCCAACTACTGAAACTCCCGCAGCAATAGTGGAGAATATAGCGACAAAGGAGTATGTGGATAGTTACCATTATGGTAAAAGCTTAAAAATACCTAATGTAGAAACAGTATTACATCCTACATCACTTCAAGGACAAGATGCCCAATCTAAAATAGATGAGCTATTTGGAGGAGCTGAAAGTTTCAAAGCTATCGTCGAAGATATATTAACTAAGCACACGAGGTATTATTTTCACTTCGACGATAATTTTACAAACTGCCTAGAGCTAGGATGTGTCAATGCATGGAGAAGTAATGAAAGAACATCCTATGAGTTACATTTTATTGTTGTTTACAATACTAATAATATTTATTATACTTCTCGTATTGGTGTTATATACAATGTTGATGTAAATGCCACAAAATATTATGTAGCTCATTTAGTTCAATCCGACAACCTCACCACCCTCACCAAGAAAACCGCTGCCGAGTACAAGGCTATTGGCTCTAAGGATGCCAATACAGCATATTGTGTAACCGATTAAAACAACAATTATGAGTAACGAAAACAGTAATCTTAGAGTTGGCTCGGCTGGAGCAGGGCTGTTTGTGGGAGATAAGCAGATATTGGGGGGGTGCCGGAGCAGGTTCCATCTCCGAGTTCTGTTTGTTGCAGAAACCCGTCATTCT
>OGZK01000900.1_pt1 | contig 29054 bp, 26 predicted proteins | sample 1576791 | NCBI WGS metagenome assembly OGZK01 (sample SAMEA3541556, study PRJEB24748) | human gut metagenome | biome: human gut; feature: human-associated habitat; material: faeces | place: China | collected 2012
TTTTAAGATAATAAAAATTAAAAATGTAAATATAATAGATATACATATACTTATTAAACTTATATAACTATTTTCAATATATAAAATTTTAGTTATATCATTTTTGGTATAACCAAAACATCTATACAAATTAATAATTTTTGATTTATCAGATATATTTTTCTTATTTATAAAATTAATGATAATTATTAAAAATAATATAATAAAAATACCTATTAAAAAGGATGTTACATTAACAAAATTTATAAATTTACTATTTATTAAAACGAGTGAACTAGATTCATATCCTAAATCATTTAATTTTTCTTTTACAAAATCTATATTTTTAATATTATCTACTCTTATAAAAATACTTGGAGTTATATTATCTTGATTATAATTTTCATACGATTTATTATAAATTTTTTCAATTAAATTTTTATGTGCATAACAAATATTTTCATCAATTATATTAGTGTTATTGTCATATATACCCACGATTTTTAAAGTATCATAATTAACATTTTTACTTTCATCATTATTATAAGTATAGTAATAAATATCAATATTTTTATTTAAGTATTTATTCATTTTAATAATATCTTTTTTATTAATATTATCTATATTATTTTTTGGATAAAAATTTTTAGGACATATTATTTGATTTTCTAAATTAACACCATTAAATGAAATATAGTTTATACTATCATTTTCAGAATATCTAACTAGCTGAATACTTCCATTTTTTATAAAATCATTTGAATAAACAGTTATATCACTATAATTATCTATAAATGCATCACTTACATGTTTTATTTTTTTAATTTTATTTATAAGTGAAATTGAATTTGTATTAAAATCTGGATCAATATATAATGTTTTATATGAAAGGTCTTGTTTAATACCATTTTCTATATACATATTCATAGATTTTGTAAAGGAAAATACTATTATAAGCAAAATTATTGCAATAGATAAAATGATTACTTTTTTATAAATACTTTTATCATTTTTAAAACTTTTGAAAAAATATAAATAATTACTCATAAAGTTTACCATCCCTTATTTTTAAAACAACATCTGCATATTTTTTTATTTCTTCATTATGGGAAACCACTATTACGCATTTTCCCTCGAAGCTTAATTTTTTTAAAAGTTCAAATATATTTCTTTCATTTTTACTGTCAAGGTTTCCTGTAGGTTCATCTGCAAGTATGATATTTGGATTATTTATAAGCGCTCTTGCAATTGCAACTCTTTGACATTCTCCTTTAGAAAGTTCACTTGGATAATGATTAACCCTTTTTTCAAGGCCTAAACTATTTAATATAGTTATTCCTTTTTCTTTTTTGTCTTTATAAGGAATTTTATCAAGCATAATTGGCATTATAACATTTTCATAAGCTTTCATATTATTATTTAAATAAAATGATTGAAAAACAAAACCTATTTCCTCTTTTCTAATTTTAGAAAGTTGTAAATCATCCAGTGAAGAAACATCAATATTATTTATAAAAACACTACCTTCATCATAAGTATCAAGAGTTCCTATTAAATGAAGAAAAGTACTTTTGCCAGAACCACTTGGCCCCATTATTGCATAAAATTTACCTTTTTCAAAATTATAACTAATATTATTAACAGCTTCGATTTTTTCATTATCTTTATAATAATTTTTAACCAAGTTTTTTACCTTTAATATCATACTATTTCCTTTCTTATTGTATTATACCATATGAGAAATAAATCTCATATGGTATAAACTTATTCATAACTTTTCATCAAAACGCTATTTGAAACTAAACCACTATATTGTTCCCCATGACCACTATCGCCATCTTTTAAAGCATTTTGATATGTTCCAAATGCATAATATCTTTTTCCAGAGCCAGCATTTCCCATTAAAATTTCTGAATTATTGCCATTTTTGATGGTAACTAACTTTCTTTTATAAAGAGTATCACTTAAAAGTCCATCTTTATAAAGAGCGATTACAAGTCCTGTATTTGTATCCCCATAATTAACTGTAACATCATTAATTTGGATCTTATGATTATTGTATTTGTATTTTCTTGAAGATCCAACTAATGTTGAGTTAAAACTTATTGATAATGTACTTATATAACCATCAACTGCAGCACAAACAGTTATTGTTAAACCAACAAGTATAATAAATAGTATGCCTCTAAAAATTCGTTTTTTCATTTTACCTCCTTTCTTAAGAAATAAATAATTTCTCTAAGAAAAGAATATCAACATTTTTATAAAAATGTTAGAGCCATATAAGCACAATAACATTATGGGAAAAAGAAACACATTTTAAATAGAGATGCTTACGCCACCCATTTTATCATAATATGCAGAAACGGAATTTTCAAACAAAAATACATTACCATATCCGTTTTTTGATATTGAATACTTCATACTACTTGATTTAGATATGTTAGATGTAGCGTGTTGATAACTGGAATAAACAATTCCAGATTTATTAACATTGTAAATTTGAGTTATTACAATGCTATTACCAGCCGTTGGCAATTTTAATGAAACACCGAAACCATTATTTTCTATTTTTGATTGATTATAATTAATATCATTTACATAAGTAATAATATTTTGATTTGTTAAATGTGTTCCCTCTAAATAAGCACCAAAAACATCGTAGCTACGAATAGTTGGCAATCTTAGCCATTTTAAAGTAGTTGATATTATACAATTATTTCCATTACACGATTTAGAAATATTAAGTGACTTACTTTTAGTCGTATGTTCTGTTCCAAACAATTCAATATCATTAGTCAATATATTTGATGTACAACTAACTTTTTCAAATATAATTGAACGTTCAACTTCATTAATATTTTCCAAGACATCATTATTGGATATTTTTTGTATAAAATCATATTCACATTTTGAAAGTCGTGTTCCATTTTTATTAATATAATAAAAAGCTTGCGCATTGATATCGCTTGTGAATAGAACAACCACTAGAAAAAATATAATTTTTTTCAATTTACTCATATTCATAATTTCTCCTATCAAAAAAATATACAACAAATATGTTGTATATAAAAGGGCTTAATAAGCACATCAAGAAATAAAATCATTAATTATTTTCCAAAATCTTGCTATTTCATCATTTGCATTTTCACATTTACTACTTATGCACTCTAATTTTGTATTATATGTAAAAATATCTTTATCACCAAAATATGAAAGTGTATCTAAACTAATATCATAATTCCATATTTGACTATTATCATTTGAAAACACAGTTACTATTTTTGTATTTGAATTATATTTTAATATATAGTCATTATTTATATTTATATTTTCATCATGTTTTATTTTATTAATTAATATTTCAATATTTTTATTAACTCTTATATCATTTTTTGCTTTTATAAAAGAACTTTTAACTCTTTTCTTAGGAATAAAATAATTATTTATATAATCCTTTAAAAAATTTAATTTCATACTTTCTTCGTTATCTTCAAAAAAAATTTTCAATATAACACTATAATCTTTTTTTGCAAAATCAATTAAGTCATATTCATCATAACCATAAAAATCAGTTAAAAAAGTATTAGTAACATCACCTTTATAAACTACCTCAGATTTATTATTATTTTCAAGCAATAATTCTACTTTATCAATATTTTTATTATTTTTATTAATTAAATTCCCAAGATAAAAATAATAAACTTCATTAGTATATAACAAAAATCCATCATTTACTTCATAGTTTTCACTTTGACCATTAACCTTATATAATCTTGTTTTTTTAAAAGAAAAAATAAAGTATATAAATAAAAATGAAATAACTAATAAAATCATCAAAAATGAAATTATTTTAATGATTTTTTTATTTTTATAGTTTGCTTCGTATAAATTAACAATTACCTTTTCGTCATTTTTATTTACGTAATCACCATTTAATAAATCATTAATTGTAACATTAAAGATTTTACTTAATCTTAATAATGAACTAGAATCAGGCATAGTAACTCCTCTTTCCCATTTACTTACTGCAGTTCTATCTATAGGAATTTTTTGAGCTAATTCTTCTTGAGTGAGCCCATTATCCACTCTTAACTTTTTTATAAATAAACCAAATTTATTAATATCCATAAACACTCCTTTAAAATTATTTTAGCAAATTTCTTTATAGATGTCATATTTTATTATTAAAACCTTGAGGGATTAATAGTAATTTGTACATCAACATCTTTATTTAAAACATATTTTTTATCAATATTTGAAAGAACATCAAAAAGATTATCAATTGTTTTATATTTAATAATAATTCCAAAATGATATAAATTATTTATTCTAAACATACCCGCAGGAGTTGGTCCTAAAATAATCTTATTTTTAATTTCTTTATTTAAATAACCCTTTATTAAATTGGATTCTTTACTAGCAATTTCATAACTTTTACTAATTATCATAATATGAGCAATATAGCAAAATGGTGGATAAAAAAGTTTATGGCGAATATCAAGTTCATATTTAAAGAAGCTTTCATAATCATTATTTTTAACATACTCTAAAACTTTATTATCAGGATTAAATGTTTGAATTAAAACTTCTCCAGGAGCATTTCCTCTTCCTGCTCTTCCTGATGTTTGATATAAAAGAGAAAACGTTTTTTCATTAGCTCTAAAATCTGGTATATTTAAGGACGTATCAGCGTTAATAATTCCTACTAAAGTAACAAGTGAAAAATCAAGACCTTTACTAATCATTTGCGTACCTAAAAGTATATCATATTTATGTGCAGAAAAATCATCAATAATTCTTTGATAACTTCCCTTTTTTGATGTAGTATCTTGATCCATTCTAATAATATTTGCCTCTTTGAAAAGAGTTTTTAGTTCTTCCTCAACCTTTTGAGTACCAAGACCTAAATAATTAAGAGCATCTTCATTACAGTTTGGACACACTTCATACTTTTTAATATTATATGAACAATAATGACATCTTAAACTATTACTTGTCTTATGATATGTTAAGGTTATATCACAGTTTGGACATTTATATGTATAACCACAATTTGAACAAGTTACAAATGTAGAAAAACCTCTCCTGTTTAAAAGAAGTATTACTTGCTCTTTTTTTGCTAACCTATCATTAATTTTAGAGATTAATTCTTTTGATAAAAATTTACCACCTTCATATTTCATATCAATTAAATAAGTTTTAGGAAGTGGTGCATTATTTGCTCTTTTGTTAATTGTAACAAGATGATATACATCTTTTAAAGTTCTTGCTTTTGATTCAAGACTAGGAGTTGCACTAGCAAGTACTAAAGGTATCCCAAGTTCTTTTGCTCTAAAATTTGCTACATCAATTGCATCATATCGTGGAGAGCTATCTTGTTTATAACTATCTGAATGTTCTTCATCAATAATTATTAAACCTAAGTTTTTAATTGGTACAAATATACTACTTCGAGTTCCTACAACTATTTTAACTTCACATTTATATATTTTCATATATTCATCATACTTTTCGCCAGTAGAAAGTCCACTATGGAAAATAGCTACAAGTGAGCCAAATCTTTTATAAAATCTTTGGACAGTTTGCGTAGTTAAACATATTTCAGGAACAAGTACAATAACAGTTTTACCTATTTTTAATACTTCATCAATAAGAGCCATATAAGTTTCAGTTTTACCGCATCCAGTAACCCCCTGAAGTAAATATACATTATAAGAATTTATTCCTTTATTCATTATTTCAAAGGCTTTAGCTTGCTCTTCGTTTAATGTAACAGGTATGCTTTTTTCATCGCCAACATTAATACGATATTTTTCTTTTTTAACTTCCTTTACTAAACCTTTTTTAATAAGAGTATTTAAACTACTACTTACTACTTCTTTTTTATTTATAAATTCACTATTTAAAAGTTTATCTAATATAATTACTTGATTTTGATATCTTTCATTTTCTAAAATATATTTATTTATAATATTTTTATCTTTATTTAAAGTAATAAATGTATCATATTTCTTATAATCTTTATTATCACTTTTTATTTTAAGTGATGGAGGCATCATTACCTCAATTGCACTTATAAGGGGACACAAAGTAGTTTTTTTTAAATAATAAGCCATTTTAAGTTGCTCGTCATTTACAATAAAATTATCATTTATAGAAAGAATTTCTTTCATTTCATAATCGCATTTATTAGAGTTTATCCCAATAACTATTCCATTAATTACCCCTTTGTTAAAGGGAACAACTACTTTCATACCGACTTTTAAAGTATCCTTAAATTTATTTGGAATTATATAAGAAAATATTTTATCTAAAGTTTTAACTGGGTATTCAATTATTACATCTGCCTTCATTTTTCCTCCATATATGAATTAAAAATACTAGTAAAGAAAGCATTATTATACCTATAAAAATATATAAATAATTATTTAGCAAAAATGCATAAATACCACCAAAATTACTTATAACAAGTACTACTTTACCAAATACTTTACTTTTATCAATTTCTTCACCATCATTAAATTTATTACTATCACCTTTTGTTTTATAGTAACCAGATTTAATTGAAATAACTCTATGAGTATTAACAAAATTTTCATTTGTTTTAAAGGATATTACATCATTAACTTTATAACTATCCTCTTTTTTAACTATTACTAAATCACCAACATTTATATATGGAAGCATACTTGATCCAGTATTTATAAAACTTGTATAGCCAAATACATAAGGAACTTTTTTTAAAACTATTTTTTGATATGCAAAAGAAATTGTGATATAAAGAAAAAACATCACAACTATAGTAAGTAATATTAATATTATTTTTCTAAATACTTTCATAAAAAAATTATATCATTATTTTATATTTTATTAAAGAAAAAGAAACTACTTTGATTTAGTTTCTTTTTGAACTTCTTTTACTAACATATTATAATCTTCCTCAGTTATCTTAGTTATTTCTAAAGTCAACTGTTTTGATAATTTTTTTTTGATACATTCTTTTGCATTAGCAAGTTTATTTTGCTCCACACCATACTCAAAAGATAATTCTTTCATTTCTGCTTCGTGAAACTTTTTAGGATCATAATAAATTAACTCATCATAATTTTTTTGCATAGCATCTAACTCCTTTACAATTCTTAGCATCATTTTATCACCAGCAAAAGTTTTTTTATTATTTGTTATGCATATTAGTGATAAATATTCTAAGCTATCCCTATCAAGTTTTCTAATATCATCATATGACATTTTTCTTAATAATGCAACATTTATGTGATATATTGTTAATATAAAATTTTCTTTATTTCGATATTTTTTTAATATTTCTTCTTTATATACAAATTTTCCTTCATCATAAACATCAAAATTATCAATATTTATTTGAATACATTTTGAATAAATCTTGTCAGATGAGACATCTGCATATTTTATTAACATATGACATACATATACAATATTTTTTAAATAACCTTCATTTGTATAATTACAGTTAAACTCAGTATTTAATAGTACTAATCCCTCACTAGTATTAAGTACTCCATATGCATCTGTTATTCTATCTTTTAAATTCTTAAATGTATTAATCTCTGGATAAAGTACTTCATAACTAAGTATCTCAATATTATCTTTTTGTTCTAAAGCTTTAACATATTTTATTACATAATCACTATTAACAGGATTGGCAAACATAGCCTTAGCAAACTTATCTCTTATAAAAAGATTTTCTGTTAAAAATGTTTTAGGCATTTTTCTCCTTTCTACCACAATTTTTACCCAATTTTAATTCTTGTTTTTTTATATTTTTTTATGTCATTAGAAATTCCTCCCTTCATATATATTTATTACCGGAAAATTTCTCTTTTCCTCCTTTTTTTGAAAAGTTTTTTTAAAAAATAATAAAAATACCTAATTTTTAGCATATATTAGGTAAATTATTTTATGTAAAGTATTTACATGTATAATTGTAAAGTATTGTAAAATAAAAAAGTCTAATTTTTCTTTCTTAGACTTCTTACAAGTTCAGTGGCCTTAGCTTTACCATTTAAAAGTGGTGAAATACTTTGACCTAAATATAATTTATAAATAATTTCAGAGATATTTTCTGAACAATCAACCTCTTCGAACCAAGGCTCGTTTTTAATATCTTCGTCTAAATAAGTAAGATTTGTTGAATATACTTTAGAAATAATACCTTTATTATAATATTCTTCGAATTTTTCTTTTCCTTCGGTAAATAGTGAGAATGTTGCAGCAAGAGAAATATTTTTAGCACCACGTTCTTTCATCATTTTAGCGCAGTCTAATATAGATCCACCTGATGCTATCATATCATCCACAATAAGTAAGTTTTTACCACTTACATCTTTACCTAAATATTCATGAGCCACAACTGGGTTTTTACCATTAACAATTTTACTTAAATCTCTTCGTTTATAACAAATACCTACATCAGTACCAAGCATATCTGCATAGTATCTTGCTCTATCCATAGCACCTACATCTGGTGATATTACAAGGTAATTATCTGGATTACTAAACATATTTTGATCATTTTTCATCATTGATTCAATTATATTTGTGGTAACATAAAAACTATCAAACGATGAACAAGGTATAGCATTTTGAATATTTGGATCATGTGCATCAAATGTAATTATTTCTTTTACTCCTAACCTTTCAAGCTCCTGAAGGGCCATTGCGCAATCTAATGACTCTCTTCCTTTTCTACGATGTTGTCTTGATTCATATAAAAGTGGCATTATTACACTTATTCTATTAGCATGTCCCATACAAGCGCAAATAAATCTTTTTAAATCTTGAAAATGTTCATCAGGACTCATATAGGAAGTTTTATGATACATTTCATAGTCTATGCTATGATTTCCTATATCACATAGAATGTAAACATCATCATTTCTAATAGACTCATTAATTAGGGCTTTTGCTTCCCCATTATTAAATCTTGGATTTGAGGTATCCACGATAAAAGTATTATCTGTATTAAATGCTTTTTTTAAATAAGAATCAACTTTTTCTCCTAAAGGTTTTGCTCCTTTCATAACAATTAATTTTAGATCTTTTTCCATATTTCCTCCCATAAAAAATAAATTAGAAAAACTAATTTATTTACATTTACCATCACCTGGTTTTTCACCAGCAACGTATTCCTGGCCAATCATTGAGCAGCTTGTTTTAGTGATAGAGTCTTTTAAATAACCACCAAAATAGTTAACTAAAGCAATTGCAAGTACACTTACAAGAGCAATAATTAAAATATATTCTACTAAAGCTTGTCCTTTTTTATTCATACATTAACCTCACTATCATTTTATCTTAACTTATATTTTTTGTCAATTATCATCATCATCTTCATTATTTGTAAATATTACTTTTTTAGAATTTTCAATATTTTTCTTAAGACCTTTTTCACGAATCTTTCTAAGTTCACGAAGTTTTTCTTCCATTTCAAGTTCATCAAGTTTCTTAAGTGCCGAAGAAGTCATCGCATTTCTAATAACGTTTTCACTTGCCCAAGAAAATATTTCACATATTTCAAGTTCATAACAAACATAATAAACGATTAAATTATTTATAAAACTTTTAATATCAGTTTCTATTAAAAAATCAACATTTTCTTTTGCACTTTCATCATAAACTACTGGGAAAACTTGCATACTTGTAAATTCACTTTTTGAAAAGTTATAATAATGATTATAATAAATAACTATTTTACTATAACTTTTTTCATTAATCGCTTTTGTAAGATATTCTTTTAATCTATCAAGTTCCTGATAAAAATCATCTTTTGCTATTTTCATAACTGTTTTATCATCTTCATAAGCAATTTTTCTACCAATTATAATTTTATAATCATCTTTAGTTTCTTTAATCTTTTGAGAAACAACCTGATTATATGAAGAACAAAAACCATAGTCTGAGGCAATATAAATATTAAGTACTGGTTTTGATGCATCTGGTTCTATCGAATTTTTGTCAAGAACTATATTATCATTATACATAATCGAAGATATTATTTTAGTAAGAACTGAACTTGTAATACCAAATTCTTCGACTTTACTTTTCGCAGAATTTATTCTAACTAAAGAAAATAAATTCATAACTTGTACTATAGGTTTAATATTTTTCATATTACACCTACATTATTGTATTAATTCTAGTTTTATAAAACTCATCTAAATATTTAAAATAATCCGCAATAGATTCTCCATCTTTAATCTTTCTTGCTTCATCTTTAATATCTTTACTATCAATTAACATTTGGGTAATATCATTAATCATTTTCTTACTATCAATTGATATAAGTCCATTTCCAGAAACTTGAAATATTTTTTTTTCATCACTATTAACACTTACGGCATAAGCACATTTAATTGCTTTATAATTAATAAGTTTTAATACAACATATTCTTCGCCAGTTTCATCACAAAGTGTTTTTCCTACTAAATCCATTTTAATCCTCCTTTAATATAGAAAGAGTATCTATATTTCTATTAAGTAAATTTACATTTTTATTTTTAACTGAGGCATCATTAATTAAATCAATTATATAATCATTTAAATAAAGTGATGCACCAGTTATTTTAGTATCTTCATAATAAAATCTACTATTTGCATAATCATAATACATAATATAATTACTATTTACATAAACAAAGCTAAATCTTGAAAGATTTATTTCATTTCCATTATATTTTAAAATGCAAGTTTCAAAAACTACATAAGTATCTTCGTTATCATATAAAAAGAAATTATTTTTTAGAGTTTCTTTTTTATCATACTTTAATTTAAATAATGATTTATTATCTTCGATAACTGTATATTTTGGTAAACTATAACTCTCATTATTTTTATTATAAAAATAGATTATCATTTTTTTAGGTAAAATTATTTTAGAAAGTGCTTCAGAATAAATAATTGAATCTTCATCAATTTCATTTCCAGCATTCTTTATATCTATAATACTATCATCTTCATATGTAATATGTGCTTCATAAGTATTTTTCTTTAACGCATCATATTGATATACTTTTTCATAAGTACTAATAAGTTCTACTTTATTAGAGTTATTTATAATTCTAACAATAATAATTGTACTTATTATTACAAGTATAAGTCCTAAAATTATAGATACAACAATATAATTTTTCTTAAAAAAATTAATTATTTTCTTTTTCATTTTTTACCTTCCTAATATCTCTTATAAATTTTAAATGTGTAAACATATAAAAGAATAATCCAAATAAATTTATTGCTACTTGTAAAAAGAAATAAATGTAATTATCGGTATTTGCAAGTTTTATTTCATTAATTAAATTAGCAAGGTAAATTGTTGAAACATTGACACCATTTATAAGTAAATTTATAAAAAGTGCTTTCCATTTTAATACTAAAATAAAACTAAGCAATATTAAAATTTCACTAACTACGGCAAAAGAAACGCTAAAATCTAATTTAAAAATAAGAAAATATGTTAGAAATAAGTAATTAATAATAATTAAACTTAAAGCAAATATTTCATTATTTTTTAGATTTAAAAACATTCCATACAAATTATAATTATTTTTACCTTGCTTTTTTATAATGAAATAAAGAGCAAAAATAAGAACAAGGAAAAGGGAAAAAACAATTACTAAAAATAAATATTTTTGAATAAATTCTACCATTATTTCCTCCCTTGAATCATTAAATTAAATACATTATTACTATTCATAAAACTTGCTTTAACACCTTCATAATGTATTTCTTGTCCATTGTACATAATATCAATTTTACCATTTACCTCGCCAATTATTGGTGTATAATCAAGCATTACAAGTAAATTATATTTTTCATCAGTTATTCTTATATATTCACAATCCTTGTAAGTTGTAAGACCTGTTTCAAGTTCAAATACATTTACAAGTATTCCCTTATTTTCCATAAGCACCTATATATAAAAATGATAGTTCATCAATAAAATCATATTTACCATTTAAAATATTTTCTACGTCATTTAAAATATCTTCGATATCTACTTTTACGCCTGGCATATTAGTAAATGATTCTGATGCAAATAGTGGTTGTGAAAAATAATTTCTAAGTTTTCTTGTTCGATAGAAAATATTTTTATCTTCCTCACTCATTTCATCAACACCAAGTATTGCAATAACCTCTTCGAGTTCATCATATCTTGTATAATATGCTAATGCTTTCTTCAAAAGATTATAGTGTCTTTCTCCTAAAACATCAATATCTACAAGTTTTGATGTAGATTTAAATACATTAATTGCGGGATATAAACCTTTTTCACTCATCTTACGATCAAGAGTAATTTGTCCATCCATATATGAGGATATATTTTGTACAGCTTCATCATTTAAATCATCGGCTGGAACATATATTGTTTGAAATGAAGTAATTGCTCCATCTTTAGTAGAGTTTGCACGTTCCTCAATTTTACTAATAAGTTCATTCATATTAGCCATATAACCATTTTCAACAAGGATTTCTTTAAGTTCCATTGCTATTTCACTTCGTGCTTGTATAAAACGGTATACATTATCTATAAATACAAGAGCATCTTTTTTCTTTTCATCACGAAGATATTCGGCAATAGTAAGACCTGATTCAATTGATTTACTTCTTGAAACTGGGTTTGATCCCATTTGACCAAATACTAAAGCAATTTTATCAAGTAGACCATTTTTATCCATTTCTTCGATAAGTTCTTTACCTTCCCTAGAACGTTCTCCAGCACCAATAAAGATTGCATTAGCACTTGTTGAATTATAAATATTATGAATAAGTTCACGAATTAGTACAGTTTTACCTACACCAGCACCACCAATTAAACCTATTTTAAATCCTCTTTGGATTGGAGCAAAGAAATCTATAATCTTTATACCTGTCCAAAGTGGTTTTGCCTCAATATCAAGGTCCTGCAGACTTATTGTTTTATTTCTTGTAATTTTCTTTTTTTCACTTGTAAATGGTTTACCATCAACAATATTACCATAAGAATCAAATACACGACCTATTGCTCTATCAGAGTATTCTATTTCAATACCTTTAGCTTTTTTATAAAGTTTTTCACCTTTTTTAAGTCCCCAGTTAGATTCAAGAGTAATACAAGTTGCTTCGACTGAAGTTAATGATACAACCTCAAAATTATATTTACCATCTTTAGTTGTAAGTATATCTCCTATTTCAAGTTCATCAGTAGATAAAATAACTTTAATGGAAACATCTAATATACTAAGTACTTTACCAACTATCATTATTTTACCTCCTTAATGTCATCAAATAGAGTTGTCATTTCCTCTTTTGTAAGAGGACTATATTTATATTGATTTAGTTTAGATAAAATCTTTTGACCTTCGATCATACGGTTTTTCATATTTTCTCCTAAATCATCAAGATTAACAAGTTCATAAATATCTCTAATTTCCAAATATGAAAGTAAATCTTGTTTAATTTTAATACCAACTTTTTTCATTTCTCTAGATTGAACTGCTCCACCAAGTCTTGATACGGAAAGTCCATAATCAATTGCTGGACGTTCACCTTTATTAAATTTCTTAAGTGATAAAACAAGTTGTCCATCACAAATAGAAATAATATTCGTGGAAATATAATCGGTAATATCTCCACTTCGAGTTTCGACTACTGGAATCATTGTAATTGAACCTCCACCTATATGTTGACAACCATTTTCAAGTAGTCTTGCATGTGTATAGAAAATATCTGATGGATAAGCATCTCTTCCTGGAACCTTTTTAGCGGCCAAACTCATATGTCTATAAATATCTGCATGTTTCTTTAAATCATCAAATATTACTAGAACGTCTATTCCTTGTCTCATAAAATATTTTGCAATACTTGTCGCAGCATAAGGTGTAACATAACTTTTCGCAGGTAAATCATCAAAAAATGATGCAATTATAATTGTATAACTCATGGCTCCCATCTTAGTAAGCTCATAATAAATTTGTTTAACTTCTTTTTTTGTTTTACCAATGGCTACATAAATACAAAGCATTCTAGAGTTTTTTTGATTTGCAATCATATCAAGACAAATTTGAGTTTTACCAGTTTTTTTATCTCCGATAATAAGTTGTCTTTGTCCTTTACCTATTGGATAGAATAAATCTATACCAGCAATACCAGTTAAAAATTCTCTTTTAACTTCACTTCTTTCAACTAAAGGAATATTACCTGTTTCTACATCAAACTCTAGTAAATTATCAAACTTTTTACCACTTATTAAATCATTTCCAAATACATCTATTACTTTACCTAAACTATCCATAGAAAAAGATATTTTAAAGTTTTTATTAAGTGTATATACTTTATCTCCGATTAAAATAGTATCATTTTGCTCTACTAAAGAAATATTTACTGTATTTTCATAGATTGCTGAAACATAACCTTTTGCTTTATTTAAAATGCTTACACTTTCAAAAAATGCAACATCCTTAAGGCCCGCTACCTCAATCATACTTCCAGTAATATTTATAACTTTGCCAATAGAAAAGACATTATTTTCTTCATTAATATCTTTCATAACATCTTTTGCTATTTCATCCCACATAACACTCACAAGTCACACATCCCTTTCATTTATGCTATAATCATAAATTCTATCCTGATATTTAATTATAATTCCTTTATATATATCATCACTATAAGAAGTTTTTACATATGGATTAATATGATTATAATTCTTATTTTTATCACCAGTTATAACTTCAATAACTGGATTTGTTTTTTCTATATTAAGTTCAAAATCTAATAAAAATCTATTTAACTTAAACTTATGATGCTTTAAATAATCATAAAATACTTTATATTCATCTTCATTAAGCATTTTAGATATTTCATTTATTTGATTATCTTTATTTAGCATTTTAAGTTTATATATTAGATTTGGACTAAATCTATCGTAAATACTTTGATAATATTTATAATTTTCATCTACTGTATTATTCTTAACAAAATCAGATATTATTTTATCTTCATCAATCTTAAATATTGCATCAACTTTATTAGCAATTTTTAAGGCATTACCATTTTCATAATCAGCATTATTATAAATATCAAGAAGTGATTTATCGATACCCTCTTTTACTTCTACCTTCTTTTTATCCTCTTCATAAAATTCATTATTAATTTTTTCTTCATTTGTTTCTTTATTTTTTTCCTCTATTTTCTTATCAAGAGCTTGCATAGTCTTAAAGTAATATTTTTGACTATCTTTATTTAAGCTCTCAATAAGTTTTTTTAGAGAAAAGAACATTATAACCGAAAGTAATCCAGTTAATATTAAAAGTAATACTATTTCCATTAGCTAACAAACGGATTTAGATATAAAAGAATGTAAATAAAGGTAAATAAGAATAATAAAAATACCGCTAAAACTACTAAAATAGTCATTATTGAATGAATAACATCATTTTTAGTCTCTGGATTTCTACCAATAGACTCGGCTATTTTACCTCCCATAATACCTAAACCAATTGATAAACCTAAGAATGTAAGACCTAAGATTATACCAACTGCTAACATTGTTGCATAAAGTACGCTTTCCATATTATCACTCCTTCTTATAAAATATATTTATATGTAGCAATTATGCCCATATTTGCACCATTAAGTGTTGCATCTTCGATTACTATTTTAGCAACCTTACCTACACCAGAATAACTAAATAAACCTGTATAACCACCATTTTTAGCAAGTTCTAGATTTAAATTACTATCCGTGGCCACTAAAACATCATCTATATAAAGATTTGCTTTTGCATAATCAATACTACCATCTACTTTCAATATATATGATACACTATTTGCACTTACTTTATCAAGTGTAATTTGTCCATTTACTGATTTTGTTTTAACTTTTATTTCATCAAATTTTTGACTTACTACATTTCCATTATCTTTAAAATCATAATAGAACTCTAAAGTATATTCTTGCCCTGGAAGTAAACCTTTTATATCATATGTAGTCGAGAAAGGATCTACTGTATATCTTCCTACTTCTGAATCACCAAGTTTTACTACAATATATACGCTAGTAAACTCAGTAAGAGGATCATAAACCATATATGATACTGTTATACTATTACTATCTGATTTACTATCAAGTACCATAGTTTTATGAGTAACATATTTATTATTAGTTATTGTTTGATGAATATTATTGATAAATGTATAATTATTATCTGGATAGACATTATCAGCTTCATTATTATCAGGTTTTGGCTCTTCATATTTTTTATTAAAATATTCATTTGTTGAACCACTTATTTTAGCAAGATCAAACTCTTTATCATCATATACAAGTTTTTCTTCATTAGTTTTAAATGTAAAATTACCTAGTTTTAAATTAAGAACTCCAAAAGATTTATAACTTATTACATTATTATATACATAAGAATTTCCAACTTTATCTAAATCTACAAGTAAATAATTTTCAGCATTTAATAAGTCATCCTCACTTTTAATTACTTTACCTGTAAGTAAATATTTTCGATCACTTATTTTAAATATTTTATTTGATAAAGCAGAAAATATATTTTCATTTGTATATTTTTTAGTTTCTCCATTATCTAGTACTTCATAAAATGTTCCAAGAAGTTTCATTTCTCCAGTTGAACTATTATATATTACAACCTTATTTCCAAGAGAAACTTTTTTCTTATCTTGAACTAAATAATAATTACCAATAAAATCTTTTTTAATATAACTATTATTTTTAACTGTTATAAGTTCTTTATCTTTATTATATAAATAACTTATTGAACTTACGTCATATTTTACATTATAATCTTTTATTTTAAATATTATAAATACACACACTGCTGAAAGAACTAAGAAGGTAAAAATTGATAGTCCTAAAATTAAAAGTTTATTTTTTGAATTTAATTTTCTCATTCTTACCCTCTTTTCTTATCTTCAGTTCTTGTTGTAGCATTGTTTTCACTACCAAGAATATAACATTCATTTTTATCAGCATTCCATTTATTTGAAATAGCATTTGCAAGGCATTTTTCCTCAGTATTTAAATCTTTAGTAATAGCTCCGCCTAAATAGAATTTATATACTATGTTATAACCAGCACTTCTTAAAAGTAGTTCATCAGTATAAGCATAAGCATTAGCATTTTGACCTTTTGTACCATTATGTTTTAGCATTATTTGATAATAACTATCTCCGACTACGGAACTTTCTGTTGAACCAGTTATATAAATGATTTTATCATCTTCATCAGCACTTAACTCATCAAACATCTTTGTTCCAGAAATATAAATATTTCCTACTGAACTTTCAATTGAGTTAATTGCATAAGTTATTCCTACTACATAAGCCTCTTGCTCTACATAATCTTCATCAGGTTCCACTGGGACAATATCTTTCATAATATTTGCAGCATAACCAAATCTTAATGTAGTTTCACCATAAATATTTTGATCTTCTCCAACATAGTTATTAGCCATATATTGAACAAGTCCTGTATTAATATGATAATTATTTAAAGTAAACATTAAATATCTATCAAAATGATGTTCAAGAGCAGTTGTTCCATTATTATTAATATAAGTATCATACTCTATAATGAAATAATATTGTTTATTTTCCTCAAGGTTATTATATCTTGCTTTATTATTTGAACTAAATATATTTTTAACTTCTTCAGAGCCACTTACAACTTTATATTCACCATTTTGAAGTGTTGCAAGATAAGCTTTATAGTTACCACTTGTAACAACTTTATCAGGGTCATTAAAGGCAATTTTGAAATTTAAGTAATAACCACTTGTTGTATTATAATGACTTGCTTTAATAACATCTAAGTTTGGAGCATTAAGACTTCGAGCATTTACCCCACTGTTATAGATAACAATTTCTTTTTCTCCTGACGGAGTATCCACTTTAGCAGTTAATTTAGTTTGATAATCTTTACCAAATACGAAACTATCACCAGTTATATCAAAAGATGCTGACATATCATATTTATTTGATTTAGCGCATGTACTGCCACCTAAAACGTTGTAATTATCTTCATTACAGTTTTGAATATTTGTAGCACATACACCATCTGCACAAATTTCATAATCCACTGATTTAATACCAATAATATCTGAAATATTATAATTTAAATTTAATAATCTTTGTGAATAATCATCTTTAGAATTAATATCAAATGAAGCATCAGTTACTTTTACATCAGCCTCACTTAAAGTTTTAAATGGATAATTAAATGTTTCATAAAGAGTACTTGATGAATCTGTTAAATATACTTTCTTACCAGAAATCATCATATAAGCTTTCATAGTATATTCAGTATTAATATCAAGACCATATAAAGTTATTTCATATGTAATATCAATCTTTTTACCAGAATACTCTTCATCATTAAATTTAATAGTTTTTGTTAAATAATCATATTTATAATCAGTTACTACTTTATTATCTACTTTTACACTTTTTAGATTTAATAAGTAATTTGAATATGCTTTAATTACATAACTATTACCATTTACTACTCCACTTTGAGAAGTAAGTTTATCTTTATTAATTTTAATAGTATTATTTCCTACCTCTAAATAAAGGTATTTAACATTATCTTCACTGTCAATGTCACTTTCTTTAATACCTGATATTTGCATATTAATTTTAGCACCATTTATAGTTGGCGAAACTAAATTAACTTTTAATGATGGTACAACGTTTTCATAAGTAAATGTATTATCTAAACTGCTTATTTCTGATGTACCAAGCTCTTTTATATCAATAGCTTCATAATCTTTATTTAAATATATTGTAACACCTTTTTCATTTACTTTATAATCAACTTTTCTTTCATAGAATATTTCATTTTTATTAGCAAAATATCTTGATGCAAGGTTTTTAAAGTAAATATTTCCTATAAAATAATTATTATTTACATAAGTATTAGAGCCTGCTCCCGGTTCATCATCATCAACAAAGTATCCTCCTGAGGTAAATGGATAATATGCACCAATTGCATTTTGGGATAAAGTAAAGTTTCTATCAAATAGTAAAACATATTCACCAGTTTCACTTTTAACAAAAGCATATTTTTTACTAGTGTTTCCTAAAAATCCTACTTTGCCTGTATCATATAAACCCTCAAGTGTAACAGTTATATTTTTATTTTTATAACTTTCAAAAACTGATCCAAAAGTGCTAGAGTAATATAATTTAGAATAATCTAAATATAAACATAAGTCTTCTTCACATGTTCCAATATATGCAGTATGAAGTAAATCATTATTTTTATCATAACCTGTATAATTCCATGTTTTTGTTTCACTACCTTTAGTATAAGTTATCTTATTACCTCCGATAGCATCTAGGAATCCTTCAGTTTTATTATTATTTATATTTTCTATTTTAAATGTAGAACTTCCATCTGATAAAATCAAATTATATGAAGCAACTTTTGATGTTTGACCTGTAAGTTTCATAATAAGTAAATTATTATGCATTAATTTATTTTCAGTTTTAAGTATATTATAACTCATATCAAGTGAACTAATACCATTAAATACTTTTTCATTTACTAAAGCATAACTACTTTCATAAGTATCACTTTCAATGAGTTTTACATTAACATGTATTTTATAATTATCAGCATTATTTAAATTATTAATCTTTGCGCATTTATAAGCTGAAGCATTATATGCTCTCAATGGTTTAGGACAAGTAACACTTTCACTAGGATTAATTACTTCATCCTCATTTACAGAATAATATAAATTAAAATCATTATTATTAATTGCTTTATCTTTATCAATTATCTCATATTTATATGTAATAAAGTTTTCTGCAGATTCCCAAGCAAACATATAAACTGTTGGCACTTCCTTTAAAACATTAATATTTTCTGAGGTAACTGGTTCATTTTTACTTAAATCATCTTTATTAAATGGGAATAATAATTCATCACTTTCTGGAGTAAATTTTAATGATAAAGTATACTCTACTACATAAATATGTCCACGTTTTAAAAATTCATAATCAGAAAAATATAAAGTTTTTTCTGGTAAATTATCTGAGGCAGTAAGTTCTAGTTCATCAGTTATTTTTAATGTATTTGCTTCATCTTTACCATTTGTTATATCATATATTTTATAATTAATCTTTTTAATGTATTTTTTAATTGAATTATTATTAGTTACTTCTTCTTCATTTTCAGATGTAGTATCCTTTAAAATTGGTGTTATTTTAAGACCAATAGTTGTATCATCCTTTAAATTTTCATCTTTACCAGCATTAGGTATTTGATCTACTTTAATTGTTGCTTCTCCAGAGGCAAGTACCAAAAGTGAATCATTAATTCTAAATTCAAGGTATCCTGGATCAAATACTACTGAATCATTTCCACTTATTCCATTTTTAATAAATATTACATAATTTTTAGATATTATACCATTTTTATGTCTTTCACGAAGCATATCAAGTGTATAACCAAAATCCGCTAAAGTAAGTTTCTTTGTTCCATCAAAGTAATCCTCAATTATATTTTCTGTAACATTTATCGAAGATATATGTGAATTATTATATAAAGTTCCTTCACAAAGTTCTATTTCAAAACTTTTAAAGTTTTCTTTAATAACATCTGCAGTAATACTTTCATCAATTAATTTACTTATTTCAAGATTAACATTAACATTAAATATATCCTTAAATGCTTCTTCATCAGTTAATGTAATACTTTCCATATTTGTTTTAACTACATTTGCCTCAGTTGTAAATATCAATGTTCTATCTACAAAATTAACTCCTGCAGGTTTTTCTTCATCCTTTAAATCATAATATGCATATAAATCTAATGTATATTTTGTAGAACTTTTTAACATTGGTAGATTAATACTTGCACATTTTGTTGTTTCACTTTCAGATGAAGAGCAATCTACATAAGTAAGAGCAATTGTATTAACATCTCCACTACTCATATTTTTATATTCTACATAAATATTTTTAGTTTTATCAATTGTATTATCTGGATCATATATAGTAAACTCTCCAGTTACAGTTGAAGCACTTACATAAATATTTTTAGCACTAATTGTTGGTGCCTGAAGGTTATTCATACTAAATAAAGGACTATTTTCTGTACGATAATCAATATTTTTTTCATTATCATTAATACTTATTATAGCATTTACATAATAATTTTTATTTTTTTCTAAAGGTTTTTCAAATTTTAATACTTCCTCAAGGGGTTTATCTTTAGTAATAGTTTTTACTAAATTATCACCTTCATCATAAATATTATATATTACTTTTTTAATTGAATTATTTGGATCTACTACATTTTCTAACTTAATGCTTACTGTATAATCTTTTTTATTAACTGTTGCAATAACATTAGGCATTATTTGAACATCTTTAAATGGATTAACTTTTAATGTGCTTGATGTTACACTTGCTGCATTACCATCAGGATAAGATATACTTCCATAAGTAATATCTTCGATTTTAGCAATATATTTTTTATTAGGGTTTAAATTATTAAATGTATGATTTATTTTTTGACCATTATTTTCAAATCTAACACTTTCTACTACACTACCCTTTTCATCATATAAATTAAGTGTTCCTGATGTAAATGTAGATGTTTTACTTACATTAATGTTATAAGACAAACTATTACTACTTTTATAATCAAGTTCAAGAAGTGCTCCAATTTCTGAAGTATTAAATGTTCTTTGGAATAATACATAATCACTTACTACTCCAGTATTACCTTTATATGAAGCATAAATTGTCAATATATATTTACTATTACTTTTAAGTCCATCATAAATATATTCATTTATTTTTCCATAAGTTTTATATTCTTTTAAATCAATAACATCACCAGTTTTAACATTTAATAGTTTTGCATATACTGATGAAGTTATTAAATTATTATCATCAATTACATCAAAATTAATATCTATTTTATGAGAGTTTACATTACTAGATAATAGTCTTACATAAGGAGCTTTTTTATAATCAACAACTGTTTCTACTTGATATCTATCCTCTACTTTAATATTTGGTTTATTAGGTTTAACTGTAGTATTTCCAGTATTGTCATCATCCTTTTTATCATCATATAAAATATCAATATTTTGATCACTATTAATTACTATTTCAGATAAGTTTAATTTAGTTTCATTTCCTACACTAATTATTCTTTTATCTAAATCAACTTTTGCATTATCAGGTGTTAATATATAGCACTCTGATGCAATAGTTTCAATATTTAATGTTTCATTTGTTATTCTAACAAGTCCACCATCAATAAATTCAAATTCAAAATAATAGTTTTCATACATATTTTCAGAACTTGTTAATTTAAGTTTTAAGTTTTTACCTGCTACTATATATTTTGTATCACTTATTCTTCCAATAAAACTACTAAAAGTAATATCTTTATTTTTAGAACTAATTAAATATCTATCATCTTTATAATTAATTAAATATTTACTTTTAATATTGTAATAAGAAAGATATTTTTCATTTAAATCATCAAGTGGCATAAGTACACCATCATTTAAAAAACTTATTGATTTATCATTATAAAATGCAAATGAATAAATACTTGCAACAGTTTTCTTATCATCTTTTGAAGTAAATATTACATCATCACTATATCCTTTTTTATACTCAGTTCCCTTTATAAAATAGGCTTTCTCTGGTACATCACTATCGGTTATACTTACATAACCATCACTATAAAATACTGTTTTTTCTTTCAAAACAAATTTATAAAGTGAAAATACAAGTGCTGCAAAAGTTACTATACTTACTAAAATTATCGTTACAAGGCTTTTATTCTTCATACATCTTACCCTTTCTTATCATACATAATTATTTTATCAAAACTAGGTTACTTATTCAAGTAATTGATTATATTTTTTTATAAAAAAATCGGCTTCACATAGCGAAGCACGATTTATTATCCAAGCATTATTTTATATGGATTACCCTCAGAACCATCTCCTGATATAACATACACATTAGATTTTAGATATAAGACTGGCCTAACTGCAGAACCGAGATACGCCTTGAGGCTGCCAGTGAGAACGCCGCTGACATCGACGCGAACAGGGTAAGAGGAACTGTACGCTGTCATTGTCCATTCATAGCCTTTTGTAAATAGCCAATTATTTTTATAATCATTAGTACTATTCATTGCATAACCATAATCACTTGCATACATTAAACCAACTTTTAAAGTAGTACTTGTTTGACTTTCTTTTTCTTTATCATATTGAGTTGCTCCGGAAGCCTCCGTTGAACCTGAAACGCCAATATTCCAATATACGCCATCATATAGCATATTATAATAGTCTCCACTTGAGGCTATACCATTTTGTGTATAATCACATTTAGCAACCGGTTTTTGTGAACTACTATAATTTGAATAACAGTAGGCCTCACAAGTAGTACTATTTCTACTATTAATTTGACCTAAAAAACATTCATTAAGATTTTTTTGAATTGTACTTCCTACCCAAGTTGAACTAGATGTAGTATTTGCATTATAGACTAGACCTCCAATTGAATCATTTCTTATTATTTTAACAAAACCATTATTATTCCATGTTTTACAAGTATTATCAGTGTTTACTGCTGTACATACTGGTGTTTTACCAATTATTCTATAAAGCTCTTTATTATACCAAATATAATTATTAGGGTTATTTCCTTTATATCTAACCCCATAATCTGATTTATATAAAAGACCATTACCACTTACTTCTCCGGAAGTACTTGTTGTATTAACTACATTAGAAAGAAGTTTAGGATTACTTGTAAATGATACATTGCAAGAAACATTTCCAGTTATATTTTTAATATCTAATTTCCAATTATCTATATCCCATACTCCATCAGCATTATCACAAGTTATATCTATTTGATATAATCCCTTACTAGGAAATGTATTAGATACTTTACCATCCACAATTAATGCAATTGTACTTCCATTAAACTCAAATGTCTTTTTAGGTTTATTACTAATTACTAATAGAGTACATATCACTATAACAATTAACATTGTACATATAACTATTCTTTTATTATTTTTCATTTAATAACCTTCTTTCTAATATATTAATTAAATTTACTTTGAAATAATAATTTAAATAATTATTATTTTCATATTCTTTTTTTACTATAATATCTAAATTATCTAATATTATATAATTAATTTCATACTTATTTAAATTTCTATTTATATAGGTAAATAATAGTTTATCTTCATCAAAAGTATAATATTTATTATTTTTAATTATTAATATTAAATAATTTTGATAAATATGTTTCAAAACATTATATCTTTCTTTCATATTATTTTATTAGATGTCGATAGAAAGAGTACGTATACTCTTTCGTCCATCTATTATCTTTTAAAAGTATAATACTTTTAAGGAAAGTTTATGTTTCTTATGCTTAACACTTTATAGCCATAACCATAAAACCTAAACCAAACATAAGAAGCTATAAAAAACTGCATAACCGTTATACGCATTGTTGTTGAAACCGCCGTTGTTATTGACGTTAACAGGGTTAGAAGAACTGTTTTTCTAAAAAACTTCCCTATATTTATATTAATAGTATCTTTCAATAATATGCTTTATTTTATCCTTATTTACAAAATTATAACTATGAAAATAATTTTCTAAAGAATAAAAATATTTTTCAAAAGTAATCATATTATTTTGATACCTATAAATACCTTTCTTAATACCTTTTTTGATATTATTTCTTGCATTTTTACTTAAATTAATAATAGTTTTATTATTAATAATTCTAAAATTATAACCTAGAAAATCAAATCCATTTTTTAAGTTTACAATATAAGTTTTCTTTTCATTTACCTCCAAATTATAATAATGAATAAAATCTATAATTTTATTTTTACATATTTTTAAATAATCTAAATCGTTTGAAAATATTACATAATCATCCATATATGAAAGCATAAATTTTAAATGTAAATTATGAATTAGCAAAAAATTGTTGTACTTGTCCTCCGAAAGAAAGACCAATATTCTTTTTATACATAGGTAATTTTTCATTAACTTTTTTTTCTAATATATCAATTTTATCGTTAATATAATCATAATTAGTACTATCAATTATTTTACCAACTAAATTATATTCTTCATTAGTTAAATCATTTATTATTAAAGATTTTAATATATTATGATCAATAGAATAAAAATATTTTTTTATATCAATTTTTAATACATAAATATCTATATTAAAATGTTTTAACTTTTCAATATCAGAAAGTAATAATTTGATAGCATAGGTTAACCCCATACTTTTCCTTATTGCAGTTATTTCTTTACACAAATATTTTGAAAGTTTAGGAATCAAAATATATTTTGCTACATAATGATTAATAATTTTATTAATTATTCTTTCACTCATAACAACTCTAATTTTAGGTTCTCTTACTAAGAAAATATTATAACTACTACCTTCATATAAACCATTTTCTAAAATATTTTTTATATAAACTAAATACTCTATTTTACATTTTTCAAATGCAAGAATTTTCTTTCTATTTTTCACTCCTTTCAATATTTCATTATTATATATATCTAATAAATCACTTATTTTTACTATCATAATCTATCTTATTATTTAACCATTTATTACTCATTCTATTTATTTCAGATAACTTATAAGAAACTTTTTTTTAATGAAGTTTCCGCAATATAACCTTTAATAAATAATCTTTCTATAATGTAATCTATAGTATTTATAAGTGAATTTATTTCTACTTTATATGAACTTATTAATTTATAATTATCTTCATTATTAGTTTTATTTATAGAATATAATAATTCTATTGATAACTCTTTTAATTTATTTTTATAAAAATAATCTTTTTTAGGAATATTTTCAATTATCTTATCAAGAATATTCATAAAATCTTTATACTTAGTAAGTATCAAAAATTTTTTTGACGATGCATTATTTTCTAAGTTCATTTTTAATTAAACCTATTATTTGTTCAAGTTTTGTATCTGTACATTTATTTAAATTGTCAATTAAATAATCTAATCTTTTTCTTTTATCTAAATTTTTTAATGATAAATCTAAATATTTTGGATAATTATTAAGTTTATCAAAATCCTTAATAATAGGATTTTTATCCACCTCAATAATTTGATAAGATATTTTAGCATCTTCCAAAGTATTTAATACTTTGGATAAACTATTATCAGGAAATCCACATAAACCATCTTTGAGTACTTTATAACCAAATAGTAAATTCATAATATAAGCGTCCATATCCCTACATTACATTGATAAAATTTACCATGATTTTTATAAAGTATCAAAAATGACTTTACATTAGTAATCCTCCTGGCTTTACATTATCTTTACATACATTAACATTTTTAAATAATTTCATTTTTACCTTCCTTTCAAATTATTTAATTATTTTTTCAAATCGGCTTCACAATGCGAAGCACGATCTATTATTTACATTCCTAATACATATGGGCTTGTCATTGTTCCATCACCAGATAATTTGTTAACATTAGATTGTAGATATAAGACTGGCCTAACTGGATAACCATGAGACGCAATGAGGACGCCATTGAGTCCGCCATTGCCATAGACGCGAACAGGGGCAGTGGAAGTATAAGCTGTCATTGTCCATTCATAACTTTGTCCAAATAGCCAATTATTAACCATTTGACTATAAGCACTCGAATAACCCAAATTTCCTGTGTAACCACTTATTGCATAGCCAAAATCACTTGCATACATAAGGCCTATCATAGACTTTTCAGAAACTTGTTTAATTGTCTCTTTTGCATAAAAACCACTTGAAGATAAATTATATGAACGAGCCATTCCAGTATTATAATAAACGCTTTCTATCATATTACCATAGCTATCATTTTCATTAATACCATTTTGTGAATAATTACATACACCATAAGTAGTTTGATATGCATAGCAATATTTAGAGCAACCGTCTTTTTTGCCTAAATAACAATTGTTTAAAAGTCCTTGAATGCTACTACCAATCCAAGTTGTATTATTGATTTTATTGTAAACATATGCTCCAATTAGGTCTGCTTTAATAATTTTTACTCTATTTTCCCATTTAGTACACTGTGCTTCGCCTTGTTTAAATGCTACTCCATTAATAGTGGTATCCTCGGTTATAGGGCTTACCTCTAAACAAACTGGTACATAACCTATTATTCTCCATAACTGATTATTAAAGGATACATAGTTATTAGGATTATTACCTTGATATCTATATTGCTCGGTATTATTATCAGTTACTTTTGTTATAACTCCATCTCCTGAAGTACCTACACCACCTGTTATAACACTTGATAAAAGTGTTCCTGTAGTATTAGTTGTTTTAGTAAGAGTTGCACTAGCACCATCATTAACACCATTTTTAATAGATATCATTCTATTAATATTATTCCATTCTATATTAGTAGAAGTTATACCATTTAAATTAGATAATGAATAATTACTATTAGGATTATTATATGGTAAATCTGTTACATTTATATTTATTTGATTAATAGCCTCTGTTTGATAACATGTTACATTAGCTACTTTAAATGTACCTTTATAAGTTTTATTTATTAAATTAGATTGATCAAATGCTAAATTATAAAATTTTGTATTTATAGTCCAATAATGTACTGAAGGATTACCTTTTTTAGAATTAGATATTTTAGCATTTTTTACAACAGTCATATCTGCAGAAGGAAAATCATCTTCACTCATAAATTCATTATTACCTACTTCAGGTCCTATTACTTGTAATGTAAATTCTTTAAAAGTACCCGCTGTTTTAGTAGTATATTTATCTGATGAGCTATCATAATTAAATATAATATCATAAGTACATGTTACTCCTGTTTTAGTGGTATTTGCATCTAAACTTACATTTAATGTACTTGTATTACTTGCTATATAAGTAGTACTAGTTTCCTCAGTCATATTATAGGGATCCACTGTTATAGAAAAATTTGTTGTATTAGTATCAAGTACTGCATTATCTATTTTATTTGCAGTTATATTTACATTCATAACATTATTTAAATCAATATTAAATATACCTAAATATCCAAAAGATATTGCTATAGCAAGTATTAAAGTAACTGCTATTGATATTATAATAATCTTCTTTTTATTTTCTATCTTTTTCATATAATTACTTTCCTATCTTTACTAATTTATCATACCATAATAAAACTACTTTTCCAAGTAGTTAAGTTATAAAATTTTAAATTTTAGTAGTTAAATGAATAAATAATTAAAATTGAAATATATTTTATTGTTTTAACTCCCTTAATATTTTTTCTTAATTTTATCTATATCAGTAAAAAATAAATTAGTTCCCCATTGTTTTAAACTTATCATATTCTTAAATAAACTTTTTATTTTGAACTTATTTGTATATACCATAAAATGTCTTTATCTTTAACAGTTAAATAAGATCCATTCGTGATTTTTCATTAAAGTATCATTATCTACAATATCAAAATACTCATCTTTTATATGATATAAATAACCTGTTTTAATTTTCTGATGTGTTATCTCCACTTGTAAAAGAAAACCTCATCTTGCGATGAAGTTATCTAATATTTTCAACCAGGATCATTTATAACTCGCATCACTCGGAAGCGACTAACATTTCACGATTGGAATCATTTATAAGCCGCACCATCCATAAGTGGCTAAACATTTTCACACTTTTAAGTGCAATACAAATATACTACATTTATGTAAAAATATCAACTAATAACAAGTTTTATTATATTGTATATTATAGTATATTTATTAAAATATATTGTGAACAGCTCTAAACTCTTGTGAACAGCTCTAAACTCTTGTGAACAGCTCTAAACTCTTGTGAACAGCTCTGAACTCTTGTGAACAGCTCTGAACTCTTGTGAACAGCTCTGAACTCTTGTGAACAGCTCTAAACTCTTGTGAACAGCTCTGAACTCTTGTGAACAGCTCTGAACTCTTGTGAACAGCTCT
>OGZK01000905.1_pt1 | contig 29010 bp, 30 predicted proteins | sample 1576791 | NCBI WGS metagenome assembly OGZK01 (sample SAMEA3541556, study PRJEB24748) | human gut metagenome | biome: human gut; feature: human-associated habitat; material: faeces | place: China | collected 2012
GTGCTGCCCCGCTTTTTTCGCCATTTCTCAAAAAAATTTTTGAAATGTCCGAGCGTTGTAACAATTCAGCCTGTTTTTCTGTCGAAATCAAAGGTACCTCGGACATTTGTGTAACATTTGTAGTTTATGCTTGTGGTAAATCAATATTGGGGGTGAGGACACATGAAAAAGATACTGCTGATCGACGACAGCGACACCTATACATGGTGTCTGCAAAAATACTTACAGCACCGGGGTTACCCGGTGAAAACGGCTTGTACACTGAAAGAAGCGCGGGCCGTCATTCAAGAGGAAATGCCGCTGGTGGTCTGCTGTGATCTCGACCTGCCGGATGGTTCCGGCATGGACTTTCTGGACGAGGTGCGGGTCGCAGATAAGGAGCTGCCTTTTATTCTGGCGTCCTGCCATGACAAAGACGACTACGAACAGGAGGCTATGCGCCGGGGCGCAACGCTGTGCATGGACAAAATGAAAGGGCTGCTGCTGCAAGATAAGCTGGTGGAATACGCCTACCGGCAGTTATCCGGCGAAAAGGCCCCGACTTTTCACAAACTGCTCTTTGTCCATGCGGAAGATACCAGTGCCGAAGTGCTGCGGGCTGCTATGCTGCAAAAGGGCTTTGACCTGATTCTGGTTCCCTCGATTGGGGAGGCCAAGCGCCGGATTTTTGAGGATAAGGAAATAGAACTGATCTTGTGCGATCTGGAACTGCCGGACGGCACAGCAATGGAGCTGTTTCATACGCTACGGCGGGTGGCGGGGATGTTCCAAATGAAGAATCCCCCTGTCCGGCTTCTGCCGTTCTTTATCCTCACCGAAAACAACGACCTTGCCACGGAATATGAATACCGGCATGAGGGTGTGAACGACTACATCACCGCCCCCAGGCAATATCCCGGAGCTGATCCGGCGGGTTCTGTTCTTTGTGGAATGAAACGAGCTTACATATCAAAACATCTGCCTCCACAGCGGGGAAAAGAAAAAAACCGCTGACGGGCAGAGGATTTCGTGCGCTTTCCTGTATCACTGACGATACGGCGGTTTTGAGTAGATCAAGGCCGCCGTTTCTGTTTGCTTCGACGACCCCTGCACCGTGTTCTGGCATGGCGGCTTTAGGAGGGAGCCGCTATGCAACGAAAACCGCTTCGACAAATTCTGACAGGGGTTAGCCTGTCAAAAAAAGCCGTCCCCCGGCAGCGGGGACAAGCAGCTGTGTGTATGTACTATACCATGTAGGAAAAGAACATATTGCTTTTTGTTTCGCCCTGTGGGTCTTTGACCTGCCGGGCGAATTTTGTTATTTCCTGCGGCTTGCTATTCGGTGCGAAAAGAAATTTCAAAAAAGTGAAAAAAGGAGGCGTTTAGCGGGCAGCCGGAGAGATTCCATTCGCTCTATTGGCGGAAAGGGAGAGAACCACCACATCCCCCACAGAAAGGGGGTGAGAAGATGGAAGCGATCCCCCGCAAATACGGTGAATGGGGCCAGTTTGACCGCTACTGCAAGCTGGTTCTGTACCATGAGGCGATAGATTATCTGCGGGAAATGAAGTGCCGACGCGACCGTGAAGTGTCGCTGGACGCTGTTTCCCCGGCTGATTGGGACAAGCTCTCGACCGTAGATCGGTATTCCTGCGACAGCTTTACATTCAGTTCGCATGGCTATGACCTACATATCGACAATGAGCTTGTAGCCGAAGCGTTTGCCAGCCTGCCAAAAGACGAGCAGAGTATTTTGATTCTCCGCTTTGTTCTGGATTTGACTGATGAAGAAATCGGCCGTCTGATGGGAATGTCCCGCAGCGCAGTACAGCGCCACAGGACAAGCACCCTAAAAGACCTGCGTATAAAATTGATGGCGTTCATGCCGGAGGGAGGTTAAACGCGGATGAAGCAATCCAGTTACAAGGGCAAAAGCCCTCTGCCTGATTTTGTGATCGACGCGGCCTGCGCCGGTAACGCCGAAGCCGTGGAGCGTGTCTTGCAGCATTACGACGGCTATATCAATAAGCTGTGTACCCGGACGCTCTATGACGGCAGCGGCCAGCCTCATATCTGCATTGACGAGTATATGAAGCGCCGATTGCAAATCAAGCTGATCCATTCCATCGTTAGTCCCATTGGCGACTGACGGTTAAGGCCCCGGCCATAGACAGGCGGCTTTCCCTTTCCCCGCCTGCCTGTTTTCCCGGCGGCCCCTTTGCTCCTTGACAAATACGCCCGCAGGACAATGGCGGCGCGTCATAGGGCAGACGGATACATTCTGTCTGCGCCGAGCCGGGCGGCAGGTGCGCCAAGAGGCTTTCCCTCATTGGGATAAGCGGAGCGATTTTACCGGGCCGTAAAGCAGGTGTGGCAGCCTGCGGGCGACGACGCGCAGGCAGGACAATGATACGCCCTTGCCGTCGTAGTCCGAGCGTTTGAAGCGTCGCAGGCAACGAGCAGGGCCGCGTGAGAACCACGCGGGGGTGAGATTCCCGTGGAGCTGTGCCAGCAGCCGTCCGTTATTTTCTGCCCACTTTCACAACAACAACCTTTGTTTTGAAAAGAAAGGGGGCCATGTTATGAGTAATAACGATGTGCCTATTTGGGAAAAATACACGCTTACCATTGAGGAAGCGTCCAAATATTTTCGGATCGGGGAAAACAAACTGCGTCGGCTTGCCGAGGAAAACCCCACCGCTGGCTGGGTGATCTTAAACGGCAACCGCATCCAGATCAAACGGAAGCAGTTTGAAAAAATCATTGATTCCCTTGATACAATATAGTGAAAAAGGGCCTTGCGCGTGTTATAATAGGTTATAAGCGTGTCAAGGCTCTTTCCGTCATGGAAAGGAGCATGACGAAATGCCAAGAAAAGAACGAGATGAAAAAAGACGGGACAACAAAGGCCGCCTTTTGAAGTCTGGAGAGAGCCAGCGATCAGATGGAAGATACGCTTACAAATACATTGACACCTTTGGAGAACCCCAGTTTGTTTACTCATGGAAGTTAGTACCCACCGACAAAGTACCTGCCGGGAAGCGGCCCTGTCTTTCCCTGCGCGAGAAGATCAAGCAGATACAGAAAGACCTTGACGACGGGATAGACACCATCGGCAAGAAAATGACCGTGTGCCAGCTTTATGAAAAGTACACCCGGCAGCGCGGGAATGTGCGGAAAGGAACCCAAAAGAGCCGCCAGCAGTTGATGAAACTTCTGTCCGAAGATAAGCTGGGCGCGGCCAGCATTGACAGCGTAAAGCTGTCCGACGCGAAAGAATGGGCCTTGCGTATGCAGGAAAAGGGAGTTGCCTACAACACCATCTGCAACAGCAAGCGTTCCTTAAAAGCCATCTTTTATATGGCCGTACAGGACGACTGCCTCCGCAAGAATCCCTTTGACTTCCAGATCAATGAGGTTATCAACGACGATACCGTACCAAAGGTGCCGCTTACCCCTACACAGGAAAACGAGCTTTTGGACTTCATGCAGAACGATCCCGTCTATGCCAAGTATTATGACGAGGTGGTGATCCTGCTGGAAACCGGGCTTCGTATTTCCGAACTCTGCGGCCTGACGCCCGCTGACCTGAATTTTGAAAAACGCTTTGTAAATGTAGACCACCAGCTTTTGAGAAGCACCGAGGATGGCTACTATATCGAAGCGCCAAAAACAGAAAGCGGATTCCGTCAAGTGCCCATGAGCGCAGCCGCCTATGAAGCGTTTGAGCGCGTGTTGAAGAAGCGCAGGGACGGCAAGGGCATTGAGGTTGACGGTTATAAGGACTTCCTGTTCCTGAACCGGGACGGCCTGCCCAAAACCGCCGTCAACTATGACGCCATGTTCAAGTGCCTTGCCAAGAAGTACAACAAGTGCCACAAGGAGCCGCTGCCCGATGTGATGACGCCGCACACCATGCGGCATACATTCTGTACCAGAATGGCAAACGCGGGCATGAACCCCAAGGCGTTGCAGTACATCATGGGACACGCCAACATTGTAATGACGCTGAACTATTACGCCCACGCTACTTTCCATTCCGCACAGGAGGAAATGGAACGGCTGCAAGCCAAGGCAAAAACCACCGCAGAGGCCAAGCCGGAGCCTGCGGCGGAAAGCGCCGAGGAAACCAAGGCGGCATAAGTAGTACGCAGAATTTACTACTGCTTTTACTACTTTTGAGAGTGAAAACATAAGGGGTAATAAAAAGATTTGTGAGGTTCTTCCGATATGAAAAGTGCCGGAAAAGCCCGAAGTAACGGGCTATACCGGCATATAAGAACATCTAAAGAGATAATTAGAAATCTATTAAATGATTCATAGAAAAATATGGACTAATGCCAATCATCCCTATTACAGAATCGTCTAGGTTTTCTGAAACTAGTTTATTTCGGAAATCAATGTAGTTTATTCTTACGTCTACATCATCATATGCTAATACATATTGTATGCAAGCGCGTATAACGGTATCGATTTCGTTGAGAGGCATTTCCTCATTTACTTCTCTGCTCCGATAATGTTCAACAATTTCTTTTGCATGCGTTAACCGCATTTTACCGGTTGCATCGATGAAGCCCAAATCCATCGCTAATTTAATAGTTTCATATTCGGGAAGTTGCCTAACGATTTCGATGTTGTCAATGCCCGTCATTTCACTGACAAATTGCTCTCCGAAACCTAAGAGCCAAGTTCGTAATATGTGCATTGAGCGACTCCAAATGGTTTCTGCCGTTCCTTCGAATAAACCTTGGGTGTATGTGAACACTACAGTTTTAATCTCAGTTTCCTTCAATTGCCGATTTAAAGATAGGACCTGTTTAGCATCTGCAGTTTTGGGAATAAGAACTCCAGTGTTGCTTTTCCATAGACTAACAGAGGAATTTTGATCATTTACAGGTACAATAGATACGTCAGTAGTCATTGAAACACTAGCCTCCTGAATGGTCTGTAATGAGTGTTCTGCAACTGTTTTGTTATTTCTACGGGCAAAAGAAATGTTACCGTTGATTTTTCCCATGAGAGTGGGTGTCTGAGATATTCCAGTTTCCTCACACCATTTTCTAATTTTATTACAGGTCTCTATTTTTATATTTTCGATCATTAGATCGTTTTCTGGATTACTCTCACGAATAGACTCAGAAAAAAAGTATGTAAATGCACCATGCTCATGCTCATCAATCGGATTACTTACTTCATCTGCAGCGCACGAAGCAAGTAGAATACAATTACTTTTTTCTGATTTTAAGATAAATGATCTGCTTAACTCAATCCATGGAATGGAACCAGAATGGCAGGCATCAAGGATTAGAAAAGAGTTTCCCTTACCAGAAGAAAGAAGCTGATACAAAGAATTTAAATTAATACCAGTTGATTCTAGTGTATCAGGGTCACTTCTTGGCAATACTAAGTACATATTTCCACTTTCTTCTTCTAGTAGGCCATGTCCTGCGAAATACACTAAAAGAGTATCGTCAATTTCACATTGTTCAAGTATTTTTTGGATTACTTCAAAAATGTATGTTGGAGTGATCTCATCATCGTGGGAATACAAACCCAACATTTGAGTTGACTCATACGAATAGTCGCAGTAATTAACAAGAGTATCAAGTATTTCCTCGGAATCGGCCTGACAAAACGGGCATTCCTTGAAATGCTCATATTCATCACAAGCCATTAATAAAGCATATCTTTTCATAATACCTCTCAATTTGCCTCTTAGCATTATTCTGAGATGTTAAGTTAGCGGTAGATTTATGAATATCCAACTGTTAAATATGAACAACGAAAAAATATGATAAAGTATTAGCAGGGATTCTTCATGGGTTAAAAAGCTCTATTTGAGAAAAGAGCCTGCTCATAATCGCTAGTCTTTTCCTGCCCAAGTAATAAATCCACAACGACATTGACCGCATTGGACTAGGAGTCTTTGAACTACAGTTTCGTATCAATTCTCTTCGCGCATCATATACGCTCGCATGTGCGGACTGCATGTATTATCCAGAAAGTATTCCAATTCGTGTATAGGCTCAAATTTCTTTGTTTTTCTTGAAATATAGTTTATAAAAACCTGCTCACTCTCTGTATATTCCTCCTTCGGGAGAGAATAATTCCAATAAATTTTATCCACCCTGGCAATAGTTCTAGCTATGTGAATCGGACAATGTACATAATTCGAACTGATATCTTCCGCTAGTTTCACTTTCCACTCTGGCATCGATTCCATGGTTTCTTTAATATTCGGCTGAGCGAAAAAAGCCTGTTTACATTTTTCGAGTTCCTCAAAATCGCTTGATGAGAACGCATGTAGGAATTTCTCAGGAATACACAATCCGGTTGCGAATTGTTTGACCCGTTTTTTCGCAAATCCACTTGTTTTTGCTTTGTATACCACTCCATATGAAACATTCAGAACAACGGCAATATCGACCATACTGATTCCGTAGACGTGTTTAATTGCCTCAAAAATATCAATCGGTACTGCCTTGCCCGACAAATAGTCATCATATTGTCTGGAGAATTCTGAATATGAAAGACGGCAATCATGGTATGCATCCCTCAGGAAACGCGGAGCGTTCTTGGTCTCTTCTTCATAATAACCTAGACTTGCACCCCAGCAATCACAATATTGCGTATCATCAACAATTTTTTCACCATACTTGTAAACACTGCCAGACCCAGCACAGATTCCTCCAAGATTAAATTCGCAGTTGCTACACTCTTTTTTCATTATATCACACCTCAAATAAGTTTTAGTTGTTACCCTCGATGTACAAGCTTTAATAGGTAGCCCAATCCACGCTTTTCCCGGGGCAGAGATGCGGCGTACCAATAAAACGTTCTGCACCAGTTTCAGACACTCCGTTTTTCCCTTCCGCTCGAACATATTTTTTCAAAATCGTTACAGAAAAGGGCCAGCAGCTTGTCAAAGTCCCGATTGTATCGGCAAATCACCCCGAAAAAATTGAGCGCAGTTTATCCATACTGGCCGGCTCAAGATTCATGCTCTTTCCGTCCATTGCTTCTAACATCATGATCTTCCGCATCTTTCTGCAAAATCGTATTTTCCTGAAAACCTGTTACAATTGTTTTGCTATATTCATCTCCAATGTTACGGTATGTTTCCGTCTTTACTTGGGCGGGCTGGCGATTAGCCAACTTGTTGAGATGTTTTGCAACTGTCTTCATAGCCTGAGTCAGTTTCTTAACTTCATCCCGCAGTTCATCTACCTCAGAAATATACACCAGGAAACCGGAGTAATCGTTGAAATCAATTATTTCTGTGTCCTTATATTTCTTCCGTTTTTTCCCCTTTGCTGTATATGCAAAACTGACCTCCAACTGTGTATTCTGATATTGAAGAACCGTGGGTGTTATTTGATCCAGGCATAGCACCCACTGCTGCTTAGGGTGAATGGATATATTTAGTTCTGTACGATCCTTGGCATGATTCCGCGCATTCTCCGGCATTTGTTTGACAAAATCAGGGTTAAATTTTATTTCATTCAGCATAGCTGGAACATCGCCAACGTTGCGTATAACTAGGCATACCAAACTGCTCCTAACCAATTCAAACGAAATCTGCAGATAAGGGCGTTTTTTCTCTCGGCGTTCTATCAGTAAAATGATAATGGCAATCAGTGAAATCACTGAGCAGAACGCAGATACAGTTCCAGTCCAATCACTGCCTATCAACTGGATAATCGCATTGGCGAAATTATTGATTGCGTTAATAAGTCCGTACAGAAACTCCAACTTACAATTCCTCCGATATTAATCCTTACGGTAGCCTTTGTATTTCTGTTTCAATACACACATTCCTGATTCGTGAATAGCCCATGGTGGAAATCAGGTATCCGGGTGCTCCTCCTCGTATGCTTTGTATGTGATATGTTCTTTCATATTTGCGCCCTTGTTGATATAGATTTGCTCTCGATAAGTGAGCCCAGAGACGCTTTTATTGGTAAGAAATAAGCAAATATCAAAGGATCCAATCATATTCCATTCAAAAAATTCCCAAAAATTGGTAAATATCTCGTTATCATAATAGATATCAATGCAAACGTCAATACTTCCGTTCGGGAGAATCATCCATCCTATCTTATTATGACCTGGGAGACCGGTACAAACTGTCTTCTCAACGATCTGATCCTGATATTTGAATCCCGAAAAACCAATGTGATCCACTGTAATCTGGGTAATTGGTCCGCTGGATATGTTTTCAAGAGATAAATGGACAGTCTTATGAAATTGCTGGCTTGGAACAGTGTTATGTGGCATAAACACATTGATGTGCGGCTCATATGATTCTGGAGTGATTGATGCTGACACGTTCAATATACAGGCCTTCTCTTCGGGGAAATCGAACCGTGTATGAGTAGCATTTTTGATATCCAAATTGTCTACCTTCAGTATTGGCAGCAAGGGTTGAATACTGATTTTCTGTAGCTGGTTATTCTCTTTCGCCAGCCGTTCGTTTGCCTCATTTGCCTTATTGCTCTGATATACGGTTACAATACCTAATGCGATTGTTCCGATCAATGATTCAAATCCGGCAATATATCCCAGCACATCCCCTGCGGACCATTCTGCCGCAAGCCATGGATTGTCAGAATTCCATTTAAAAAGTATATGAACGATTAAAAGTGGAAGTGCAAAAACCACAATGCAAATTAGAACTGTGGCAACCCGGTGCTTTTTAATAAAACATAGTATGCAATCCACAATTTGTACCTCCACTTTGTACGGGATAACAAAAATCAACTGAATATAATATCGCACATTTTTGTAATAAAATCAATTGATAAGTCTGTAATTGGAGAAATAAATTGTGTGATACATGTATCTTATGGCTCAATTGAAGAATCTTGTTTGCTAAATTGTTCGATTACTTGCTTCTATTGTGGTATCGTTAGACCAATCATAGCAGCCGCCAGTACCGGCACCGTGGGGTGCCAGCACTGGCGGCGAAATTGTTATTATGCTTTGCGTGTGCAGTAGGAGTAGCCAGCGAGACATAGGAACAGGGGAATTTCTACACAATATGCTCCCAGCATCACATAGGGTGTCCAAATTGCGAGATTGCCTATGTTCCAGAAGGCAAAATCAACGAGGGTATAAAGAAAGCTGGTTTGCAAAGCCACGCCGCCTGCGGGGAGAATGGTATAAATCCATTGTCCAATCTCAGAAGGCAGGGCCACATAGAGGATCACCGGAAGAATGCAGCATACCAGTGACACGGAGAGGGAAGCCACCACATTCCGAAGCCTGGAGGAAAGAAACAGAGTAAAGCTTACGGTTGCCAGCAGGCACAGCAAATACCCGCCAGCGCAGACCCATTGCAGCTGGCCGAGATTCAGATTTGGCAGATTTACGATTGAATACAGCATCTGAATGGAGGTTTTCGTGCATTCCCAGCCGTACAGGCTGTTGGACACCAGAAGAAACACCACAGCGCAAAGGGAAAAAGCAGAGCCGCAGATCAGCAGGGCGGAAACAATTTTTGTTACGGCAAATTTTATCCGACCATATTTGGTGCAACGGTAGATATCATCGGCCCCTGTCTGATAGTCCAAAGTGAAAATGGGGGCGGCGATTACTGTGCAGAACAGGACGATGAGAAAGGACAGAAGCAGCTGGTAGTCCATTGCATCCGTATTATAGCCGGGATAGAGCTGATAGGGCGTTTCCACCCGGCTGTATAGGCGCTTTGCGGCTTCCTGTGCTGCTGGGTGGTCTCTTTGTTCCAGCTTCATCAGAGAATCCAGCCGTGCCTCACAGGCACCGTAAAAGTCCTCAATTTTTTCAGGGTCAATGTCCATCAGAGAAGGGGCGATGCCGCTGTCGGGATCAGCGAAGGCTTCCCGGACGCCGTGAAACAGCGGGGCGTAGGGCAAAATATCCGCTTCATAGACTCCGTCCGGTAGGTCATAGGTATTGTCCACACCGTACTTTGTCAGACAAGTTTGATAATCTTCCACAGCCTGTCTTACCTTTTGCGGCGTTACTTCCCCTGCGGTGTCCGATTGCAGCGTTTTCAGATACTGTACCGCATCCAGGCCAAGGAGCTTTACGGTATCTCTGTTGGAATCCCGATAGGTGACGTAGGAAAAGGTGGTTGGGATATATGCCATCACCAATGACAATACCAGTGAAAAGGTAAGGAGAATCAAAGTCAATCTGGTTTTGAGAACCCGTTTCAGTTCTAATTTCATCAGGCGCATAATTTACCTCCTTTCCGGGGCTTCCTGGGGAAACAGCCACAAATACAGATCTTCCAGACGGGGAGCCACGACGGTGGAATTGGATGCAGAAGATTCCTCCGCTAGATACCGTATGGAGATATCCCCATTTTCCTCATTGCGCAGATTAACGATAGGCAATTTCCGTTCGAATTCTGCCAGAGCGCTTGCCGGGATTGTGGCAGTCCATACCTTGCCCTCCACCAGCTTGACCAGTTCCTCCGTGGTGCCGCAGGCCAGCAGTTTTCCGCCCTTCATCACCGCATTCCGGGTGGCGATGCACTCCACATCGGAGACAATGTGGGTGGAGATCAGCACAATCCTGTCATGGGCAAATTCCGAGAGCAGATTCCGGAAACGCACCCGTTCTCCGGGATCAAGGCCGCTGGTGGGTTCATCCAGAATCAAAACCTCCGGCTCATTCAGGAGAGCCTGAGCAATGCCCACACGGCGCTTCATGCCGCCGGACAGCTTGGCGATCTTCTTGCGCCGAACATGGGTAAGGGTCAGCTGTTCAAGTAGCTCGTTGATTTTCCGCTTGCTGTCCGCCGCCGTCAGTCCTTTCAGCACGGCAACGTATTCCAGATAGTCCTGAACGGTGAACTCTGGATAGAACCCAAATTCCTGGGGCAGATACCCAAAGATATCCCGATATCTTTGCCCCAGGGTAGAAATGGGAATGCCGTCATAGGTGATCTGACCGGAGGTGGGCTGCATAATTCCGGCAAGCATTCGCATCAATGTGGTTTTTCCCGCGCCGTTGGCACCCAGCAGTCCCCAGACACCAGGGGTAAGGCTCAAGGAAATGTCGTCTACCGCCGTCATGTCTTTGAAGCGTTTTGAAATATGTTCAATACATAAATCCATAATGTGTATCCTTTCAGATTACTTGCATTTCTGCGTAAGCGCAGTTGTGGAGGAGATGGTGAAATTGATGACAGCAAAAGGCAATCAGCAGGGCGCATACCGCAATCCAGCCCGGAGAAAGGCGGAAAAAAAGATGGAAATGCCGTTGTGCCAGAGAAAGCACCATAAGCAGAAAGCTGCACAGCCCCATACTTCCCGCAAGAAACTGCCGGGGGCAGACGTGCCCCAGCAAATAGAGGCACCCGCTGCTTGCCAGCAGAAAAGGGAAAGCAACCGAAACCACCGAACTGCTTGGCAGTAATGCAGTTTTTGCCGCAGCTGTCAGCAGAACGCCGCTGAGCAAAGTTGCATCGCCGATTCCGATGATGATAAGCCTTGCCATAAGAAGCCGCACGGAAGAAAACCGGGCTGCTGCTTCCACTTCCTGCATCCGATAACGGATGGAGCGGTAAAGAAACGGCGGCGCTGTCATAAAAGTGAGAAGGGACAGACAGGCCAGCAGCCCTGCCACGGATTGGGGGTCTTTCCAATATCCCTGTCCAAAGAGCTGGGAAAGCAGCCAGCAGACCGCGAGCAGCGAGGCACCCTGCACCGCCCAGACCTTCAACCCGATGAAGCGAATCTGCATGGACAGGAATTGGGGGAAGGATAGCCGCTGCCGCCGGGAGTACGCCTCCTTCCGGGCCAGCAGGACGGTTGCGGACATGGAAGATGAACGAACTTCAACATCTGCCCCTTGGTAGGCTTGACGCAGTTGGGTTTCAAGGTCATGATTTGTCACAATGCTCATCCTTTTCAAGCTGATATTTGAGTTTTTTCAGAGCCGCCCGGAGCCGGGATTGGACGGTGCGCAGAGGCACCCCGGTGACCTGAGCAATCTGCCGCAGGGTCAGCTCCTGCCCGAACCGGAGCAGCAGCACCTCCTGCTGTTCCGGGGGCAAGGAGCGGATTTGCTGGTGGAAATTCAGATCAGCGTGAATCCGCTCAAATCCAGATTCCTCGCTGGGAAGCTCCGCCGGGATATCCTCGATGGATAGTTCTCCAATGTCCATCTTTCGGTACATATCCACACAAGTGTTGGCAGCAATTCGGTATAAAAACGCCTTGCATTTCCCTTTATGTACATAGCGGTCATAATAGCGGATGGCTTTCAGGAAAGTTTCCTGGGCAGCATCCTCGGCTAAACCTGGGTTGGGGGCATGCCACAGACAGTAGCGGAGAATCTCAGGATACAAAAGCCCGATCAGTTCATCCACCGCATCCATGTCACCCTGTCCAATCCGTATCATCAATTTCTCTTCACGCGTCAAGATCATTCCTCCTAAGGGCGTCCCCTCATAGTATACAACGATTTGAGGATAGGAAAATGATTGAATATCATAATAAAAAAGTCGCCAGTACTGACCATGTGTGGTGTCAGCGCTGGCGGCTTGCTGTCCTATTTGAACTGGATTTGGATGGATAAAACATGATCGACGAGTTTTGCAGAGATATTTCCGCCCATCTGTTCCACCAGCGTCTTGGAAATGGCCAGCCCAAGACCACCTAAATTCCGGGCGGCTTCCACGGTGAAGAAACGATCAAACAGCTTTCCAACCTGAATCTCATTCAATCCGGAAGCGGTGTTTGCAAATACAATCTCACCATCGTCGCGGAGTGTGATTTCCAGATCGCCGTCGCTGTATTTCAGGGCATTGTTCAGAATATTGCTGAACACCCGGCTGATGGCGTCCCGGTTGAGCTGTTTTTCGATGCGCTTACCGCTCATGTGTATCTGGGGCTGAATGCCCCGGCTGGTGAGGGCAGTGTAGAAAGCGGCAATGCTTTCTTCCAGCACGCCGTTCAGGCAGACTGTTTCCATTTCCAACTCCTGTGTAGAGAGAATGACTGAGTAGCGGAAGAGTTCTTCGGTCAGTTGCTTCATGGCCTCTGTCCGGTTCTCAATGAGGGAGATATAACGGACGGCGTTTTCACTTAAGGGTTCCCTTTGGAGTAAATCCAGATAGCCGCAGATGGCAGTGAGGGGCGTTCGGAGATCGTGGGAAATGTTGGTGACAGCTTCCTTGAGTTCCCGGTCACCGACTAAGTACCTGTGCCGCTGCTTTCGCAGAATCCGAAGCTGGGTGTTGATGGATGCTGCCAGCCGGCACAGGTAAGGGTCCCGGGAGGAAATGTCGATGAGGGTGTTGGTATCTGCTGCCAGTTTGACCTCGAAGGCTTCCCCAATCTCCAAAGTAGCTTTGTGCATCAGGTAGATTTTTCCCAGCAGGGCAAAAATCACAGTCAACAGAATGGCAATAACAGCCAGCAGCAGATGTTCCATAATTACCTCTTATTTTATGTCTTTCTTTTTGAAAACACCGATTCCAATCACGGTGAGCAAAGCGGTCAGGGTCGCAGCGCAGATCGGATTTCGCCAATCGAAGGAGAGATGCTTGTCCAGGCTCAGCATCGTGGAGCCGGAGGGGAGAATGGTGGTGAGCCACGCAAATGCAGTGCGGATGGTTCCGGTGAGGTATTCCGGATTGGGTGCGCCATCTTTCAGCAAAATGCCGCCGTCGCTCTGGGGAACAACGATCTGTATATATTCCGGCGCAGACAGCTTTCCATAGGCCATCATGCCGCTGAAAATGAGAATCACAGCAATGAGCAGGCTAATGACAATATTTCTGGCTTTGTCGCTATCCAGCATGGATACCATGGTGAAAAGCGCAGCGTATTCGACGATCACCAGCCCACAACCCAGTAGCCGCCAGGGCTGTGCCTGCACATGGGTCAGAACTGCCGTTCCGGAAAGGGGGCAGACCCACAAGAAGCACCGCCAGCAGATAGGCGAATACAAAGAAAAATGCGGCGGTAATGGTCGTCAGCAGAAAGGAAAGGTAGATTTCTTCCCGGCTGTGGCCCACGATCATCTTATTGCGAACGGTACCGTCAGAATAATCGGTCCCAATGAAGAAGCAGGCAAAGAGTGCGATGATTACCGCAATGTAAAATACCCAGAGAAAAAAATAACCGTGGGCTTCATATTCCAGCCATCCCTGTCCCAGATTGCGGGTGTTGTAGGCGACCAGGGCATAGACAAACACACCAAAGCCGAAGGAGAACCCTTGCAGCACCCAAAACACTCTGCTTTTCCATAGCCGGGCGAAGTTGCCTGATAACAGTTTTCTCATACCCGGTACCTCACTTAATATCCTTCCGCCGGAAAGCTGCGTACCCGGCAGAAAGAACCATGACTGTAAACAGTATGCTAAAAATCATCTCCCGGAGGGGATGCTCGATGGCGACTTCGTTCATCAGCAGTGCCTGTCCCGTGGGCAGGAAGTCCAGGACGCACTCCCAAACCCTGCGGACAGCACCGCTGAGATACAAAGGATTGGGTGTGGGGTCAATGGTTATAAATTCCCCATTGATGTAGACCATTCCCCCTTGCGTCTCCGGTTCGCACAGGCGGTCATAAATGGCGCTGCTGGCCAGAAGCAGAATAAGAAAGATCGCCAGAGTGTAGATGACCGTCATTGCCTTGTTGGAAGAGAGACTGCCCACAAGCGTAAACAGTGCCGTGATGGAAGCCGTAAATCCAACTGCGACCAGAACATAGGTAACATACCCGGACGCGCCCATCTCCATCGGCCCCATGAGGAAAAATCCGAGAGAGCAGGTGATAAGCCATGCAGCCAGCAGGGTTAGAGAAGCAGCCAGACAAACAAGAAAGTTGGATAGGTAGATGTGGCTCCGATTGTGTCCGACGGTCAGTTTGTTGCGGATGGTTCCATCGGAATACTCGGTTCCGAGAAACAGGCTGGCAAACAGGGCGCAGTAGACACCCATCAAGGTTGCCTGATTAAAGTAATAATCCTCCAGGGTTAACCCGTAACCGCTTTCGGTCATAACTTCAAAAGACCGGGCGCTGTTGAGGATATTGACCAGAGACGCGATAATCACAGCAGCTAGCAAGCACCAGAAAAAACGGTCCTTCCGCAGCCTGGCAAAGTTGGCAGACAACAGCTTACCCATGGCTGCCACCCCCCACCAAAGACACGAAGTAGCTTTCCAGGCTTTCGTCCTTTTCTTCAATGGAAAGCACCTCACAGCCTTCCTTTGCCAGAGCCAGCGTCAGTTGGGAGATGTTGATTTTCGCGTATACATCTGCCTTGGTTTCGGAGAGCACCTTGTAGTCAATGCCCATACCCTCCAGCACCCGGGTCAGGGCGGTTACCTTGGTGACTTCCATGCGCATACATTTCCGGCAGGCATTTTCCAGTTCTTCGGCGCTCAGCTCCTTCACCATTTTACCGCCGTCGATGATGCCGTAGTGGGTGGCAAGGCGGCTCAGTTCGTCCAAAATATGGCTGGAAATGAGAACGGTCATCTGCCTTTCCCGGTTCAGCCGCAGGATCAGCTCCCGCATTTCGATGATGCCCTGGGGGTCTAAGCCATTGGTCGGCTCATCCAGAATCAGAAAGTCCGGGTCACCGGCAAGAGCGATGGCGATGCCCAGCCGCTGCTTCATACCCAGGGAGAAGTTTTTTGCCCTTTTCTTTCCCGTGTTGTGAAGGCCCACCAGCTTCAGAAGCTCCGGGATGGCGTCAAAGGAGGGCAGTCCCAGCACCCGGTACTGCTGACGCAGATTCTCCTCTGCGGTCATGTCCAGATAGATGGAGGGGGTCTCCACCACCGCACCCATCCGGCGGCGGGACTTGACGATATTTTTATCGATGTTTTTGATACCGTACAGGGTAAAGCTGCCGGAGGTAGGCTCCTGCAAGCCGCAAACAAGACGGATCAGGGTGGTCTTGCCTGCACCGTTGCGGCCCACGAAGCCGTAGATGGCTCCCTTAGGAACGTGCATGGTCAGATCGCCCAGGGCTTTGAAATGGCGGTATTGTTTTCCGAGATTCTCGGTGGTTAGGACATATTCCATAATCATTCGTCTCCTTTTCTGTGATGACCGCATTGTAAGGGCAAAAGGGAAAGGAAACGGTCAAGAAAAGCGTAAAGATTTCGTCAAGATTTTTCCGCCAGCCGAAAACCAATGCCCCAGACGGATTCGATCGTATCCTCGCCGCCAACATCCCGAAGCTTCCTGCGAAGGTTGCTGACATGCTGCTTGAGGGAGCTTTCTGTGCAGTCCTGGGTGTCCAAGCTGATCCTGTCCAACATGACAGACTTGGTAATGACCTGCCCCGGATTCTGCATCAGCAGCTTCAAAATGGCAAACTCTGTCTTCGTCAGCCGAATCTCGCTGTTCTTGACCCGCAGGGTGTGGGCGTTTAAATCCAACTGCAAATCGCCGACGATGATTCGGTCAGACAGATTGCTGCCAGCCTTGCGAAGCTGCACCGCAATCCGAGCCAAAAGCTCTGCGGTGTCAAAGGGCTTCGTTATGTAGTCGGCCGCGCCGCCCAGCAGCAGCTTGACCTTATCCTGCACATCCACCTTGGCGCTGACCACAATGGATGGGACACCCTGGATTTTGGGCAGCACTTCTTCCCCGGAAAGTCCCGGCAGCATCAAATCCAACAGCACCAGATCGGGCTTGTTCTGAGACAGTAGAAGCAGCGCCTCCGTGCCGGAGTATGCCCGTAGAATGTTGTAGCCCTCTCCCTGGAGCAGTTCTTCCAGCATATTTCCAATGTAAATGTCATCATCGATAATGGCGATCGTGTTCATAATGCACCTCGGAAGCCTTTGTTTTATTCTATTGTATCTGGTATTGAGAGCCGTTTCAAGAGAGGAATTCTTAAGAATTGTTTTCGGGCGATGCGAGAAATACCGCCAGTACCGGCACCATTGGTGCCAGCACTGGCGGTTTTTCAGTTAGTCTGTACGTTTGTACTCTGTGACTGATTTCAGATAAGTCTTCGGTTCGCCATTCAGGATCAGATCTGCGTATGCGGATGGGTCATTGTAGATCAGCCAATCCAGTTCCGACCGCTGATACATGTTTTCCGCAACTTCATCTTCCACAGCTGGGCAATATATGGAGATCATGGAGCCGTCGGCGTATTTCACTTCTACGCTGGCAGTATCGATATTGAACGCACAGCTTACAACTTTTTTCATAACAGCCTCCTCAATGTAAATCACGAAATGTGTTGTTTTCCTTTGCGAGTTTGCTTGCAGCCTCCCGGCGTTCTTGTGAGTAGGGAGCGGTCAAGCGTATACTGATTCGTTCCTTTGCAATCTCGAACCACAGCCCACCCTGACCGTCATCGTCTGTTTGCCTGCAAAGCTCAGGGTATTCCTCTGCGAATGCCATCAGCCGCTTTTTTAGCTTAGAATCGTGGGTGTAGATTTCTGCGGTGGGGTCTTTGGCATTATAAAACACCTCTGTGACCTTTTGCTTTTTTGTAAGTCCTGTTTTCATAAAAATCCTCCTGAATTTGAGATTATTTCTCGGCTCTTGAGCCGGGAAAATGGGGTGTTTTTCCAATGGAAAGTGTTCGGACGATGTCCAGATCGTCCAAAACACTCCCATCGGTTTTTTCTTGAATTTATCGGGTCAAGACGGTTATTTTGTCAGCCTTGTTTCACGCTGCTTGGCAGGTCTGGATTCTTCCCGCTCCGTATGGAGAATCCGGTCGAGGAAGGCTCTGACTTTTTCCGGTGCCCGCTTGACTGCGGTGAGATAATCCTTGGTCTGCTCCAAAAGTTTTTCGTAACGATCCTTCCAGATACGGGCATCCTTCCGGACAGAGGTCAGCTTTTGTTTCAAATCAGAAATCACGGCATCTGCAACAACACCTTTTCGGGCAAGCTGTTTCAAAGCTTCGCCCTCTTGTGGGGTCAGCTCTAATTTTCCGGTGAAGGTCTTTCTGCCCATGCCGTCAATCTCCGCAAGGGAGATAGCTGTTGTTTTCTGGACACAGGTTTTCTGTTCGATCTTCTGTAGCTGCTGCTCTTTCTTTTCCACCTGCGCTTCCAGAATTTCCAGACGGGCGGATTCCTGTGCAACCTTGAACTGAGTAACTGTAAGATGCTCCTCTGTGCTGGCACGTTCGCCACGCTCCACATCGGTGTAACCGGCGGCACGCATGGCGTTAAAGAAATCATCCTGGAGGACGCTGTAAGATTTTTGCAGAATCGGTTTTCCTTTTGCGGTCAGCATAGGATTTCCGTTCTCGTCCAGGGATGGCTGTGACTGCCACTTCTTACTGCTGCTGACCTGCATGATCGTTTCCTTCACAGTGCCCACCAGCGATTTGTCCTTGCAGCGTTTGCTCCATAAAATTTGCTTTTCAACTACCGGGACATACACAACATGGAGATGGTAGTGATACACATCCTCGCCCAGCGCTTCGGACATGGCCCGGTTCCGTTCATCGGCGTGCATCACGGCAGAGAGAACAAACTGCTCACCGCCCACAATTTCCACGGCGGCTTTGTAGGCATCAGCATAAAACTGTTTTGCAAATTCATAGCCGCCGTGATTGTAGAAGTAAGCGGAGTTCACATCAAAGACCAGCTCACCGTAGAGTTTGGCATCGTCTTTCAGACCACGGGTGGAGATGACACCGTCTGCTTTCATCTGCTCAAACATTTCCGTGTAGCTGCCGGTGGGCTTTTTGTAATGGACATTCCAATCAAGACGATCTGGTACAATATCCGGGTTCGTGTAAGAATCCTTTTCACGCTCATTGTGTCGTTGCGCATTGGTGATTTTGGAAGCGGTTAGGTTTTGGTTTCGTGCTATGGTACGGTCAATCCCGTCGTTTCTTGCCATAGGGCTCCTTTCTGCTGATATACAGCGGTGAGATTAGGAAAACGGAGAGAACGGCACTTTTTCAAAGTGTAATAACCCACTATGATACTTTCATCCTGCGGCTGCAAAGTATCGTGGGCTCTCCGAGGGGGATGCGTCTCCTGCGGGAGCCTTGGCCGTTGCCGACGATGTACCACATCATCAGCAGCGGCATGGACACCAGCGTTTCCGTACTCCCGTACTGCACCGCTGCCGTCCACAGCCTGGAAGATGTTTTCTCCCAGGCTGACCGGCCCCAATCTGCGGATTGAGCGCCGGGGACGGAGGATGCGTTTTGGGGTGTGTGACGGTTGTGACGATTGTGACGGTATTTTTGATACCGACCCCACTGCCAAAATAATCGTCACAACCGTCACCAATCGTCACACCCCCTGCTTTCGCAGTCGGATGAAGCTGCCATTCCGTGTCCGCTTCATGGTGTATTCCACCCCATATTCGTTTTGCAGCTCCCCCGCTTTCACGTTGAGCTGCCGGGTCAGAATATTGGGCGGCATCTCCTCTTGCAGGGCCGCTGCCAGTTCCGTGGCGCTGCCGCTCCACTCTGGGGCATCCTCTGTCAAAAGGCTTGCCACCTTTTGCAGCAGTGGATCGGGCGGCTGTTTCCAGAGCTCTGTTTCCGCATGGTCTAGCTCCCAGGTGAGCCTTTCCATATTCCGGGTCAGGTGTAGCCGCTGATCCGGCTGGTCACGCCCTACAATATCCAGTGTGGCATTCTGGTCTGTGCGTTTTTCCTTTTGGAGCAGGAACGCTCCATCCGCACAGCCCAGCAGTCCTGTGGTGCCGGAAATCATTTCAAACTTATCCCCGGAAGGCTGCTTCCGGGTGTGATGTACCAGAAGCAGACACACGCCGTTCTTGTCCGCAAACTGCTTCATCCTGCCAACAATGTCATAGTCGTTGGCATAGCTGTAAGCGTCTGTGCTGACTTCCCGGATTTTTTGCAGGGTATCGATAATGATCAACCGGGTGTCTGGGTGTTCCCGGATGAACTTTTCCAGCTGTTCATCCAGTCCCGCCCCTAGCTGCTTGGCGCAGATTGCGAAATGGAGCTTGTCTGTACCCTCCACGCCGAACATCCGGGACATTCGCTCCTGCAATCGCTGGTAGTCATCTTCCAGAGCCAGATAGAGAACCGTGCCCTGGTGGACTTCATACTCCCATAGCCTTTGCCCGGTGCTGACATGGTAGGCCAGCTGTGCCATAAAGAAGGATTTTCCCACCTTCGGCGCACCGGCAAACAGGTAAGTGCCGGAATAGAGAAGGCCCTCAATGACCGGCTGCTTGCTCTGGTACACTGTCTCGTACAGCTCGTTCATGGAAACCGTATGCAAATAGGCCGGGTCTGCCATACGCTGCATCTGCTGGAAAAATTTTTCTTGAGAAATGTCCTCCAGGTCATTGATTTCCGGGGATTCAGCTGTTATAATCTCAGTAGTTTTTGATTGGATTGACTGCCCTGCATCTGCGCCAACAGATGCGTTAAGGGCGGTCTTTTCTTTTGTTTCATTCATTCGCATCTTCTCCTTTCAATCCCTGCATAGTGATGGCAATAAGATCGATAGTACACAGCAGTTCATCAGGAACACTGCTTCCTGCAGCAATGCGTTCCAATTCTTCATGTATTGCTGCCATCTGCGTTTTCAGCGCCTTATACACTCTTGGATTCGGCTGTACGACCACTTCTCGTCCCATGCACTTTCGATAACAGTATTCCTGCTTGGAAAGTCCGGACAGGGCAACAACTCTGTTCAGTTCTTCCTGTTCTTCGGGGGATACCCGGAAACCTACCGTAATACTACGGAAGCGATTCTTCCTGTCTACATTTTTTGCTGACATAAAATCAAACTCCTTTTCCAATGTCATCTAGTTTGTTTGCCATTTCTTTCTGTTTGGATGGAAACAGATGGGCATATCGATAGGTAATCTCAATGCTTTCATGCCCTACCCGGTCGGCAATGGCAACCGCCGAAAAACCCATGTCAATCAGCAGGCTGATGTGGCTGTGTCTCAAATCATGAATCCGAATGCGCTTCACGCCGGCCGCCTTTGCGCCCCTGTCCATCTCGTGATGAAGGTAATGCTTGGTGACAGTGAATATCCGGTCTTTCTTTTTTAGACCGTACTGCATTCCGAAGAACTCTTTCATCTCTGTGCAGAGAAAATCCGGCATTTGAATGATACGATTGCTTTTCTTTGTTTTGGGTGAGGTTATGATGTCCTTTCCTTTGAGGCGCTGATAGGTCTTGCTGATTTTAACGGTACCATGTTCAAAATCAAAATCCGCAGGCGTCAGCGCCAGCAGCTCTCCCTCCCGAATGCCAGTCCAGTAGAGCATCTGAAAGGCGTAGTAGGAAACGGGCTTGTCCATCATTTCTTCCGAAAATTTTAGATACTCCTCCTTTGTCCAGAACAGCATTTCCTTTCGCTCTTCGTTGCCCATATTCCCGGCTTTGGCTGCCGGATTTGCGTGGAGATCATAGAATCGAACCGCATGATTGAAAATTGCGCTGAGCTGATTATGCAGCGTCTTGAGATAGGTTTGGGAATACGGCTTGTGGTTTTTGTCCCTGTAGGCAAGCATCTCATTCTGCCATGCAATTACATCTTTTGTGGTGATCTCGCAGATTTTCCGTTTGCCGAAATACGGCAGCAGCTTCTTTTGAATAATATTCTCCTTGGTTTGCCATGTACTTTCTTTCAGCCGTGCCTTGAGATCTTTGGTATAGATTTCGCAGAAGGCTTCAAAGCTCATGTCCAGATCTCCCGCACTTTGCTGTTGGAATTTCTGTTCCCATTCCTGTGCTTCACGCTTTGTTGAGAATCCTCGCTTACACTTTGGCTTGCGTGACCCAGTCCAGTCTGTGTACTGGGTCACCACATACCACGAACCGTTTTCCTTGTTTTTATAAGCTGGCATCTGTGTTCATCCTTTCTGTTCCGAAGAACCGTTCGTTGAAATACTGTCTGTTAACTCGTCCCGCAATGGTGAGGAAACCTTTTTCCTTCAGCTCTTCATTGAGCTTACGAATGAGCTTGTAGGCGTAGGGCTTCGACACATCCAGTTCCTCTGCGACTTCATCCACTCGAATAAATCTGTTGTCCATAAAATCCCTCCTTTCTGATTTTTGGTTATACTTCTCCTTATTTAGTGTCGGATACTTTCTGACCGCCTCCGATTTGCCCGGGCGGACACATCATACTGTGATGTGCGGCAGTTATTCAGTTGCGAACTTAACTGTTTATGTTTAAGCTCGTAACGGCATTATACTAAACAAATTCAGTTATGTCAAGAGGCTGCATAGAAAATACTAAACTTTTTTGTTTCTGCTATCTTGACATACACTAAGCATTTAAGTTATAATCAAGGCAACAACGCAGAAGGAGTGCAAAACTATGGCAATCGGTGAAAGAATTCGATTCATACGCAACTTGCGCGGCATGACGCAAAAATGGCTCGGTCAGGCCGTTGGCTTTCCAGCAAAGACAGCAGATGTCCGAATGGCGCAATACGAATCTGGCTCCAGGACACCAAAAGAGGACCTGGTAAAGGCAATCGCCAACGTTTTGGAGGTTTCCCCTCTGGCCTTGCAGGTTCCCGACATTGACAGTGACCTTGGCTTTATCCATACTCTTTTTGCCATTGAGGACATTCACGGTATACGGGCTGAAAAACAGGGGGACGAAGTGCATCTCATCTTTGACGGCAGCAAGCGCACCATGGATGAATCAATCTTTACCATGCTTTCCGCATGGGCAGAGCAGTCGGAGAAGCTGTGCTGCGGCGAGATCACCAAAGAGCAGTATGACCACTGGCGCTACACATTCCCGGAGGAAGACACCACCCAGCGTTGGGCAAAAGTGCCGTCGCAGGGACTCAGTGATATGCTTGTCGGCGCATTTAAAAATCATCTGGAAGATATCTGAGCATAGCAAAAGCCCGTACTGACATCCAATCAGTACGGGCTTAAACGATAATATGGGGAGCTCATGGGCTAGGAGCGATTACTCTTTACTCACAAGCCACTGGCAACGCAGAATAACTGCGCTCCGGCGGAATCTTATCAAAATCTTATCAGAAGAAACGGGCAAAATCAAAAAACCGTTGGAATTCCTGCACTTTTTGGCTTTTGTGATTTATTCCCACTCAATCGTCCCAGTGGGCTTGGGGGTCAGGTCAAGCACTACGCGGTTGATGCCGTCAACCTCATGCGTGATGCGGGCGGTGATGTGGTGGAGAAGAGGATAGGGGATCTCTTCGATGGTGGCCGTCATGGCGTCGGTGGTGTTGACCGCGCGGATGATGGCGGGCCAGCCCTCGTAGCGCTTGCCGTCCTTTACGCCGACACTCTTCATGTCCGGCACGGCAATGAAGTACTGCCAGACCTTGCCGGCAAGACCATTTTTGTCAAATTCTTCCCGCAGGATCGCGTCGGCTTCCCGCAGAGCTTCCAGACGGTCACGGGTGATGGCACCGAGGCAGCGCACGCCCAGACCGGGGCCGGGGAAGGGCTGACGATAGACCATGCTGTGGGGCAGACCCAGCGCTTCGCCTACGACACGCACCTCATCCTTGAACAACAGCTTGACCGGCTCCACCAGTTCGAAGGTCATGCCCTCGGGCAGACCGCCAACATTGTGGTGGGCCTTGACGCCGTGGGACTCCAGAATGTCGGGATAGATGGTTCCCTGCGCCAGAAAATCAATGCCTTCCAGCTTCTTCGCTTCGTCGTTGAATACCTCGATGAATTCCTTGCCGATAATCTTCCGCTTGGTCTCGGGGTCGGAGACGCCCGCCAGCTTGTCGAGAAAACGATCGACGGCATCCACATAGATGAGATTCGCGTCCATTTCGTCCCGGAAGACCTTGACGACCTGCTCCGGCTCACCCTTGCGCAGAAGACCGTGGTTGACGTGGACGCAGACCAGCTGCTTGCCGATGGCCTTGATCAGCAGCGCGGCCACCACGCTGGAATCCACGCCGCCGGACAGCGCCAGAAGAACCTTCCTGCTGCCTACCTGCGCCCGGATCTCCTCGATCTGCTGGGCGATAAAGGCGTTGGCGAGGGCGGGGGTCGTGATGCGTTCCATGGACTCGGGACGTACATTGCTTGACATTTTGGCTTCCTCCATTTTCTGCCTACCGGCGCGGCGGCCGGGTAGATAATGGCTTCATTATACCGGATAAAATGACTTTTTGCAATCTTTTTCCGGAAAAAGAAAAGGCGCTTTGTTGCAAAATGGAAATGCTATGGTATAATAAACGCAAAATCCGGAGAAAAATGGAGGGCTTATCATGGGAATGGTTGTCATCGGCGCGGTGTTTGTGGATATCAAGGGGTATCCCACGTCGGCGTTTATCCCCACCGGGCGGAACGCTGGGCGCGTGGAGCAGATTCACGGCGGCGTCGGGCGGAATGTGGCGGAGGACATCGCAAACTGCGAGCTTCGCCCCACCTTTGTCAGCCTCGTGGACGACAGCGGAACCGGCGTGGATGTTGTGCGCAAGCTGAAAAGCCACAGGGTGAACACCGACTATATCCGCAAAACCAGAAACGGCATGGGAACCTGGCTGGCGGTCTTCAACGACGACGGGGATGTGGCAGCGTCCATCTCCCAGCGGCCGAACCTGCTGCCCATTGCCCACACGCTGGAGCAGGACGGCGACGAGATTTTCCAAAACGCGGACAGCGTCGTCATCGAGATCGACATGGACAAGGAGATCGTCAAGCGCACCTTCCGGCTGGCGCAGAAGTATGGAAAGCCTGTCTATGCCGTGGTGGCGAATATGAGCATTGCGTTGGAAAGACGGGATTTTCTTCAGTCCACGGATTGCTTTGTCTGCAATCAGCAGGAGGCGGGAATCCTGTTTTCCGATGACTATTCCGGCAAGACCCCGGAGGAAATGATCCCCATTATTTCCACGAAGGTGCAGGCCGCCCGCATTCCGGCCATGATCGTGACCATGGGCGCGGACGGTGCGGTGTATGCCAATCTTCACGGGGAGAGCGGCTACTGCCCCGCGAGAAAGCTGGAGGTGAAGGACACCACCGGCGCTGGGGATGCTTTCTGCGCCGGTGCGGCCATCGGCCTGACCTACGGCAAGGGTCTGAAGGAAGCCTGTGAGATCGGCGCCATGCTGGCGGCGTCCGTGATCGTGACCTCCGAAAGCGTTTGCCCCCGGTTCCGCCCGAGAGAGCTGGGGCTGGACATGGATGTAGAGGACTGAAGGAATGTACCGCCGTGTTTTGACCATGCAGGACATTTCCTGCGTCGGACAGTGCTCCACCACGGTGGCGCTGCCGATTTTGTCCGCCTGCGGTCTGGAAGCCTGCATTCTGCCCACCGCGCTGCTGTCCACCCATACCGGCGGCTTCGGCAAGCCCGCCGTGGTGCATTTCGACGGGGCGCTGACGGATATCTGGCACCACTGGCAGGAGAATGGCATTACGTTTGACGCGATCCTCGTGGGCTATCTTGGCAGTCTGGCGGCGGTGAAGGCGGCGGGAGAGATCATCGACCGGCTGCTTGCCCCCGGCGGCGTTGCCATCGTTGACCCGGCCATGGCGGATAACGGAAAGCTGTATTCCGGATTTGACGAGGATTATGTCCGGGCGATCGGTTCGCTGGCCGGGAAGGCGGACATCATTCTGCCCAATGTCACGGAAGCGGCGATTTTGTCAGGTTTACCATATCAGGAAAATATTGACAGAAATTATGTTAACCAACTGCTGAATGGGCTGAATCACCCCTGCGCCGTGCTCACCGGCGTTGACTTCGATGAGGACAGCACCGGCATTGTCCTGCAAGAGGGAACGGTGCAGCACGAATACCGCCACAAACGGATAGGGAATGGCTGCCACGGAACCGGCGATATTTTTGCCGCTGTCTTCACCGGGGCGCTGATGCAGGGGAAAAATCGGCTGGATGCGGCGAAAATCGCCGCGGATTTCACCTGCCGGTGCATTAAGAATACTGTGAACGCCCCTGCCCATTGGTACGGCGTCAAATTTGAGCCGCTTCTGCCGGAGCTGATGGAAATGCCGGGGCGGTAAAAAGAACGTCAGCGCTCAAAAAATTTTTTTGAAAAACCTCTTCCATTTTTGCATAGAATGGTGTAAGATTATGTAAACTAACGGCGTAATGGAAGAGGGGCGCATATGGAGGAACAGATTTACAGACAGCCTCGCAGAAGCGGGAAAAAGTGGATATTGATCATTGCTGCAGTGTTTGTCCTGCTGCTGAGCGCGGTGGCCTTTGTTCTCACCGCAAACCGGCTTTCTCTTTCCGTGGAGCTGGACGGCGAACCGGAAATGACGGTGGAATACGGCGGGCATTTTCAGGACCCGGGAGCACACCTCTGTGTCCGCGGCTCGCTGCTCTGGAAGGACGGCATGTCCCCGGAGGATGTCTCTGTCGGCATTCAGGGCAAGGTCGATGATGAAAAAACGGGGAAATATATCCTCACCTACGCAGCGGATTACCGGGGAATGCACGCCGAGGCACAGCGCATCGTGCGTGTCGTGGACACGGTATGCCCGGAAATCATCCTGGTGCCCGACACGGGCGGGACGCTGCTTCCCGGCACGCCCTATCAGGAGGCGGGTTACAGGGCCATCGACAATTATGACGGCGACATCACCGACCGGGTGGTTCGGTCGGAGGAATACGGAAAGATCATTTACGCGGTGACGGATTCCTCCGGAAATCCCGGCTACGCGGAGCGGGAGGTGCCCTATTATGACCCGATCCCACCGGAGATCACGCTGGAGGGCGGCGCGGATATGGCCATCACCACCGGTACCTTCTATCAGGAGCCGGGGTACTCCGCGCTGGACAACGTGGACGGCGATCTGACCGGGCAAGTGCAGGTGGACGGCGAGGTGGACTGGCTGACGCCGGGAACCTACAGCGTGACCTACACCGTGACCGACGGCTACGAAAACACCACCACCGCCACCAGGACCGTGGAGGTAAAGGCGGTTCCCCGTCCCGAGGTCGTCTGGCCCGAGGGAAAGGTCATTTACCTGACCTTCGACGACGGCCCCGGCCCCTATACGGAGCAGCTGCTGGACGTGCTGGATAGCTACGGCGTGAAGGCAACCTTCTTTGTCACCAACCGGGGCTACGGCGAGATGATGAAGGAGATCGTGGACAGGGGACACAGCATCGGCATTCACACCATGTCCCACGTTTATGAGCGCATTTATGCCAGTCCGGAGGCGTATTTTGCGGACCTGCTGGGGATGCAGGACGTTATTTACCAGAATACCGGCGTAAAGACGACCCTGATGCGCTTCCCCGGCGGCAGCTCCAACACCGTCAGCGCCCACAGCTACGTGGGGCTGATGAGTCTGCTGACCCGGGCGGTGCAGGATGCGGGGTTCCAGTATTTCGACTGGAACGTGGACAGCAACGATGCAGGCGGCGCGAAAAAGGCGCAGACGGTTTTCAACAACGTAACGGCAGGCGTCAGTCAGAATCGAGTCTCCGTGGTTTTGCAGCATGACATCCACGATTTCAGCGTGGACGCGGTGGAGGACATCATCGTCTGGGGACTGAACAACGGGTATTCCTTTGAACGCCTGACGGAAAACAGCCCCGGCGTTCACCACGGAGTACAGAATTAAATCGTAAAAACAGCCCGGTTCGGCGTATACCGAACCGGGCTATAATGCTTTTGGGGAAGTTTACTTTGCTTCCTTCGGATCGTTCTGCTTCCGGGCGTTGGTGCGGCCTTCGGGGCGAATCTCCCCCACGGCCAGCAGGGAGCGCTTCGTCAGCGTGGGGCCAACCAGCTCGTAAACCAGCACGGCGAACAGCACGACGTTTCTCGCCAGTGCGCCGTCGGAGAGGGAGGCGGCGGTGATGGCCATACCCAGCGCCACACCGGCCTGGGGCAGCAGCGTGATGCCCAGGTGATCCACAATGGACTTCGGCTCCTTGGTGATGCGGCAGCTCAGGTTCGCGCCGCAATACTTGCCGGCGGAGCGGGCGATGATGTAGATGATGCCGACGATCAGGGTCACGGGCTGGGACAGCACGTTGAGGTCAAGCTCCGCGCCGGAAATGACGAAGAACAGAATGTTCAGGGGCATCGTCCAGCCGTCCACACGCTCCATCAGTTCCTCGGAGGTGGGGCAGACGTTGCAGAAGATGGTGCCGGTCATCATGCACACCAGCAACAGGGAGAATCCGCAGTGGACGGGGCCGATCTGGAATTCCAGCATACTCAGACCCACCGTCAGCATGACGAAGGCGACGGACAGGGACATACGCTTGCTGCGGGAATGGAAGAACCGCTCCACCCAGTGGAGCAGCAGCCCCATAAAGCCGCCGAGACCAACGGACAGAAGAATTTCCACGATGGGTTCGACGACCACGGCCAGCACGCTGACCTGCCCGTTGGACAGCGCCGTAGCGATTCCAAAAGACACGGAGAACAGCAGCAGACCCACGGCGTCGTCCAGCGCGACAACCAGCATCAGCAGCCGGGTCATGGGGCCGTCCGCCTTGTACTGGCGAACCACCATCAGCGTGGCGGCAGGGGCTGTCGCGGCGGCGATGGCACCCAGAGTGATGGCGCAGGGGACAGAAATGATGTGGGGGAAGAACAGATGCAGCAGCAGAAGTATGACATCCACGACAATGGTGGTGATCACGGCCTGCAAAATGCCGATGATGATTGCCCGGGAGCCGATGGTGCGCAACTGGCTCAGACGGAACTCGTTGCCCATGGCAAAGGCAATGAAACCCAGAGCAGTCTGGCTGACGATGCTGAGGACGTTCACTTCCTCAAGGGTGTTGAAGCCAAGTCCGGGAACGTTCAGCCGTCCAAGGAAGAATGGCCCCAGGAGCAGTCCGGCCACCAGATAGGCGGTGACGGCGGGAAGATGCAGCAGCCGGGTAAGGCGGGACATGAGCAGTCCGCCGACCAGCGCTACGGCTAGACCAATCAGATAAATTTCCATAATAATATTCCTCTTTTTCAAAATTCCAACCTCGGTATCATACCATTCTGCGCAGTTCGGCGCAAGTCGAAATCCCGCCAAAGATTTGCGTCTTTTCGGCAATGAATTGTGCAATATTATATATTGTATAGTTTGATACTATTTCCTGATTAAAATCAAAGATTTTAATCAGGAAGGCATCGCCTAATGG
>OGZK01000910.1_pt1 | contig 28937 bp, 26 predicted proteins | sample 1576791 | NCBI WGS metagenome assembly OGZK01 (sample SAMEA3541556, study PRJEB24748) | human gut metagenome | biome: human gut; feature: human-associated habitat; material: faeces | place: China | collected 2012
GTGGACGGCACAAGAAACATTGCAGAAGTGTGCAAGGCGCTGGACTGCAAGATGTTGTACCTCTCAACGGATTATGTATTTGATGGACAGGGCACGACGCCTTGGGAGCCAGATTGCAAAGATTACAAGCCGCTCAATGTCTACGGACAGTCAAAGCTGGACGGAGAATTGGCAGTTTCTTCTATACTAGAGAAATATTTCATCGTCCGTATCGCGTGGGTATTTGGTTTAAATGGCAAGAATTTCATCAAGACGATGATCAATGTCGGCAAGACGCACGACGAGGTACGCGTGGTCTGCGATCAGATCGGCACACCGACCTATACTTATGATTTGGCGCGTCTGCTCGTAGATATGTGCGAGACCGAAAAATATGGTTATTACCATGCCACAAATGCAGAGCTTGCAGAGGGTGCTGACGCAAATGGAGCCAAGACAGGCTATATCTCATGGTATGATTTCTGCGTGGAAATCTATCGCCAGTATGGACTTTCTACGAAGGTAACGCCAGTTACTACAGCAGAGTACGGTCTCAGTAAGGCGGCAAGACCATACAACAGCCGCCTGGACAAGAAGAAGCTTGTAGAAAATGGCTTCGAGCCACTTCCAGTCTGGACAGATGCGGTAAGCAGATATTTGAAGGAAGCAGATATTTAATCGAAAAATCAAATCCTCCCAGTGTTGCAGGGGAAATGCAATGTTGGGAGGATTTTTCTTTATTAGCGGAGACGGCGGGATTTGAACCCGCGTGCCAGGTTACCCCGGCCAACTGATTTCGAGTCAGCCCCGTTATGACCACTTCGATACGTCTCCAATATTACTTATTATTTTATACCTATCAAAAAGAGAAGACAATGGAAGAATATAAATAATGCGTTATGGCTATCTCGTTTTTGTGAACAAAACAGCTAAAACTTGCAGTTTTGCTAGCTATATGCTACAATTTCAATAATTATGTATATCAAAATAATAAGGATTTATTGTTAACAGCTATTTTAAATTTATACTTTATTTTAAATAATAAAAAAGGACAGAAAATATAAGAAATAGATGAAAGGAAAAGGACATGGAACAGAAATTTGGAAAAATCACAGTAGAGACTTGTGAAGCAGATGGTGTAGAGATTGAGGGATTGAAGGTAATCACACCTTCTGTGTTTGGCGATGATAGAGGCTATTTCATGGAGACTTACAATTATAATGATTTTGCAGCGGCAGGCATTGACTGTACATTTGTACAGGATAACCAGTCCAGCTCTAAGAAAGGTGTGCTTCGAGGATTGCATTTCCAGATCAATTATCCACAGGATAAGCTTGTGCGTGTTGTAAGTGGAGAGGTATTTGATGTGGCGGTGGATCTGCGGGAAGGATCAAAGACATTTGGTAAATGGTTTGGCGTTCGTTTGTCTGCAGAGAATAAGAAACAGTTTTTCATTCCAAAGAACTTTGCGCATGGATTCATCGTATTATCCGATCATGCAGAGTTTTGTTATAAATGTACAGATTTCTATCATCCAAACGATGAGGGCGGACTGCTGTGGTCTGATCCGGAAATTGGCGTAGAATGGCCGATGCCAGAAGGAATGACGGTAGAAGATCTGACATTCTCAGAGAAGGATACCAAGTGGAGTGGTATTAAGGAGTATAAAAAATAGGCATGGAAAAGAAAACAACTTCACGGTTTCGACAATTTATAAATCTTCCGATCGAATTAGTTCAAAATCGGACATTGATCGGAAATCTGGCGAAGAATGATTTTAAGACACGGTTTGCAGGTTCTTATTTGGGTGTGATCTGGGCATTTGTGCAGCCGATTGTCACAGTTGTTGTGTATTGGTTTGTGTTTACCGTGGGATTGCGCCAGGGTAGACCGAGCGGGCACCCGTTTGTACTGTGGCTGATGGCAGGACTTGTTCCGTGGTTCTTTTTTTCGGAGGCGTTGAACGGTGGAACAAATGCATTGATCGAGTACAATTATCTGGTAAAGAAAGTTGTATTTAATATTGATATATTACCGCTGGTGAAAGTATTGTCGGCAATCTTTGTACATGTGATATTTACGGCATTTACGATTGTTTTATGTTGGTGCAACGGATATATCCCAAGTGTTTATTTGCTGCAGATTATATATTATATGATTTGTAACTTTCTGCTTGTGTTAGGATTGGCGTATTTTACATCTGCGGTGGTTGTTTTTTTCCGGGATCTGACACAGATTGTAAATATTGTATTACAGATTGGAATGTGGATGACCCCAATTATGTGGAATATATCGGATATTTTGGTGAACCATCCAACTTTAGCAAAAGTATTTAAATTAAACCCGATGTATTATATTGTAGATGGATTTCGAAATGCGTTGCTGGATCATATTTGGTTTTGGGAGAAGCCGTTATGGACACTTGCCTTTTGGATTATTACATTGCTATTCTTTGTTATAGGTGTGAATGTGTTTAATCGACTGAAGGTGCATTTTGCAGATGTGTTATAAGAAAAAGAGAGATAAATTATGAGCGAGACGGCGATTCGTGTACAGAATGTAACGAAATTATATAAATTATATGATAAACCATCCGATCGATTCCGGGAGTCTCTGGGTTTAACGAAAAAAGTATTGCATCGCGAACATTATGCATTGCATGATCTTAATTTTGATATTAAAAAAGGGGAATGTGTTGGAATTATTGGGACAAATGGTTCTGGCAAATCAACGATTCTCAAGATTATTACCGGAGTTCTGAATCCGACAAGTGGTAATGTGGAGATCGATGGACGTATTTCTGCATTGCTTGAGTTGGGAGCCGGATTTAATATGGAATACACAGGACTTGAGAATGTGTATTTAAATGGAACTATGATTGGCTTTACCAAGAAGGAGATTGATGCAAAGCTGGATTCAATATTGGAATTTGCAGATATTGGAGAGTTTATTCATCAGCCGGTTAAAACATATTCTTCCGGTATGTTTGTACGGTTGGCTTTTGCGGTAGCGATTAACATAGATCCGGAAATTTTGATTGTAGATGAGGCATTGTCTGTTGGTGATGTGTTCTTTCAAACAAAGTGTTATAAAAAGTTTGAGGAATTTAAAGAACAGGGGAAAACTATATTGTTCGTAAGCCATGACCTGAGCAGTATCAGTAAATATTGTGATCGTGTTGTGCTGTTGAATAAGGGTGTAAAACTGGCAGAGGGACGTCCCAAAGAAATGGTTGACATGTATAAAAAGGTACTGGTTGGTCAGTTGGATTTGGAACATGTGGACGAGGAAACAGAAAATATTGCCAAGGCACCAAGTATGGAGGCAGCAAAATCTGTAAAAGAAGCAAAATGCTGGAAGGATTTGCTTTCACAAAATGAAAATGCCATTGAGTATGGTGATAAGAAAGCAGAGATTATTGATTATGCGATTGTAGATAGCTGCGGAAATATTACCAATACGATTGAAAAGGGAAAACCTTTTACGGTACGCATGAAGGTGCAGATGCATGCCCCAATTGAGTATCCGATATTTGCATTATCCATCAAAGATCCAAAGGGAACAGAAATTACTGGTACAAATACGATGTTTGAAAAGACTGATTTTGAGGTTGGCCCCATTATGGAGATATCTTTTGAGCAGGATATGAATTTGCAGGGAGGCGAGTATCTTCTTTCATTTGGTTGTACTGGTTATAATGGCACGGATTTCACGGTATATCATCGTTTATATGATGTATGCAATATCACAGTCGTGTCAGATAAAAATACAGTTGGATATTACGATATGAACTCGAAGATTACAGTTCAGACTTATGAAGGGACGAATATATGCAGAAAATAGGTTCCATAACAATTGATGACACATACTATCCTGGCAAGGATTTGTACAGTGACGGCGAAATTGAAGATGAAATGCTGGATATAGCAAAAAATGTTCCGGTTTCCGAGTATAATCGTGTGATAGCAGAGCGAAAATCCTGGGCGATTTTGTATCATTTTTCAAATGTCAGGGAGAATATTGTACAATCCATGCCGATTACAAAAGAAGACAGTGTGTTGGAGATAGGAGCAGGTTGTGGAGCAATTACTGGTGTACTTGCTCGTATGGCAAAAAATGTAGATGCAGTGGAACTTTCTATGAAACGTTCGCTGATTAACGCGTATCGGCATCAGGAAGCAGATAATATCACAATTAAAGTTGGTAATTTTCAGGAAGTGGAACAACATCTGGAGAAGAAATATGATGTGATCACGTTGATTGGTGTATTTGAATATGCATGTAGTTATATTGATAGTGAACAGCCATATGCAGAATTTTTAGAAATTATCAAGAAGCATTTAACCAAAGATGGGCGACTTATTCTTGCGATAGAAAATAAATTTGGATTGAAATATTGGGCAGGATGCCGGGAAGATCATATAGCAACATTTTTTGGCGGAATTGAAGGGTATGCAAAAGATAGTTATGTGCGGACATTTTCTAAAAACGAGTTAGCCCATATGTTGGAACAGGCTGGTTTTTCTGAGCATACTTTTTATTATCCATACCCGGATTATAAGCTGCCTGAAAAGATCTTTTCGGATGAATATCTGCCACATGAGAATGAACTGAATGTAAATCATCGGAATTTCGATCGGAATCGTGTACGATTGTTTGACGAAAATAAAGTGTATGGAGAATTGATCAGAGCAGAAATGTTTCCAGAGTTCTCAAACTCATTTTTGATTGTAGCCAAAGGAGTGTAGGATGGAGCGATTAATTTATACAAAATATTCGAATCAACGTCATCCAGACTACGCGATTCGTACCGATATTGTTTGTCGGGAGGACGGAAGCCGCGTTGTGCGGAAATATGCAGATACAAGATTGGCACGTCCGCATATTGAACATATGAATGAGGTATATGCATTGTTGAAAAAAGAGTTTGCAGGGAGCCGTTTGTGTGCAAATCGGGCAAACCTTACAGATGCATATATCGAATTTGAATATATAGATGGAGATACACTAGAGGCTGTATTAGATGCATGTCTGGCAAATGATGACAAGGATGGATTTGCGGAGTTAGTAAAACAGTATGCTTCCGAAATCCGGCAAGTATATTTGAGTGAACAGTCAGTATGTGGAGAAAGAAGTCAGGACGAAATAGAACAATATCAAAAGGCGTTCGGGGAAATAACACTTCCGGTATCTGTACCTTTTTCCAAAGGGGTAGATATTGATTTAATATTTTCCAACATTATGGTACAGGGGAATACATGGATAGTGATTGATTATGAGTGGACCTTTGACTTCCCGGTTCCTGTGGATTTTTTACTTTGGCGTGCAGGTAAAGTATATTTGGAGAATTATGCAAACCGTGCGAGCATTGATGAAACAGAGATGAATCGGATGCTTGGAGTTACACCTGAGAATGTATCCGCTTACCGGCAGATGGAACTGCATTTTTTGCAGCAATACTGCTACAGAGATCGGAGCGATTTATATGCATTGTATGGAACAATGGGACAGTATGTCATGAATCTGGATCTCGAAGAAGCAATTAAGGGAAATGAAAATGGAACAAATCAGGTTCAACTGTATTATGATACGGGAAAAGGATATTCGGAAGCAGAAAGTGATATCATCCGTATTTATCCAGATGAAAAAGGTGAGTTTCATTTGCAAAGAAAGCTGCCTGACGCTTTGCGGAATTTAAGGATTGATCCAGGTGAGATTCCGTGTGTTGTATATATTCAGAAGGCGGTTGGATATACAGAAAATGCATCTTATGAATTAGAGTATCGGACAAATGGATACCGGTTTGACAAACGTGCGTATGTGATGGAACAGGGCGATCCACAGATTTATATTAAAAACATGAAGGAACACACCTATTTGATAGAGTTTGATTATACCATTCAGGCAGATGCTGCGATTGTGCAGGAAAAGGCAGCCAGTGTCAAAGGATGGGAAAAATTAAAAGGGATGATACAACATGCAAAATAAATTTACGAGCAGAAGTAAACATTTGGATTTCATCATATTGGATCTTATCTGTATAGAGGTGTCTTACTGGTTGGCATATTATATCAGGCTTGGAAGGCTTGTGAATTCCACACCAGGGGAATATACAATGATGAATATTATGGTTATTTTAATCCATTTATCCATCATGTTTATTTCGGAAGGGTATTCTGGAATTTTAATGCGGAATGCCATACAGGAATTGAAAAAAGTAGTCATTCATAATGCAGAGATGTTTGCAGTGATTTTGTTTATATTGTTCTTTGCGAAACAATCTTCGGTGTATTCCCGAATATTGTTTGCGTTGTTTGTGGTCATTGACACAATTACCATGTATATTGTACGTCTTGTGAGAAAGAAAGTATTATATTCCAATGAGGACAAAGAGCGCGGAAAAGGCCAAATGCTTGTTGTGACGAATCATGCACATGCGCAAAGTCTGGTAAAGGGATTGGCTGAAAGTGGGTATCGTAATTATCTGATTCATGGAATCGTTATTCTGGATAAGGATATGACCGGTCAGAAAATCGATGGTATTGATGTTGTTGCAGATGCTGGAGGAATGTATGAATATGTAAAATCCAATATTATTGATGAGATATTTTTGGAGTATGATGGAGAAGGCGTTGCAGAAATCACCAAACGATTTCTCGCGATGGGTGTTGTAGTACACGTAAGTATCAATAATATTCTTCCGGGAACTCCGAATGCGGCTGTAGAGAATATTAGTCATTATACGGTAATTACAACAAGTATTAATATCATGTCATTCAAACAAAAGGTTATTAAACGATTGATGGATATTGGAGCATCTATTATAGGGATGGCGATTACGGCAATATTATTTGTCATATTTGCGCCGATTATCTTTATACAGTCACCGGGTCCAATCTTTTTCAAACAGGAACGTGTTGGAAAGAACGGAAGACGGTTTAAGATTTATAAATTCCGATCTATGTATATGGATGCAGAAGAACGGAAGAAAGAGCTTATGGCGCAGAATAAAATGTCCGGTTTGATGTTCAAGATGGATGATGATCCGCGTGTAACACCAATCGGCAGGTTTATGCGGAAGACAAGTATTGATGAGTTTCCGCAGTTTATCAACATATTCAAGGGCGATATGAGTTTGGTTGGGACAAGACCGCCAACAGTGGATGAATATAATCAGTATGATCAGCACCATAAGAGCCGTCTTGCTATGAAACCGGGACTTACAGGTATGTGGCAGGTATCCGGGCGTAGTGAGATTACGGATTTTGAAGAAGTTGTTCGATTGGATAATGAATATATTATGAATTTCAGTATTAGTTTGGATATTAAGATACTGATAAAGACCGTATTTACGGTGTTGAAGAGAAAGGGATCGGTATAGGTTGGAGATGACGGCATCCGTTGGAAATATAGTTTTATATATTTTGTTTTTGTGGATTGCGCCTGTATTTGTTGGTAATGCTGTATGTAACAAATTGAGCATGCGGGGGACGATTCCTCGAAGTTTCGTTATGGGATATCTGAGTATGTGGGCAGTTTTTCAGATTATCACGGTTCCGCTTATTCTGTTGAAGGTAAGCTTCCTTGTGGATGTTGTTGTGTATTCTATATTCCTTGTAGGGATTATTGCTTATGGGATTGTGAAAAAAACATATCGGAGTATGACAATTCCAAAGGTGGAGCCATCTGCATGGGTAGGAATCCTTGTTATGCTTGCAGTTGGAATATATATGATTGTACAGTCATACCGATTACAACTCACTAATGCGGATGATACACGGTTTGTTGTCAATGCCGTTGATACAGTTCGTACGAATCGAATGCTGCTTACAGATGTGAACACGGGAAAGGAGATATTATCCTGGACCGGAGATTTGTTCAAGGATGTGATATCTCCGTGGGCGGTATTTGCGGCATATCTGTCAAAGATAACGGGTATTTCGGCGGCAAGTATGATGCATACATTTTTACCACCGGTATTGTTGGCGGTGATGATGTGCGTCTTCTGGTTGATTGCAGGTGAGTTATTTGATAAACATATATACCGGGCTTTGTTTGTGATTCTTCTACTAGTAATGTATATGTATGGATATTTTTCAATCTACAATGCGGAAACTTTTACGATAATCCGGTTATGGCAGGGGAAAGCAACTATGGCAGCGGTTGGAATACCGGCACTTCTGTATGCTTTTTTGCGGTTGTATCGATTACTTCCAGATGATAGACGATGGAAAGAAAAGACAGTATATAATGCGGAACAAAAAGGAGCAATCTGTATGGTATGGCTTACGGTGTTTGCAGTTGCGCTTCTTACAAGTATGAGTTATATACTTTCAACGGTTATGATTGGATGCTTTGGGTTCACATATGGAATTGCAAAGAAAAGCTTACGCACTGCGGTAATGGTGTGGAGTGCATGTCTGGTCAATATCGCATATCTTGGAATTTCAACATTGCTACATTGATTTCAGGATATGTATGGAGGAAGGAAAATTGAGTAAGAAAGACATAAAGATTGTAATAGCGGCACATAAACCTTATCGTATGCCGGAAGATACTATGTATGTACCATTGCATGTTGGCGCAGAGGGAAAGAAAAATCCAGATGGAACGCCTCTTGATCTGGGGTATCAGAAGGATAATGAAGGTGACAATATATCAGCGAAAAATCCATATTACTGTGAACTGACAGGTATTTATTACGCTTGGAAAAATATACCAGCAGAGTATCTGGGACTTGTACATTACCGGCGTTATTTTAAAGGGAAAAATAAAAGTAAGGATCCTTTTGCGTGTATCGTTACTGAACCAGAGATGGAGAAGATCTTTGAGACGCACCGTATAGTAGTGCCAAAGAAGCGTAAATATTATATTGAGACATTGTATTCACATTATGCACACACACATTATGCAGAACATTTGGATTGCGTGCGGGAAATCATTGGAGAACAATGTCCGGATTATCTGAACTCTTATGATAAAGTGATCAAACAAACTTCTGGCTATATGTTTAATATGATGGTGATGGAGCGTGCATTGTTTGACTCGTATTGTGCATGGCTGTTTGCGATTCTTTTTGAGTTGGAAAAAAGGGTTGGTGAGAAACAACCGGAGATGTCAGCATTTCAGAGCCGTTTTTATGGACGGGTAAGTGAAATTATATTTAATGTATGGCTGGATTATCAGATACAATCAGGCCAGATTTCACAAAAAGATGTGAAGGAACTGCCATTTATTTATATGGAGAAGATAAACTGGTTCCGAAAAGGAATTTCCTTTTTAAAGGCAAAGGTATTTCATAAGAAATATGATAGCAGTTTTTAGAGATAACAATAGGTGAAAACATGAGAGCTTGGATGCAGCCGATTATATATTGGGTAAATGAATATTATGGAAATCGCGGGTATCTGCTTTTTGCAATCGTCGCATATATATACCTGTTTTTTGCAACGAAGGAAAGCAGACGGAAAATAGTGTATCCAAGTGTGTTGCTGGCTTTTTTGGTATTGAACCCAATTCTGTACAAATATGTATATTCCAAAATCATTTATTGGCGTTTGATGTGGCTGTTGCCAAATACCCTTGCAATTGCGTATGCTACAGTTTTGTTTGTGAGAAAACGAAAGCATATTGCCGTAAAGGTGATTGCATTTGTACTCGTGCTGGCAGCGGTTGTATGGAAAGGCACAAATGTATATACACATTCTGGGATGGCTAAGGCATCCAATCAACAGAAGGTGGATGCCAGAGTACAACAGGTATGTGATGAGATGCTGGCGGTGGATGAAACGCCAAAATGTATTGCCGCACTTAATTTAAGTTATGAGATACGTCAATATTGCGGAGACATTGAATTAATGTACGGCAGAAATGTGGAAGGATATATCAATGTCATTGACGATCTGAGCCTTCGAATCGCGAATGAGATGCGTTCTGAGAATCCAAATTATGACTATATTTTTGCACAGGCAATGGCGAAAAATTATGATTTTGTTGTGCTCGAAGATTATAAAACGGTGCCGGAAGACCTTTTGAATCAATATGGATACCAGATCTATAAAAATGTAGCCGGATATAATCTGTATTACTGCGCGGATGTTGAACAACGGGATCTGGGTGGATGGATTGTAACACAGTATGGGCCGAACGCCGGTTTCAGTATGTGTTATACGATCGAGGATAAGGATAATAATCTGATTATCATTGATGGCGGATATAGCTGGCATGAAGAAAAGCTGCGTGCTATCATCCGTGCACACGGTAATCATGTGACGGCATGGATTGTGACAAGTCCGATTGATAGCAATGCGCATGCGTTTTGTGAAATTCTACAGGACAAGCAGGGAATTCAGATTGATCAGATTTACACGATGCATATCAACGACGAGCAGTATGCAACTTGCCTGCGGGATGCAAAAGAATGGCAGAATACGGATTTTGTGCAAATGTTCCGGGAAACATTGGAAAAAGAAAAGAATGTAAGCTATGTAAAAGAAGATGATCAATTTGAAGCATTAGGGCTTAGTTTCAAGGTATTGCATGCGTGGGATGATGAAACGGATGCAATTGGGGAATATCAAGAATACAACGGTTCTTTGTGTTTTCAGGTGCAGGGGAAAGAGCAAAAGATGCTGTTTCTCTCTAAAATGACCCAGCCGATGGAACCATATCTGAAGGCAAGACACGCAGACGAACTTAAGTCAGATTATGTGCAGGCGAATAATAATGGAGAATGGACAATGAGTGGGGATTTATATAATCTTATATCTCCAAGCTATGTGTTTATGGACTGCGGAGAAAGGACGATGAGCTCGGAAGCTGAGGGATATGGTGCATGGGGGGTATATAATTACATGACCGGAATCCTGCATGCACAGATTGGGTCTTATGACACACTTCCCAATTGGATTATTTTGCAATAGAGGTCAAGAAGATGACTACAGATATTTTATTGTTCTTGAGTTCAGTATTACAGAACCACGATTGTTTGATATCACGTTTAATCCATTTTTTGTACTTGCAATGTAAGACAAAAAAGAACAGGATGGGATGACAGAAAAGGCGGTATATTATATGCAGGAGAAAACACATAAAAGTGAATATATTATGTTGGTGAATGTATTATCCATGCTGGCAGTGGTGTATATGCATGTAAATAATTGCTTTTGGACCTTTAGCACAGAAAGATATTGGAAGTTGGCGGATGTAATTGAGTCGGTAATGTATTTTGCGGTTCCATGTTTTTTTATGATATCGGGTGCAAATTTGATGGATTACAGAAAACGTTATGGCACAAAGACTTTTTTGATTAAACGGACGAAGAAAACAATTATACCATATATATTTTGAAGCTTGTTTGGCTTTGGTTTTGGTATATGGATGAATACCTTACGGTGGGAGGATGTAACTATAAAATATGTAGTCAATGGTTTGATAAATGTCTCGTTAGTAAGAATTTTTTGGTTTTTCATACCGCTATATATAGTTTATCTTTCCATACCATTGTTTTCGGCGGTAGAAGAAGAAAAACGTAAATCCGTGTTTGTGTATATTAGTGTGGTTGGATTTTTACTGAATGTTTTAATTCCCTTTCTTGCTGGATTCACATATTGGATTCCTGATAATGGTAGTCTGAGATTGTATGTGACGATGTCATATTTGCTTTATATGGTAGTAGGTTGGCTGCTTCATACACAGGAAACAAAAAAGTTATATAGAATAGTGTTGTATATATTAGCTATATTGGGATTATTTTTGCATATGTTTGGAACTTATTTTTTGTCTATGCGTGATGGAAATGTAAATGGAACATATAAAGGATATAATAATGTTTCGTGTATCTTATATTCGATTGGTGTGTTTTTGTTCTTTAAGCAAATTGGACCGAAAGTTATGAGGGTAAAATGGATAAGGAAGGTGGTAACATTTTTGAATCAATATATGTTTTGCGTTTATCTTATGCATTGGTTTGTGTTGACTGCGATACTTCGATTTGTAAAGATTAATACAACATTCATAAGTTGGCGTTTGATTGCACCATTTGGAATTGTTGCAATCAGTATAGGGATCATATGTATTATTCGGAAGATTCCGATATTAAGACGTGTAATACCATAAAGTTGAGGAAGCATAGGAGGACAGAGTAAATGAACCAACAAAATGACAGAGTAATTAAAGTAAAAAATGTGTTTGTATATATCCGAAGATATATAACACTTGTTTTTGTATTAGCGATATGTGGAGCAGTTGGATTGGCAGGACTTTGCTATTTGAAGAATAAACGGGCAATTGATGCAGAACAGTCTCAGACTCCGGTGAAACTGGAAGATATGTACGAGGAATTTTCAGAAACAGAAAAAGCGGATATCTCATATGCATTGTATTCTTATGATCGTATGGCTGAGATGGAGCAATATTTGGATGAGTCGCTTTATATGCAGATTGAGCCATATCATATGCAACAAAGTGCATATCAGTTCCAAATAAAACTGGATGTGGCACTGGATACTGTAGAAGAACGGACAGAGGCTCAGAATCAGATTTTATCAGCATATATTGCGTATATTCGAAATGGTGGATTGGCTGATTCGGTGGCTGAATCGAAGGACCTGAAAGGGGATTATACAGCTGCACAGATTAAAGAGCTGCTGGATGTATCTTATGACTCCGCTATGCAAACAAACGGAGGATTATGTCTGTATGTATATGGGACAAATTTGGTTCCGGGATTGGACGAACTAGCAAAAGAGACTTTGATTCAATATGCCGGTGAACTAAAAAATGTGCAAAAACATACCCTTGCGATGACAGATACTCAGACTGCGGTCGTTCGTTCTGATACAATTTATAATGTGCAAAGGACGATATATACAGAACGTGTGAATACAAAGGATCGATTGAAAAATGCGGTGGATGCACTATCTGGGAATACATTAACTTATTATAATGGTATTGTCGAGGACGAGAAAGAACAGGCGTTAAAAGAAGAAAAGCTGGAGGAGGCGGGAACAACTGCAGATGCGGTGCCAGCGCCACATGTGGATAAGAAAAAACTCATAAAATATGGACTGGTAGGAGGTGTATTGGGCGCGGCAGGTTCCATTGTGATCCTGTTATTATGTTTTATGTACAGCAAAGTTATTGTTGCAGACACGGATTACACACTTACTATGGGGATGAAATTACTGGGAAACATATCAGAATCTGAAATGCAGGAGCAACTAGGATTTGTGGTAGCAAAAATTTTGGCAGCATGTAAGAAAAAGGAGATTACAAAGTTAGCGCTGATATCCAGTGATATGAGGAATATTAGTGAAAATATGCAGGAAGATCTCGTAAAGAAACTTGAAAAACAAGGCATTCAGCTGGATGTATTAGCAGAGATTGTTACTGATAGCGAGGCAATGTCCAAGCTTTTTGCAGAAGGAGCGGCAGTTATGATTGAGAAGAAGGGTGTATCGCTTTATCAGCGAGTGTATGATATGGTTGATTTATGTATGGAGAATGAAGTATCAATACTTGGTGTGATTGATACCCGGAAATAACTGTAATGGCTGAGATAAAGACAAAGTCTGTAAAATTAAATATGGTGATGAATGCATTGCTGTCTATGTCATCCTTTATTTTTCCCTTGATTACATTCCCGTATGTGTCAAGAATCCTGCTTCCGGTAGGAACTGGAAGAGTCGCTTTTGCGACGGCCGTTGTGACGTATTTTGCAATGTTTGCGCAGCTTGGAATTCCGACCTATGGTATCCGGCTATGTGCAAAAGTGAGAGACAATAAAGAAGAGTTACCCCGTGCGGTTCATGAATTGTTGTTTATCAATCTGTTCATGCCTGCAATTGTATATGCTGTGTTCTTTATTTCGCTTGCGGTTGTTCTATAGTTTCGGGAAGAACATACATTACTTTTGATTATTGGTGCAACGATATTGTTGAATGCGCTTGGGGTAGAATGGTTATACAAAGCATTAGAGCAATATACGTATATTATCATACCAATGCAGATAATCATGCCGACGCTTACGCTGATTGGCATCAGCAATGTGACTGGCATTCAGATGATGGTACCATTAGGAAGAGAAAAACAGGTATTATATTCTGAGATTGCAGGAGCGATTGTAGATTTGGTGTTAAATACGATTTTTATTCCAATCTATGGCGCAGCAGGTGCAGCGCTTGGTACACTGGTTGCGGAAGCTGTTGTGTTAGGCTGGCAATGTGTAGCGATTCGAGATCTGAAGATGGGGATATTTCAGAAGCTTCCATATGGAAAGATTCTTATCGCAGTCGGACTTGGAAGTGCCGCATCTTTCTGGGTAAAATTGCTAGGAGTCGGCGTATTTCCAACGCTTGTGATATCTGCGGTTTGTTTTTTTGGCGTGTATGGAATTGTGATGACTGTATTGAAAGATTCATTGATATTAGAACTGGGACGACAGCTTGCTGGAAAGCTTAGGAGAAAATAGGCACTTTGGAGGAGATGAAAATGCGGAATAAAACGTTGGACATTGCCAAAGGAATTGCAATGATATCGATTATTTTAGGGCATTTATCTGTTTGGCGGATAAACTGTGTTGTTTTTACATATCATATTCCAATCTTTTATCTGATTACAGGTTATTTCCTTTTTGGTGCAGAAAAAACCAGCTTCCGGAGGTTTGCGGGAAAAAAAGCCAGAACCCTTTTGGTCCCATATTATGTGGCTTGTTTGTTGATCATAATGTTTTCAATTCCACTCAATATGTATTTGGGAGAGGATGTGAAGACACAGGTAATAAGGTGGATTAAGGCGGCATTGTATGCGGCGGGAGATTCCTATACTGCACCATTTGAAATCCCGGGGATCGGTGCAATCTGGTTTTTGTGGGCTGCGTTTTGGGGCAGTTTGAGCATGTATTTTCTAATCAAGAAAAAACCGGGAACAAGAGTGAGTGCCGTTTTGGTTCTGTTTATGGTGTGTTGTTGGTCAAGACGCCTATGCTGGTTTCCTTTAAGCATTCAGGCGGGCGGATGTGCGGCTCTTTTTATGTATATAGGCTGGCTGTATCATAAAGAAGAAAACATCATCAAACAGCTGCTTGCAGATATGAGTAGGGAGGCAAAGACTTTTCTCGTTATTGCTGCTTTTTGGATATGGTATGCGTTTATCCGGAGCTTTCAATCTTTTTGGCTTGTACATTGTGATGTAGGACGCGGGGGTAGTGACATATTTGCGTCTGTCTGTGCCTGCATCTGCATCATTTTAATTTCTGGGCAGATAGATGCAAAGTTTGAACACTTGGGAAAGGGATTGGCTTATCTGGGCAGATATAGTTTGTTGATGTTAATTCTGCATATTGTTGAGCTAGATCTGGTTCCGTACGGGAGAATATATGGATATCTGACAGAGGCTGGCATCAAATTAACAGATCAGATGTATCTGTATATCAGAATCTTCATAAAGTTGTCAGGGATTATTGTTGGAACAATTGTGCTGTCAAAAGTAAAGCTTGTTAGAAAAGTGTTGGGATACAAGGAGCGGTAGTGTGCATGGAAGATAACGGTAAGCGTATGCTTAGCTGGGATATTGTAAAGGGAATTACCATATTAATCATGATTGTGGGGCATGTTGCTTCAATTCCGCAACAGTTGCGAAATTTTATTTTTTCTTTCCATATGCCGGTTTTTTTCGTGGCAAATGCATATTTTATAAAGAATTATCAGATTGGTTATAATCTGAAACGATCGTCAAAATCGCTTTTGCTTCCTTATATTCTTGTGTGTGTTGTGACAGCCATGCTGTGCGTAAATATAAACGATGATATGTCGACAAATTATCGCGTGTTCGGAGCACGTATCCTTGACATGATAGGAGGAATTAGCAAAAAAAGCGAATTATTTCCATGGTTTGAGTCGGTTTGGATGGTCTGGTTTGTTGTATGTTTATTTGCAGCCAGAATGATTTATATTGTTAGTATGAGAGTGCTTAAAAAAGCACCTGAAATAATCCGGTTTCTTGCTGTTTGCTTATTGACGTATACAGGGTATTATATTGGTACAAATATTTCATTTTTGCCATGGAGTCTCGATATTGCGCTGTTTGCCCAGATATTTATGTGGTTTGGGGATTTTATCCATAGAAAAAGGTTCTTCTTACCGTATAAGCGATATATCGCATGTGTGGGCATGGTGGTCTGGATTTTGTTGACGTTGAATGGATATTGGCTCGAACTGGCTATAAGAAGATATCCGGGAGGGATAATCTGTATTGTTACTGCGCTTGCAGGTAGTATTGTAGTTATCTTTATATCCGAATGTATAGAAAAAATCCCGGTCATTTCCCGCTTTTTTGCATGGTGTGGAAAAAACAGCATGGTTATTCTGGCATTTCATTGTTATGATTTGAGATTTTTAGATTGGAATAAAGTATATGCTGCCATTCCTCTTGGGTGGGGCTGGGAAAGTATGGCGGCAGCAAAGGTTATTCTGGTGCTGCTCTGTTCACTTGCCTTTGTAAAAGTCAAAGCGTATGTGCGGGAATTAAACACGGATAATTCGGAGTGAACCATTCAAAAAGACCGGTATTATTAGTTGAGGCTTTACCCGAATACGTCGTAGTCGTTTGTCTTTGCTTTTGAAGTAAATATTACTTTTTTGCTCAGTATATAATTTAAAATAATTACAAGTTGAACAAAACAAAGATCATAATTTCCACGCCCAAAACTCGCACATCTGTAAGGGAAATTCCACTTTCGGGAAACACAATGAATTTAATAAAACAATTACCTTCTTTAAATGTGCAAGGGTACATATTGACTAACTCAAACAAGTATATGGAACCGAGAGCAATTCGCAAATATTATAATAATTTTTTACTAAAATTAGGGATTCAACCGATTAATTTTCATTGTCTGAGACATACTTTTGCAACACGATGTATAGAAAATGGAGCGAATTATAAAACAGTAAGTGAATTACTAGGACATTCTTCCATAAATACCACTTTAAATTTATATGTTCCCCCACCAATCTCTGAAAAAAGAAAATGTGTAGAATTGATACAATAAATGGTTTTCACAATGAAATTTATTAAAAATAACATATATATAGAAATAGATACAAATCCTTTGACTTTTTATACTGAATTAGGTATTATAATAAGAGCTTTATTTATTTTAAATAAGGATTTTACGGTAATAAAGATAAAAATTAAGATAAGGAATATTAGGATGAAGGTTGTTATATTAGCAGGGGGGCTGGGAACTCGATTTTCAGAAGAATCTGAGTTCAAACCGAAGCCTATGATAGAAATTGGAGAGATGCCAATCTTATGGCATATTATGAAGGAATATTCCTATTATGGGTTTAACGAATTTATAATATGTGCGGGTTATAAACAACATGTGATTAAGGAGTGGTTTGCAGATTATTTCCTGCATACATCAGATATCACGTTTGATTTTACGCAAGGGAATAAAGTAATTATTCACAATCAACATGCAGAACCGTGGAAGGTAACGGTTGTAGATACTGGACTTCATACGATGACAGGTGGGCGGATTAAACGCATCCAGTCTTATGTTGGAGATGAACCATTCCTGATGACATATGGGGATGGGGTGTGTGATGTTAACATTGAAAAACTTGTGGAGTTTCATAGGGAACATAGGAAGATAGCTACACTTACTTCTGTCCTATTAGAACAGGATAAAGGTGTCTTAAATATTGAAGAGGATAACAGTGTACGGTCATTCCGAGAGAAGAATCTGAATGACGGGATGCCAATTAATGCGGGATATATGGTATTAGAACCGGAGGTGTTCTCCTATATCAAAGATGATACAACCGTGTTTGAGAAGGAACCGATGGAACGATTGGCAAAAGAGGGCCAATTAATGTCGTATTCACATAAAGGCTTTTGGCAGTGTATGGATACAAAGAGGGAGAAAGATATACTGGAGAATCTTTTAAAACAGGGGAAAGCTCCGTGGAAAAAATGGTAAAGAGGGTAGCCAATATGATGGAATTTTATAAAGGAAAGAAAGTACTTATTACCGGTCACACAGGATTTAAGGGTTCCTGGCTCTGCAAGATTCTTGCAGATGCCGGGGCTGTTGTGACCGGTTTTTCTTTGGAAGCACCGACAGATCCGAATCTATTTTCACTTTGCGGTGTGGAACAGGAGATTAATTCGGTAATCGGAGATATTCGGGATCGCGAACATTTGATGCGGGTGTTTGATGATGCACAACCGGAAATTGTGCTTCATTTGGCGGCACAGCCGATTGTAAGGGATTCGTACAAAAATCCTGTTTATACTTATGAGACTAATGTGATGGGAACAGTAAATGTTTGCGAGTGTGTTCGCCTGCATCCATGTGTAAAATCATTCTTGAATGTTACAACGGATAAAGTTTACGAAAATAAAGAGTGGGAGTGGGGATATCGAGAGAATGAGTCATTGGATGGTTTTGATCCTTATTCTAACAGTAAATCGTGTTCAGAGTTAGTAACACATAGTTATATCAATTCTTTTTTCAATCAGATGGATGTTGCAGTGTCGACTGCCAGAGCTGGTAATGTGATTGGCGGTGGGGATTTTGCAAATGATCGTATTATTCCAGACTGTGTGCGTGCAGCGATAGCGGGCGATGACATAGTTGTTCGAAATCCGTTTTCTACAAGACCATATCAGCATGTGCTGGAACCGTTATATGTGTATCTGATGATTGCCATGAGGCAGTATGAAGATCCAGAATATGCAGGGTTTTATAATGTAGGACCAGATGAACGAGACTGTGTAACGACAGGAACATTAGTAAATATGTTTTGCCAATATTGGAATGAGAATGGTGGCAATCAAATAAAGTGGATCAATCAGGCGGAGGAAAACGCCCCGCATGAGGCAAATTTCTTGAAGTTGGATTGTTCAAAAGTGAAACGCACTTTCGGATGGAAACCACATTGGAGTGTTGAAGAAGCGGTTGCCAAGACAGTAGAGTGGTCAAAGGCATATGCTTGTGAGCAAGATGTAGTGTCTTGTATGGAAAGACAGATAAAAGATTTTTTTGAGAAATAAGGAGTATTGATATCTATGGGAGAAATTAAGTTATTAGACTGCACTTTGCGGGATGGCGGATATGTGAACGATTGGAGATTTGGACATAATAATTTGGTCAGCATTTTTGAACGTTTAGTTGATTCAAATGTGGATTATATAGAGATTGGTTTTTTAGATGAACGTCGCCCGTTTGATATGGATCGCAGTATTATGCCAGATACGGATTGTGTAGAAAAAATTTATGGCAATCTGGCAAAGAAGCAGGCAATGGTGTTAGGAATGATTGATTATGGAACCTGTTCACTAGAACATATAAAGCCATGTAATGAGTCATATTTAGATGCGATTCGTGTTATTTTTAAAAAACATTTGAGAAATGAGGCGCTTGCGTTTTGTGCAGAGTTAAAAAAATTAGGATATAAAGTTTTTGCACAATTAGTATCAGTTACAAGTTATTCGGATGAGGAAATGATGGATCTGATACGTTTGGCGAATGAAGTAAAACCGTATGCAGTGTCTATGGTGGATACTTATGGATTAATGCATCAGAATAATTTGAAGCATTTCTTTGATTTGTTGGATGAACATTTGGATCCGGAAATCGGACTTGGATATCATGCACATAATAATTTCCAGATGGGCTATGCAAATTGTATTACTATGATGTCTCAAGTGACAGAGCGACTTCTTTTAGTGGATGGCACGATATATGGAATGGGTAAAAGTGCTGGAAATGCGCCAATTGAGTTGATTGCAATGTACATGAATGATAATTTAGGAAAGCATTATAATATTAGCCAGTTTTTGGAAGCGATAGATGCAAATATTATGAATTTCTATACACCTGCAACATGGGGGTATAATATGTTCTTTTATTTAGCTGCATCTAACGACTGTCATCCTAATTATGTGTCTTACTTGATGGATAAGCGTACATTGTCTGTAAAATCAATCAATGAAATATTGGGGAGATTACAGGGAGAAAAACAATTATTGTATGATCAAAAATATATTGAAGATTTATATCGAGAGTATCAAATGATTGAAATCGATGATTCTGAGGATCGAAAGGAATTAAAAAAAATATTTTCAAATTCTAATATTTTATTATTGGGACCAGGTAAGAGTATAGAGAAACAAAAAGAAAAAATTCAGGAATACATTCAGCAAAATAGGCCAATTGTGATTTCTGTTAATTTCTTAGATGATGAATATCCAACGGATTATCTTTTTTTAAGTAATTCGAAGAGATACGTTCAATTAGCTACTGCTCTTACTCAGAAAGATTTGAATGTGAAAATTATTGCTACTTCAAATGTAACGAAAACAAGCGGAAAATTTGATTATGTTTTAAAATATAGCAATTTAATTGATGAAAACGCTGAAGTAATTGATAATTCATTTATGATGTTGTTAAACGCTCTTACGGATTTTGAAGTTGAGAGTGTTGCTACAGCAGGCTTTGATGGATATGCAACAAGCCAACAGGGGAATTATATTAGACCATACATGGAATATAATTTTGATGAAAATAAATTTGAACGATTAAATGAATATGTCAAGACAAAAATATTTGAAATTAAGAAGATTCTTGATGTGAAATTTTTAACAAAATCATTATATACAGAGGAGATAGCTGATTAATGAAAAAGGTAATTGTTACAGGGGCAACAGGAATGATTGGGGCATCTATGATTCAGCAAATGTTGGCAGATGGAATTCAAGTGACTGCTGTGTGCCGCCCTAATTCAAAAAAAAGAAAAAATTTAATGAATCATAATTTGTTAGATATTTTTGAGTGTGATATTAACGATTTATCAAAGTTGTCAGAACAATTGCCGCATGATTATGATACTTTTTATCACTTTGCTTGGGATGGAACATATGGAGCCAGTCGAGATGATGTGATGTTGCAGGAAGCAAATGTAAAAAACACATTGATAGCTGTCGAAACTGCGCATGATTTGGGATGCTCTGTGTTTGTAGGAGCTGGATCGCAGGCGGAGTTTGGGTATGTGAATGGTGAATTATCAGATGATATTCCAAAGAATCCAATTACAGGGTATGGGATAGCAAAACTTACAGCAGGAAAATTAAGTGCGCTTTTGTGCGAGCAATATGGTATTCGCCAGTCGTGGGGGCGAATTGTAAGTACATATGGGCCTGGTGATAACAGTTATACGATGGTAATGTCAAGTATTATTGGGATGTTAAAGGGTGAGAGGCTTTCGTTTACAAAGGGTGATCAAATTTGGGATTATGTATATGGTGGAGATTGCTCAAAAGCTTTTTATTTAATTGGAAAGTCAGGAAAACATGGAAAGGCATATACTATAGGGTCGGGGCAAAGCAGACCTTTACGTGATTATATAATGGACATTCGAGATGTGATAAATCCAAAGCTTGAGATAGGAATAGGAGAAAGAGAATATTATCCAAATCAAGTAATGCATTTAACAGCGGATATTCATGAACTTACAGAAGATACAGGTTTTGTTCCTTCTGTTGATTTTAAGGAAGGAATTCGGAAGACGATTGAGTGGTACGAAGGAGTTAATTAAGACATGAAACATATTTCAGTTATGACGCCTTGCTATAATGAGGAAGGAAATATTGAAAATATTTATCAAGCAGTAAAAACACAATTTGCAGCATTGCCGCAATATACATATGAACATATTTTTATTGATAATTATTCAACAGATCGATCTAAAGAAATTTTGCGGGAGTTGGCAAGACACGATAGTAATGTAAAGGTAATTTTTAATGCACGTAATTTTGGACCGAATCGTTCTGGGAGTTATGGAATGCTTCAAGGAACAGGAGACGCGGTCATATGTATTGTATGTGATTTGCAGGATCCGCCAGAAATGATTCCTACTTTTTTAAAAAAATGGGAAGAAGGTTATAAGGTTGTTTTAGGACAAAAAACTAAAAGTAAAGAGAATCCGCTAATGTTTCAAGTACGTAAATTGTATTATAAAATAATGCAAAGTATGTCCGAATCGGAGCATTTAACAAATGTGACAGGATATGGCCTTTTTGATAGAGAAGTTATAGATATGATTAAGTGGATGGACGATCCCGATCCATATATTCGAGGACTTGTTACACAGCTGGGATATAAGTGGTGCTTAGTAGAGTATACACAGCAAGAACGAACATCAGGAAAGTCGAGTTATAATTTTAGCAAATATTTTGATTTTGCTATGACTGGACTTACACACATGTCAAAAAAACCGTTACGTATAGTGACGTTAGTAGGTTTGACAATGTCTATGATAAGTTTTTTGTTGGCGATTGTATATTTAATTATAAAATTGATTCATTGGCAGGATTTTAGTATGGGAACAGCGCCTATTCTCATAGGTATGTTTTTGCTTGGATCTGTACAATTAGCATGTATCGGTGTGATGGGAGAATACATTGGCGCTATACTTACTAAGGTAACTAAAAGGCCAATGGTTGTCGAAGAAGAACGTTTGAATTTTGATGATAAAGCAGATAAGCAGTAGAGCGTGTTAAGGAGGAAGTTGTTGTGAAAGTAAAGATTGCGGATTGGATAGCACAGTATTTGGTAGATTATGGTATAAAATATAATTTTACAGTTCCGGGTGGTGGAGCAATGCATTTGAATGTTGCTTTTGGACATCAGGAAGGGTTGAATAATATTTTTGTACAACATGAGCAAAGTGCAGCTATTGCTGCAGAAGGATATTTTCGGGCAACGAATGAGTTGCCAATGGTGTGCTGTACGACGGGGCCAGGAGGAACAAATACATTAACTGGCGTGTTGGGAGCTTGGCTGGATAGTATTCCGATGTTAATTATTAGCGGACAGGTTCGGTATGCAACTACAGCAAGAGCAGCAGGGATACCGGTTAGAGCTATGGGAGATCAGGAATATGATATTACACCTATGGTTGCGCATATGACAAAATATGCAGAGATGATTATAGATCCTAAAACAGTGAAGTATCATCTGCAGAAAGCATTATACCTTGCTACTACAGGAAGGCCTGGACCTGTTTGGCTGGATGTACCATTGGATGTACAGGGAGGATATATTGATCCGGAAGAGTTTATTGAATTTGATCCGAATGAATTAAAGGATGAACAAGTTCCAGAAGTAAGTAGCGAATGTATCGAAGAGGTGATTACGCGGATAAATAATTCTCAAAGACCTGTTTTATATGTGGGTAGTGCTATTCATTCTACAAATACGGTGGATTTGATGCGTAAGGTAGCAGATAAATTAGGAATTCCTGTAGTGGTAGCCTATGACGCTACAGATTTAATGCCATATGAGAATGATTTATATGCAGGCATCGGAGGATTGCTTGGTGATAGAGGCGGAAATTGGACTGTTCAGAATTCTGACTTGATTTTGTCTGTGGGATGTCGATTAAGCTGTCGGCAAGTTGGATACAACGTTAAAAGCTGGGCAAGAGAAGCGTATGTCATGATGGTAGATATTGATAAATATGAGTTGATTAAGCCAAGCATTCATGTGGAAATGCCGATTCATGCGGATGCAAAGGACTTTTTGGAAAAAATGGATGCAAGATTAACTCAGCCATTGACCAGACATGAGGAATGGTTAGATACATGTCGAACATGGAAGAAAAACTATCCGGTTGTTACAGAAAAACACTATAAAAATGAAGGACTTGCCAATGCGTATTGTTTCTTAAATGAAGTGAGCCGTAGAGCAGATGAAGATCAATATATTGTTCTGGGAAATGGTACGGTGGAGGCATGCTTGCATGCAATTTACATCAAAGAGCATACACGACTGCTGTGTAATAGTGGAGCTGCAAGTATGGGATATGATCTGCCTGCCGCAATAGGCTGTTGCTTCGCAATTGGAAAAAAGAACACCATATGTTTGACAGGGGATGGAAGTATTCAGATGAACCTTCAAGAACTGCAGACGATTGTATTTCATAAATTGCCAATTAAAATATTTGTGGTTAATAATCAGGGATATCATTCAATGAGACAAACAGAGGGGAATTTATTCCCAGAATATACGAAGGTAGGAGTGGGACCTGAAAGTGGAGATCTTAGTTTCCCAGAAATGAAAAAGATAGCTGGGGCATATGGCATTCCATACATGTCAGCAAGTTCAAATGCTGAGTTGCCTGATGTAATTGAAAAAATGTTACATATGGATGGATATGCTATGTGTGAGGTGTTTGTAGATATCAATCAGAAATTTGAACCAAAGAGCGCAACAAAAAAACTTGCGGACGGCACATTAGTCAGTCCTCCGTTGGAAGATTTGGCTCCATTTTTACCAAGAGAAGAACTCGAAAAAATAATGATTATTCCAATGTGGAAAGAATAGGTGGAACATGATAAAAGCGGTAATATTTGATTTGGATGGGACATTATTAGATACAGGTAAAGGTGTGGTGAAAAGTGTAAAATATACGATTCAGCAAATGAAATTACCGTCATTATCCCAAAGTGAGTTAGAAACATTTGTTGGTCCGCCAATAAAAAATAAATTACAGCAGACATTTGATTTAACAGAGGAACAAGCGGTAGAGGGTATGAATATCTTCCGAAACCATTATGGTAAGGAAGATATTTATATTGCCGAGCCATATGCAGCTATAGAAGATCTTTTAGGTATGTTGAAAAGAGACGGATACAAGCTGGGCGTTGCAACATATAAGCGTGAAGATCAAGCAATTAAGTTGTTAGAGAAGATGCAAATAGCAGATTTTTTTGATGTTATACATGGTGCAGACTCTGAGGGGAAAATGTCAAAAGCAGATGTAATTAATAAGAGTCTTCTGGATTTAGAATGTATACCTGAAGAAGCCGTTATGGTTGGTGATAGTGATAATGATGCGGTAGGTGCAGAGACGGCAGGAATGCATTTTTTAGGGGTGACATATGGATATGGGTTCAAGAGTGAAGTAGATGTTGCTAAACATGTAAATATTGGGTGTGTTGCAGATTGCAGTGAGATTTTTGAAAAAATACAAAAAAAATAAGTATATGAAAAAAATTATTGAAAATGACAAAATCAACAATTTAATCTTTCTTGTGTTGACAATAACACTAACATTTGTGTACGTATGGGCAGTTTCAAATGAAACAATGCCAATGGCAGAGGGATGGTATACATATTATGCCCAGTGCATGCATAGGGGAGAATTGCCGTATCGAGATTTTGAATTTTTATTTCCTCCAGTGTATTTGTATTGTATATTTATTATAACGCAGATCTTTGGATATAAAATAATGGTACTTAGATTATTTGGTGTACTGTTATTTGTTTTCATTAGTATAGGTGTTTATAAAGTAATACAGTTAATTGTGGGAAAGAAAAAAAATTGGATTGCATTTGTTGCTTCGGTTGCTAGTGTATTTTATATGCAATCAGAAAATGCACAAGTGTTTTATGACTATGTTCGATTGATGGACTTGTTTGTTGTTATTATTACATATTTTACTTTAAGATATATTAAAGGGGTGTTAGATGATAGAGAGGAAGTTGGTTGGCTATATACAACCGGTGGTGTAACAGCCATATTAATTTTTACAAAACAAAATACAGGTTTGATAATTTTAGCATATACTATTTGTTTGTTGTTTTTTACTTTTTTCTATAAAAATTATAATTTAAAGAAGATTATTTTTCGTATAATTCAACTCTTAGCCCCAGTAGTGGGGATATCTGCAATTATTTTTGTAATAATGGCATTGAATGGGATGCTTGTGCCATTTATAAACTCTATTGGAGGAGATGCGATTAGTGCAAAAGGTGGAATCGTTGCAGCTCTTTTTGGCTGGATTCCAAATAATGCGGAAGCTTTTAGAACAGAATTATTTATTGCTATTATATGGGTTTTGCTTTTGGTGCAGATAGCGAGTATAAAAATAACAGAGAGAAATAGTAAAATTATAGAACAAATTACTCCTATTTTGTTTGGAGTGATAACATTTTTGATGATAATAGTTGCTTTACGTTCTGAACAGTTTGCTAAAAACAATTTATTTAATTTTATTGTTAGTCCATATAAAATATTTTTAGTTGTTTTTACTATGTTTATAGGATTAGGAATTAAGATATTACTCTATCATATAAAGGGAGAGAATGTTGATCAGTTTCAATATTTAGCATTTTCACTTGCGGGGATGTATTTTGCAATCTCGTATGCATCAGGAACTTGTGGGGGGCTGGCTAATGGACAGGCTACATTAGGAGTTGCATTTATTATTTTTTGGTTATTATATTATATATCTAAAAATGGATTCGTGTGGGCAGGAATAGCTGAATTACTATTAATTTCCGTTTTTTGCGTTCAGACAGTATCGTTAAAACTGGTTAATACATATTATTGGTGGGAAATGAGAACAGCAAGCCATTGGGAGAATACAGTACAATGTTCGGTTCCGTTATTGAAAGGAATATATATTTCTCAGGATGAAAGCAAGTTATATGATAATATATATCAAATAGTAAGTAAAGAAACAGAAGAAACTGAGAATATTTATTGTTTCCCTAATATTCCAATTATATATTCAATGTGCGATAGAATAGATCCAGGAGTAAAAAGTAAGGTACAGTGGTTTGATGTTTCTACAGATGATACATTAAGGGAAGATATTTTTGTAATTTCAAATAATCCTCCTAAAGCGATAATCATTTATAATACTCCAGATGGTGCTTATGATGCACATGAAAAATTATTTAGAAATGGAAAAATTTCAGGAACAAGGGAAATGAGAAATTACTTAACGAAATTGGTGAATGAAAAATATGTATGTGCAGGTGTATTTAATGCATATACCAATTCAGTAAGTGTGTATATAAGGCAGTAAAACATATGAAAAAAAATAGAAATTCAACAATTGAATTATTGAGAGTATTTTGTATGTTTATGTTAATTTTGCATCATATGTGCGTGCATGGTGATTTGCTAAATATAACAAACGGTATAAATAAAAAAATTGTGCTATTCTTTATACCGTTTGGCAAAATTGCTTTTTGTTGTTTCTTGGCTATTAGTATGTTTTATTTAACTGAGCAGACTTTTAGAATGAAAAAGTTTATTTCAACATGGCTGTTGGTTTTCTTTTACAACATAGTATTTACAATTATAGCAATGTCTATTGAAAAAACATTTTTTGTAAAAAGTTTTTTTGCAAGTTTCTTTCCGATTTTAGGCAATTCTCATGGATTTGCATCTGCTTATTTGGCTTTTTATTTGATGTTGCCTTTCCTACACATTGTAAGTTCAAAAATATCGACGATGCAATTGCAATATTTGGTTATAATACTAGTTGTTTTTCAATGTGGATCTAAGATTATGGGGGGGATAACGGATTATTATCAAAACTTAGGCAGTGAATTATCTTTGTTTGTGTTCTGTTATTTCTTTCAATTATATTTAAAGAAAAGGGATTTGAGAATATTAAGGTCAAAAGGGTGTTTGATACTAATTATTGTAATTACATATCTATTAAGATTAGGGATAGATATTTTTCGACCGCAAAAAACATTGTTCAAAATTTTATATAATATATCTCTAAGCGTTGTAGGAGATGAATCAGGAATTTTAAATATAATGGCCGGCTTTGCATTGTTTTATTTATTTAAAGGATTGAAAGAAACAAATATTCCTTTTGTAAATTTGGTTGCATCCGCTACATTTCCGGTGTTGTTAATACATGATCATAATGTCTTACGACCAATAATATGGAATAATATATTTGACGTACAAAGATATAGTCAGAGTAATATATTACTAATTAGAATGTTATTAATTGCATTTATTATATATATTGTAGGATTTGTAATAGAAATCATAAGAAAAAACATATCCAATAAGTTTATATTAAATAATAAAAAAATAATCGGATGGACAGAAAGGATAGATCGTAAGTTGAATGACAGATAAGAGGATAAAATGGTTATTAATAGCAATTTTTGCATTTGAAATAATATATTGGGGAATACAAGTATTGACAAAAGGAAAATGGATTGATACATATTTTGTGACAGACCTGCATAATACAGGCATGGACTATTTCAATATGCTTGCAAATATTTTTTATGTTGACCCATATTCGTTTAATTCAAATTATCCGGCTTTATGTTTTATCATTTGGCGTGTTTTGTTTAGAATTATGCCATGGAATGAGAATTGCGGAAATGGATTTTATTTGCGTGAATATATGCCAGCTCAATTAGGTTATATTATATTTTTGCTTAGTGTTATTATTTTGATCCTGGAAGTTACTAAAAAAATATTTGGCAATGAATATAAGAACGGATTGATGCTCTCGCTTTGTGTGATTTTCTCAGGACCAATATTATTTACAATTGAGAGGGGAAATATAATAATATTAGCTTTTGCAATGTTATTAGTTTTTTTCGCATTCTTTGACTCTGAAAAAAAATGGCAACGGTATGTTGCTTATTTAGCGTTAGCAATTTCAGCAGCTATAAAGATTTATCCTGCTTTATTTGGAATATTTATTATATATAAAAAAAGGTATAAAGAGGCATTGGTTACCTTTTTAATTGGATTTTTAACTTTTGTGCTTCCTTTTTTTTGCTTCAAAGGAATTGATTCAATAAAAACAATGATACATGGAATAATGGTTACATCAAGTGAAAGCGTTTCATTGGGTAGCAACTTTAATTTTAGTATAGCTAATTTGAATATTATTATTAACAAGGCGTTGCATATACAAATTCCTAATTTTATTTGTATATGTGGAGCATTGGTATTATGCATTTTATTGTATATTTTTGGAGATAAACTATGGAAAAAAATATTGGCTATTACGCTATTATGTATATGGTTACCGGCGTTTAGTTATACATATACATTAATATTTTTGATTATTCCATTTATCTTTTTCGTTAAAGATCATAGAGAGGAAAA
>OGZK01000925.1_pt1 | contig 28757 bp, 18 predicted proteins | sample 1576791 | NCBI WGS metagenome assembly OGZK01 (sample SAMEA3541556, study PRJEB24748) | human gut metagenome | biome: human gut; feature: human-associated habitat; material: faeces | place: China | collected 2012
AGAGATGTCCAACCGTTTTAAAGCGGTTGGGCTTTTTTGTCGGGCGCTTTGGTCAGGGACGGCAGGCCAGAAACGGGACGGCAACCTCTGTGTGCCGTCCCGTGAAAGGGTGGCCGTTATTCGGCCTCTGCCGGGGTCTTGCCCTCGGACATGATGTATATCTGCGAATTCGCGAGGTCGAAATAGATGTCGTAGGTGCCGTCGAGCTGGACTTTCATGTTCTGCGAACCGCCGCTGGTGATGATGTCTACGGCCTTGTTGATGTCGACCGCACCGCCCGACGCCGTGCCGTAGTTCTTGGAGTCGTCCCAGGCGTTATTGAAGCGGATCTTGAATTCGCTGGCGGTGGTCAGGGCTACGCCTTTGCGAACGAGGTAGGCGCCCTCCTCGCTCATGGAGAAATCGCCCAGGTCACCCCATCCGGTGATGTTGCCGACCAGTCCCCATGTGTCGGCGACCAGCTCGGGCTTGGCGCCTGCGGCCATCACGTAGGCGCGTCCCGCCTCGGGCAGCAGCCAGTAGTCGTACGTGCCGGCTTCGGCGATCACGGCATTGACCTTGTCGGCGGAAACCTTGAAGGCCGAGCCGATCGTGCAGGTGTAGGGGCTGCTGCCGGCGAATGCGGCGTCGGCCCCGATCCACTGCGACTCGTCGCCGCTCTTGAAGAGGAATTCCGAGTTGGCGGCTACCTCGACCCCTGCGGCCTTGTAGGCCACGATGTTCGAGCTGGCGCTCTCCATGGCCGTCGGGCCCCAGTCGGGGGTTGCGACGGTCTGGCCGTGGATGTACCAGTCGGCCTTTTCCGGCCCCGGGTCGGGTTCTTCGCCGCCGCCCGTGCCGTAGTCGCCGGCATTGAGTTCGTAGGTGATCTCCGCAGAGTTGTTCAGGGTTGCGTATACGCGGTAGTTGCCCGCCGTGGCCTTGATGTTGTCGCCGTTCTGCGAAAGGCGTCCGTCCGCCCCGCCGAAGTTTATCGCCCAGTCGTTGTCCGCACGGAATTTGAATTCCCCGGCGGTCAGTGTGACGTCGACCCAGAAACGCTGTTTTTGGGTGTCGAAATTCATCTCCGTGTCGGTGTCCCAGCCGCCCGGAGTGGCATCGCCGATAATACCCATCGAGTTGAACGACAGCTTATTGCTTAACGTTAATGTCGAACGGTCGAATACGAAGCGGTAGAAGCGCTTGGAATAGACCATGATGTTTCCGGAACCGCTGCTGGAGATCAGCGTGATCGACGGGGCTTCCGTTTCCGGAGCCGCAGCATCATCGTCGGTGCCCCAGTTGCAGGCATCGTTCCAACCGGCTTCGCCGCTCAGTTTGAAGCCGTTGGCGGCTTTTTCGCCCAAGTCAACGATAGCTTCGTAGGTGACCTCGTCGCCGGAGAAACAGAACAGTCCCTGTGCGTTGTCGAAATTCCAGCCGCAGTAATCGCCGATTACCCAGACCTGGGGATAGGTACGCTCGGCCGTTGTCACGGTCATGCGGACGGTGGCGGGGGCGGAGTAGAATTTCTCGAAGTCGGTGCCGATCGTGGCGCTGATGTAGAAATCCACGTCTGTAGGTTCGCCCGAGGGAACCCCCAGGCCGCCGTCTTCCACGGACAGCGCAAGGATGTTGTTGAGGCTTTCATAGGTCTGTTCCGACGAGGTGCCGTTCATACCCGTGAAGAGCACCAGTTTCGCACCGTCGTTGTACGAGGCTTCGATCGAGTAGTTGATCTGGGTGCGGACGCCGAAGTCGGCGGCGTCCCAGGTGAAGGTCTGCGTCGAGCCCATGTTGTCGGGCGTAATGACGATCTCCCCGGGCAGCGCATGCAGCACGGGCGCCACGACCTTGTCGGGGTCGTAGGCCTTTACCTCGTCGAGCTTTTGGCAGGCGGAGAGGAGTCCCGTCGCAGCCGCCAGCATCATCGCATATCGTGTAATTTTCATAGTCGTACGATTTTTAGGGTTGGTTATTTATCGGTTGCGTTTCCGTAGCCGGGATTCTGGTGCAGTTCGGGGTTGGAAGCGAGCTCCGACGAAGGGATGGCAAAGATTTTCATGTAATCATCGAACCCCTGTCCGGTGAAGGTGCCGCCCTTGTATGTCCAGAGGAACGACGGGGTGGTGAACTTGCCGTAGCGGATCAGGTCGGTGCGGCGGTGCCCCTCCCACATCAGCTCGCGGGCACGCTCCTCGAGTAGGTAGTCGGCCGTGACCGACGAGGGGGCCGATACCCCGGCACGGTTGCTCAGCTCCTGGAGTTTCGGCAGCGCGGTGTTGGCCTGTCCCAGGTTCATGCAGGCCTCGGCGTAGATCAGGTAGATCTCGCCCAGGCGGATCATCGGGAAGTCGATGTCGCTGTATGCCTTCGATGCAGCCGTGGCAAGGAATTCGTCGTTGGTCATGTCGTGGGGGATATTGTTGAACTTGAGGCAAGTCCACCCGTTGAGGAAGACATAGAGCGCATCGTTCATTGACTCCTGGCGGCCTTTGATGTAGAACATTCCGCCGCGTTTGTCACTGACCGTATATTCGCCCGTGGTGTAGTCCGCGTTGCGGGCGTTGAAATATTTCTGCACGTATTCGTAGGGTACGCGGATGCCGGCCCAGCCGTTGTTCACGCCGTTGATCTTCTGTTCGGCCGTCACGTCGGTGGCGGCGATGGCTGCCAGCGTCAGGTACGACGTGCCGCCGTAGGACTGCGTCTGCTCGGCGTCGTATGCCACGCCGAAGATGATCTCCTTCAGGGCGTCGGCGTTCTCGCCGTTGTCGCCGCGGAAGAGGTCGGAATACTCCGGGCAGAGCGAGTAGCCCATGCCGAAGATCGCTTCGCAGGCGGATTTGGCCTCCGTCCACATCGGGGTGCCGGCATAAACCTCGGCATTGAGGTACATGCGGGCCAGCAGGCCGTTGACCGCACCCTTGTCGGCACGCGGGTAGTTCGAGCGTGCGGCAGGCATCGCGCTTTCGTCCGAAGCCAGGTCGGTCAGCTCCGAGATGCAGTAGTCGAAGACATCCTTGCGCGAGGCCTGTTTGGGGTTCACACCGCCGCCGAAGGGCGAGGTCTCGGTCGTGAACGGCACGTCGCCGAACACGTCGAGGGCGATCCAGTAGAAATAGGCGCGCAGGAAACGGGCCTCGGCGCGGAAGCTCTGGATCCTGGCGGCCAGTTCGCTGCTCACGCCGCGGTCGGAGAGTTTGTCCGAGGCGGTCTGGCGCAGGTACTCGTTCACGTAGGCGATGCCCTGCAACGTACGTACGTAGACGGCGTAGGTCGCGTCGTTGTCGGCGTCGGACCACGTGTCGGTATTCATGGCGCGTACCCAGGCGTCGTTCTCCCAGGCGCATTTGCAGGCGTCGGCCGTAACCTCCTGGATCGTCCAGAATGCGCGGATGAGCTCCGAGGCGCCGCCGTCGCTGACCTGCAGGTCGGTGGTGTCGTTCGAGACGAAATTGAAATAGAGTTTGGTGAGCCCGGCCAGGTAGCCGTTCTCGTCTTTCCCGTAGACGGTCTCCGAGGTCGAGTCGGACGGGTTGAGGGGCAGGGTGTCGAGATCCCCGATGCACGAAGTGAGCAGCATCGTTGCGCCTGCCGCCGCCAAGGCGAAATGTTTTATGTCGATTTTCATGGTTCGTTCGTTTTTAGAAGTTTACATTCAGACGCAGCGAATAGGTGCGCGGGCGCGGCCAGATCGAGCCGTCGATGCCGTTGACACCCGGTATTTCGGGGTCTACGCCGCTGTAATCGGTGATGACGAATACGTTCTGCACGCCGAAGGCGACGCGCATCGAACCCTTCCAGTTGCCGATCTTGTTGAACGTGTAGCCGAGGTTGATGTCGTCCATGCGGAAGAACGAGGCGTTTTCGAGGAACATGTCCGAATACCACTGCTCGCCGCTGTTGGCCTTCGTAAAGCCGGTCTTCTTGACCAGCCGTGCGAAGTTGGGCAGGTTGCCGGCGTTGATGTCGATGTTGGACGTCGAGTTGGCCGAGGCGAAGTCGTTGAAGACCCAGTTGCCCGCCGAACCGTGGCCGTTGAAGCCGAAGTCCCAGTTCTTGTAGCTCAGCTTGAGGCTGATGCCGTAGAAGAAGTCGGGGTTGGGGCTCTTGTCGGTCACGTAACGGTCGGCCTGTGTGATCTTGCCGTCCTTGTCACGGTCGACCAGCGCGTTCTGGATCGGATTGCCGTCCTGGTCGTATACCTGCTGGAAACAGTAGAAAGTGTAGGGCGCATAGCCTACCTTGTGGATCTGGAGCAGGTTACCCGTGCCCTTGGTGATGCTTCCCGTCTGGATGTTGTAGTCGGGGTCGTCGGTGTTGTTGAGCTTGGTGAACTCGGTGTGTTGGAACGTGCCGTTGAAGCCGACCGTGAGGTTCCAGTCCTTGGTCTGCACGGGGATGAAATTCAGGTTGAATTCCACGCCCTTGTTCTCCATCGAGCCAATGTTGGTGAGCACCGTGTTGCCGAAGTTCGAGCCCATGGGGGTGATGACGCTGTTCAGAAGGTCGTCCGTCTGGCGCAGGTACCAGTCGACGCTACCGTTGATGCGGCCGCCGAGGAACCCGAAGTCGAGTCCGACGTTGTAGGTCGTCGTGGTCTCCCATTTGATGTTGGGGTCGTAGGCGCCCGGCGTGAGGTAGAACATGTGGCCGGCGCTGCCCATGTAGTAGGTCTTGTAGACGTCGGTCGACATGTAGTAACGCGCCAGGTAGGGGTAGTTGGAACCGATCTCCTGCTGGCCGGTCTGTCCGACGCCGACGCGCAGCTTGAGGGCCGAGACGGCACGCGAATCCTTCAGGAAATTCTCCTCGGCGATGTTCCACGCAAAGGCGCCCGAAGGGAAGAGGCCCCAGCGGGTATCCTTCGAGAAACGCGAAGAGGCGTCGTCGCGCAGCGTGAAGGTGAAGAGGTATTTCGAGGCGATCGAATAGTTCAGGCGTCCGTAGAACGAGAGCAGGTAGTTCTCCTGGCGGTTGAACGGGTAGCGCGAATCCTCGCCCTTCTGCTCGTGCGTCTCGTTGAAATAGGATACCGAGTGGTCGGAGCTGTAGAAATGCTGCCACGAATAACCGGCCATCACGTCGAGGTGGTGGATGCCCCACTCCTTGTTGAAGTTGGCGTAGAATTCGAGCAGCTGGTTGCGGCGGAAGTTCGTCGTCCACGAATACTGTCCCCAGCCGCGGGCCTCGGTGTCGGTGTATGCCTGGAACGAGCCGGGGTTCACGCCGTCGTAGGTCTTGGCGCTCGATACGTCGAGGCCGAGGTTGAGGTTGAAACGCAGCGCTTCGAAGCCGTGAACCTTATAGTCGATCTGGGCGTTGCCGATGAAACGCTTGGCACGCGCCGTATTGTCGCGGTCGTAGAGCTGCGAGAGCGGGCCCGCACCCAGCAGGGTGTTGGGCGTGAAGTCCTCGCCGCGGCCCGATCCGTAGTTCCAGTATCCGTTGGTGGTCGTGTAGTCGATCGAGCCGTCGTCGTTGCGGAAGTAGGGGTCGATCGTGGGGTTGAAGAAGGCAGCCGAACCCACCACGCCGCCCGAAGCGTAGCGCTGCGACGTGACGACGCCCTTGGCGTTGAGGTTGACCGTGAGGTGCTTGTCGAAGAAGTTGGGCGAGAGGCTCAGGTCGAGCGTCCCGCGTTCGTATTTCGACGTTTCGAGCGTACCCTGCTGGTTGGTGTAGCCCACCGATGCACGGTAGGGCATGCGGTCGTTGATGTTGCCGATCAGGCTGACGTTGTGGTCATGCGAAATGGCGGTGCGGAAGACCAGATCCTGCCAGTTGGTGTTCTTGTCGCCGAGCATCGACTGTACCTTGTCGCCCGTGGTCGTACCTGCGGGATACACCTGGTCGATGTAGGTGCGGAACTCGCCGGGGGACATCACGGGCAGCTCGTCGGAGTTGGTCTGGACGCTCACGCTGCCGCTGTACGATACGCGGGGCGTGTTGCCGCGCCCCTTCTTGGTGGTGACGAGGATGACGCCGTTCGAAGCACGCGAACCGTAGATGGCCGCCGCCGAAGCGTCCTTGAGCACGGTGAAGGATTCGATGTCGTTGGGGTTGATCGTCTCCAGCGGGTTGGCCATACCCTTGCCGCCGTCGACTGCGATGGGTACCCCGTCGATCACGATCAGCGGGTCGTTCGAGGCGTTGAGCGAAGCCGCACCGCGCACGCGGATGGTGGCGCTCGATCCGGGGCCGCCGTCGCCGGGGATGATGTGTACGCCCGGAACCTTGCCCTTGAGCATGTCCTGCGTGGAGACCACGGCTCCGCGGTTGAACTCTTCGGCCTTGATTGCCACGACCGAACCGGTCATGTCGTTCTTCTTGACCGAACCGTAGCCGATCACCACCACGTCGTCGATGCCCATGGCATCCTCTTCGAGCGTGAGGTGTGCCAGCAGCGACGAACTGGCCACCAGGCTGACGGTCTTGTAACCGACATAGCTGACTTCGATGACCGATTCGGGGCCGGCGGCGCGGATGGCATAGTCGCCGTCGATGCCCGTCGAGACGCCGTTGGTCGTGCCCTTTTCGACGACGGTAGCGCCCAGGATCGGCATTCCGGACTTGTCGACAACTACGCCTTTAACCTCATAACCAGCGTTTTGCGCCAGCGTGAGGGGGGGGGTAAATTGACATATGAGCAAGATACCCGCACACATAGTTAAAAATCGTTTCATAAGAATTTTGGTTAGTTTATAAGTTGATTTTATGGATTGTAGGTCATTGGGCCTTGTGTTCTTTGACCAGGAAGACCGACACGGCGGCCAGCAGCATGAAGACCCCGGCGAGCGCCAGCATGTCGGCCGCGTCGGAGGCGAAGCAGTACTTGACGATGGCACCGCCGGTCAGTCCGATGACGATCTGGGGGACGGTGATCGTGAAATTGAAGATACCCATGTATACGCCCATGCGGCGTGGCTCGACTGCGCGCGACAGGATGGCGTAGGGCATGGCGAGGATGCCCGCCCAGGCGATGCCGATCCCCACCATCGGGAGCATCAGCGCGTACTGGTCGTGCAGCAGGCACAACCCCGCTAAGCCCAGCGCCCCGGCGAGCAGGCAGGCCGCGTAGACGGGTTTGTTGCCGTAGCGCGCGGCGACGCGCCCGAGGAACAGGGCGGCGATGCAGGCGGGGATGGGGTAGGTGCCGTTGAGCACGCCGACCCATGTCTGCGTGGCGCCGGCCGAGAGCACTTCGCCCGTGGCATGGTCGGTGACTACACCCGTGATGGCGGGTTTGAGGTAAGTCCACATCAGGAAGAGCGCCGCCCACGAGAAGAACTGCGTGACGCCCAGCCGCACCATCACGCCGGGGACGTTGCGCATGAGGCCGACGAAGCTCACCGGTTTGGCGTCCTCCTCGGAGAGGTTGTTGTAGCGGGCGAACTCCCCGGGCGGATATTCCCGTGTCTTGAACGAGGTGACGAGCACCGTGAGCAGCAGGATCGCGCCCCCGGCATAGTAGGAGTAGGCGATGTGCGGCGAAACATGCCCCGGAGCGGCCTCGTCCGACACGCCGAGCCATGTCATGACGAGCGGCAGGATAGCGCCGACGACCGCACCGAGGTTTATCAGGAAGGTTTGTACCACGTAGCCCTGTGTCTTCTGCGAATCGTCGAGCATGTCGGCCACCAGCGCTCGGAAGGGCTGCATCGTGACGTTGAACGACAAATCCATGAACAGCAGGATGAAAGCCCCCATGGCGAGTGGGGCGAAGGCGAGCAGTTTGGGGCAGTTGGGCATGAGCACTAGCGCCAGCGCCGAGATCAGCGACCCGCCCAGGATGTAGGGGATGCGGCGGCCCCAGCGCGTCCAGGTGCCGTCGGAAAAAAGCCCCACGATGGGCTGGACGATCATGCCGGCCAGCGGTGCCGCCAGCCAGAAGTAGCTCAGGTGGCTGACATCTGCCCCCAGCGATTCGAAGATGCTCGACGTGTTGGAATTCTGGAGCGAATATCCGATCTGCACGCCGAGGAAGCCGAAGCTGAGGTTCCAAATCTGCCAAAATGAGAGTTTAGGTTTGGTCATTTCGGTTTTTCGGTTGGTTTTCAGGTTATACAAATTTTAATAAAAAAATCCGGATGGCGAACCGCCGGGCGACGAACGGAGGGATCAGCCGGATGAACGGGCGGATTTTTACGACGAACGGTAGCCCGAGGGGGACGATTTGGAATTTACGCGGAAAAACACTACCTTTATTCATAAATAAACGAAACCCGTATATACTTAATACAGCCTCAGTCAGCCTATATGCGATCGCTCAAAGTGTCCGGAATTATCCACCTGTTCGCCGTGCTCCATGCCGTGGTCGCCCTTTCATGCCATCTGGCGGGGATCAACGACGAGTTGGTGCTGACGCTGCTGACGATCGTGCTGATCGTGCTGATCTGCCTAAAACGGGGCCTGAACGTGGAGTTCACCGCTGCCAGCGTGATCGTCGTCAACGTGATCGGCTACCTGCTGGGTACGGGCGGTGCGCAGCTGATCGAGCTGTTATTGCACGCCCCGCCCGTGGTGCATGCCGTGTCGACTTTCATAACCACCGAGATTCTGGGCTGGAGCATCGTGTGGTTCACCAAGTTGTTCCGCCGCGGCGACGACACGGCGAGCCGCTCCTCGGCCTGGACGCCCCGCATCGGGTTGCTGCTGCTGGCCGTGGGGGTGATTTTCGTGCTGAGGCTGGCCTATGTCGAGCTCTTCTCATCGCCTTCCTTCTCCACAGACCGCCTTTACCACATGGCCGACTTGCTGGCTTCGAACTCCGCGGCACTGATTATCCTGCTGTGCGTCAATATCATCTATGTCCGGCATACGCGCAGGCGTGAAACCCGGCACGGTCTGATCGCCGAAATCGCGGCGTTCCTCCTGTTCGTGCTGTTCACGTCGGCCTGCGTGGCGCTCATTACGGGGTTGCACCTGCCGTTCGCCTTCGACCGCTCGTTCTCCGCACGGGAGTTCCTGCAACTGTGGATCGTCACCCTGCTGGTCGAGGTGACCCTCTATTCGGTCGTATTTATGGTCGATTACGCCCTAGTCGCGCGTGCCGTGCTGCGTGCCGAGCGCGGCAAGGCGCACCAGGCGCAGTTCCGTTACATGAAACTCAAACAGCAGGTCAACCCCCATTTCCTGTTCAACTCGCTCAATATCCTCGACTGCCTGGTCTGCGAGCAGCGCACGGAGCAGGCCAGCGCCTACATCCATAAACTGGCGGGCATCTACCGTTACATGCTCCAGAACGAGGAGGAGACGCTCGTGCGCCTGCGCGAGGAGATGGCTTTCGTGGGGATGTACGTCGACTTGTTGCAGGTGCGTTTCCCCGAGGGGTTTCGCGTGGAGACCGACATTCCGGACGAGGCCATGAACCGCCATGTCCTGCCCTGCTCGGTGCAGCTGCTGATCGAAAACGCCATCAAGCATAACTCGGTGGGGGCCGACCGGCCGCTGGTGATCCGCATCGTCGCCGGGGCCGGAGCCGTGACGGTGTCGAACAACCTTCAGCTGAAGGTATCCGGCACTACCTCGACCCGTGTGGGGCTGAACTACATCCGCCAGCAATACCTCGACCTGTCGGGCATCCCGATCGGGATACGCCGTACCGATACCGAATATTGTGTCACCTTACCGTTGCTGTAATATGAACGTACTGATCGTAGAAGACGAAATGATGGCCCAGGCAAACCTGGCGCGAGCGCTGACCCAGCATTTTCCCGACGTACGGATCGTCGGGACGACCGGCTCGGTCAGGGAGACGGTGCTCTGGCTGCGCACGCCGGGGAACAGTGCCGATGTGATTTTCATGGACGTGGAGCTCTCCGACGGGGATTGCTTCGAGATATTCCGCCAGGCGGATGTGACGGCGCGGGTCATCATGACCACCGCATATGACAATTACGCCGTGCGGGCGTTCGAGGTCAACAGCATCGACTACCTGCTCAAACCGATCGACCCCGCGGCGCTGCGGCGTGCCGTGGAGCGCTGCCGGGTGCGGAGCGGGGGTATCGACCCCGACGTATTGCTGAACGCGATCCGCAGCCCGCGCGAATACAAACAGCGCTATGTCGTGCGTTTCAACGACCGGATCGTTCCGGTACAAACCACCGACATCGCCTATTTCTACTCGGAAGAGAAAAACACCTACCTTGTCACGAGCGATAACAACCGCTATGTTGTGGATCAGTCGCTCGACGTCCTTTCGGACGAACTGGATCCCGGGCGGTTTTTCCGCATATCGCGCAGTTGCATCATCGCCATGCCGGCGATCGTCAGCATCGTGAAATATCTGGGCAACCGGCTGAAGATCACGGCACGTCCGCGTCCTGAGTTCGAGATGGTGGTGAGCCGGTCGCGGGTCGACGACTTCCTGAAGTGGTTGGAGGGGAATGGCTGAGCCTTCGTCGCGGCTGCATGATAAAAAGGGGTACCCATCGGAGTACCCCTTTTTTGTAGCCGGGAGCGGCGGTGCCGCAGTACGCCCGTCAGCGGCGCCCGCTGCAGGCGATCATGTCGTGCAGCGATTCGTTGAAGGTCTCCTTGCGGAGCAACTCCTCGAGCGGGAGGTGCATCCGGTAGCGCCAGTGGTAGCGGGGGATGGACGGGACGTTGATGCGTTCCTTGGCCGGGTCGGGGTAGCGCAGCTCCCCGTCGGTCGAAAGCCAGTCCTGTAACGGCAGGATGGTGAGCATCGCCGGGGAATTGAGGTGCATGTCGAGGATGCGCCGGCATATCCACGGCTCGCAGAAATAGGGAACGTCGCCCCCGATGCCGAGTGCTTCGTGGTAGAAGCGCGCCGTGAGTTCGCGGTCTTCCTCCCACCATGCCCGCAGCGGGTTCATGTCGTGCGTCGAAGTGGTGCAGACCGAGAAATAGGGGTAGTGCGCCGGGTCGGCGAAGAGTTCCCCCGGCGTCTTGGGCATGCGCTGGATTTCGAGCGAGAGGATTTGCAGTTCGTGCATCGTTTCGGGGACGCTGTCGGGGATCATCCCCAGGTCTTCGCCGCAGGTCAGCATCTCGGTCGCCGAGAGGAGTACCGGGAGCTTGCGCAGGGCGGATTCCTGCCAGAAACGGTTGTGCCGGTGGTAGAAGAAGTCGGTATAGAGCCGGTCGAAAGCTGCACGGCGCTCTCCGTCGAGCCGGCGGTAGGCATGTGTCGAGTGGGGGGCGATGCGGGGGTGGAAATAGCCCTTGCGGCGCGGGTCTTCGATGAAGAGCACGTCGTCGAGCAATGCCATAAGCCCTTCCCGCAGCCGGGTCTGGTGTTCGTCGTCGCCCGGGAAGCGGGCTGCGACCTTGCGCTGGGTGGCATAGGCGGGCAGTAACCGCCCCTCCTTCATGCAGGTGGCGCGAACTTCGCCGGCCAGGTCGCCGAACAGTTCCCCGAGCGTGTGCTCGTCGGGCGCCGGGGTGGTGTAGCGTCCGCCCTGCGTGTCGAAGCCCATGCCGCGCAGTTCATCTGCGGAATAGGGCAGGGCGGGGTTGAAATAGCCCAGCAACCCGTGTACGGCATGCGTGGGAATCTCCCAGATGCGGAAGAACCCGAGGATGTGGTCGATGCGGAAGGCGTCGAAGTATTCGGCCATCTTGGCCATGCGTGCCCGCCACCAGGCGTAGCCGTCGCGTGCCATACGTTCCCAGTTGTAAGTCGGGAATCCCCAGTTCTGGCCGACGGCCGAGAATGCGTCGGGCGGGGCCCCGGCCTGCGAGTCCATGTGGAACAGGTGCGGGTAGAGCCATGCGTCGACGCTCGTGCGGCTGATGCCGATGGGCAGGTCGCCCTTGAGGACGATGCCGTGGTCGTGGGCGTAGGCGCAGACCTCGGACAGTTGCGTATGCAGGTGGTATTGGACATAGCAGTGGAATGCGATGTCGCGGCTGTGGCTGCGGCAATAGGCGTCGACGGCTTTGCGGTCATAGCGGGCGAAACCGCCCCAGCGGGTGAAGTCGGGCGTGCCCGTTTCGTCGCGCAGCGTGCAGAAGGCGGCATAGGGGATGAGCCAGTGTCTGTTGGCGGCGATGAAGGCCTTGTAGTCGCGGCGTGCCGCGGTGCGGGCGCCGTGGCGTTCGAACGCCCGGCGGAGCAGCCGCAGTTTGTGCCGGTTGACCCGTTCGTAGTCTATTTCGGGGAGGGCGTTCAGTTCGCTGCGCAGGGTGCGGTACTCGTCGTCCTCCACGACGCCCGCGGCGGGCAGCCGGATGAACTGCGGGTGCAGGGCGAAGGTCGAATTGGCGTTGTAGGGGTAGGAGTCTTCCCAGGTGCCGGTCATGGTGGTGTCGTTGATTGGCAGTACTTGGATGACGCGCTGCCCGGTGGCGGCCGCCCAGTCGATGAGCCGTTTCAGGTCGTAGAACTCACCGACGCCGAAATCCTCTTCCGTACGGAGCGAGAAGACCGGGATCGCCGTCCCGGCGCCCCGCCACCTGCGCTCGGGGAAACGCGGGGATGCCGCGGCGTCGAGGGCGTGTTCGCCAGCGCCGGGCAACTCGCCCCAGGTGCGGTTGGCACCCTCCTCCCACAGGATGGGGGTGAGGGTCTTGCGGTCGGCGATCAGGAATTTGTATTCGAACCGGTGCGCGGTATGCAGCGTGAGTTCCCATTCCGGGAAGCGGCTGTCGTCCATCGGGACGATCCGTTTCCAGTCGCCCAGCTCACGGCCGCTGCCGGCGACGGCGAGCGTTTCGTCCGGCCGCAGGGTGGGCAGCACGACGCGCAGCGTGATGTTGCCTGTAGCCTTCTTCGGACTGCCGGTTTTCCCGCGGCCGAAGATGCCCCGGGTGAATGCCGAGGAGTAGAACGGCGTGTCGGAGGGCATCTCCTGCCAGCGGTCGCGGATGCGCAGCGTGCGCACCCCCTCCCGGGCGGGGAGCCGCAGCGTGTGCGGCCTCCATTCGCTGCGGATGCACGCGCCGTCGCGTTCGATTTCATAGCGGTATTCGGTATCTTCACTCTGGGTATAGCGTTCGATGGCGCCTGTCCAGACGCCTCCGTCGGCGTATTGCAGCGCAATGCGCCGTTTGCCGATCCGCATGACGAGCTGTTCGCCCCAGCGGGTACGGTATTCGATGCTGATCAGGAGTTTCATGGTTCGGTATGTCGTTTGGTTCGGAATCGGTTTATACAAAATTAAAAAAATAATCCGGTTTTGTCTTTCCGGCAGGGAAAAATCAGAGCCCCCGGATGAATTGCGTAACGACGGCCACGAGGTCGGGGTCGATCGGTAGCGTGCTGTCGCCGTAGGCTCCCGTCTGGTCGATGCGCATGCGTCCCGTGCATTTTTTGAGCGGGTGGGTCATCCCTGCGATGATTGCCTTCCGGGCCCGGGGCTGTGCCTTTGCCAGCGCCTCGGCATTGTCGGGCGGCACCTGCAGGTCGTTGTCCCCGCCCACGACGAGTATCGGAACCCGCACCTTGCGGATCTCCTCGCGCGGGTCGTAGCGCAGGCTGGAGATCCAGAATGTCTGTACCGAAGGGTGGAACAGCGCTTCGAGCTGCGGCGGGCAGGATTCGACCCGTTCGCCCCGTTTGAGGGCGGCGGTGATCGCGTTGGCCTGCAAGAGCAGATCCATGTTGTCGGGCAGGAGTTGTGAGGCCAATTGCAACTGGAGTATCTCGTCGAGCGGGTAGCCGGCGCCGGCCAGCGAAACGACGGCGGCGACTTTCGGGGTTTGCTGCGCCGCGCAGAAGGCGATCAGCGCCCCTTCGCTGTGGCCGATCAGTACGACGCGGCGGAAACCCTCGCCGGCGAGGTAGTCGGCCCATGCCGCGGCGTCGCCGATGAAATCCCCCAGTACGGCGTCGGCCATTTTTTCCGGTTCCGTGAACCGGCTCGCACCGATGCCGCGTTTGTCGTAGCGCAGCGAGGCGATGCCTGCCTTTTCGAGCGCCTGCGCCAGGTAAAGATAATTGTTGACGCTCCCGTTACGCGGGATGGGGCCCGAACCGGCGATGATGACAGCCACGGTTTCCGCACCTGCATCGGGGGTGAGCAGTGTGCCGTAAAGCGTTCCGAAATCGCGTTCGAGCGAGACGTTCCTTTCGCCTGCGGCGGTATGCGCGAAGGCCAGCAGGAGGATGGCTGTCAGCAGGTGTTTCATGGCTTATGGATTTCAGGTTGTTCTCAGTCGGTGTTTTTTTGCCTGTGCGGCGTGCCCTTCCGGTTCGTTTACCGGCGTTTTGTTCCTGCGTATCGTGCCTGTACCGGGTTGGTGCCCGGCGGGTCGTGGCGGCGGGGCTACAGCTCCCCGACCGCTTTTTCCAGTCCGATGCCGCGCGAACCCTTGATAAGCACCAGCGTGTTGTCCACGGGGTGTGCGCGGAGCGACGCGATGAGGTGTTCCCGGTCGGCGAAGAGCGTGATTTGGGCGGGTTGCGGCTCCATGCCGGCATGGGCCCTGGCGAATTCCGTGCCGACGAGCATCACCTCCGTCTGCGGAGCCTGTGCTGCGAGGCGGATGACAGCGGCGTGCTCCTCCGCCGACCAGGCGCCCAGTTCGAGCATGTCGCCCAGGATCAGCAGGCGGCGGGTGCGTGTGCCGGGCGGCTCGGCAAGGAAATTCGCGACCGATGCCCGCATGCTCGACGGGTTGGCGTTGTAACAGTCCACGATGAGCGTGTTGCGCCCCGTCTCGGTGCGCTGCGAGCGGTTGTTGTCGGGGACATAGCTGCCGACAGCATGGCGGATACGCTCGTCGGCGACGTCGAAATAACGTCCGACGGCCACGGCTGCGGCGATGTTGAACCGGTTGTAATGCCCTTCGAGATGGTTTTCGAGGCCCTCGGCCAGTGTGACGCTGTAATATTCCACGGCCAGCCCGTCGCGTTCGGCGGCCATGTTCGTCAGCGTCTCGTCCTCGCGGGGCACGAAGGCGCGGCCGCCGTTCGCGGCCAGGTAGTCGAACAGTTCGCCCTTGCCGCGGCGCACCCCCTCCGGGCCGCCGAAGCCTTCGAGGTGTGCACGGCCGATGTTGGTCAGGATGCCGTAGTTGGGCTCGGCGATCGAGGCCAGCAGGGCGATCTCGCCGCAGGCGCTGGCTCCCATTTCGACCACGCCGAACTGCGTGTCGCGGGTCATGGCGAGCAGCGTGAGCGGCACGCCGATGTGGTTGTTGAGGTTGCCGCGCGTGGCGTAGACCTCGAAGCGTTCGGCCAGCACGCGGCTCACCAGTTCCTTGGTCGTGGTCTTGCCGTTGCTGCCCGATATGGCGAGTATCGGGATCGCCAGCCGGCGGCGGTGTTCGCGTGCCAGCTCCTGCAACGCCCCGAGCGTGTCGCCGACCAGCACCATACGCTCGTCGGTGACGGCTGCCGGGTCGTCCACGACGGCATAGGCCGCGCCTTTGTCCAGCGCCTCCGCCGCGAAGTGGTTGCCGTCGAACGTCGCGCCGCGCAGGGCAAAAAAGATGGAATCAGCCCCGATGTTGCGCGTGTCTGTGGAGATGTGCGGGTGTTCCCGGAAAATATCGTATAGTTCGGACATGTCAGTTCGCGTGTTTGGGTGTCCCCGAGGGCATGGGGTAGGGCCCCGGCTCTGCGGGTTGCCCGAAGCGGGGGTTGCCCGCGGCGTCGAAGTCGAAGCGTTGCAGGCGCACGTCGCGCCCCCAGTTGTGTACCGTATCTTTTTTCGAGTGGTAATAGATCCAGTGTTCGCGCCCGTCGGGCGAGGTGGTGAAACTGGCGTGGCCGACGCCGTGTATGTGGTCGTTGCCGGTGAAGACGGGGCCGCTCTTGATCCATGATGCGGGATCCAGCGGATCGCTGTCGGGGGTGCGCAGGCGCAGTTGCCCGAGCTTGTAGTGGCGCGACCACGAGCCGCGCGTGGAGTAGACGATGAACAGGTCGTCGCCGTGCCGCAATGCTGACGGGCCTTCCTGCAGGGAGATGTGGTCGCCCTGTTCCCACGGCTGGTCGGGCCGCGACAGCAGGATGCGCGGCCCGATCCGGGTCGGCGATTCCATGCGGGCGATGTAGAGCAGCTGGTCGGTGGCGTCGGTATCGCGCTGGCGCTCCCAGCCGGACCATACGGCATAGAGCTCTCCCCGGTGTTCGAAGATCGTCATGTCGATGGCCCAGATGTTGTCCGTCTTGCCGTCGGGGTTGTCGCCCGTATAGAGCATGCCGCAGTCGCGGTAGTCGCCCAGCGGCGTGTCGCACTCCAGCACGCCTGTGCGCTGCCCCGTGAAGGGGCTGCCGGGGACGGGTGCCGCGGCGTAGTAGATGTACCATTTGCCGCGGAGGCGGTGCAGCTCGGGTGCCCAGATGTTGAAGCTGTTCCACGCCCCGCTGTCGGCGGGCTGCCAGACAACACGCTCGCGTTCGAAACGCGTCATGTCGTCCGATTCGGTCACGGCGATGCCGCGTCCTGATTTGAAGCAGGTGTAATAGCGCCCGTCGTATTTGGTGATCCACGGGTCGGCGCCGTCGCGCAGCGGGTTGGTGAAGGTGGCCTGCGGCGCGGAGCACGAGAGCATCCCCGCCACTAAAAAAAAGCCCGCAGCGAATCGTCGCAGCAAGGCTGTGGTATGGAACGGCATGCGTTTCATAGGTGTCAGATATGTTTGTCCCCGTTATGGAACTTTACTTCGTCGATGAATTTCTTGATGTTCTGTTCTTCGGCGCGGGGGCATATCATCAATACGTCGTCGGTGTCCACGACGATGTATTCCTTCAGGCCGCTGATGACCGCTACCTTGCCCTTGGGCAGCGAGACGATGCTGCTGCGCGTGTCGTAGACATAGCACCCCTCTTCGGGGACGGCGTTGGCGTAGCGGTCTTTGCGGGCGTGCTGGTAGACCGAGCCCCATGTGCCGACGTCGCTCCACCCGAAGTCGCCGCAGCGGACATAGACGTTGTCGGCCTTTTCCATGATGCCGTAGTCGATCGAGATGGCGCGGCACTCCGAGAAGACGATCTCCACGGTGGTCTTCTCGGCATCGGTGCCCAGCGCCTTCATCACGCCGCTGAACATGGCATGGTGCTCGGGCAGGTATTTGCGGAAGGCCTCGACGATGGCCTGCACCTTCCAGATGAAGATACCCGAATTCCAGTAGAACTCGCCGGTCTGGAGGAAGGTCTGCGCCAGCTCGAGATCGGGCTTTTCGGTGAAGCACTTGACTTTGCTGATGGTGTGGTCGTCCGAAACCTGGATGTAGCCGTAACCCGTATCGGGGCGTGTGGGTTTGATGCCCACGGTCAGCAGTGCGTCGTGCCGGTCGGCGAATTCGAGGCACTCGCCGATGATCGTGCGGAAATCGTCCTCGTTGAGGATCAGGTGATCCGACGGCGTGACGATCATTTCGGCGTCGGGGTTCTCCCTGAGCAGCGTATAGGCCGCATAGGCGATGCAGGGGGCCGTATTGCGGCCGATCGGCTCGCAGAGCACCTGTTTCTCCCCGATTTCGGGGATGTGCTGCAATACCAGATCCTTGTATTTGTGGTTCGTCACGACGAGGAAATTCCCGGCGGGGACGATTTTTGCAAAGCGCTCGTAGGTGTGGCGGATAAACGATTTCCCGGTTCCGAGGATGTCGAGGAACTGTTTTGGCATCGACTGCCGGCTCTTGGGCCAGAAACGCGATCCGATGCCGCCGGCCATGATGACACAATATTTATTGCTTGCCATAAGTTATAATATGGAATTAAGTGAGACAAAGATAAAAATATTTTGTAACTTTGCCGCCTATTGCAGGAATAATATTTTTGTACTCCCGATGAAGATAAGACTGTTCACCATACCCAACCTGCTGACCCTTGCGAGCCTGCTTTGCGGCTCGTTCGCGGTGGTTTCGGCACTGGTTTACGGCGATCTGGCGCTGGCTTTCTGGCTCACGATCGCCGCCGGTGTTTTCGACTATTCCGACGGTTTCGTGGCCCGGCTGCTCAAATGCCCTTCCGCCATCGGCGTACAACTGGACTCGTTGTCCGACATGGTCTCGTTCGGCTTCGCCCCGTCGGCCGTGCTTTTCGTCTTGTGGAACAATTCCCTGCCTGCGGATGCCGAAGCATGGCTGCGCTACGGCGGCAGTGCACTTTGTTTCGCGGTGGCGGCCTTCTCGGCGCTGCGGCTGGCGAAATTCAATATCGACGAGACGCAGCATACCGAGTTCTGCGGCCTTCCTACTCCAGCCAATGCGCTGTTTTTCATATCTTTGGGGTGGATTAAGGTGAAGACGGGTTTCGACTTGGGTTACTGGTTGCTGCTGCTCATCCCTGTGATGTCGTGGCTGCTCGTTTCGCCCGTGCGGATGTTCGCCTTCAAATTCCAGCACTTCGCCTGGAAAGGCAACGGGGTGCGTTATGTTTTTATTGTATCGGCGGCGCTCCTGCTGGCCGTGCTGGGTGTCCGTGCCGTGCCGGTCGTGATCGTCCTCTACATCGCAACCTCGGTCGTACGCTGGTTGTCGATGAAGGCAAAAGGCTGTGGACAAGCCGGATAGTTGTGTATTTTAAGAATTTTTATTAATTTTGCCCCGGATTAGCGTTCCATGTCGAGGTTGACGAATAGAATATTGCTGGCAGCTTTGCTCGGTCTGTTCCTTACAGCGCCCGGCATCGTCCGTTCGCAGGGTTTCAACGCCAGGACGCTGCAGCGTGCCCAGCAGCGCGGGGAGACGGGGAACCTTTACGGTACGAACCCTTACGAGCAGACCGGCGAGGAGGGGGAGGAGGGCCAGGACGGCCAGCCGCAGGATACGACCAAGAAGGAACGCCGGATCCGCAAGCCGCTCGAATCGTATTTTTTCAGCGATTCGATCCGCGCCCTGAACAATTTTCGCTGGAGCGTCAAGCGCGACTACAACCGCGTGGAGATAAGCCCGCTCGACACGACGCTCACCGACTGGCGCATCGACTACCCCTTCTTCCGCGAGGAGGTGGGCGACATCGCGCAGGGCGCCCTCGGGCAGACATCGCTGCCGATGAACTATTTCCGGCGGCCGCAGTTCTTTGATTTCAGTTTTGCGAGCCCCTACTATGCGTATACGTACGACATGGAGAACGTTCCGTTCTACAATACGAAGAAGCCCATCATCCGCATGACGTACCTCGAGTCGGGGCAGAAGCGTTTCCGGGAGGAGAACTTCAATATCATGCACGCGCAGAATATTTCGCCCACGACCGGGTTCAACGTCGACTACAAGGCACGGGGAACGCGCGGACAATATGTCTGGTCACGGACGAAGAACCACAACCTGTCGGTCGCCTTCAGCCATACGGGCAAGCGCTATTCGGTGCATGCGGCCTATTACAACAACCACATCGAACAGCAGGAGAACGGCGGCGTGGTCGGGACATGGGCTATCGCAGATACGACGTTCCAGATGCCTTCGGGCGTGCCGATGAAGCTGTCGGATGCCGAGGCGCAGAACACTTACCGCAACAACGCCTTTTTCATCACGCAGTCCTACGCCCTGCCGTTGCAACGCGTGACGGAGAACGACTTTTCGCTCGCCGACCTGTCGGCGGTCTATATCGGCCATTCGTTCCAGTACAGTTCGTGGAGCAAGGTCTATTCGGACAAATATGCGCGGTATATCGACGAAAGGGCGCACCGGGACGAACAGGGCAATTTCGTGCCCGATACGCTGGACTACTACCAGAACTGGTATATCAACCCCGACCAGACGCGCGACTCGATCTACGAGCGTGTGATTTCGAACCGCTTCTTCGTGCAGGCACAGCCTTGGGATCGTAACGGCGTGGTAGGCACGATTGATGCAGGCATCGGTATCGACATGCATACCTACTCGCAATTCGAAATGAGGGATTACCAGACGGGAAAGTATACGAAGGTCAACAAGACCAGCTATTTCGCATACGGTTCCGTCGGAGGAAAGATAAAGAAATATGTCGACTGGGACGCGAACCTCAAGTTCTACCCGTCGGGATACAGAGGCGGAGACCTCACCATCGGCGCCCACCTGGCGCTGACGGGATATCTCCGCGGACACCCCCTGATTCTCGAAGGCCGGTTCACGATGGATCGGCGTTCGCCCAACTACTGGCAGGAGAATCTGTTCTCGAACCACTACGTGTGGTCCACTCCTTTGAATAAGGAGAATGAAACTCGGTTCGAGGTGAAGTTTTCAGTCCCCGATTATGCGTTTGAAGCGGGGGCATGGCAAGGTGTGGTCGGCAACAAGATCTTTTACGACAAGGAGAGCCAGATCGCCCAAAGCAGTGACAACGTAAGCCTCACGAGTGTGTACGCTCGCAAAGATTTCCGCTTAGGCGGACTTCATTTGGACAACAGGGTATTGTTGCAGTGGAGTACGAATCAAGAAGTTGCACCCGTTCCGCTTTTGAGCGCGTTCCTTTCGTATTATTACGAGTTCTGGGTCGTGCGCAACGTATTACGCCTTCAGATCGGTTTGGACGGACGCTATAACACGCGTTATTATGCGCCCAGTTACAACCCTGCGCTGTCGGCCTATTACAACCAACGGGACGTCGAAGTAGGCAATTACCCCTACATGGACGCCTTCGTCATGGGAAAGTGGAAGAGAATGCGGATATTCCTCAAATATCAGCATGTGAACAAGGGACTGTTCGGAAACGGGGAGTATTTCTCCGCGGCGGGTTACCCGCTCAATCCGGGCATGTTTAAAATCGGTATCTCATGGGGTTTCTATGATTAGCGTATTGTTCTGCGCGGTATGAACTGCCCGCAAAACAACATTTTATGTTAAAAAAGACAGTTTTAACTTTTGCGTTCTTAACAATCCTGACGACTTTTTACGGCTTTAACGCCCAGTTCAGCACACCCGTGACGGACGACATGCTGCTGAACGACGATGCGGCCGATTTCGGCAATTCGCTGCTCGGTGAGGGCGACTATGTGATCTCGGCTTATGACAATGTCATTCGCAACATCAGCGAAAAAGAGGGCCACGACTGGCGCCTGATGAGCGCCATCGCCTACCATGAATCGCGGTTCACGCCCGACATCACCTCGCGCAGCGGGGCCCGCGGGCTGATGCAGATCATGCCCTCGGTGGCACGCCAGTTCGACGTCCCGACCGAGCAGGTCTCCAATCCCGAGACCAACATATGGTTGGCCAACAAGCTGATGTCGAAGATTATGAACACGCTCCGTTTCCCCGAGGGGACTCCCGAGAAGGATCGGATGAGCATCATCCTGGCCTCGTACAACAGCGGGATCGGCCATGTGAACGATGCGAGGCGCCTGGCACGGCTCAACGGCGAGGATCCCAATTCGTGGGAGGTCGTGGCCCGCTACCTGCAACTCAAGGCGCAGCCCGAGTATTACGAGAGCGAGGCGGTCAAGTGCGGACGTTTCACCGGCAGCCGGCAGACGCTGGCCTACGTGAACGACGTGATAGGACGCTATGACAAATACTGCCGGATTGCTCGGAGATAACTCCGGCAGGAATTGAAAAGTCTGAATCTACAGCAAAAAGGCTGAACCCAGGGGTTCAGCCTTTTCTCTTTATATCTTCTGAGTTGCCGGCGGACTTGTCCGGCGCCGGGTCAATAGACCCACTGGAAATCGTCGACGTACATTACATTCGTCGTGCAGCCCACCATGTAATCGCCGTAGGCACTCGTGGAGCAGGAGATGATGATGCTGTACTTGCCGGTGGGGCGTCCCGCAGCCGGGTCGTAGAAGTTGAGCGGCAGGGTGGCCTCTACCATTTGCTCGCCTTCGGTCGACTTGTCGACGAACAGCGACCCGTAGGCGATGAGTTTCCCTTCTGCGGTCTGGGTGGTTTCCGCCGGATCCCAAATGCCCGTGGGGTCTTTGGTGCCCGAAGCGACCCGGTGCCGGGCGTTCCAGTCGATGATGGCGACGAAAATGCGGGCTTTGTCCGGGTCGCCTATGCCGACCGGGGCCCCGGAATGTTTGCTTGCGTCGATCGTGCCCAGTGTCGCGTGGTATTTCACCTTCATGCCCGAAGGGCGCGCCGTCCAGTTGTAGGGCTGTCCGAATTCTACTACGCCCGTCCACAGGCCGTCTTTGTAGAAGATGCCGGACATCAGGTTGCCGGCTGCGATGTTGACGAGGGGAGGGGCTGCCGCGGCCAGTTTCGCGCAATAGCTGCCGCCCATTCCGTTGAAAGTCCCCTGCCTACAGAGCTTATCCGCAAATGTGTTGTTACCGCTGGCCCAGAACTCCGCATTCGTATTTTCGCTCGTGAAGCACGACAAGCCCGGGTTTTCCATGTTCCCGTCGGGAATCGTGTCGCCCGCGGGTGCCGTGTATTCGGCGGTTTCGGTCTGCTGCCCGCCGACGAGAAGCCGGAATTCATACGTTTGCCCGGCGTAGACGCCCTTGGTCGTGACGAGGCGTTTTACGGGGATGCCCGCATCGTTGGTGAGGCTTGTCCATTCGGGTGCGATCGAGCTCGTAAAGATGCCGCTTTCGTCCTGTGCGCCCTTCTGCGTCGTCTGCCAGTCGGCGGTACCCTTCAGACGGTACTGGATTTCGGCGGTGGCGTAATCTTCGGGCGTAACCATCGTGGTTACGACGGCCGTGTTGTTCCAGAGGTCGATCTCGCGGACACCGATCTTCACGTTGGTGGGCTGGACATGGAGCATCCACCGCTCCGTGCGGCCGTGGCAGGTGACGTCGACCAGACGAACCGTTTCGAAGCCCGTGGCGGAAAGTTCCTCGGCCGTGGGCGAGTAGGCGGTGATGTCGGCAGGCCCCAGCTTGAGGCTGGTGACCGTGACGGCCTTCAGGTCGGTGCCTTCGGCGACATAGGCCGTGGCCGTACGCGCCTGCGTGTCGATCAGTGTCGATCCGATCTGCCCGGCGACGGTGAACGACCGGGCTATGGGCTGCTCGGCCACGATCGTCCACTCGTAGTCCTGGTAGAGCGAGAGCGTGACATAGAGCGGCGCCCGCAGGTCGAACTCCCCGCTCAGCGGCTGCGAAGTCCTGATCTGGCTGATGAATTTCTCTTTGTCGGTCATCATCGGGTTGGATGTGGCGACATCGAATTCCGCCTTGTCGATGGTGACCTTGCGGATATCGGTCTTCTCGTCCAGCGTGAGCGTCACGGTACGGTTCACGAGGCTGATGCCGGTCACCGTGAACCCCTCGCCTTCGATGCTGCGGATGCTGAGTTCGATGGTGGGATACGGTAGGTCGTTCTCGATGCACGACGCTGCCAGCAGGAGCGCCGCCGCCGAAAAGAGTATGCGTAGGTATTTCATAGTTTACTGCTTTTTCTTGTCCCACAAATGTATCGTCATACCGAAGTTGATGGCCGCGATATTGAGCCGGAAACGCATGTTCGAAGCCTTGCGTGAACCGATCTTGTTGCCGTCGGCATCCTTCTGGGTGATGCTCGTATACTGTATGCCGCCCAGCCCGAACGAAATCGTCGCACAGACGTTGGGGAAGATGTATACGGCAGCTCCCGGGTTGAACGCCAGCTTTACCTGCGTTTTGTCGTTGTAGGTGCGGTTGGGTGCGCCTCCTTCGTTATGATCCGGGTCGTATGCGAAGCTCGAATGTCCCGTCGAGAGCGCCAGCTCGAACTCGGCGAAGAGTCCGAAGCGTCCTTTGGGGTCGAGCCCCGCATAAGAACGGTGGAAAATGCCGAATGAGTATTCGTCGCTCGAAAGATCGACGTAGGGGAGCTGCCCCGAGAGGTCGTTGCCCTCGCCCGCATCGAAATAGGTGTTGTCGAGCGTGCCGCCCATGTGGCTGTATCCGAAACGGATGCCGATGCAGTTGTTATCGCGGTAGAAATAACCGACGAAGGGTTTTACCGTTGCGATCGTGGCATCCGCATCGATGTTGTCGAAGATGAGCATGAGGTCGGTGTCGTCGCTCGAAACCGTACCGTAGGAGGCCGTAAGACCCATCATCACTTCGCCCTTGTAGGCGAATTTGAGTTTGTTGATCTCGCGGTCGATGCGGCGGCGCGTGGGCAGGAAACGCTCCACCTGGGGACGCTTGTGCTTTTCGGCCGGCATGGCTGCGGGCATCGGCGCCGAGGGTGCCGCCGGGGCGCCGAGGGTGCCCGCTGCGGCTGCGGTGCCCGTTTCTGCGGCGAGTCCCGAAGCTGTTTCCGCCGTGGCTTCGGTGCCCGTTCCGGGGGTGTCCGAAGTTTCCGGGGGCACGGTGTCCTCGTTGCCGGAGGGGGTTTCTTCGACTGCGGCCGTAGCGGCCCGCTGCACTGCGGGGAGGGCTTGTTCCGTCTCCGCTGCGGCGCCGAGCGTGATGAATACCGATAAAATGGAAAGTATGATTCGTTTCATGTGCGTGCCGTGTTTAGAGATAGAATGCCATGCCGAGCCCTATCGAGAAGATATTGACTTTGAAGTTCATCATGCTGGCGTCGCGCTTGCCGACCGTCACCTGGTTGTGTACCTGCTTGGTGTGGCTGTAACTGATGCCCATCACGCCGACGTTGACCTCGACGGCCATGTTGTTCGTGGCGAAGGCGATGATACCCGGCGAGATGCCCAGCGAGAAGGTATAGCCCGTCTGGTAGGTGCCCTTCACCGGGGAGTCCTTGGCAAAGCGTGCCTGCGTACCGCCGCCCGAGAGCTGCATCTCGTTGAAGAGCGCGAAACGCTTGTTGCGGCCCAGCGGGATGTACTGGCGCCAGATCATGGCCACCGAATAGCTCTGTTGCAGCGAATAGCAGTCGTTCAGTTCGAAATTCAGGTCGGAGTCCTCGCCGCCCAAGTTGAGGTCGGCCTTGTCCAGCTTGAGCAGCGAGCGCGAATAGATGAAACGGCCTCCGAGTGCCATGTTGTCGCGGAAGGCATAGGCGATCATCGGGCTGACCTTGAACGTGTAGCCCTTCGATTCGATGCCCTCGATGACCAGGAACCTGTACGTATCGTTCGAGTGGGTCGAGTAGGAGGCCGTTCCTCCGAAGATCCATTGCCCGCGCGGGACGAAGAGGTTGTGTTTTTCGGTAAGGCCGCGCTGGCGCCGCATTTCGTTGACGGTCTGAGGACGTTCCTCGTGCTGCATGCAGCTCGTGCTGTCGGCCTGCGGGGCGAGGGACGCCGCGGCGTTCGTCTGTTGTGCACGGCTCTCCGGCGCCGTGCCTGCCAGGAGCAGGAGTGCCAGGAGCGTACTGGTGGTTATCTTGCGCATTGTTGTGCGTTTACGTTTAATCGTTAATATACCCATTCGAAATCGTCGACGTACATCACGTTTTTCGAGCAACCGGTGAAATAATCGCCGTAAGCGTTGCAGGCACATGAGATCACGAGCGAATACTTCCCTTCGGCAGGGCGCGTCTCGTGGTCGTACCATACGATGTCTAATTCGGCGTCCAGCATATCCTCGCCATCCGTCGATTGCGTGATCCAGAGCGATCCGTATCCCAGGATTTTGCCTTCCGATACGTTGTCGATGCCTTTTTCCGGATCCCATGCACCTTTGGTGGTCGTCATGCCGGATACGACCTCATGCGGGGCGTTCCAGTCGACGATCGCGACGAAAATACGAGCCATGTCCGGATCGCCCTTTTTGATATAGGGACAAATATCGCCCGAGGTGCGTACTTTGTCGACCGTGCCGACGTGGGCATGGTATTTTACCTTCATTGCCGAAGGACGTGCCGTAAATGCGTATGTTTGTCCGAACTGGACGGTGCCTGTGAAACTTTTATAGGCGAATTCTCCTGTGAACAGGTTGCCTGCGGCCAATACCAGCATATTGGTGCTGGTTAGTTTTGCAGCCGGTGCAGACTTCCCGAATTTCACGTCGGTAGAGGTGCAGAGCGTTTTTGTCATGGTATTGTTGCCGCTGCTCCAGAACGATTCTCCCGCGGCGTTGGGAAAAGCGAAGCCTCCGGTCATGCTCCAGCCCGACATGTCGCCGTTGGGGATTGGCTGTACCTCTCCGGCCGTAAATGTTCCGGTAGTTTCCGTGCCGTTGATAATGGCTCTGAAGTCGTAGCTGTGTGTCGCGATGATTCCCGTGCCGGCGGCCTGCGTATATACGGTTTGCTCTTTTACGGTTTGCGGAACCCACTGGGGCGCATAGGTCGCCGTGATGAAATCGTCGCCCTGCGACGTCCCTGCCATCGGCTGCCACTCGCCGCCGCTGCTGCGCAGGCCGAATTGCACGGTGGTGCCGGGCGTGAAAGAAACCACGCGCAGCGTGACCGTATTGGCCCACAGGTCGTAGTCGTCCGCCGTTACGGGAACCAGCCCCTCCAGGCGGTAGGTCGTAGCGACCTCCGAGGAACCGCCGTTGGCGTCCTCGATGCGGAGCGTCACTTTCTGGTCGCCGGCCTGGCACGAAGCGAAGAACGCATCGGAGAGCGTCAGCCGGACGTTGTATTTGTCGACCGGTTCGAGGGAGATGCCCTCGGTCGTGCCGTTGAGCGCGTCGTAGCTCTTGTCGCCTACCGAAACCGTGAACCGGGTCAGTTCCGAGAAGGCCAGGATCCGGTATTTCTTCTCCCCGGAAACGTATTTCTGGATTTCGGCGATGTCGAACCCTTCGCTGATGACGGCCGGATCGGGGCTGAAGATGATTTCGTCGTCCTTGTCGTCGGTACCGGGGTCGACGCTGATCAGCACACAGTCGATATAACCGGGCAGATCGGGCGAATATTTGAACGTGAGGGTATACTTGCCGCCGGCTTTGACATTGGGGATGTAATCTTCCATTTCCACGTTCTTACCCTCGACATGCGTTCCGCGGAAGAGCCAGGCCAACGACGTCATGCCTGCGGGCAGGGTGTAATAACCCGTCCCTTCGGCCGTGAACCTGAGCGCCGGGACGCTGCCCGCTTCGGCGGCTTGCTCGTCGACCTTTTCCCCGCCGGCGATCCATACGGAATAGCCGGGGGCGAGGTTCTGGAGGATCGAATCGTCGAATTTCACCTCTACGACGGTGTTCACGATTTGGCAGACGACCGCAACGTTTGTGGTTTCGCCGGGTTTGACGGTGAACGTCTCCTCGCCCTTGTATAACCGTTTCGTGAAATCGGCGGGGGCTTCCTCTCCGGCTTCGACCGCTACGCGGTAGGTGCCGGCCAACAGTTCCAACCGTTCGGGACAGGCCTCTTTCGAGGTGTATTTGCGCAGCAGGCCGCCCTCGTCGTTGTAGATGTAGACGGTCTGGTGCTGCAACGGGTCGTATTCGCCGGTGTCGGCTGTCTGCCGGGTCGAGACCGTCATCGCCATGACGCCCGTGCGATTGTCGCTGCCCGCGGCGGAGTCGTCTTTCGAGCAGGCCGCGCCGAGGAGCACCGCGAGCAGTACGGCAAAATATGAGATATATCGTTTCATTATCGGTCGGCTTTAGTGGACGATGAGTTTGACAGTCTTGTGTGTCAGTACATTATCGTTGTCCGTCACGTCGAGGACGAAATTATGCTCGCCCGGGATTTCCAGCAGTATCTCGACGAATTTGGTGATCGAGAAGGTCACCGACGTTCGGTTCTTTACCTGCTCGTTGATCGGGAACCCGAATTCGCCGTGCAGGACTTCGACCAGTTCGTCGGGGATGTCGCAGATGTCGAATTTCTCCGGCAGGTTGATCACCGGCAGCAGCGGCCTCAGCGTTTCGGAGTCGATCGTCACGAAGAACGACTTGATGCCTTTGTCGGCCTCGATGTCGATGTCGATCACCATGTCCTTCTGCACTTCGTATTGCTGGTCGATGTCGTAGCCGCGCCACGTGATCCGGGGGCCCGTCTGCCCCGAGCTTTTATCGACTACGAGCGTCAGTACGGCTTCGGACGAGACGCCTTTTGCATCGGTCATCGTGAAGGCGAAGGTGTGCGTACCGTCGAATTCATAGAGCGCCCTGATCTGCCCTGCGATGTTGAAACTCTTGGCCGTCTGTCCTTTGAGCTCGCTGCCTACGGGGTAGCCGAAGCCCTTGAGGATAATCCCTGCCGCCGAAGATGCGTCGAGGGCGCAGAGGTCGAATGTTTGGGGCAACTGGATGGCGGACATCGACGCCAGGAACTGGCTGTTGGTGGAGCCGACGGTCACTTGCAGCGATTCGATGCCGTTGGGCGAGGAGAGGTCGAATGCGAACGGTTCGATGCAGTTCCCTTCCGCGTCGAACATGGCGTCGGTCAGCGTGAAGGGCTGCGTCATGTCGTGCCCGGGCCAGGTGAGCGCCGGGGCGTTGGGGTCTTCGAGGAGCTCTTCCCCGAGGTTTTCCGTACCGTCGACGACGAACTTGTTGTCCTGGAGGATGCTGTTGTCGACTTTGACCGAGAAGAGGATGTTGCCCTTGTCGGCGTAGCCGATTACGACCGAAACCTTGCGCCACTGCCCGGCCTTGACCCCGGTGATCTGCTTGCTGAATTTAGCGGGGACACCGGTGTCGGCGAAGGTGCCGTCGAATGCGAAGTTCAGGGTGTTTTCCAGGGCCAGCGGTTTGAAATAGGCCGCCCGGGTCTCGGTTTTGGAGAAATCCAGGCTGGTATCGCCCAGCGATACGGTGGCCTTGCTGGTGTCGGCAAGCATGTCGGCCAGCTCGGGCGAATATTCCACCGAGACCTTGATGTTCTGCAGGGTGCAGACCACCTCTTCGGGCGAGGTCGTCTGTGCCTTGGTGATCGTAAAGTCGCTCGTCGCACCGTAGACGGGGTGTTCCCAGTCCGCGCCGGGCATCGTGTCTTCCGAACGGACTTCCATGCGGTAGACGCCCACCTTCAGTTCCATCGGCGTCTTGAGCTGCTCCTTGAGCTCGGCATAGGTCATTTCGAGTACCTGCGCGTTGTCGGCGTCGAGGATCTCCACGATAAAGCTGTCCACGTCGGGAGCCGTGGCGCGCGTCCCGGATGCGGTGCGTGCGGCCTGCGTCTCATCC